>ERZ808246.1968-NODE-1968-length-13610-cov-3.607451_pt1 | contig 13610 bp, 11 predicted proteins | sample MGYA00521083_ERZ808246 | MGnify/ENA primary metagenome ERZ808246 (study PRJEB31516, sample SAMN03275577) | gut metagenome | biome: mammalia-associated habitat; material: feces | host: Papio cynocephalus | place: Kenya | collected 2012-07-07 ...
TGCGTGTGCTCACTCCAAGCAGGAGGAAGCAGCATCAGCTGCTTCCGAGTGCCGCGAGGGGAAATCCGCGAAGGCGGTTTCCCCGACGCCGGAGTTGGCACACTGCGTGTGCTCACTCCAAGCAGGAGGAAGCAGCATCAGCTGCTTCCGAGTGCCGCTGCCTGGCGGCCTCATACATCAGAATCCCTGCGCTCATCGCCGCATTCAGCGATTCAATCCTGCCCTCCATCGGGATATGAACCCGCTCATCCGCAATCCGGATGGTCTCCTTCGTAAGACCGTTCCCTTCATTTCCGATCAGAAACCCGCAGGCCCCCCGCCCATCGGCAAGTTCATAAGACCGGCTTTCGTCGAGGCAGGCCGCAAAGAGCCGGATTCCCCTCTGCTGCAGATCACGAAGTGCGCCGTGAAAGTCCTCTTCCACAACAAACGGCATCCGGAAAATGGAGCTCATGGTCGAGCGCACCGTTTTCGGATTGAAAACGTCTACGGTTCCGCGGCTCATCAGAATCCCAGTTGCTCCGGCCGCCTCCGCAGTCCGGAACATCGTGCCCAGATTTCCCGGATCCTGAATGTCCTCCAGAATCAGAAGAAGCGGCGTTTTCTTTTCTCCCTCTCTGTTCCTTCCGAGAAGATCCTCTGCAATATACCAGGGCTGTCTTGCCACCGCAAGAATTCCCTGCGGCGACATCGTATCCGATGCTTTTGCCATTGCCTCATCGGACAAAAGTGTGAGCTTCCCGGCAAATGGGGCAAGCCTTTCGCCCGCCTTCTCCATCGCCTCACGGGTAACGTACACTTCCTCCAGATACTCTGCCGGAGCGTCCAGAACAAGGCGCTCTCCTTCTATAACAAAAGACTGAGACTGCCGGCGTTCTTTTGCTTTCTGCCTGAGCAGCACCAGTCTCTTGACTCTGCTGTTTGATGCGGATGTGATTTCTTCCATCGGTTCCCTGTATTTTCTATATGTCTTCCTGTTACCGGGACAGTGCCTGGCTGATTTCAAACTGATATTCCGGAATGCTCTTGGTCATTGCCAATGCTTCCTCAATATCCACATCTATGAACTGTCCGTTCCGGTAAGCCACAATCCGGTCTCTCTTACCCGCTGCCACGATATCCGCCGCATAAGCTCCCATGATGGACGCATAGTAGCGGTCCTTGCAGGTCGGCGAACCGCCGCGCTGCATATAGCCAAGGATCGTGGCACGAGTCTCGATTCCCGTTGCCGCCTCAATCCGGCGTGCCATGGAAGTGGAGTGCCCGATTCCCTCTGCATTGATGATAATGTGATGCTTCTTTCCGTGTTTGCGGTTGTTAATGATATTGTCCACGATCTTCTGCTCGTCGTAGTCATATTTTTCCGGAAGCAGAATATCCTCTGCGCCGTTGGCGATTCCGCACCAGAGGGCGATGTAGCCCGCGTTGCGGCCCATGACCTCGATGATGCTGCAGCGCTCGTGTGAGGACGAGGTATCACGGACCTTATCAATGGCCTGCATCGCCGTATTGATGGCAGTGTCGAAGCCGATCGTATAATCGGTGCATGCGATGTCCAGATCAATGGTTCCCGGAAGCCCGATCGCATTGATGCCGAGACGGGAAAGAGCCAGTGCTCCACGGTAGGAACCGTCCCCTCCGATCACAACCAGTCCGTCAATACCATGCTTACGGCAGATTCTCGCCGCTTCCTCCTGTCCTTCCTTCGTGCGCATCTCTTCACAGCGCGCGGTTCCCAGAATGGTTCCGCCTCTTTGGATGATATCCGAGACGCTGTGCTTGTCCATATCCACGATTTCTTCCTGCAGAAGACCCGAATAGCCCCGCTCAATGCCCTTGACCGTCAGACCATTCTGAATTCCCTTGCGGACACAGGCACGGATTGCCGCGTTCATGCCGGGCGCATCGCCGCCGCTGGTAAGAATGCCGATTGTTTTCACTTTATTCTCAGCCATTGTATGTCCTCCATTCCGTCTTGAATCCCACAGATGCCAGCTTTTGCTTTCTTATCTTTCTGCCTGCTGTACCTACTATCATACTCAGGTTTGCTTCCCCATGCAATGCAGCAGGCCCCTATGCGCCGAATGCACAGATGTGCTTTTCCGCCGCTTTCTTTCGTAGAAGCCTTCGCCGGCGGATCCTGCCTTTTCAGCGGACCGTCACGTTTTTTTCTCCGAACCGGTCCTTTAGTGCCTTCAGCGTCTCATCATCTGCCCGGATCCCCTGTCCAGGCGGGAGCTTTTTCATGCCGCGGATGCTCTCGATATAAATCACCGCCTGGTCCCGTCCTCCGAAGCGGTCCACAAGCTTCATCAGATCACCGTTTCCTTCCGAAAATGCCTTCTCATCAGCAAAACGGATCCAGACCTCCCGCGGAACCGCGTCAAACGGCACAATGCTTCTCGCAATCAGTTTAGAATCACGGTCTTCCTCCTGTGACGCGCGGCCCTGCATGAACACCTTCGCGTCCTCCTTCAGGACCTCCGTGTACTTCTCGAAGGTCTTCGGGAATACGATGACCTCAATGCTTCCCGTCAGATCTTCCAGCGTCACAAAGGCCATCACCTGGTCGTTCTTCGTGTACTTGATCTTGACCTCCGTGATCATGCCGCCCACCGTCACGTCCTGGTTATCCTGCACCTTCGAGACGCCGGTCTCCTCATCGAGGTAGAAGTCCGCCGCCCGGGCTCCCGCATGGGCCTTCCAAAGCCCCGCATAGTCCTCCAGCGGATGACCGCTGACATAAATGCCGAGGACTTCTTTTTCAAAGGCGAGCTTCATTTCCTTGTCATACTCGCCGACATCCGGATACGAAATCCGGAACTGCTGCCTCGATTCCTCCGGAACAATATCAAACAGGCTCATCTGTCCCGCCATGTTATTCTTCATGGCGTCTGCCTGCTCCTCCATCATCCGGATATAGACGCTCATCATCTGCTTGCGCGTTGCGCCGAAGCAGTCGAATGCCCCCGACTTGATCAGATTCTCCACAACGCGGCGGTTCAGGGAAAGGCTGCTGGTTCTGTCAATGAAATCCTGAAGGTCCCGGTACTTTCCGTTCTGCTCGCGTTCCCGGACGACCGCCTGGATCAGCGAATCACCCACGCCCTTGATAGCCGTGAGGGAGTAACGGATCGCTCCGCCCGAGACAGAAAAGCCTGCCACGCCCTCATTGATATCTGGCGGAAGAAGCCGGATGTGCATCTCCCGACATGCCAGAATATATCCTGCCACCTTGGCAGGAAAATCAATGACAGAGGTCAGAAGCGCTGCCATGAATTCCGTCGGATAGTAGTACTTGAGCCAGGCCGTCTGATACGTCACGATCGCGTAGCAGGCCGCATGGGATTTGTTGAAGGCATATTTGGCAAAATCAATCATGGTGTCATAGATGTGATTGGCCGTCTCCGCGGAGATTCCCTTTGCGACACACCCAGGCACCTGTTCCTTCGCATTTCCTTCCACGAAGTTGTGCCGCTCCTCTTCCATGACATGAGCCTTCTTCTTGCTCATCGCGCGGCGGACAAGGTCCGCACGGCCAAGCGAGTATCCGCCGAGCTCCTGCACGATCTGCATGACCTGCTCCTGATAGACAATGCAGCCGTAGGTCGGCTCCAGAATCGGCTCCAGCTCCTTCGCGTCATACGTAACGCTTCCCGCGTTCTGCTTGCCCGCGATGTACTTGGGAATGAAATCCATCGGGCCCGGACGGTACAGTGCAATTCCCGCAATGACATCCTCGAGGCTCCCCGGCTGCAGTCTTTTCATGAAGCTCTGCATGCCGCCGGATTCCAGCTGGAACACGCCGTCTGTTTTTCCCGTCGCAAGATAGGCAAAAACCTTCTTGTCGTCGTAATCAATCCGGTTGATGTCAATGACCTCTCCCGCCGGATTTTCTGTAATCTTCTCTTTTCCCAGAACCGGCTCATAAGAGGGATAGCTTCCCCCGGCTTCCCGGATGGAATGGTTGGCCATCGCCACGGCATTCTGAATCACCGTCAGGGTGCGGAGTCCCAGAAAATCCATTTTCAGAAGTCCCAGCTGCTCCACCCGCGTCATGGTGAACTGTGTCGTAATCGAGCCATCGGCCGCCCGTGAGAGCGGAATCAGGTCCTCGGCGGGCTCCGCACAGATCACGACGCCCGCGGCATGCACCGACGTGTGGCGCGGCAGGCCCTCGAGCTTTCGTGACATCTCAATCAGCTCATGCACTCTTTCATCGTTGTCATAAGCCTTCTTCAGATCCGGATTCTCCTTAAGCGCCTTATCCAGGGTGATATTCAGCTCATTCGGCACCATCTTGGAGACCGAATCACAGAAGCTGTATGGAAGGTCCATCACACGTCCGACATCCCGGATCACGCCGCGGGCCGCCATCGTACCGAAGGTGATAATCTGAACCACCTGGTCCTTTCCGTATTTGCGCGTGACGTAGTCAATGACCTCCTGTCTTCGCTCGAATCCGAAGTCCACGTCAATATCCGGCATGGACACACGCTCCGGATTGAGAAACCGCTCGAAGAGAAGGTTGTAGCGGATCGGATCCAGCTGCGTGATGCCGGTGCAGTAGGACACCACGGACCCTGCCGCAGACCCTCTTCCCGGTCCGACCGCAATGCCGTGCTCCCGTGACCAGTTGATGTAGTCCCAGACGATCAGGAAATAGTCCACATAGCCCATCTTCCGGATGACCGACAGCTCATAATCAAGGCGCTTGCGCACCGTTCCGTCGTCCTCCGGATAGTTGCGGGCAAAGCCGTCATCGCACAGCTTGTTCAGATATGTCCAGGAGTCGTACCCTTTTGGCACTTCAAAATGAGGCAGCTTGGTCTTTCCGAATTCGATCGTCACATTGCAGCGGTCCGCGATCTTCTGGGTATTCTCCAGTGCCTCCTGCGCATAAGGGAAGAGCTCCTTCATCTGCTCTTCACTCTTGACATAGAACTGTCCGCCCGGGTACCGCATCCGGTTCTCATCACTCACCTTTTTGCCTGTCTGGATGCACAAAAGAACGTCATGTGCCTGTGCATCATCCGCAAACGTGTAGTGGCAGTCATTGGTCGCAATCATGGGAATGTCAAGCTCCCTCGACAGCTCCAGAACGCCTGCAATGACAGTCTGCTGGTCCGGATAGCCATGATCCTGCAGCTCCAGAAAAAAATTTCCTTTCCCGAAAATATCCTGATATTCCAGTGCGGCCTTCCTGGCCGCCTCTTTATCTCCGCGGACCAGATCTCTTGCCACTTCACCGGCAAGGCAGGCCGAAGAGCAGATAATTCCCTCATGAAACTCACGAAGAAGCTCTTTATCCACACGAGGCTTATAATAGTAGCCCTCCGTAAAGGAGCGGCTGACGATCTTGGAAAGATTCTGGTAGCCCTTCTCGTTCTCCGCAAGAAGGATCAGATGGTAATAGCGGTCCGAGTGATCTCCGATCTCACGGTCAAACCGGGAGCCGGGCGCCACATAGACCTCGCATCCAATGATCGGCTTGATGCCGACATCCTGACAGGCCAGATAGAACTCGATGACGCCGTACATATTGCCGTGATCTGTGATCGCGGCCGCGTTCATTCCAAGCTCCTTCACGCGCTCCGCATAAGCGCGGACCTTGTTGGAGCCATCCAGAAGCGAATATTCCGTATGTGAATGAAGATGGACAAAGGACATAATTTTTCCCTATTTCAGAAAGGCCTCCGCTACCGCGATGTCCTCCGGTGTCGTGATCTTGATATTGCGGTAGGAAGCCTCCACCAGGCGGATTTTCGCCTGCTTCATCTGCTCCGCCACCATGGCATCGTCTGTGATGTGAATGCCCTGCGCGGTCAGCTCGGGAAGCTTCTTCTTCATTTCCCGGTATGCCTGCGTAATCAGCGTCCTCTCGAAGACCTGCGGGGTCTGAATGATCCAAACATGACTCCGGTCCGGCGTGGACGAAACATTTCCGTCGTCCCCCGCCATTTTCACCGTATCCTTGCTCGGCATGCCGGCAACCGCCGCGCCGCACTCCCTCACTGCCGCATAGAGGCGGCGAAGAGACTCCTTATCAATAAACGGTCTTGCCCCGTCATGGATGAATACATAGCTGCAGGGCCAACAGATCGCCTCCAGGCCGTTTGCTACAGAGTCATAGCGCTCCGTTCCGCCCGCCGCAAAGGCCCGGACCTTCTCTGCAGCCTTCGGAACTGCCGCAAAAATATGCTCCCGGACATAGGGCTCATCACCCTCGGGAATCACCATCACGATATCCGTGATAATCTCACTTGCAGCCAGCGCCTGCAGCGATCTTGCCGCAAGAGGAATTCCCGCTATGTCCTGATACTGCTTCGGCAGGTCTCCGCCGAGCCTTGTTCCCTTTCCGGCCGCAAGCAGAACTGCCGTGCAGCGGATCTGTTCTCTCACTTCTCCCATCATAAAATAAAACCTGTCCAGACGGCTTCGTAGAAACCACCTGCGTGGATTTCTCCTTGCCAGCACTCTAAAGAGGCGATCACGCCTCTCCGAGTGCGAGGTTCGGCACCGCATTGAGATCCAGGCCGCTCCGATTCCCGTGCAAATAGTCATAGTATCCCGCACATCCGATCATCGCCGCATTGTCCGTGCACAGGATCGGCGGCGGACAATAGAACAGGATCCCTCGTTTCTCGCACGCTTCCTTTGCCGCTGCGCGCAGCGCGCTGTTGGACGCGACACCGCCCGCCAGTGCGAATTTCCTGCAGTGATACTTCTCTGCGGCCGCCATAGCATGCCCCACCAGAACCTCCACCACGGATTTCTGAAACGAAGCTGCTACATCAGGAACGCAGACAGAGCGTCCCGCCATCGCTTCCGTATTCAGATAGTTGAGGACGGCAGATTTCAGGCCGCTGAAGCTGAAGTCATAGGCAGAATCCGCTACCTTTCCGCGCGGAAAGTGAATCGCATCCGGATTTCCCTCTCTGGCCGCTTTGTCGATCTTCGGGCCTCCGGGATATCCGAGTCCGACCGCCCGTGCTACCTTGTCAAAGGCTTCGCCCGCCGCATCGTCCATTGTGCGTCCGAGGATTTCATACTCGCCGTAGTCCCGGACAATCACAAGATGGGTGTGCCCGCCGGAAACCACCAGGCACAGAAACGGCGGTTCGAGATCCGGTGCCGCGATGTAATTCGCGCTGATATGTCCCTCAATATGATGGACACCGATGAGCGGGATTCCCGTGGCAAAGCTGATCGCCTTCGCCGCGGACACGCCGACCAAAAGTGCTCCCACAAGTCCCGGTCCGTAGGTCACCGCGATGGCATCCAGGTCCGAAAGCTTCCGGTCTGCCTTTCGCAGGGCCTCACGAATCACCTGATTGATGCGCTCCACATGTTTCCTCGATGCAATTTCCGGCACCACGCCGCCGTACAATGTATGAATGTCTATCTGGGAAGAAATCTCATTGGAAAGAACTGTTCTTCCGTTCACCACCACGGCCGCCGCGGTCTCATCGCAGCTGGATTCGATTCCCAGAATTGTAATGTCTTTCTCCATCGCCACTATCCTCTGTTTCCATCTGTCTGCGCCCCTGCTTCCTTTGTTCCCTTCGTCTCCGGCTCATCCTCAAAATTCAGCGTAAGGCTTCTTCCGTCTTTGGCGCAAACCGTCCCGGGGAAAATTTTCCGAAGATCACTCTGGAATTCCTGAGGATGCATCTCAGACGGGCTGTAATGCGTCATCCACATCCGGGTTGGCTGTGCGGCCGCCGCGATTCTTGCAGCCTCGCGCATCGTCATGTGTTTTTTCTCGCGGGCCTTGGAGAGCTTATCATCCTCACCGTACATGCCCTCACAGATGAAAAGATCTGCTCCGCGGGCAGCCTCCGTAATGTTGTCACAAGGCCTGGAATCCGTTGCATAGGTGATCTTCAGTCCCTTTCTTGCAGGTCCCATCACCAGATCCGGCGTATAGGTTCTTCCGCCATCCTCTATGGTCTCACCCTTCTGAAGCCGGGACCAGAACGGGATCGGAATCTCCTGCGTCTTCGCGGCCTCCGCGTCAAATTTTCCGGCGCGGTCCAAGGTGAAGCTATATCCGTAGCAAGTCACCCGGTGATTTACCCGAAATGCCGTGATATGAAAATCCGACTCACCGGGGAGATCAAAGGTCTCTGTGTCCTCTTTCAGCTCCCTGCAGATGATTTCAAATGGAAGCTCCGGTGCGATCACCCGGAGGCTTTCAATTACCCGTGAAAGGCCCTTGGGTCCCACAATAACGACCGGTTCCCTCCGGTCGCTGTTGCCCATCGACAGAAGCATTCCGGGAAGTCCCGCGATATGATCCGCATGGAAATGCGTAATCAGAATGAGGGAAATCGGATTGGGGCTCCAGCCCTTCTTCTTCATCGCGATCTGCGTGCCCTCGCCGCAGTCCAGCAGAATGCTCTTTCCGTTGTAACGAACCAGAAGAGAGGTCAGCCACCGATACGGCAGCGGCATCATTCCTCCGGTTCCGAGCAGACAAACATCAATCATAAAAACCTCTTCCACATAATCCGTGCATCTTCCGTGGGATTCCGGTAAAATCCCGGCCGCACTCCCTCTTCCCGAAAACCTTCCGATTCATAAAGACGGTTTGCCGCCTCGTTTCCCACCCGCACTTCCAGGGTGAAATCCTGCAGTCCGATGGAATTCTTCCCGTCCTCCAGAACCCTTTCCAGCAGCATCCGTGCAATTCCGTTTCTGCGGTTCCTGGGGCAGACCGCCACATTGGAGATTTCTCCGTCCTCGCCCATCCGGGTAAGGCCGATCATCCCGAGCAGCTTTTCCGGTTCCTTCTCCCGAACCGCTGCGTAGAACCAGCTCTGCGTCCCGTCTCCAGCGAAGCAGCTCCGGTAAGAGCCCTCCGACCATGGCTCAGAGAAGCACATTTTCTCAATCTCCACTGCCTGTGGAATATCTTCTGCCGTCATACGGCGGATCCTGATCCTGTTTTCTTCCATCCGTTCTCTTCCAGAATTTCGTTTTCTTCTCGTTTTTGTTTCTGGTTTTGTTTTTCCTGGTTTTCTTCCCAGGTTCCGTTTCTTTTCAGGTTCTTTTCTCTGCTTCCAGGTCGCGCACAAGCCGTCCTGCCGCAAGGGACGCCATCTTCCCGTGAAGCTCAGCCTCTTCCTTCTGGCGTTCTGCCTGGGACTTTCGCAGATACTCCGGTCGGAAATCGTCGGACGAAACCAGGCAGGCATCTCCCTTTTCCTCATACATAAGCTCTGCCAGCACCGCCGTAGACGCGGCCCGCTGCAGGGCAAGATGTCCCGGCGCATACCGATGCGGTACCTTCACAAGCTCATCCAGCATCTTCCGGTAAACCGGAACTCCATCCCCGAGGAAAATAACCTCTCTCCCCCGTCCGTTCAGATCCTCCGCGAGCTCTTCCACGGAAACCGCACACTGCGGTCTTAAGCAGACCGGCTTCTCACGTTCCTCGTAGATTCCTGTATAGACCTGACGGCGTCTGGCATCCATGACCGGGCAGACCAGATCCTGCGTTCCGAACAAATTGAATGCAAGACTGTCCACGGTCGGAACAGGGAGTATCGGCTTCTCCAGCGCAAGCCCGATTCCCTTCGCCGTCGCCGCACCGATTCTGAGTCCGGTAAAGCTCCCAGGCCCCGCTGTGATGGCAATCGCATCCAGCGTGGACAGGTCCAGATCCGTCATCCTCTTCAGCCCATCCAGCATGGGAACCAGCGTCTGGGAATGCGTCTTCTGATACTGAATATTGTAATCTCCGATTAGTCTTCCGTCTTCGGCAACGGCACAGCCTGCCGTCAGTCCGGAAGCCTCAATGGCTAATATTTTCATATTGATACCTCATGCACAGCCGGTGCATCCGCACCGATGCTGCAGTTTCGCCTACTCCACATCAATGGAACGGTAATCCAGACCTCGTGAAAGGTCCTTGCGGATCCTGATAATCTTCGTCGTCTCCGGCAAACATTCCGCAATCTGCTCTGCCCACTCGATCAGGCAGACACCCTTTCCGAACAGATAATCGTCCAGACCGACCTCCTCCATTTCCTCCGGCTCTTCGATCCGGTACACGTCGAAATGGTACAGCGGGAGTCTTCCACCTTCATAAACCTGCAGAATGGTAAAGGTCGGACTGTTCACCGGCTCCGTGATCCCGAGCCCTGCTGCAAACCCTTTTGTAAAAACCGTCTTCCCTACACCGAGATCTCCCGAAAGCGCATAGATTGCGCCCGGCTCTGCCTTTTCAGCAAGCTTTCTTCCGATCTCAAATGTCTCTTCTGACGAAAATGAATCATAATGCTGCATCGCATTCCTCTTACTGTTACTTTTTATAAACAAAAGCTCTCCGTCCCGTCGTTTCCAAGACAAAAACACCGCCGGGCCACTGTCCCGACGGTAGTTATCATACACTTTCCTTCTCCTGTTTGCCAGTTCTGCAATCCCGACCGGATACTTTCCCTCAAGGCTTCAGTCATTTCCCTTGAGAACCGGAGAGAGCTTTTTATAAACCGCAAAGGTAATGATCACGTCCAGAATACCTTTGACAAACGTAAAAGGCACGTTGAAGATCAGAAGGCTCTGGGCGATGCTCTTCATTCCCGGAAGAATTGCCTGATATGCTGCAAGGATCGTCTCCTCCGGCATGAACTGATAATAAACCGGATAGACCAGGAACAAATTTGACGGGAAAGAAACAATCGCCATCGCCACCGCTCCTGTCAACGATGCCGCAAGTGCTCCCTTCTTGGAGCGGTTCCTGCGGTAGACCACTCCCGCAATGCCAACGAACACCGCCCCAAGGACAAAGTTGGACAGCTCTCCCACACCAAAAGATCCCGTCGCGAGCGCCGCATGCAGAATATTCTTGATGAGCTCAATCACGATGCCGCAGACCGGCCCCAGCGCAAAGCTTCCGATCAGGGCCGGAAGATCCGAGAAATCGAATTTGATGAAGGTCGGCATCAGCATCGGGATCGGAATCTCGATCAGCTGGAGAAGGAACGCCGTTGCGGAAAGAACGCCGGTCACCGTGATGGTGCGGATCTTCCACCCTGTCGCGTCGCCCGTGGGCTGCTTTGCTGCTTTGCTGTCTGTCTTGATTTCTGCCATGGTTTTCCTCACTTTCCACCGCTTTTCGCGGTACACGCTGCGTTTTTTCATTCGTTCAGAAAGTTGAAAGTTTTACCATGAAAAAGCCCTGTGTCCTTTTCATCATTAAAAGGACACAGGGCAGTACATTCACAGATTAAATCAAAGGATCCGTTACCCGGATGCCTTCTCTCATCTTTCCTGATCATTCTTCTTTCATCCAGACTGTACTGTTGGTTTCGGACTCTCACCGAATCAGCCTGCACCGTCAGATTCCGACGCTGCGGGGTCGCGGACTGTACCGCCGGTAGGGAATTGCACCCTGCCCTGAAAAACACTCAGCAATTATAAAATTGTCTGTTCCGTATAAAAATCCTTCCGAAATCCGGATCTGCCGGAACAGTGTTACCGTTGCAACGGGATCAGTATATCAGCCGTCCGTTTCTCTGTAAAGATGCGATTGCACCTTCCGGCTGTTCTTCCCCATTCCCACCGGGAACTCCATCAACCGACTACGCGAAGATTGAACTCGTTGACCGCTCTTCGCTCTTCATCCGCCGTATCCACCTTGGCGATGCAGGCTCCCAGTGCACGAAGCTTCTCCGGGAAGCGCTCGTACCCGCGCTCAATATACTGGATGTCATAGATCTCCGAATAGCCGTTGGCTGCCAGCGCTGCTGCAACCAGCGCGGCACCTGCCCGAAGATCCGGCGCATTCAGATTCGCACCGTTATAGGAAGGGACACCGTCAATGATTGCCGTATTGCCCTCCACCCGGATGGATGCTCCCATCTTGGTCAGCTCATCCACATATTTGAAGCGGTTCTCGAAGATGCTCTCCGTCACAATGCTTGTTCCGTTGGAAAGTCCCAGAAGAACACTGATCTGCGGCTGCATATCCGTCGGATATCCCGGATACGGAAGCGTCTTCACGTTCGTGTGCTCCAGTCTCTTCTTCGCCACGACGCGGACAGAATCATCGGACTCAATGATTTCGCAGCCGATCTCGATCAGCTTGGCCGTCAGTGACTCCAGATGCTTCGGAATGACATTGGTGATGGTAACATCTCCATGTGTCGCCGCCGCCGCGTACATGTAGGTTCCGGCCTCAATCTGATCCGGAATGATGGAGTATGTCGTCTTGTGGAGTTTCTCCACCCCCTTGATGCGGATTACATCCGTGCCGGCTCCCTTGATTCTGGCCCCCATACTGTTCAGGAAGTTGGCAAGATCCACGACATGCGGCTCCTTCGCCGCATTCTCGATGATGGTATTCCCCTTGGCAAGAGCCGCCGCCATGATAACATTGATCGTTGCGCCCACCGAGACCACATCCATGTAGATATGGCTTCCGATCAGCTCATCTGCCTTCGCAACCACCATTCCAGGTGACGCTACGCGCACATCCGCGCCCAAGGCACGGAAGCCCTTGATATGCTGATCAATCGGACGAAGTCCGATGTTGCAGCCGCCAGGAAGAGCCACCTCTGCCTTCTTGTACTTGCCAAGAAGTGCGCCGATCAGATAGTAGGACCCACGAATCTTCCGCACCGCTTCGGTATCTACCGGCTCATCCTTGATGAAGGCGCCGTTAATGATATAGGTATGGGCTTCCGGATGCTCCACCACACCGCCGATCTCCGCAATGGCACCGACAATGGCGCGGATATCCGATACATCCGGGATATTTTCAATTGTAACAGGCTCATCTGCCATGATAGAGGCAGCAACGATCGCCAGCGCGGCATTCTTCGCGCCACCGATCTCTACCTCTCCGCAGAGAGGATTTCCGCCCTTCACAACGTAATGCAGCATGCACTGTTCTCCTAAATTTGCTCAGAATGATCTTATGCGCATAAATACGCATAATGCCGTACTAGGATACTCCCCATCCGGTTTTCCGTCAAGCAAGCGCTTTCTGAAGACCATTTCCGCCGGAGAATTCCCGCAAAAATGCGGGTTCCGGCAATTTTCATCAGTTCAGATAATTCAGCGGGTTCACGGCCGTTCCGTTCACGCGGATCTCAAAGTGCAGATGAGGCCCCGTGCTGTTGCCGGTATTGCCCGACCGCGCAATGACATCGCCCTGCGACACGCTCTGTCCGACCCGGACCAGCACCTTCGAGAGATGTCCGTATCGTGAGGACACACCGTTTCCGTGGTCAATGTAGACCACATATCCGTATCCGGACTGCCAGCCTGCGGCTGTTACCTTGCCGCCGCTCGTTGCCATGACAGAGGTTCCGGTTGCGACCGCAATATCCAGTCCCTTATGATTCGTGCTCGCGCCCGCCTTCGGCGCCCTGCGCCCTCCGAAGCCTGAGGAAACCCGTCCGTAAACCGGCCAGATGTACGTCGGCGGGTTCTTGGTCCCGACCTCAATGATCTCCGGCACGGCGTCCACCGTGGTCTCCTGCTTCACAATCTCACGGCTCTGCACAGCATCGTCCCGGTAATTCACCAGGGCAATGACACGCCGGTGTCCCGGGCTTCCCTTCTGAATCACCTCGGACTTGCTGGTGTACCAGTCGCTG
>ERZ808246.1971-NODE-1971-length-13594-cov-21.235025_pt1 | contig 13594 bp, 13 predicted proteins | sample MGYA00521083_ERZ808246 | MGnify/ENA primary metagenome ERZ808246 (study PRJEB31516, sample SAMN03275577) | gut metagenome | biome: mammalia-associated habitat; material: feces | host: Papio cynocephalus | place: Kenya | collected 2012-07-07 ...
CAGCGCCAGCTCGTGCTGCACCGGTGCCGCATCGTCTATGCGCACCGTGCCGCCCCGCTTTTTCCCCCGCAGCGCATTGGCGTAGGTCAATATCGAGACACTGTCGGCGGCGCTTTTCGCTTCGGCGGCGCTGGCAGCCGCTGCCACCGCCTGTTGCCGGGCAGTCTCCTCTGCCGCCGCTGCCTGATTGGCACTTCCGGCCGCCGCCGTGGCGCTGGCAGCAGCACTCATGGCGGCTGCTTCGGTGGCATTGCGCATTTGGGTGGCTTCGGCGGCGCTGACAGCTGCCGCGGTGGCCTTTTCCGCAGCTGTATCTGCACTGTCCGCTGCTTTGGTTTCACTGTCCGCTGCCGCCGTGGCACTCGCCGCAGCCGACGCAGCCTTTTCCGTGGCCGTGGCGGCGCCGGCGGCAGCACTTTGGGCATCCTGTGCCGCCTCGGCTGCCCGCAGCGCAGCCGCCTGTGCACTGGCCGCTGCTCCATCCGACAGGGCCGTTATATCGGCACGGAAGGTCTCCATCCGGCCTGCCAGCTGCTGCTCCATCTGTTCAAATTCGCTTTTTTCCACCGGCACAGCCGGTGTGGCCGCCACCGCGGCCCCCACCGTCAGATGCAGGATGGCGGTCTTTTTCACCTGTCCGTCCGATCCGACGGCCCGGACGGTTGCCCGCAGCAGCCCCGGCAGACGGGTATGCTGTGCCAGCACCGTCCACAGCAGATGCACACCGTCGGCCGCCACCCGCTTTTCCAGCGGGGCGATATCCGTGGGACTCTGGCAATCCACCGTGGTCTGCGTGACCGTGCGGCTTTCCTTGCTCTTTTGCGCCGTCACCGTCGATCCGCTTTCCGCCAGCACCTCGGTGGTCACATCATCGCTTTTTTCCTCCTGATGCGTCTGGTGTGCGGTCACCGTGGACAGATCAAAAGCCATATCCATATAAAAAGTATATGCTTCATACCCTGTATCCGTGAGCAACAGCTCACGGACGACCGTCTCGTTTTCTCCTACATAGGCCAGCTGCCGTTCCTCCTCCGGAACCTGAGCCACCCAGTCCTTAATGATAATCATATGCAAGCCCCTTTCCGTTTAGCGCTCCCCGCGGCATAAGAAAAAAGCAACCGCATCACCCATGCAGTTGCTTTCTCTCAGTTCCGTATACTTCTATTATAGACGAACATTTGTTCTGTGTCAAGTATTCATCCTATTTGCTGCAGAATATACTCTGCCGCCTGCTGCGGCTGCTCCACAATCACCGCCGCCCCGTGCGCCAGCAGGAATTCCCGGTCCCGGAAGCCCCAGCACACCGACAGGCAGGGCATACCGGCATTCCGCGCCGTGGCAATATCCACATCCGAGTCCCCCACGAACAGCGCCTGCTGCGGCGGCACACCCAGCCGCGCCAGTGCCGCCAGCGTGCTTTCCGGCGCCGGCTTGCGCGGCCGGCCGGGGCAATCTCCGGCGGCCACCGCGATGGTATCGGCGAAGAAGTGCTGCCGCAGATTTTCCACAGCCGATTCCAGCTTGTTTGAAACCACAGCCAGCGACAGGCCGGCCTGCCGCAGCGCATGCAGCATCTCCTGCACCCCGGCATAGGGGGCAGTCCTGTCCAGATCGTGCCGGGTATAGTAGGCGGTAAAATCGGCCAGCACCTGCGCCGTCACGGCCGCCGCCGTGCCCTGCGGCACCGCCCGCTCCACCAGCTTGCCAATACCATTGCCCACAAAGCGGCGTACCTCCTCCCGCGTGCGGGGCGGCAGGCCGTTGGCCGCCAGGGCGGCATTGGTGGCGCCCATCAGGTCGTCCAGCGTATCCAGCAGCGTTCCGTCCAGATCAAACACGACAGCACGCAGTTTTTCCATGGTATCTCCTCCGTTTCCGGCTCCTTGCTTCTCCGTTTTCCGGCGTGTCATTCCACGCAATCCAGCTCCGGCCGCCACAGGCCGTGCCGCTCCAGCAGCTCCCGCATATCCGGCGGCAGCGGACAGGTCAGCGCGATCGGCTGCCCCGTAACGGGGTGGCAAAAGCTCATGCGCGCGCAGTGCAGCCCATGGCGGGGCAGTACAGTATCGTCCGTGCCGTACATGGTATCCCCCACCAGCGGATACCCCAGCCATGCCATATGCACCCGGATCTGGTGCGTACGGCCGGTCTCGATCACCACCCGCAGCAGCGATATGGTGCCATCCGTGCCAAGGCTGTGCCAGCGGGTCAGGCTGGGCTTGCCGCCTTCCCCCACCTCGCGGGTGATGCAGCTTCCCTCCCGCACACGGATGGGCTGGTCGATTACCCCTTCCCCGGTCAGCGCGCCCAGCACAATGGCCAGATACACCTTCTGCGGCTTCTGTGCCATGGCATACGCCACATGGGGGCTTTTGGCCGCCAGCAGCAGGCCGCTGGTATTGCGATCCAGCCGGTTGACCGGCCGAAAGGACAGCGGCGTGCCCCGGCGGGCAAAGTACCCCACCACCGCATTGGCCAGGGTCGGCTCCGGCTTGCCGGCAGAGGGATGCACCGCCAGGTAGGGCGGCTTGTTGATCACCAGCAGGTCAGCATCCTCGTACACCACATCCAGTGGCATATCCGCCCCCTCAATGCGCACGGCATCCTCCGGCATACGCACCCGCACGGTCTGCCCCGCGCGCAGGCGGTCGATGGAACGCAGCGGGCACCCATCGGCGGTCATACCGCCCTCCACCCGCTTGAGCTTGACCACCATGCGCCAGGAAAGGCCGCAGTGCTGCCGCAGGAAGGTCTGCATTGTCTGCCCGTCGCACTCCGGCGGCACCGGATACACATACTCAGCCATCGGCCGCCACCGTTGCCGGTTCCGCCGACGCCGTCACGGCCGCAGCAGCAGCCTTGCGCCGCAGCAGCACCCGGTAATAGTGCAGGAACATCCCATACTCCACAAGGAAGGTCAGCAGCCACGATACAGGATAGGAAAGGTACAGGCTCGGCAGCGTATGCAGCCGGGCAACCAGGGTATAGATCCACACCACACGGAAGCCGCAGATGCCCACCACCGAAGCAATCATCGGTGCCAGCGAGAAGCCCATGCCGCGGATCACGCCGGTCACAATATCGTCATAGGCACACAGGAAATACGGCAGCACAATGAACGCCATGCGTTCAATGCCATATTCTATCGCCTGCGGCGAATCGGTAATGTAGATGCTCAGCAGCGGCCGGGCAAACAGGTAGCACAGGCTGCCCAGCCCAAGCCCGGTCACCGTGCCGCACAGAAGACAAATACGCTGGATACGGCGTACCCGCTCATACTGCAGCGCCCCCACATTCTGGCCGGTGAAATTCAGAGCCGTCTGGCAAAAGGCGTTCATCGTGACATACACAAAGCCCTCGATGCTGGAGGAGGCCGCATTGCCGGACATGGCCACCGAGCCGAAGGAATTGATGGTGGATTGGATCAGCACATTGGATATGGCAAACAGCGAGCTCTGGATGCCCGCCGGCACGCCGATGCGCAGTATGCGGACCAGCTGCGGGGTATGGAAGCGCAGCCACCGCAGCTCCAGCCGGCAGGCATCCGAACGGCGCGCCAGCGACAGCAGCACCAGCACCGCTGCCAGAGTCTGCGAAATGGCCGTAGCCAGCGCCACGCCGGCCACATCCATCTTGAAGGCCACCACAAACACGATATTCAGGATCACATTCAGCACACCGGCCGCCGTCAGATAATACAGCGGGGTCTTGGTATCCCCCGCGGCGCGCAGCAGCGCTGCGCCGAAATTGTAGAGCATACTGGGCGCCATACCGCAGAAATACAGCCGCATATAGACGGAGGATAACCCGATTACATCCTCCGGCGTAGACATCCAGCGCAGGAAAGTGGGAGCAAAGCAGACACCGATCACCGTCAGCACGATTCCGCTGACGAGTGCTGTCAGAACCGAGGTGTGCACCGTGCGGCGCACCTCCTCCGGCTTGTTTGCGCCAAGAGCCTGCGCCACCGTCACGCCGGCACCGACCGAAAGCCCCACAAACAAATTGACAAACAGATTGGTCAGCGAGGAGGTGGCACCAACAGCGGCCACCGACACGCTGCCACTGAAGCGCCCCACCACCACCAGATCCGCTGCATTGAACAGAAGCTGCAGCAAACTGGTCAGAATAATCGGCACCGTATACCGGATGATATTACCGGTCAACGGGCCGTGGCACATATCAATCTCTTTTTTCATGCCGTGGTCATCTCCTTTTGCACCGGGGAAAAAGGGGCGGCCGGTATGCCGCCCCTGTTCGTTGCTTTTGTATCCGCCGGAAGAAAGCCATCCGGGCTTACCGGCACCGGAAACATGCGCCGGCGCGGCCTCTTCAGCCAAAGCTGCCGCCCGCTGATGCTTATTCAGGCGTTTTTCATTGCCAGCGCCTTGCGCACCTTATCCACAATGTTCTGCGCCGACAGGCCATAGAGCTTCAGCAGCTCCGCTGCCGGGCCGGATTGGCCGAATGTATCCTCCACGCCCACGCGCAGCACCGGCACCGGCACCGTTTCGCTGATCACCTCAGCCACCGCGCTGCCAAGGCCGCCGATCACATTATGTTCCTCGGCTGTAACGATGGCGCCGGTCTCTTTGGCAGCCTGCACCAGAATATCCCGGTCAATCGGCTTGATGGTCGCCATATTGATCACGCGGGCGGCGATCCCCTCTGCCTGCAGCTGTTCGGCCGCCTGCAGAGCCTCGTTCACCAGCAGGCCGGTAGCCACGATGGTAACATCGTTTCCGGCGGTCAGCTGCTTGCCCTTGCCGATCACGAATTTTTCGTTCTCATCTGTGATCACCGGCACCGCCAGACGGCCGAAGCGCAGGTATACCGGTCCGTCGATCTCAACGGCCGCCCGCATGGCCTGCTTGGCCTCCACGGCATCCGCCGGGTTGAGGATGATCATGCCGGGGATGGTGCGCATCAGCCCAATATCCTCACAGCACTGGTGGGTGGCGCCGTCCTCACCGACGGAAATGCCGGCATGGGTGGCGCCGATCTTCACATTCAGATGCGGGTAGGCAATGGAATTGCGCACCTGCTCAAAGGCACGGCCGGCAGCAAACATGGCAAAGGAGGAGGCAAACACGATTTTGCCGGTGGTCGCCAGGCCGGCGGCAATGCTCATCATGTTGCCCTCCGCAATCCCGGTGTCGATAAAGCGGTCGGGATACGCCTTCTTGAACGCGCCGGTCTTGGTAGCCGCCGCCAGGTCGGCGTCCATCACCACCAGCTGCGGATACTCGGCACCCAGCTCCACCAGGCCCTCGCCATAGCCCTCACGGGTCGCTTTCTTGATCACTTCTGCCATTGCTTCAGCCCTCCAGTTCCTTCAGCCGGGCGGTCAGCTCCGCCACCGCCTTGTCATAGTCCTCTTTCTTGGGGGCGGTTCCGTGCCAGCCGCACTGGTCCTCCATATAGGAGACGCCCTTGCCCTTGACGGTCTTCTGCACGATGGCGGTGGGGCGTCCCTTAACCGTGCGTGCCTCCTCCAGCGCCTGGGCGATCTGCTCCAGGTCGTTGCCGTCGATCTCAATCACATGGAAGCCGAAGGCCGCAAACTTTTCCGGGATGGGGTACGGGGAATTCACCTGCTCCAGCGTACCGTCGATCTGCAGATTGTTATTGTCCACGATCACCGTCAGGTTGTCCAGCTTCTTGGCGGCGGCAAACATGGCCGCCTCCCACACCTGGCCTTCCTCAATCTCTCCGTCACCCACAATGGTGTATACCCGCCAGTCGGCCCCATCCAGCTTGGCGGAAAGCGCCATGCCGGTGGCGCAGGAGATCCCCTGCCCCAGTGAACCGGAGGACATATCCACGCCGGGGATGTGCTTCATATCCGGGTGTCCCTGCAGGATGGAACCGATCTGCCGCAGCGTGGGAATCAGCTCCTGCGGGAAATAGCCGCGCAGCGCCAGTGCGCCGTACAGGGCGGGGGCTGCATGCCCCTTGGAAAGCACAAAACGATCGCGATCCGGCTTTTTCGGATCCTGCGGATCAATGTGCATTTCTTTCCAATACAGCACCGCCAGATCGTCCGCGATGGAAAGCGAACCGCCGGGGTGACCGCTCTTGGCATGGTAGGTGCCCTCGATAACCGCCAGCCGGATCCTGGTGGCAATGATCGACAGCTCTTTTTTCGTCATAGCATCCATTTGCAACGCCCTTTCTGCCGGGGCGGCCGTCAGCCGCCGCCGAATGTCGTCTTATTTTACCATATCCCGCGAAAAAAAGCCAGTCTTTTTCACCGGTTGGGGCAATTTTTTTGCCGGCTGCATACCGGCGGCCGCCCACTGTCTTATTCTTGCGCCAGCAGCGGCAGCAGCAGCGGGGTCAGCCGCTTGCGGGAAAGATGCCTGCCCTGCGGCGGGATGTACACACTGTCCGGCGCAGCCCCCGCCACCACCCCGGCCGCCGCAGCAATCGCCGCCAGCACGGTCTGCACAGCTGCCGGCTCCCCGGCAGCGTAGTAGGTCTCATCGTGCAGCCCGGATATTGTATAACGGGAGACCTTGGCCAGGCACACCCGGCAGCCGGCGGCGGCGCAGTCCTCTGCCAGCAGCCGGCGCAGTGCCGCCGTATCCAGCGGCGCGGAGGCCCAGAGCTTGAGGATAGCAAAGCCCAGCCCCGGAAACCAGCGCTGATCCCGCCGATACAGGATCGGCAGTGCCGTTTCGGCCAGCAGCTGCGCCCGCAGGCTCTCAAACAGGGCGGCCGGCTGCTCTCCGCTGGCAGCCGCCAGCCACGCAGCCATCCGGGCGTCCGGCTCCCGCGTCTTGCCCGGCGAAAGCCCCTCGGTATCCAGCAGGATCGCCCCCAGCAGCATCCGCGCCAGTGCGGCATCCGGCTGCAGACCCGCCTGGTGGCAGTGCAGCGCCACCAGCGTGGTCGCCGCACCCACCGCACAGATCTCCGCATCCGCGCAGGGCGGGGCCTCGCCCGGCTGCAGGGGGTGGTGGTCAACCACCGCCGCCACCCGCCGCGGCTGTGCCGCCGTATGATGGTCGGTCAGCACCAGCGGCAGCCGTTCATCCGCCAGCAGGGCCGCCCCGCGGCTGTCCGCAGCCGTCAGCAGCAGCCCGCCGGTCTCCCCCAGCAGCCATGCCGTTTCACGCGGCAGGGCATCCGCCTGCACCACCGGCACCGCCCGCTCCCCGGCGGTCAGCCACCGGCGGAAGGCCTCAAACAGCGCAGAGACCACCGCATCGGTATCCGGCGCAGGGTGTCCCACCACCACCAGGTGTGCGGGCGCTGTGCGGCACTCCTGCAGATAGGCCGTCAATGCCGGCAAACACATTTCGGTCAGCAGCCGCTCCACGGCCGTCCCCCCTTTTCTTCGTCCGTGTACAGTATAGAGTATAGCCCGCATGAGGCAAAAAGGCAAGTGCCGACAGCCGGTATTTCGCGTTTTTCACCAATCAAATAGCCCAGGCGGGCTCATTCCCGCAGGCCGGTTGACAGGCCGCGACAGATGTGGTAGAATAGCAGACAGGAAGCAAGGGCGTTTCATCCGGCAGAGTTTTTCTGCCCCGCGATGAACGCCTTTGGTGCTTTACAGAGAGCACACGAAAGGAGCTATGCCCTATGCCACTGTCATTCACCAAGATGCACGGTCTCGGCAACGACTATCTGTATGTGCGGGCCCAGGTACTGCCGGACGACCCGGCCGGCCTTTCCCGCCGGCTTTCCGACCGCCACCGCGGGGTCGGCTCGGATGGCATGATCTGGCTGCTGCCCTCGGCCGTGGCCGACTGCCGGATGCGCATTTTCAATGCCGATGGCAGCGAGGCCGCCATGTGTGGCAACGGCATCCGCTGCGTGGGCAAATACCTGTACGATAAGGGAATCGTCCCCCGCACGACCCTCACGGTGGAGACCAATGCCGGCATCAAGACCCTGCAGCTTTGTGTGGCAGACGGCCAGGTACGCACCGTTACGGTGGCCATGGGGCGGGCGGCAGTCGGCCAGCCCATCACCGTCGCGGCCGTCGGCAGACAGCTGACCCTGCGGCCGGTGGACATGGGCAATCCACACGCCGTCTGCTTTGTGCCGACGGCAGAAAACGCCCCGGTGGCCGAGGCCGGAGCTGCCCTGCAGCATACAGCTGCCTTTCCGGACGGCGTCAATGCCGAGTTTGTGCAGCAGATCGACCCGCACACCCTGCGTATGCGGGTGTATGAGCGCGGCAGCGGCATCACCATGGCCTGCGGCACCGGCGCCTGCGCGGCGGCCGCTGCCGCCGTGGCCGAGGACCGCTGCCCGGCCGGCACGCCGCTCTGCGTCCGGCTGGACGGCGGCGATCTGACGGTGACCGTCGCTGCTGACGGCGGGGTCACCATGACCGGTCCCGCCGAGACCGTCTGCGAGGGCACGGCGGAGCTGTAAACCCTGCCAGAAGAAACTTGCCTGCACCGTCATTCCGTGCAGCCATAGCGCAAGGCGGCGGCAATGTCTTTGGGACATTGCCGCCGCCCTTTGCGTACAGCGCCCTTCCCTGAACCTTATGCAGGTAAAACCGATCGAAAATGGTTGCTTTTTTGCCGCTTTTGCGGTATACTGTCCTAAAGTGGGGCTTTAGAACATTGAGGGTGCGTTGCACATTTTCAACCGTTCGCGCGTATGAGGGAGGATTTTATGAAAAAACGGGAAGACAAGACCGGCATAACGCAAAGTGTGCTGTGCTGGGCTTCCGATACCGCCGAGGCAAAATTCAAAAGCTTTTGCCATACCGTCTTTGACGCAGAGATCGATGAATTGCCGTCTGAGCAAAGCATCTTTATGCGGCAGAGCCTGTCCATCGTTTTCTTTGCAACCATTCTGTTTTTGATCACCAACGGCTTCTACCTTGTCAAGAACATCATTCTGAACACAATGATCGTCATTGATATGGTACCGCTGTACATGATGGTGGCCTCTTCTCTGGCGATGCTGCTGTTCCTGATTTTTTACAAGAATTACGGCTCATCGCTGTCCCGGTTTGTTCTGCTTGGGTTCTATACCATGGTTATCGCAAGTGTCACGATCTTCATGGTCTCCTGCAATTTCCACGGGATCGGCCTTTCCATTTCCATGTGCTACCTTTTTGTGATCATGATCGCACCGACATACAAGCTGTTCGACACTATACTGATCTGTCTTCTGATATCCGTCAGCTGGTGGCTCCCCGGGCAGCTTCCCTATGCCGAAAACTACAATCTGTTCAAGCATTTTCTTCTGCGGTTCTCAATCATCGCCGGATTTATTGCTGTCCGCTCCGTCTTTATGCGGCAATCCGCGAATGAGCGATACATCAACGAGATCAGCAATTCTTTCATCAAGCTTGCCTACAACGATATGATGACGGGCACACTGAACAAGAAAGCGCTGGAAACCTACAGCACCTTCGTTGCCGAAAAAATGCATCCCGAAAGGGTCAGTGCGATCATCTACGATATTGATAATTTCAAATCGTACAACGATCATTATTCCCACATCAAGGGCGATGAGGCGCTCAGGCTGGTTGCCCAAAGCGTTTTGGCCGTCCTTGAAAAATCCGACCGGTACCTCTTCCGTTTTGGGGGCGAGGAATTTGTCGTCGTGCTGCCGGATGCGGACGAAAACGAAGCCCTCCGCATTGCGCACGATCTTCTGGCCGCAGTGCGCGCCGCCGCCATCCCGCGGGAGGATCTGCCGGACAGGAGCATTGTCACCGCCTCGTTCGGTGTTGCCTCCGGCACAAGTGAGGAGCTGCATAACCTGTCCATTGCCGCAAAGGCGGACAAACAGCTGTACATCTGCAAAAACAGCGGCAGAGACGGTGTTGCCGCAGGCGGCGTGATATACCGGTGACCCGATCCGCCGTGCAGCTCTTCCGGCAAAAAAGGCCGGGGAACATTTCTGAATGTTCCCCGGCCTTTTGCTTTTATCGGCTCTGTCTGTCCAAAAAGATTGGCTTTGAACCGTCATCCGCGGCGAAAGCATTGTGGCCGATCCGCACACGCCTTCCACCTATTTGTCTACTCCGTATTTTTCTGTGTTTCCTTGCCGCTGCCGGCATGCGGTGCCTCTTTCAGCGTTCTTCCCCCCACCAGTGCGGCAGCAGCTCTTTGAGGGTCACGGTTTTCCGGGTTTCGTAGTCCAGCAGGATCTCCATATTTTCGTTTTCCCGATTCAGCTGATACAGAAACTCCCGGCACGCGCCGCACGGCATCCCGCTCCCGCCGCCAAACGGCGCTGTATCCCGAAAGGCGATCAGCCTTCTGATCTTTGTTTGGCCGCTGTTCACATACATGTTCAGGGCAGCCACGCGCTCAGCGCACAGGTTCATCACCCCGCTGCACGCCTCTATGCAAAAGCCTGTGTAGATGGTGCCGTCCCCGCTTTCCAGAGCGCATACCACATGATGGGCGTAAATAAACGGTGTTACATCCTCCGGGTGATATTCTTTTTTCGCCTGTGTGTAGAGTTTTTCCCATATATCCATACGACGCTCCTATAAAATTCCAAGCATTGTCATACCAGCTGCGGTCTCCGCTGCTTCCTCGGCCGGCTCCACCCGGCACAGCCGCCGCAGGTTTTCCGGTGCCGCCGGATTGTTGGCGGCAATGCGCCCCAGCGTCGGACAGCCATCCATCTGCGCACAGTCTGCACAGGTATCCAGCCCTCTCTCCCGAACACAGCGGCGGATGGGGCAGAGCCTGTCACAGAAAGGGGTCTTGGCCCCCTCCATGCGGCAGCCGGTGCAATAGAGCATTTCCGGCGTAATGGATACACCGTTGAGCTTCGTCCACAGAGCGGCCGTCTTTTCGCGCAGGGTATGATCGTTTGTCTGCGTGGCGATCCTGGCATCGCATTTTTCGCAGTCCAGCCCGCAGCAGGCAATCCATTGCTCTGTGTGCTCGTTCTCTTTCATCTTTGCGTTCTCCTTTGTGTTTTTCTTTCTAAGCGGTGCATCACAGCTCCAGCCGCATGGAAATGACCTCCTGGAACCCAGCCGTCCGGGAACGAAATCCTTTGGGGTTTCTGCCATATTCCACAAACCCGGCATGCTGGTACAGAGCTATGGCTCTGGCATTGTCCGCAACCACGCTCAGCTCCAGCTGCACATAGCCGGCCTCCCGCGCGCACCGGATGCAGGCCTGCGTCAATGCCCGGCCGATCCCCATTCCCCAATAGGCTTTCAGCACGCTGACGCCGAATTCCGCCCGGTGCGCCACCTTGCATTTCGTCCCCACTGCATCAATCCCGGCGGTTCCGACAACCCTGCCGTCCACCAAAGCAAGCAGTTCAATAGTACCACCCCCGACGCAGCATAACAAATGACATTGTCATTGTATTTGTCACTTATTTTGCAGTATAATGGTTTACGGTGAATGATAAATTCCATAAAAAATGCTCCTTTCCAGACAATTCTTTCGTCCGAAAAAGAGCTTGTAATTTTCGCGAATAAATGGGAGCGGTTGTTAAATTTTAAGGAATATGCTATAATAATTATGATCGAAATTTGTTATGCCTAATATTTCATATGTGAAAGGAAAATAGAAATGGGAATAAAAGAAACTCTAAAAGGGCTTGTAAGCAAAAAGGAAAACTGTTCGCCGACCGAAACGGAAAATGGGCTGGCAATTCAACAAATTGCAGATGCTGATTTGTTTCCAATAGTAAAAATTCCGGAAATCTCATTACAAAAATATAATAAAATTCCTATTTCGGGTTTAGCGTCACTCGGAGCAGCCTTTTCAAAGTTACCGCTTTCAGCGAGAACTATTACACAAACAAAAACAACAGAAGCCGCGTTAAAGGAAACATTGTTTGTTGGAATCAACCCGCGAAAAATAAGCGGTTTTCTAAGGACTGATCAATACGGAACAGTCGGAAATATTATGCAGGTTAATGAACAAGGAAAACAAGTGATTGCGGGACGAATGCGCTTTAAACCTGTTGATAATTTGCCGTTAAACGAATCTTATTCCATAACAATGCCTTTTGATCCAACACTAATGGTTGTCGCTGTCGCGGTGATGGCAATTGAGCAAAAGATTGACAAGTTACAGGAAAGTGTTGAAAATGTATTAAGATTTTTGGAACTTGAAAAACAGTCAAAGCAACGGGGAAACCTTAAGAAACTCACCGAAATAGCAGAAGATTATAAAGTGTATTGTGAGGATAAAGAATTTTGTGAGAATCGCAATTTCATTGTTCAAAAAATTCAAACGGAAGCGTTGGCGGATATTGAATTCTATAAAGAAAATATAGCAAGCCAATTACAAAAACAAAAAAGTGTACATACTTCATTGAATGCAGACTCTTTAATGAATGATGTGATTCGTGAGTTGGCAGAATACCAACTATCCTGTTATTTATACTCTTATAGCACATTTATGGACACAATGTTGCGTAAGGATTTTTCTTCCGAGAATATCACGAGAATTAAAGAGAGAATGCAAACAGTATTAAGTGCGTATAGTAATCTGTACCTTGATTGTTACTCGCAAATAGAAAAATATCAGCATTCTTCAATTGATACAAAAGTCATAAACAGTGTAAGTGTAGCAATTAAAGGAGTAGGCAAGGCGGTCGGTTCAATCCCGTTCATAAAGGACGGGCAAATTGATGAAACATTAATTGAAACCGGAACAAAATTAAATAATAAAAGCAATTCTCTGATTGGAAACAAATTAGAAACGATTAAAGGGTTTAAAGATACTCATATTATGCCTTTTATTGACAATCTTTCAAGTATAGATTTGATGTATAATAGAGAAAATGGTCTATTGACAGACGGCGAAAATATCTATGCTTTGCAGGATACCGCAATTTGAAGCAAAAGAGCGCTAAATTTATGTTTTTTAATGGTGATAATAATGCCTAAGAGCAAATGGATTTCATTTTTCTTATGCCTGTTTTTCGGACTGTTCGGAGCGCATAAATTTTACGAGGGACGCATCCTTCTCGGAATACTGTACATTTGTACTGCGGGACTTGGCGGAATAGGCGTAATTATTGATTTGATTATATTGTTTTTTAAACCCAATCCGTACTATCCGTAAAATCAATATACAAAAAAGTTTTTTGACATTGTCTTAGCAAGCACTGAATTTGGCTATCCAAATTCGGGGATGCTGCTACGGCATTACCTTAGCAAGCATCGTCTTTGTGTCCACACTTGGCTTAGCGAGCATCGCCGCCTGTTTCCACACGACCTTGTTAGGGCAAATCCCTAAAACCCTTTGAACGGAGAATTCTATGGATATAAATGAACTCAAAAAACAGCTGATTCCGTATTGGCGTGACATTTACAATCTGCAATACGGCAACATTCTCAAGCAACTATTTGTTCGTATCAAATACAGAATATTAGGAAACCGTTTCGGAGCATCGGAGATTCCGGATAATATTCTTGAAGCCATTGCCCGTACAATGCTGCCGGATATTCGCGAATTTTTCCTTTCCAAAGAGGGACAGGAGGAGTTTGCCGCTTGGAAAGCGGAATATGAAAAGAATAAGAAGAAAAGAGCATAAAGCAAAAGGCGAGGGTGAATCCCCCGCCTTTTCGTCACTATTGATAGATAAGTTCATTCAAGATAAATTCCCGTACTCTGCTTTGAAT
>ERZ808246.1973-NODE-1973-length-13588-cov-18.539792_pt1 | contig 13588 bp, 12 predicted proteins | sample MGYA00521083_ERZ808246 | MGnify/ENA primary metagenome ERZ808246 (study PRJEB31516, sample SAMN03275577) | gut metagenome | biome: mammalia-associated habitat; material: feces | host: Papio cynocephalus | place: Kenya | collected 2012-07-07 ...
CTATGCTGCTGAAAAATAGTGACCATACTGTGGACGCTAACTTGCAGGAACACAGATCAGACGCCGCACGAGTCCGGCCAGCTCTCCATCGTCCAGGAGCCTCGGGCGCACGCAGGAAAGCCGTCTGGACTCATAGGCGCGCTGGGCGGTCGACGCGCGGTAGCAGCGGCCCCGGCCGACCTGGAATGAGTTGCGTTTGATCTCACGGCTGATGGTCGCCTTGTCCCTGCCCGTCGCACGGGCGATATCCGCGTTGCTCCTGCCCTCGTGCCTGAGCGGCATGATCTCCTCGCGTTCGTCCAAGGTAAGATGGGTGTACCGGCCCATGGATCCTCCCGGTGTTTGGTTGTCGTAAGCAAACACCATGCTATCGGGAACCCATGGGCCCATCTCATTCACACCCGTTGCACTTGCTCTGAAAATTCAAGTAAGAAAAATTGAAGCAAAACAATAAAAAATAGCCACATAAATCCGCTCATATCTTTCACTTAGTGGGACCGACATAACGGTCATATTTTTCGACCGGGGACATTGTCAACGACATGACCCTAATGTGGCGTTCGTTTCCGTTAATTATGCTGGTCAGCGAAATCTATCGAAGAATGTTGCCTTCGCAGCCGTAGTTCTGATGCTCTTGCAACCTCGATAGGTTCGCTCCGTCGTATCGCTTACCGAAGCGGACGGGTTTGATGTACTCATCTACTCATCAGGAAAGTGGTTAACCAACTGGATGCAATGCTGGAAAAGCAAGTCCGTGGATATGTTGATAGGTCCTGGAGGAATCGGCGGGGCCTATTGAAATAGAATCTAGAATCTGCCGTAAGTCCCCTTTCCCCCTGACGACCTAGAAGTTATGGAGCAAAATTCACAGACTTGTCGGGAATGATTATGCGTCTCTCGAAACGGTTGGAAACAATGAGTTTCTCCGTCTTGTGCCGGCAGTCCGATGTAACGTTCCTTCCCATGACGAGATACACTGATGTGGAACTTTGCGCGGGGGCGGGTGGACAGGCCCATGGTCTTGAACTCGCCGGATTCAAGCATGTGGCATTGGTTGAAATAGACAAGCATGCTTGTGAGACGCTTCGACTCAACCGACCGCAGTGGAACGTGATAGAGGCCGACCTGCACAAGTGGGATCCATCCGCCTACGAAGGAGTGGATCTGATTAGCGGCGGTGTGCCATGTCCACCTTTCTCTGTGGCGGGTAGGCAATTGGGAGAGCTTGATGACCGTGAACTTTTCGGCCGGGCATTGGAGATTATTCGCCAAGTCAAACCCCGTGGCGTCATGCTCGAGAATGTCCGTGGACTGCTTGATCCGAAATTCGATGCATTTCGCAAGAACGTGTCCGACAGACTCAGGAGATACGGGTACAGCCCACAGTGGAAGCTACTTCAAGCCAGTGATTACGGGGTCAGCCAGTTGCGCCCACGTGTTATCTGCGTGGCATTGAAGCCAACCGACATGAAGCATTTCACTTGGCCGGAACCGGATGGGACGAAGCCACCGACCGTCGGGGAACTGCTTGGTGACCTCATGGCGGCGAACGGATGGAAGGGCGCGAAAGCGTGGGCCGACAAAGCGGACGCCATAGCCCCCACGCTTGTAGGTGGTTCCAAACTCCATGGCGGTGCTGACTTGGGGCCCACTAGGGCGAAGCGCGCGTGGGGCGCCCTCGGAGTCGACGGCAGATCCATCGCGGATGACAATCCGCCCGCGGATGCGGCTGACGACTACATGCCGCGCCTGACCGTCCGAATGGCGGCACGCATCCAAGGGTTCGACGACGATTGGATGTTCGCGGGGCGCAAGACGGCCTCTTACCGTCAAGTGGGCAACGCCTTCCCGCCGGCGGTGGCGCGTAGGGTAGGCCAGCAGATTATACGCGCATGGGAGGCGGCAGATGGAACAGGAAGCGTTGCTGGCGCAGGCGAGGAAGACGTTTCACACCAGACTGATTGACTGGGGCGTGCTCGGTTACACGGTCAAGAAGGGCGTGCCCGTCGCCTCGAACGCTGATGTGAGTCAAGCGGTAAGCAAGGCGATAGGCGACGGTATCATGTCCCGCGTGCTGGATGAGTCCCAGCGACAACCGCGCGAGCCGTTGTCCGGGCAGGGGCTCGGCGCCCAGTTCGAAGTGGCGGTATGTGACTTCATAGCCGACACGTTTCCGCATTTAGGCCATCTCCGCCCGGGAAATTGGATAATCAAACGGCTCGGAAACAAAAACGCTGTCACTGAGAAGAGCTTCGCCCAGTACGAGCACTTGGCGAAGCTCGCTGAGGCCGTACAGTCTGACCCCGTGCTGCAGGCGGCGCTCGGCAACGATTACGTGGTCGCGCCTGACATTATTGTCGCACGCCGTCCGGAATCCGACGGGAACATAAACGCCCCGTTCTCCGTGGTCGATAACGCCGTTGCCAGCCTGTCCGATTTGCGGCAGCGTCCGACAGGGGAGCCACAGCGCGCGCCCATACTGCACGCCTCCATATCGGCCAAATGGACCATGCGTTCCGACCGTGCGCAGAATTCCCGCACCGAAGCACTGAACCTGATTCGAAACCGCAAAGGGCAGACCCCTCATATTGTCGTTGTGACCGGTGAGCCTTCTCCCAGCAGGCTAGCGAGCCTCGCATTGGGCACTGGCGATATCGACTGCCTGTACCATGCCTTTCTGCCGGAGCTCATTGCATCTGTCGATGAGCTTAAGGGGCGGGAAGACTTGGCCGAACTGATTCATACGCTCGTAGACGGCAAGCGGCTCAAGGACATATCAGACCTGCCGCTTGACTTGGCGATATAAGAATATCCACGGCGAATACGGCTAGTTTTGAGAGGATGCGACGGAGCTCTGGCGGGAGGAAGCGATAACCAGCCGGATTCTTGTTTTCGATGTGCCGATTCGCTGGACGCGGTAATGGTGCCTGCCTCTGGACGAGAATTGCATATATGCCATGTCGAACGTTGAAAGTCCATGTTCCCGGTATGGTTGAGGCTTTCAAAGGCGTGTTTCTAAGGTGGGCTTTTTTTGGATACACCTGACCAAACATATATTCGAGTTACTGATTATCATGGACGACATCCATATCTAAGCGCCAAACAGGGGGTTCTTTGGCTAACGACAACGAAACTGGCGGAGAGGCAAAACAGTCCAAGAGCTGGGGAATAAAGAATGAAACGGAGGCACGGGAGATTCTGTGCCGGTCCGTAATGCGGGCACGCCGTGTGAAGGCACATTCGATGGTCAGGGACCACAGTGTTGACCAATATGCGAAGCCGACGATGCGGATTGAATTTCGGAACGAATCGTCTGGCCGGATCAGGGATATACTGCCCGACCAAGAGGTATTCGAGTCTCTGGCGGCACGTGTGCGGCCCTGTTTTCTCAAACAGGACCCGATATATCTAGACAAGGTTTTCGATTCGATCGACCTGCTTCTCAATAGACGGCACTTGTCCGAGAAGGATTCGACACTTCTGGATGACTGCCGGAATAATTTCCGGAATTTACTCGACAAGGAGGGCGGCCACTATTTCGTCCGGGTATTCGATGAGGATGGTAATCCGAAAAGCGTGGTTCTGTCGGACTTTTTGATAGGGGACGGCTGGTTGTACGGGGGATCTGGTCCATGCCAACCCAAATGGAAAGAAAGCGGAAGCGATGAAGCTCCCGTATCGTGAGCGTTTCTTCGCGGCGACCTCCCTTTTCAGCATATTAGCGGTCATCATCGTCCGGACGCTCGAGCTTGTCACCGACCTCAACGAACGCTTCGGATTCGGAATCGACGAAAAGGCATGGGAGGAGCAGGTAGTCCTGACGGACCGGGACGACGAGGTCGTCTCCCAGAAAATGGTGCTCTTGCCTTATGGCACGAAGCTGCCCGAGGGGGTCGACCCGAGCACCCTTCCGGGGGCTGTGGATGCTACTAGCCTTACCGCTCTCCAAAGGGCAATCCGGCCAGAATGCGCAGCCGAAGCCGTTTTTCTCTACGAAGAGGAGACCATAGGTGAATTCCATGCGATACGTTCGTGGAAAGACGGCGTCCTAACGGTTTTGGTCGCCGACGCGCTCCTGCTTGAGTTCGATACGACGGGAAAACAAGGCATGGATGTCCATGTCAATAGTCGTTTCACGGCAAATGCGGAAGCAGTGGAACGACTATTGCCAACCGTGCGTGGAAGCGATCGAGTTGTCATCGTCATTCCATGTGGGGATGGTGAACACCTTTGCGCCGTATGCTCGTTGGTCATGGCGGCGGACGGCATGAAGGCCTCCGACCTCGACCGGCGATGACGCGGTCTCTGGATGGGCCTATATCGTTGCCGACATTGGCGTGTCGAACATTTCCGATAACGCGTAATATGCGTCTCCCCTCCGGGGTATGCCTACAATAGGCTCGATTCCATTGGCGGGGGCGATATCGTTCTTGTCCATGATCCGATGCTATGTGCCTTAAGCCGTAGGTCTAGTTCTCCTAGCCGGAAATAGCTGCTTATGGGTGGTGACAGCCAATTCTACTGTAGGTCGTGTAAAAAACGTTGGGAACGACGGAATGGGGTCGTTTTTCGGCAGTATTCCACGTTTTGCACCAACATCGCACTGGGAGGTGAGGCTACCGACGAGTCCCACGAAACGTCCGCAGCCCCTTATCCAACGAGAACATCCTCGACCCATCCAATCGACATTATTCCAGCGAATTCACTGTGGGAATTCACGTCTGCGGGTCGAAAGTCTCTTTAGAGCTCCTAGTGCTCAGGTAACACGGCATGGCGAGGACAGGAGACTGGTCCTCTGCAGCATCAACGATGAGCCGGAGTCGGACGGTTCATCACTTGACGTCGCCGTGCTTGTAACGCGTTGCATGTGTCTAATCCTCGTAAGCTTTTGGAGGACGATAAGGAATAACGAAGCTATTAGACTTCTGCGGAATGAGAGAGCTGCGGACGATCTTGTGTTCGCAGCTCTCTCATTCCATTCATCTGCCGCGTGCCGTCAGAACACGCTGTAGCCTCCATCCACACGCAGGTCGGTGCCGGTCACGTAGGAGGATGCGTCACTGGCGAGGAACAGGACCGTGCTGGCGATCTCGTCATTCGCGCCGAAACGATGCATGGGCACTACCTCGAGCATCGCGTCGTGGCCGGCCATGTCGATGCGGCCATTGAAGATGCCGGACCACACGTAGCCGGGGGAGATGGTGTTCGAACGGATGCCGTAGCGGGCCAGCGCTGCGGCGAGGTACCGGGAATGCTCCATGATGGCTGCCTTGGTCGCGCCGTACGCGTTGACCGGGGTGGGGCCTCCCATCATGTAGTTCGCATTGTGCCCGGACAGGGATGCGGTGAACACGAGCGAGCCACCGTGCTTATGTTCACGCATGATCTCATGGGCGATACGCGCAGTGCGGTACGCGCCGTTGAGGTTGATTTCGATGGTCTTGGTCCAAACCTCTTCGGTGGCGTCCTGGTCGTCGCCGGGGACGTTGACGCCGGCGTTGAGGAATGCGAAGTCCACCGTGCCGAGATGGTCCACAAGACGCTGTTTAAGATCCACGACCTGCAGCGGGTCGGTGACATCGCATGGTTCCGCGATGACGTTCACATCAAAGCGCGCGCTTATCTCGGCGGCGAGTTCTTCCAGTCGTTCCTGTTTGGCCGGCAGATCAACGAGCGCGACGTCCGCTCCCGCCTGTGCCAGGGCGGCCGCGGCGTTACGTCCCAGCCCACCGGCGGCTCCGGTCACGAATCCCTTGTGTCCCTTCATGGAGAACTTGTTCATGAACGAGTATTCGGGGTCCTTCCATCTGTCCAATGGATACCGTTGGTCAAAAATATCTTCGATTTCCGCCATGTTCATGCTCCTTCGCACGTCCGCGGAGCCTCATGCTCCGCCTTTTCCCGGACCACATCCGTGTGGTCGTCCGATGATTCTCGGATTCGTCCCAGTCTAACCCGTCATACGATGGGAAACCGTTCACACATGTCGCGTTTTTCGTGGCTAGCACTTCCATTGCTATCGCTCTATTCCAAATAGATAAAAAGCGGGGGCATCCAAATGGATGTCCCCGCTTGGGGCAGATCACGCGATCAGGGATGAGGAGTCTTCCCTTACTAACGTGAGATCGTTATGGTTGACTTGCGTCGTACCATAAATCTTCTGATGGTCGTTGTCTCGAGGACGACAACCAGAACGGCGATGACCGCTATGGCGACATAGGTCGCGGTCTTCCAAATCGGGGTTTCCTCCTTGGCCTGACCGTCCTTGTACATCCAACAGTTCGCTGTGGTGTACAGGATGTTGTGTGCGGCCTGGCGCATCGCCTTTACGGAAGTGGCGGACTTGCTTTCCACATGGTTGGTGGTGCTCATGGTCGACAGCATCGCATCGTTGCCGTTGCGGATCTCTTGGTCGGCGTCCTGGTAGACGTCGAAGTTTCCGAAGTAGTCGGTCTCCACGAATCCGCGGAAGCCCCATTCGTCGCGTAGCACGTTGTTCAGCAAAGCGCTGTTAGCACCGGCGTAAGTGGTACCGATGTAGTTGAAAGAGCTCATCGCAGCCTGGGCGCCGCCCTCCTTTACGCTCATCTCGAACGGCTTCAGGTAGATCTCGCGCATGGCTTGCTCGTTGGACCAAGTGCATAGCATGCTGTTGCGGTTGGTTTCCTGGTCGTTCAGAGCGAAGTGCTTCATGAAGGAGTACACGCCCTTGGACTTGGCGCCGGCGATCTCGTTGGACGCCATCGTTCCGGAGAGGAGCGCGTCTTCGGAGAAGTATTCGAAGTTGCGTCCGCCGAAGGCCGAACGGTGGATGTTCATGGCCGGTGCGTACCAGCCGGTGACGTGCATGTCGTGGGCCATCTGACCGATCATCTTGCCGAACTGCTTGGCAAGATCTCGATTCCACGTGCAGGCGAATGCGGTGGAGCTCGGGAAACCAATGGAGCCGACGCCGGTGAAGTTGTTGTTCAGGGCGGCGGGTCCGTCAGCGTCGATGAGCTGGATCTTGCCGATGGACTTCACGCGCGCGTTGCCGAAACCGGCGTTGGCGATGAGGTTGTCCATGTCGTCGAAGGTGAGCTGGTCGAGTAGCTTGTCCCAGTCGGCGTCGTCATAGTCCTTGCCAGTCAAATCGCTGAGCTTCAGACCGTTCTTGGCTCCCATAGTCGGCATCTTGTCCGAGGCGTTATCGTATTTCTTCGGATCATAGTTGCCATTGTTGGTGAAGGTTTCCTTCGCCTTGTCGGACATTTTGAGGCTGGCCGGAGCGGCGGTGGCTTCCTTGTAGTTCGCGAAGTGGTCGGCGCGGGACAGATACGTCACATCGCCTGCAGCATCGTCGAACTGATTCGTGGCCACGGTCTTGTCGCCGTTGTGGGTGTTGCTCTTGGAGTCGTACGTGATGGTGTCCTTCACCGTCACGTCCTTCGAATCGATCACGTGATGCGAGTCGGAACGGATGGAGATCGCATAGTCGCCCTTCTCCAGCACGTACGCCTTCGCCTTCTGGTAGTCGTAGGACGCCATGTCGTCGTCATCGAACTCGACCTTCACGGTCTGGGACTCGCCAGGCTCCAATTCCTTGGTCTTCTCGAAATCGACCAGGTTCGCGGACGCCTTCTCGATGCCACCGTCGGTGTACGGCGGGTTGTAGTAGACCTCGACCACGTCCTTGCCGGACTTGCTTCCCGTGTTGGTCACGGTCACGTCGAAGCTGATCTTGCCCGACTTCGCATCGTATTTCACATCGCCCATCTTCTGGTCGAACGAGGTGTAGGACAGGCCATAGCCGAACGGATACTGCACGGTGTCGTCGTAATCGATCAGACCCTCGTCCGAAGCGGTCTCATAGAACTTGTAGCCGACGTAAATGCCTTCGGAATAGTTGACGAAACCAGGGATGGCGGTGACGTCGTCACCGGTGAAGCCCTTGTACTTGGCCGCCTTGTCGGTCATGTTGGTGTATTCGTACTTGCCGAAGTTGTTGTACGTCACGGACTGGGTCAGATCGTTGAGGAAGGTATCGGAGGTCTTGCCGGACGGATTGGTCTTACCTGCGAGCACCTCGCCCAGCGCGAAGAAACCGGTCTGGCCGGCCGGCGGGCACCATACCACGGACTTGATCTGCGGATAGTCCTTCAGGAAATCGAACTGGAACGTGTTCGCGCCGTTGTAGATCAAAGTCACCTTATCGAAGTTGCTGGTGACCAGGTCGATCATGTCGCGCTCGGTCTTCGACAATTGAAGGAAGCTCTCGCCCTTCTGGAAGTCCTCGTAGTCCTTGGAGTTGTTCTTGTAGGTGATGCCCTTCGCCTTCATGTCTGTGGGCAGGTCGACGCCTTCGCCGCCGACTCGTCCGATGACGATGACGGCTTCGTCGGAGAAGTCCTTCGCGTCGGAGACCAGCTTGTCGGAGTACTGCTTGGCCGGCACCTCAGGTAGAGTCCAATCCGTCGACCAGATCTGGGAGACCGGACGGTCCTTGCGGTAGTCGGTGTATAGCTTGGTCAATTCGTCATTGGTTTTGAAACCGGCCTGCTTCATCCCTTCCAGGAGGGAGACTTTCTTATACTGGTCGGAGATGGATCCCGATCCGGAACCACCGTAGACCGGATTCGAAGAGGACCAGCCGAACACATTGACCTTCTTATCGGCCAGTGGAAGATTGGAGTTGTCGTTCTTCAACAGTGTGACGGCTTCGGTCTGGACTTCCTCGGCAAGCTTGTTCGCGGATGCGACGGTTCCATCGGAAAGCTGGTATTTATGGACGCTTGCATTGTTAAGCAGTGTGGATAACGGTCCGAACATCATCATGCAGATTGCTACAGTGGAAGCAATCAGCGCGACAATCCAGGATTCGGAATGCACGAGTTTGCGTACAGCCTCGTTTTTCACTGTTCTCTTATTTACCGCGAAAGTGATGATCGCGGCAGCGGCCAATACCACGCCAATCGCAATCAGTTGTGGCATGACCGATTGGATGACGGAAATGACATCGCTCATATTGATGCCTATCATGTCTACCCTTTCTCTGACTTCGGGGACGGTACAGCGTTGATACCGATACGCTCGATTATTTCCGTCCCCGTCATGGCATGAATCGGAACAACATATCCCGTTGGTTCTGCGACACAACTGGTAGCATTTCCTCCATGGCATTCCGTCCGGCGACGTTACAATTGGTTGTGGCGGGAAGGCATGGGACGAATGCGATGACGCATTGGATGTGATGGCCATGGCACGCCGAAGGAGGAACATGCTGCGTATAGCCGTCGTGGAGGATACGCCTTCGGATCTCGAGCAGCTCCTGGCCGAACTCTCGTCGTACATGATGCGTATGGGCATCGAATATCAAGCCGATTCGTTCGCCAATGCCGATGCTTTTCTGGATGATTATCGTCCCATCTGGGATTTGGTGTTCATGGACATCGAAATGCCGGGGCATGATGGCATGGCCGCAGCACGCCTGCTCAGGCAAATCGATAAGGACGTGCCTCTGGTGTTCCTGACCAAAGTGGCCAGTCTGGCTGCCGAAGGTTACGACGTTGATGCCATCGCGTACATCATCAAGCCGGTCTCCGCGGAAGTGTTCGCGTTGAAAATGAGACGTATCCTGTCACGCATCGAAGGACGGGAGGACGCGACCATCACGATATCCGGTCGCGGCAGCATGACCCGCCTTGCGGTCTCTTCCATAATTTATGTGGAGGTCATCCGTCATGAGGTGGTCTTTCATACCACGCAAGGGGAAATCGTCTCATACGGCACGTTGAAGGCGGTCGAGGAACAGCTTACGCCATTCCACTTCACCCGTTGCAACAGTTGCTATCTGGTTAATCCCAAACATGTAACAGGGGTGAAGGGAGACGATGTGCTTCTTGGGGGACAGACGCTTCCCATCAGCCGATCCAAGAAAAAGCAGTTCATCAATTCCCTCGTCTCGTATATGGGGATGATGGGATGAGCGCCATGAATCTGTTCACCGGTCCAAATTTCACCATTGAGCTACTGATTGCCGCGATACCGCTGCTATGGAATTGTCCGAGGAACAGCCGGTTCCCCTTAAGGCTGATAGTCTCGCTACTCGCCTACTTGACCATAGGGTTCTTGTTCGGAGCTCAACGGTTCAACGGCTGGATGGATCTTCTGCGCTTCCTCGTCATCTTCATCGCACTGGTAGCAGGCATCCGGATTTGTTTCGGCATCCGCGACCGTGAAGTACTGTTCAGAGGCGTGGCTGCGTACGCACTGCAGTACTGTTGCGAAAGCATCGTCTACCTTGTAAACATTCCTCTGAATCGTCAGCCACTGACCGAGCCTCTCATCATGTTCGTCGAATATCCTATCGTCACCATTCCCGCGTCCCTGCTCATGTCTTGGTCGTTCAGGCGGAACCAAGATGAACATATCGCCGACACATCGTTGTTCGCGATCTCTTCAACCATTTTGGCTGTGACCATGATAATCAGCTTCGCGCAATGGAAGTATCTGCCGCTGGAGAACAGGCCTACACGCGTGATTTGTCTGGTTTATGCGATTCTGTGTTCGGCGCTGTCTCTGGTAATTCAATCCGGACTTCTTGTGCAGTCGCATTGGCGTCATGAAGCTGAATTCATGGAACGGATGTGGCGTCTCGACCGGCAACATTACGAATTGAGCAGAGACGCAATCGATTTGATCAATGTGAAGAGCCATGATTTAAGAAAGCAAATCGACATGCTTCGTCGTTCACCTGAGACAATGCCGGCCAGCCAAGCGCTGGACACGTTGGAGAAATCGGTTGAGGACTACGACATGGTCGCTCACACTGGCAACGCCGCGCTGGATGTGATACTTACCGACAAGCTCATGGCTGCCCATCGTATCGGAGCATCACTTTCCTACCTCGTTGACGGGAAAGCGTTCCTCGGCATTGATTCCATCGATCTGTACTCGATTTTTGGCAACATCCTCGATAACGCCATCGAAGCGGTGGAGCCATTGCGTCAGCAATTGAGGGTCATTGATCTGAAAGCCTGTAAGACCAACGATTTCCTCATCGTGCGTTGTGATAATTATTGCGATTCAAGAAACCATATTTTCGACGGCGGTCCGATTGAAACGACTAAATCCGATAAGGCTTGGCACGGGTTCGGATTGAAGAGCATCCAAATGACGGCGAATAAACTTGGTGGGAGCTTTACCATCGACGTCAATGACGACATGTTCACGATAAACGTCATGATTCCCGCATAAATCGGCCATACGGAACTCCTATGACATTGCATGCCGCAACTGGAAATTCGTCAGGTTTACGGAGCTGATACGGGAGTTCTTATGGCAAGAATCAGGCCAGATTGTTTTGGTGTTCTATCCGAATCCCGAAACGGTCAAACGTACCGATTTCGTCAACAGTCTGTTGCGCGAACCACGTCAAAAACGCCGCGGACTTTGAATAAATCAGAAGTGCTCGTGCACTTGTCGATTTTTGGGATTCGGCTCTTTCGCTGGCATACGACGAGGTTCCAAAGCCAGGGCGGACTGCAGTGATTTTCTGTCCACCTGCATGACCTTCTCTCCATCGGTCATTCCCTTTAGAAAGTCCGACCATGCGTCGGAATCTTTCTGTTGCTCGAGCAGAGGGATATTGCGCTCCAAAGCCTTGTTGATAAAGTCCGCCACGTCTTGGGTTGCCAGTTTTTCCATGGTCCGTTGCAGTTCGTCCCTTTCCTTATCGGAGGCGGCATACCGGATGTTCGCCTCGGAAAGCGCACGAATCTCCCTAGCCAGATCCATCGCCTTGTACATGATGATAAGAAGATGGTTTTGAGCTTCTTCGCTGTCCATGTTCAGACGGCAATCTTCTATTGCGTCATCGACCTCTTTGGAGAAGCTGTCCATGTTCTCCGAACCATCCGTCAGCAAGGCGATGGGTTGGACTGACTCATGTTCGTCATTCTTCGAATGAGTTAACTTGGCTTTTATCCCATTCGCGGCAGGTACTACAGTACCTTTCCACCAACGTCCGACGGTTCTGTCCCATACGCTTCTGACTTTTTCGTTCCTTGCCAGATAGACCGCGGTTCCGACCACTGCGGCGCCGATGAGAACGCCCACGGCCAACGCCGCATATGGCGCCTTCCTGTCATCCCCGTCGTCATTGTCTTCGTCCCCATCATCCGCAGGTTCCCAACGCGCCTGCCCGTACAGATGGTTGCCCTCGTCGAAAAGCGCTCCTAAGAACGCGTCGGGGTTATCATGCGGGTTGGCCAGATGCATGCCTTCGGGAATGATCGGGCGGAAAAGCTGGTCGTCCATGACGCTCTCCTTGTCGACACTTTCGCATCTTTTTGCAGGCCGCTGTGCTCATCCACTGCGGAACGGGTATCCACATTATATATGCCATAGCAAGTCCCAAGAGATAAGAATGCAACACCTTACTGGATGTCTCCTTATGGCCTACCTTCAGGCCGACAGGCCTTTAAAAAACATCATGCCGATCGCGTCGATTGGCGTCCGCATGCCAAGGATCAATCGAGGCTGGTGCCGCCGTCCACGTCGAGGGTCTCCCCGTCGATATAGACGGATTCCGGATCGGCGAGGAACACGATCGCGCGTGCGATGTCGTATGGCTGGCCGCCATGTCCCAGCAGCACGGCCTTTTCCACGGCCTCCCGTTTCTCAAGTCGGGCATATCGGCCGTCATCGGCGTGTAGGTCAGTCCCGGCATGACCGCGTTCACGTTGATGCCGTCCGGCGCGTATTCCCTGGCCGCGCCGCGGGTGAGGGCGGCCACGCCGGCCTTGGTGGCCGCGTAGGCGACGCCGCCCAGATAGCCGCCGCCATGCTTCGCGGCGATGGACGACACGTTGACGATGCGGCCGTAGTGTTGCGGGCGCATGCGTTTGACGGCCTGTTTGATGGTCAGGAAGTCGGCGGTCAGGTTGACCGCGAGGATCCGGTTCCAGCGTTCCAGATCCGTATCATCCAATAAATCCTTGTGATGACGCCCGCGTCGTTGACGAGGATGTCGATGCCGCCGTAGTGTTCGTCGAACTGTTGGAAGACGTGTTCGACCGCGTCGGGGTCGGCGATGTCGCCGGGAGCCGCGAACACCTCGCCGTCCGCTTGGGTGATGAGCTTCACCATGGTTTCCGCGCGTTCGTGCCACATATTTACGTGACCTGTAGTTCTCTGCTGAAGGACTCCGATACCGGCATGCATTGGGATAGCGAGGCACTGCAGCGGCATATCGCGGACCATGCGACATTCACCCGACGCAGCGTCAGTATTGCCGGCGACAGGCATATCCCCAGCGACAATGTCTACGAATTGCACAGACTATGGGAAATGATGGGCTCTCCGAATCCCGATATGCCGGACTCTAAGTGGGAACGCAATGGATTGCGATGGGTTCCATCCCATTCCTTGGATCTCGACGTGCATGGTTCATGGTGCACGACTGTGTCCATGACCGATTGGGGAGATACCTCCGAAATGGTGCAGCGGCGAATCTTCAACCGTTGTATGAAACGAGTCAGCACCGATTTTGCCGGACGAAAACGGATGTGCGGGAAGCAAAATCATATATGCGGATGATATGGAAAAC
>ERZ808246.1974-NODE-1974-length-13579-cov-7.816474_pt1 | contig 13579 bp, 8 predicted proteins | sample MGYA00521083_ERZ808246 | MGnify/ENA primary metagenome ERZ808246 (study PRJEB31516, sample SAMN03275577) | gut metagenome | biome: mammalia-associated habitat; material: feces | host: Papio cynocephalus | place: Kenya | collected 2012-07-07 ...
GATGTCGGTGGCGAAGTCAGCGTGGGCGCCACCGTTCATGATGTTCATGTTCGGGACCGGCAGGATGTGGCCGTTGGTGCCGCCGATGTAGCGGTACAGCGGCATGCCCGCGGACTCGGCGGAGGCATACAGAGCGGCCAGGGAGACGCCCAGGATGGCGTTGGCGCCCAGACGGCCCTTGTTCGGAGTGCCGTCGAGCTCGATCATCAGATCGTCGAGAGCACGCTGGTCAGCAGCGTCCATGCCGATGACCTTCGGAGCGATCTCCTCGTTGACCGCCTTGACAGCGTCGAGGACACCCTTGCCCTGGTAGACGGACTTGTCGCCATCGCGGCGCTCCCAAGCCTCAGCCTCACCAGTGGAAGCACCGGATGGAACCAGACCCAGGCCCTGAGCACCGTCTTCGGTATCAAGCACGACCTCAACGGTCGGGTTGCCACGGGAATCAAGAATCTGACGCGCGTACACGCTTTCAATTGCTGCCACAACTACTCCTTTAAAACGCTAGGTTGTGATGTCATTAGCCAAGAATAATGGGATTGTTGGACGAAGTACACCCCCGTCCTACGGCGTGTTAGCGACGCGGCTTGGGCGTCCACGCGAGGTCGTCGAGCAACTGGTTCACCCACAGCACGATCTGGTCCGCCGACATGGGCTTCGCGCCGAGCGAGCCGGCGAACGGAGCGGGGATGATGAGCTGATGCGTGACCGGACGGTACTGGAACCCGCGGTAGATCCTCGACATGCGCATACGCACCGATTCGGCCGGATCGATGCGCCCGATGCGCACACGGTTCGACTGGGCCAGGATCTCGCTGACACCCATCTTGCGGGCCTTGAACTTGATGCGGGCCACGTCGAACAACGCGTCGAACTGCTCCGGCGGCTTGCCGTAACGGTCCGTCAGCTCCTCGCGCAACGCCGTCAGATCGTCCTCCGTACGGGCGGCCGCGAACTTGCGGTACGCCTCCAGGCGCAGCTTGTCGGAATCGATGTACTCCACCGGAATCGAGGCCTCGATCGGCAGATCGACCGACACCGCCACCGGTTCGACGGCCTTGTCCGGCTCCTTGTACGCCTCGACGGCCTCGGAGACCATGCGCACGTACAGGTCGAAGCCGACGCCCTCGATATGCCCGGACTGCTGGTCGCCCAGCAGATTGCCGGTGCCGCGCAGCTCCAGATCCTTCATCGCCACGTCGAAACCGGAACCGAGCGCCGTGTTCTGCGCGATGGTGGCCAGACGGTCGTGCGACTGCTGGGTCATGGGCTTCGACGGGTCGTAGAGGAAGTAGGCGTAGGCGCGTTCGCGGCCACGGCCCACGCGGCCGCGCAGCTGGTGCAGCTGGCTCAGGCCGAAGCGGTCGGCATGGTCGACGATCAGCGTGTTCGCGTTCGAGATATCGAGACCGGTCTCGATGATCGTGGTACACACCAGCACGTCGATGTCCCTGTGCCAGAAGTCGCGGATCACCTGGTCGAGATGCTTCTCACCCATCTTGCCGTGCGCGATGCCGACATGGCTTTCGGGCACGAGCGTATGGATTCTGTCGGCCACGGAGGCGATGTCCTCCACGCGGTTGTGCACGTAGAACACCTGGCCGCCACGCAGCAGCTCACGCCGGATGGCGGCGACGACCTGCGCGTCCTCGTAGGCGCCCACATAGGTGAGCACCGGCAGGCGGTCCTCGGGCGGCGTGGCCAGCGTGGACATCTCGCGGATGCCTGTCACGGCCATCTCCAGCGTGCGGGGAATAGGCGTGGCCGAAAGGCTCAGCACGTCGACGTTCGTGCGCAGCGCCTTGAGCGTCTCCTTGTGCTCCACGCCGAAACGCTGCTCCTCGTCGATGATGACCAGCCCGAGGTCCTTGAACTTGATCTTCGGATTGAGCAGCTTGTGCGTGCCGATCACCACATCGACGGTGCCGGCGGCGAGATCCTCGATGGTCTGCTTGATCTCCTTGGGCTTCTGGAAACGGCTCATCGCCGCCACGTTGACGGGGAATCCCTCGTACCGTTCGATGAAGGTCTCGTAATGCTGCTGCACCAGCAGCGTGGTGGGCACGAGCACGGCCACCTGCTTGCCGTCCTGCACCGCCTTGAACGCGGCGCGCACGGCGATCTCGGTCTTGCCGAAGCCCACATCGCCGCAGATCAGACGGTCCATGGGACGGGGCTTTTCCATATCGGCCTTGACATCGTCGATGGTGGTGAGCTGGTCGGCGGTCTCCTGGTACGGGAAGGCGTCCTCGAGCTCCTTCTGCCACGGGGTGTCCGGGCTGAAGGCGAAGCCGGGCGTGCGCTGACGCGCCGAATACAGCTTCACCAGGTCGTCGGCGATCTCGCGCACGTGCTTGCGCGCCTTGGCCTTGGTCGCCGCCCAGTCGGAGCCGCCGAGCTTGTTGAGCTTGGGGGCTTCGGCACCGATGTACTTGCTCACCAGGTCGAGCTGGTCGGTGGGGATGAAGAGCTTGTCCGGCGGGGCGCCGCGCTTGCTCGGCGCGTATTCGATCACCAGATACTCGCGCGTGGCCTTGTTGTCTCCCGTGCCCACCGTGCGCTGGCGCATCTCCACGAACCTGCCGATGCCGTGCTGCTCGTGCACCACGTAGTCGCCGGTCTTGAGCTCCATCAGGTCGATGGCCTTGCGGCGGCGCTTCGGCGTCTTGGCTTGGGCGGCGACACTGGTACGGCCGGTCAGATCACGTTCGGTAAGCAGCGCGATCCCCGCCTCGGAATCGACGAACCCGTCGATGGCGGCGGAACGCACGGTGGCGAAGCTGGCGATGCCGGTCTCGTTGATGGCGCGCTTGAGACGGGCCAGCGTACCCTGCGCGGCGGCGGTGACGGTGACCTCGTAGCCGCCGTCGATCAGCCCCTCGATACCGGATGCGGCACGATCCCCGTCGCCCCGGAATTCCTCGGGGTTCTTGGCGGCAAGCCGCACACGGCCGGGACGACCGGTATCCACGTTGAAGTCGGTGAGCTCGATGACGGCATGGTCGGAGTAGCCCAGCGAGCTCATCACCTCGTCGAAATCAAGGAAGCTCGCCTCGTCGAAGCTGATGGGGGCGCCGCCATGGCCGGACGCGGCCACATGCCAGCTGGCCGCAAGGAACTCGTTCGCGGTCTTCATTAGGTCGGTGGCGGCCCTGCGCAGCTTCTCCGGGTCGTTGAGCATGATGACGGCACGCTTGTCGAGCATGCCGGCCACCGGCTCCATGTCGGTGACCAGCGCGGGCATGAGCGATTCCATGCCCTCCACGGGGATCGCGTTGGCGATGGATTCCAGCATGTCCTCGGCATTGGGGATCGAGCCGATCAGGCTTTTCGCGCGGGCGCGCACCTCGTCGGTGAGTTGCAGCTCGCGGCAGGGCGTGGCCCAGATGGTGCCGATGCCATCGCCGTACGTACGCTGGTCGGAGGCGTGGAATTCCCTGATCTCGTCGATCTCGTCGCCGAAGAACTCGATACGCACCGGATGCGGGTAGGTCGGCGGAAACACGTCGAGAATGCCGCCGCGCACCGCGAACTCGCCGCGGTTCATCACCAGTTCGACGCGGGTGTACGCATTGCGAACCAGACGTTCCACCGCCTCGTCGAGCGGCAGCTCCTCGCCCTTGACGAACACCAGCGGCTCCATGTCGCCGAGCCCGGCCACGACCGGCTGGATCAGCGAGCGCACCGGCATGACGAGGATGCGGATCGGGCCGAACATGGGGTTGGCGGGATCCGGGTGCCTGAGTCTGCGGAATACGGCCATGCGGCTGGCGACGGTGTCGGCGCGGGGGCTGAGGCGCTCGTGGGGCAGCGTCTCCCATGCCTCGAGCTGGGCGATGTCGGATGGGCTGCCGGAGTACCATGAGCGCAGCGCGTTGACGGTTTCCTCCGCTTCGCGGCTGGAGGAGACGATGTACACGACCTGGCTGGTCGTGGCGTTTTCGGCGATGGCGGCGGCCAGTGCCGGACGGATGCCCGAAGGTGCGCCGACGATGAGCGAGGCGTCGATGTCGCCTTCAGTGGTTTCGGCGGTGCCGTTCGCCACGGATGCGAATGCCTTGTCTTTGCGCAGTGCGGCGATCAGGCCGGACAGGCTGGCGTTCATCGGGTCGGCGGGCCTGCCGTCCGCCGTCGTGCGCCGCTGCGGATCAGCGGCCATTGAACTTCTCCTGGGTCTTGGCCAGTCCGTGGAACATGATCTCCTCGGCGGCGTCGGCGCCGTCCGCGAGGAAGTCCGGCAGCTGCTTGCGCTGGTCGGGGCCGAATCCGCCCAGCACCCAGTTCACGGTGTTGTCGTGCGCGTTGGCGCCGCGCTTGGCGTGGCCCACACCCATGCGCACGCGGGAGTATTTCGGGGTGCCCAACGAGCGGTCGATGGATTTGATGCCGTTGTGCCCGCCTGCGGAGCCTCCTGCCTTGACCTTGATGCGGCCGAAGTCCAGGTCCATGTCGTCGTGGATGACGATGACGTGGTCGGGGTCGATCTGGTAGTAGGCGCAGATGGAGGCGACCGCGTTGCCGGATTCGTTCATGTAGGTGAGCGGCTTGGCGAGGAAGAACTTCTGGTTGCGCCCGTCGAGGTTCATCACTCCCTTGCCGAGCAGGGCGAGCCCCTTGTGGTCGGAGAAGTTGACCGACCAGCGTTCAGCCAGCACGTCGGCCGTCATGAATCCCATGTTGTGACGGGTGCCCTCGTATTTGCTGCCCGGATTGCCCAGACCTGCGATCAGCCAGAAATCAGACGCCATACCCCACCTCTTGTGTTCGTTGTCTTCGTTGCGTTCGCTTGCGTTCCTTGCGGCCGGTGCCGCGATCGGCATCGTCCGGCCGTGCGTGCGCCGTTTGCGATGCCATTCCAAATGCATCATTGTACCGCCGGCCATGCCGCCGGGTTCACAACGCCCCCCGACGACGCGGTCGGACGATGCCATGGCTTGGCTTCCCCGCATCCTGGCCCGGCAGCCTGCCTTACAGGTCGAGGTACCAGTAGCTCATGTCGCGCATGGTTCCGGTGGAATCGGTGGCGGCGTCCGGCATGAGGCCGAATCGGGTGAATCCGAAGCGGTGCATGAGCGCTATCGACCCGGCATTGTCCGCGAAGATGATGCCGCACGCCTTGCGCATGCCGCGCCTGCGCGCCTCATCGAGCAGCGAGCGCAGGGTGAACGTGCCCGCTCCCCTGCCCTGCCAGTCGGGTGCGATGTAGTAGGCCAGGTCGGTGACGCCGTCGTAGCCGGAGCGGTCGTAGAACACGGAGAGCGCGCTGAAGCCGACGACCGTGCGCCCGTCGTCGTCGACGGCCTCGGTGACGAACACCGCGTAGGGGCTGTGGTGGGATTCGAACCAGGCGCGCCGCTGTTCGACGGTGCGCGGGGTGAGGTCGGCGGACGAGCCTCCTGCGATGACGGCGGCGTTGTAGATGTCGGTCAGCGCCTGCACATCCGTTTCCGTGGCCTGTCTGAATGCGTATTCCATGGTGTGCTCTTCTCTTTCCCTATTGGCCGTACTGGCTTCATGGTAACGAAATGGTGGTCCATTCGGACGAAATCGGGTCGGATTTCGTCCGAATGGACCACCATCGTGTATGCCGCCGCCCGATCGGGGCGCGGCGCGGCCGACTGACCGGTTACTTGCTCAGCTCGACGGCCTTGTTCAGCGCCTCCTGCAGCTTCTTCTGGGCTTCGCCATAGGCGGACCAGTCGCCGTTCTTCATGGCGGACTGGCCGTCCTGCATGGCCTTGGACGCGTCGTCCAGGGCCTGCTGGAGCTCGGGGCTGCGCTGCGCGCCGGAGGCGGTCGAATCCTTGGAATTCGACTTGCCCGACGTGCCGGACTGCGACTTGTCGCCGGACGTGTCCGTGGACGAATCATCGGACGACTCGTCCTTGGCCTGCGTGTTGCCCGAGGCATGGTCGGCATCGCCGGCGTTCGCGCCGGAATCGCCGCCGAACACCTGGTCCAGTGCCTCGTCCAGGGTGTCGGCGAACCCGACCTGATCGCCGAAGGCGACCAGCACCTTCTTGAGCAGCGGGAACGACGTGGCGCCGGAGGACTTCACGTACACCGGCTGCACGTACACCAGGCCGCCGCCCAGCGGCAGGGTCAGCAGGTTGCCCCGGACCACGTTGGTGGAGCCGGATTGCAGCAGGTTGAGCTCCTTGGACACGTCGGCGTCGGCGTTGAAGTTGTTCTGCGCCTGGCCGGGGCCGGGGACGTTCGAATCCTTCGGCAGCTCCTGCAATCGGATCGTGCCGTAGTTCGGCCCTATCTTGCCCGCCGTGGATCCGGCGTCGGAGTCGACCGACAGGAAGCCGGTGAGGATCTCACGCGTGGAGGTGCCGGCGGGGATGTACGAGGAAGTCAGCGAGAACACCGGCTCCTTGGTGCCGCCCGTCTGCAGCGTCAGGTAGTAGGGCGGCTGGAGGATGTCCTCGGACTGCGCCTGCTTCGATTCGGTCGGGTCGACCGGCGTCTGCCAGAAGTCCTCGCCCGAATAGTACTGGCTGGCCGAGGTCACGTGGTACTTGGCCAGCAGCTCGCGCTGCACCTTGAACAGACTCTCCGGGTAGCGCATGTGGCTCATCAGGTCGCCGGAGATGTCGGAAAGCTGGTGGTACTGGCCGGGGAAGATCTTCTCCCATGCCTTGATCACCGGATCGCTCTGGTCCCACACGTACAGGTCCACGGAACCGTCGTACGCGTCGACGGTCGCCTTGACGGAGTTGCGGATGTAGTTCGCCTTCTGCGTGCCCAGGCCCTTGACCGTGCTGGAGCTGACGGTGGTGGAATCCTGGGTGGCCGAGCCGAGCTCGGTCATCTGGGAGTACGGGTAGGCGTCGGACGTGGTATAGCCGTCTACGATCCACTTGACGCGGCCGTCGACCACGGCCGGGTACACGCGGCCGTCGAGCGTCAGGTACGGGGCGACCTTGGCGACGCGCTCACGCGGGGAGCGATCATAGAGAATCTGGGATTCGGACGTCACACGGTCAGAGAACAGGATCTGGTCGGAGCCGAAGCGGATCGCGTACAGCAGCCTGGAGAACAGGTTGCCGACCGAGGGACCGCCGCTGCCCTTGAAGGTGTTGGTCGCGCCCTGGGAACCGGTCGGGTAGTCGAACTCCCACGACGTGGTGCCCTTCGGCGCGCCGACGATGGAGTATTCGCTCATATTCGGGGAGAAGTAGATGCGCGGCTCGTAGTGTTCGGATTCCGTGAGCTTGCCCTGAGTGGGGATGCCGGATTCGAAGAAGCGCGGCTGGCCGTCGGAGGTCACCTGGCTGCCGTAGGCCGCCACGACGCCGTAGCCGTGCGTGTACACGGTGTGGTCGTTCACCCAGTTGCGGTTGTCGTTGCCATCGAGGTTGAGCTCGCGTGCGGCGATCACCGTGTCCTGGCTGGTGCCGTCGATGTTGTACTTGTCGACGGTCAGCGAATCGGCAAACGTGTAGTACTGCTTGGACTGCTGCAGCTGCTTGAAGGTCGGGGACACGACCTGCGGGTCGAGCAGACGGATCTGCGCGGTGCTTTCGCTTTCCGAACGCAGCGCGCCCTGCTTGCCCGTGGTGGTGGCCTGGTACTGCTCGGTCTTGAGCTTGCCCAGGCCGTAGGCGGCGCGGGTGGCGTCGATGTTGCGCTGAATGTAGGTGGATTCCATCTCCTGCGCGTTCGGGTTCACGCGGAACCGCTGCAACAGCGCCGGCCAAACGATGGTCAGCACCATGGAGACGACGACCGTGATGGCGATGGCGATCACCGGGGTGCGCCAGGCCTTCAGCGCGGCGGAGGCGCGCACGCCGATCGGGGCGTTGCCCTCCAGCGCGTGCGAGCGCATCAGCCACACGCCGAGCACCACGCCCAGCACGGCGACGAGCACGGCCATGATGAAGGTGACGGGGATGGTGGCGTTCACGGTGGTGTAGGTGGCGCCGGTGATGCGCGTGCCCTCGGCGGTGAGACTGGAGAACACGCCGAGCGCGATCTGCGCGGCCCAGCCGAACATGTTGAGCATCAGCCAGATGGCGATCTGACGACGGGCGCGCTTGGTGATGTAGAACAGGCCACGGCCGTTGTCCGGCATGGTGATGCGGATGGCACCCATCATCAGATGGGTCGCGACGGAGAAGACCAGACCGACCAGCAGCAGCGTGGACAGCGCGGACACCATGAGCTTCAGACCGGGAAGGATGAAGACGTAGAAGCCGTTGTCGATGCCGAACTGGGGGTCCTTGGTGCCGAAAGGCTGGGCATTGAACATGAGCAGCACCTGGGTCCAGTCGATGTTGAACCGTGCGCCGAAGACCACGCCCACCACGGCGGACACGACCACGGCCACACGGCGCGCATGCTTCGAGCTGAAGGACTTGGTGACCTCGACCACGTTGTTGTTCACACGCACGCCGGAGCCGTCGGCCGCCGCCGGGCGGGCGCGAATGGCGAGCCATGCCGCGAGGAAGCCGACGATGGCTGTCACGAGCGCGTAGGCGGCCCACAGACCGACCTTCACGCCCACCTGCGTCCATACCACGGACTGGAAGCCGAGCTGGCCGTACCACATGAGATCGGTGATGAACTGCGAAAGGCCGAAGAACAGGCCCACGATGATGGCGAGCGCAAGCACCACGCCGATGAGGATCTTCGTGCCGCGACCGGAGGATTGGGCGGGCTTGCGTGTGATGCGCGGCATATTGGGCATCTGCGGGCGACCCTGCCTGCCTGCAGCGCCGTTGCCGGCGCCGGCGTCGTCACCGTCGGTCTCGATGTCGACGACGATCGGGTCGTCGTCGGGATTCGTATTGGGATTCTTGCGGTTGCGTTTCGGATTGCGCGGATCGTAATCCGGATCGAACATACCGAACATATCAAAGAAGGACATGACTCCAAGAGTACAGATAGGTGCAGAGTGCGACCGGTGTTCGCTGGGGACTGAATCGCGGTGCCGCCCAGGCCTGCGCCGGGCGTGCCCGCATCGAGTATCCTCGGAGAAGAGCTTACCGAGGGAAGGGCTGCCATGACCGTCGTCTCCACCGCGCATGAACGCCGCGTGACACGCGTGCTGCGCATTATCGCCGTACTTGCCGTGATCGCGATGATCGCCGCGCTTACCGGTCTGGGCCTGCTGTGGATGCGCGTCCACGATGCCTCACGGACCGCGGGCCACGCGCAGGCGAGCGCGCAGACGACGGGTATCGGCGAACTGGGCAGGTCGGCCGTACCGAAACCGGATACGTCGCCGGCCGTCAGGGCGCGGAGCGCGGTTGCCGCCATGAGCATGGAACAGCGTGTGGGTCAGCTGGTCATGGCCCCGCTGAGCGCCGGAACGGATCCCTCGAGCCTGGAAGGCACGATTCGCGACAGGCATGTGGGTTCGGTGCTGGTGATCGGCAATTGGAACGACGGCGTGGCGAGCGTCCGACAGGCCACCGACGCGTTGCAATCCTACGCGCCGGCGAACAACAGGCTGCTCATGACCACCGACCAGGAAGGCGGCCAGGTGCAGCATCTGCAGGGCAACGGCTTCTCCGCCATGCCCAGCGCGGTAGAACAGGGACGCATGGACACCGACCAGCTGCGGCGATCCGCCGCCGTGTGGGGAAGTCAGCTGGCGCAGGCCGGCATCAACGTCGATCTGGCCCCGGTGGTCGGCACGGTGACCGTGGCACGCGCCTCGAATGCGCCGATCGGCGCGCTGGACCGCGACTTCGGTCTGGATGCGGCGGGCAACGCAGCCCATGCCGGTGCGTTCGTGCTGGGCATGCGGGACGCCGGCGTGGCGACCTCGATCAAGCATTACCCCAGCCTCGGCTCGGTGACCGGCAACACCGACTTCACCGCCGACGGCATTCTCGACACCACCACCGTGCTCGACGGCGATGTGGTCAACGCGTTCGGTACGGTCATCGCGCAGACCCAGCCGGCCATGGTGATGATGTCGCTCGCGACCTATCAGGCCATCGACCCGAGCGCCCCGGCCGCCTTCTCGTCCACGATCATCGACGGATATCTGCGCGCCAGGCAGGGTTACCAGGGCGTGGTGACCTCCGATTCGCTGTCCGCCGCGGCCCTGGGCGGCATCCCCGTCGACCAGTTGGGCGTCCGTCTGATCGAGGCCGGAGGCGACCTCGCCTGCATCGGCGCGCCGGACTACGTCACGCCGATCCTCGACGGGTTGAACGCGAAGGCATCCTCCGACGCGGCGTTCGCCGCCAAGGTGACGCGCAGCGCCGAGCGCGTGATGACGTTGAAATACCAGATGGGATTGGCGCAGTAGCCGATGCCATACGCCCGTGCCGACGCACATCACAGGCGTTGGCGCGATAACGCCGCCCGCTACTCGCGGTACAGACCGTGCTTGCCGATGTACTGCACGACGCCGTCCGGCACCAGATACCAGACCGGTTCGCTATGACGGGCGCGCCTGCGCACGTCGGTCGAGCTGATCGCCAATGCGGGGATCTCCAGCGTATCGACCTTGCCCTCCGGCAGTTTGACGCCTTCGGGCGAGGAATACCCAGGACGCGTGACCGCCACGAAGTGCGCGAGATCCCACATGAGATCGGCGTCCTTCCACTGCATGATCTCCGCCACCGCATCCGCGCCGGTGATGAAGAACAGCTCCGCGTCCGGGTGCTGCGCGCGCAGATCGCGCAACGTGTCGATGGTGTAGGTGATGCCGGGGCGGTCGATATCCACGCGCGATACGGTGAACTTCGGATTGGATGCCGTGGCGATCACCGTCATGAGATACCGGTCCTCGGCATTGGTGACGTTCTTGTCGAGCTTGAACACCGGGCGGCCCGTCGGCACGAAGATCACCTCGTCCAGGTCATAGACCCAAGCCACTTCGGAAGCGGCCACCAGGTGCCCGTTGTGGATCGGGTCGAACGTGCCGCCCATGATGCCAATGCGCGGCCGGACATGCCAGTTGCCACGGGCGGAGCGACGGGCATTGCCCGACGTGACCACGGCCGTGGAGGAACCGACCTCGATCGCCTCCTCCGACAGGTCGGACATACGGCGCTCATCAGACGTCGGCGTCATGCACGCTCCCCCTGCTGCTCCTGCTGCTCCTCGCGGTCCTGATCGTCGCGTTCGCGCTCGATCTGTTCGGCGGTCGGGCTGTCGCCCTTCGGATCGATCTTGCCCATGTCCTCATCCCACTCGTCCTGCACCACGCGGCGGATCTCCGCGAACGTGGGCAGCGGGAAGTCGGGCTGGAACATGCGGCGTACCTCGGCCACACGCTCGGTGATGCGGATAAGCGTATCGGTCATGCTGTCCACGTCGCCCTCGCGCTCGAACGCGGTGAACTTGCCGATGTACTCCTCCATGAGCGCCATATGCTTGCGCACCGTGTCGAACTGCTCGTCATCCAGATCGACGATGCCCTGGGCGTCCTCCTCGGGCCATCCGATCAGCACCGCATCCGCGTATTCGAGTGACGCACGCTGCTCAGCCGTGGCGATGCCGTCCTCGATCTGCACCAGGAACACATAGCGCACGATACTCAGACGCTCCGAGGCGATCCTCATCACGCAACGCCTGCTGCCCAGATCGATGTCGGGCCTCAGCCATGAGATCGGCTTGCTCATGCAGCCGTTCCCCGTCTTGCCGTTCTGCTCATCCTGACCGTTCCGCACGGTCGGCTCGTTCGTCTCGCTCATGCGCGCACCTGCCCTTGTCCGTATCCGATCCATTTCGTAGTGGTCATTTCCGCAAGTCCCATCGGACCCCTCGCATGCATCTTCTGCGTGGAGATGCCCAGTTCGGCGCCGAAGCCGAACACGCCACCGTCTGTGAAGCGCGTGGACGCGTTCACCATCACCACCGCGGAATCGATACGGCCGGTGAATTCCTCGATGGCCGCGTAATCCTCGGAGATGATCGACTCGGTGTGCCCGGTGGAATGCCTGTTGATGTGTTCGATCGCCTCGTCGAGCGAATCGACGACCTTGACTCCCATGGTCAGGGCGAGATATTCGGTGTCCCAATCCTCGCCGACGGCATGCACGAGCAGCTTCGGATCATGCTCGGGCAGCGCGTCGATGATCGCGTAGGCGCGCTCATCGGCATGCAGTTCGACGCCGGCGTCCATCAACGCGGCCGCGGCGAGCGGCAGGAAGCGTTCCGCCACATCGCGGTGCACGATGAGCTTTTCGGCGGCATTGCACACACCGACGCGCTGGGTCTTGGCATTGAGGATGATCGGGACGGCCTTGGCCGCGTCACCCGCACGATCCATGTAGATATGCACGTTGCCGGCACCTGTTTCGATGACCGGCACCTTGGAGTTGGCGACGACCGCCTGGATGAGCCCGCGACCGCCACGCGGCACCAGCACGTCGATATGCCCACGCGCCTGCATCATGGCCGTCGCGCCGTCACGCCCGAAATCGTCGACGGACTGTACCAAGGCACCGTCGAACCCCTGCTCGCGCAAGGCCTTGCCGATTACACCGAGCGTGGCCGCGTTGGTACGTTCCGCGGCATGGCCGCCGCGCAGGATGGCCGCGTTGCCGGATTTGAGACACAGGCTCGCCACATCCACGGTGACGTTCGGGCGGGCCTCGTAGATCATGCCGATCACACCGAGCGGCACACGGGTCTGCGTCAGGCGCAGACCGTTGGGCAGCGTGTACCCGCGCACGATCTGACCGACCGGATCTGGCAGGGACGCGACATGGCGCACGCCGTCCGCCGCGGCCCTGATGCGATCCTCATCGAATTTCAGCCGGTCGAGCTTGCCCTCGTCCATGCCGTTGGCGCGCGATTCGCGCATGTCGGCGGCGTTGGCCTCGGCGATGACGCCGGCATTGGCGTCAAGCGCGTCGGCGATGGCCAGCAGCAGCGCGTTCTTCGCATCGGTGGTGGCCAGGGCGAGCGCGGACTGCACAGCGGCGGCGGCATCGGCACGTGCACACACCTGATCGAAAATCTCTTGGAATTCCATGCGTCCCAGACTACCCCATGCCACGCGCAACAAGTACGTAACGGTTCAGCTATGGTCCGACGGAGGTTCGGGCGTCGGCGATCCGGCTCGCGCAGGCGCACGCGGGCGGGCGGAAAATGGACACCGCGCCGCCACTGCCTACGGTTGTCGGTAAACTTACGGCTGTTGAACCTCAACGTCAAAGATTCTTAACCGTAAGGATTATTGTGACCACGTTCCATTCCACGCGAAGCACCACCGATTCACTCACTTCCAAGCAGGCCATCCGCCTCGGACTCGCCGACGACGGCGGTCTGTTCGTCTCCGATCAGCTCGGCGAGACCAAGGTCGCAATCGACGATCTCGCCAGCATGTCCTACCAGGCCATCGCCCAGCGCGTGCTCGGCGCGCTGCTGCCCGACTTCACCGACGAGGAACTCGTCCAGTGCATCGCCGAAGCGTACGGCGACCAGTGGTCCGACGAGAGGATCACCCCGGTCAAGCCGCTCGGCGACGACTTCGTGATGGAACTGTTCAACGGCCCGACCTCCGCCTTCAAGGACGTCGCGCTCCAGATTCTCCCCCGCTTCATGGCACGCACCACCCCGGCCGACGGCGACAAGGACGAGAAGATCATGATCGTCACCGCCA
>ERZ808246.1975-NODE-1975-length-13579-cov-3.080967_pt1 | contig 13579 bp, 11 predicted proteins | sample MGYA00521083_ERZ808246 | MGnify/ENA primary metagenome ERZ808246 (study PRJEB31516, sample SAMN03275577) | gut metagenome | biome: mammalia-associated habitat; material: feces | host: Papio cynocephalus | place: Kenya | collected 2012-07-07 ...
GAAAATTCTAATAGCGATGTTAGAAGCATGTGATTTTAAATCGTGTGAGGTTCACTATTATTAAGTAGTAAAATACTTAATTTTTCTTTTATTTTTCTTAGTTATGTGATAAAATACATACAAGTGGTGATTTTATGTTTAAAATTGGTAATGTTACTATTAAAAATAATATTGTTTTAGCTCCAATGGCAGGGGTATGTAATAGCGCTTTTAGAAAGATCGTTAAAGAAATGGGTTGTGGTCTTATCTATGCTGAAATGGTTAGTGATAAGGGACTTGTTTATGATAGTAAGAAAACTAAGGATATGTTATATTTTGAGGAATGTGAGAGACCGATAGTTCAACAAATATTTGGTAGTGATTTGGATACTTTTGTAGAGGCTGCTAAAATGGTTGAAGATATTATGCATCCTGATATTATTGATATTAATATGGGGTGTCCTGTACCTAAAGTTGCTATTAAATCACAAGCAGGGGCGGCTCTTCTTAAGAATCCTGAAAAGATATATGAAATTGTTAGTGCTGTTGTTAAGAGTGTTAGTGTTCCTGTTACTGTTAAAATTAGAAGTGGATGGGATAACAATAGTATAAATGCTGTTGAAGTGGCTAAAATAGTAGAAAGGGCTGGGGCATCGGCTATTTGTGTTCATGGTAGAACTAGAAGTCAGGGATACTCTGGAACTGTTAATTTAGATATTATTAAGGCTGTTAAGGAAAGTGTTAATATACCTGTTATTGGTAATGGTGATATTAAGGATATTGAAAGTGCTAAAAGAATGTTTTCTTATACTGGTTGTGATGCTATTATGATTGGTAGAGGAGTTTTAGGTAATCCTTGGTTAATTAAAGAACTTGTTACTTATTTTGATGATGGTACTATTATTGATAAACCTAGTTATAAGGAAAGAATTGATATGTGTTTTCATCATATGAATTATTTGATGAAGATTAAACCTGAGAAGGTAGCAGTATTAGAGATGAGAAGTCATATTGCTTGGTATTTGAAGGGAATGAATGATAGTCAGGAAGTAAAGAATGTTATATTTAAGGCTACTAGTAGGGAAGATATCGAGAAAATATTAAATAACTATTTGAAAAAATTGGAAAATAGTATATAATATGTGTATAGGTGATTTTTATGAAAGCGGATTTTTTTAAGAGAATATTTGCATATTTAATTGATTACTTTATTATTACGATAGTACTTATGGGAATTACTGCTAGTGTTAATATTGGTAGTGATCTTACTAAGGAAATTAATGATGTAATGAATGATTATAAAGAGGGAAATATTACTGTGGAGGAATATACTGAAAAGGTAATGCCACTTAATTATGAGCTTACTAAACGGAAACTTCCAGTCAATGTTGCAACCTCTGTTGTATTCATTGGCTATTATATTGTTTTTGCTTACTTTAATAAAGGGCAAACTTTGGGTAAGAAATTACTTAAGATTAAAGTTGTTAATGATAAGGGTGAGAGACCTAGTATTTGGAATATGGTTATTAGAGGATTATTAATATATGGTATTGTTACAACTTTATATAGTACGATAAGTATAAACTTTTTAGATATGGAAAAGTTTAATTATAGTGTTAGTGTAATATCTGCTATTGAGAGTATGATTATTATCGTTAGTATTCTTATGATGTTATATAAGAAGGATGGCAGAGGACTTCATGATATTATTGCTAAGACTAATGTGATAAGAGAGGAATGATAAAAATGGAAAGAACTGATCAAGAATTAGTTAGAATTGAAAAGGCAAATAGAATAAGAGAAATGGGGATGGATCCTTTTGGACATAGGTTTGATAGGACACATACATCTGAAGATATTAGAGAGCAATATAGTAAATATGAACATGATGAATTAGAAAATTTAGAAGATAAAGTTACTATTGCTGGTAGAATTATGTTTATTAGAAAGATGGGAAAAGCTTCTTTCTTTAGTATTCAAGATAAGACTGGTAAGATGCAAGTATATATTTCTATTAATGATGTAGGAGAGGAAACTTATAATTTATTTAAGACTGCAGATATTGGAGATATTGTTGGTGTTACTGGTAAGGTTATGAAAACTAAGACAGGAGAACTTACTGTTAAGTGTTTAGAATATACTCATTTAGTTAAGGCACTTAGACCTTTACCTGAAAAATTCCATGGACTTACTGATATTGAAGAAAGATATAGAAGAAGATATGTTGATTTAATTATGAATGAAGATTCTAAGAAGACTGCTTTTCTTAGACCTAGAATTATTAGATGTATTCAAAATTATATGGATGGGTTAGGCTTTGTTGAAGTTGAAACTCCAGTACTTACTACTTTACTTACTGGTGCTAGTGCTAGACCTTTCTGTACTCATCATAATGCACAAGATTTAGATATGTATCTTAGAATTGCTTTAGAGCTTCCTTTAAAGAGACTTTTAGTAGGTGGAATGGAAGCTGTTTATGAAATTGGTAGAGTATTTAGAAATGAAGGTATGGATACTAGACATAATCCTGAATTTACTGAAATGGAAGCATATCTTGCTTATAGTAATTTAGATGGTATGATGGATATGACTGAGGGAATGTTTCAAACTATTGCTAGAGAAGTTTTTGGTAGAATGACTTTTAACTGGTGTGGCAATGAGATTAACTTAGAGGGTCCATGGAAGAGAGTTAGTATGGTTGAGGCTATTAAAGAAAAGACTGGTATTGACTTTAAGAAAGATATGAGTGTTGAGGAGGCTCTTAAGTTAGCAGAAGAACATCATATTGAAGTTGAAGAACATGAAAAGAGTTTTGGACATATTGTTAATTTATTCTTTGAAAAATATGTTGAGGATACTTTAATTCAACCTACATTCTTATATGGTCATCCAATTGAAATTAGTCCACTTACAAAGAAGAATCCAGAAGATCCTAGATTTGTAGATAGATTTGAATTGTTTATTGGTGGTAAGGAATTTGCTAATGCATATACTGAACTTAATGATCCTATTGATCAATTAGAAAGATTTGAAAATCAAATTAAAGAAAGAGAACTTGGTAATGATGAGGCTAATGATATTGATATGGACTTTATTGAAGCATTAGAGTATGGTATGCCTCCTGCTGGTGGTATTGGATATGGTATAGATAGATTATGTATGTTATTTACTGAATCTGATTCTATTAGAGATGTTATTTTATTTCCTACTATGAAGGAGAGAAAATAGTCATAAAACCAATAAAAATAAGGGAAAAACTTGAGTTTTTCTCTTTTTTTTATTTACATTTACTTGTTTTGTGATATAATTATTGTTAGAGGAGGTTAATATGAAAAAGCATAGTTTATTTAAAGTTATTTTAATTGTGTTAGGAGCATTACTTGCAGTAGATGGTATTCTTACTATACTTGGATATTTTGTTCCAGCATTAGAAGGTAAATATACTATGATTGCACTAGGAGATGTTCTTATTAATTTTGTTCAATCATTCTATTATTTCTTTGATACTGTAGTTTATCTACTAGTACTTGGAGCTTTTTATGGTGTTCTTAATGAAGTTCCTGCTTATAAGAAATTAGTTGATAATATTGCTCAAAAAGTAAAAGGACATAGTGAATTATTTATATTTATTGTTACTGCTTTATTTGCAGTACTTACTTCAGTTACTGGACTTGTTAATGTTCTATTAGTATTTGTACCATTTGTTATAGCTATTATTATGTTACTTGGTTATGACAAATTAGTGGCTATTAGTTCTACTGTTGTATCTATGCTAGTAGGATTTATTGGTGGCGTATTTGTTACTTTTAGAGATCCTAATAGTTATTATGGATATAGTGCTACTACTATAGAGAAAATGACTGATATTAGTGATACTTCACTTTTATTACCTAAATTAATTTTATTAGTATTAGGTACTGCATTACTTATATTCTTTATTAAGAAACATATTAAGAATGTTAATGATAAGAAAGTTAAGTATGAACTAAATGAAAGTAATGAAGTTAGTGTTTCTGAAGTTAAGGGTGACTATAAAAATATTAAGACATGGCCTATTATTGTTATGTTAGCAGTTATATTAGTTATTCTTATTTTAGGATATTTACCTTGGAATACTTTATTTGGTATTGAATGCTTTGATAAGTTTAATGAATGGTTACTTGGAATTAAGATTGGAGAGTTTACTATTTTCTCTAATATTGTTTCTGGTAATATGTATGCATTTGGTAACTGGGCTAGTTTAGGTTCTTATATGTCAATTATCATTACTTTAATTTTATTTACTTTAATTATTAAATTTGTTTATAAAATTAAATTTGATGAAACTGTTCATAATTTTGTTAATGGATCTAAAAAAATGGTTGGTACTGTTTTCTTAGTTATTCTTACTTATGCTATACTAGTTTCTACTTATAATCATAGTTTTATTTCTAATATTATTACTTGGGTTTCTGAGTCTAAATTAGGAATTAATTTGGTTACTGCTAGTATTATTTCTGCATTAGGTAGTTTACTTCATACTGACTTATATTATACTGTTGCTGGTGTTTATTCACCTTTAATTAGTGCAGTTAGTGATGAGTCTATGTTAGCTACTTATGCTATGACTTTCCAAAGTATTTATGGTATAGTTGGTATTATAGGACCTACAAGTTTCCTTTTAATTGTAGCTCTTAAATACTTAGATGTTCCATATACTTCATGGGTTAAGTATATTTGGAGATTTGTATTAATGCTATTATTAATTGTAATACTTGTATTACTTGTAATGGCTTTGATATAGTTATAATAAAATATCTACTTAGGTAGGTATTTTTTTTGCGGTAAAAGTCTATTTTTATTGTTTAAAATTATTAAAATTATTACATTATAATCATAGAATAAGTATGAAAGGAGAATATTATGATTGGTAATTTTAATGAAGAGGCACAGACTCTTTTGAATAATGCTAAGAAAGAGATGATAGGGCTTGGACATCCTTATATTGGGACTGAACATTTACTTCTTGCTATTCTTAATAGTGATAGTAATATATGTGATAGACTTAGTGGATATGGACTTGAGTATGATAATTTTAAAAATGAACTATGTAAGGTTGTAGGTACTACGGATAAAAAGAATGAGGTATTTTTATATACTCCTTTACTTAGAAAGGTTATTCAGAATGCTATTATTGATAGTAAGGAAAATAATGATGGTGAGATTACTTCAGAGCATTTGTTTTTTGCTATGTTAGAAGAGGGAGAAGGTATTGCCATTAGACTTATTATTGGTATGGGTATTGATATTGAAGATATATATGATGATTTTTCTAGTAGCTTGATTAAGAAGAGTAAAAAAAATAAGAAGAAAAAACTTCTTATATATGATCTTGGGGTAGATCTTACTAATGAAGCTAAAAATAATTTACTTGATCCGGTTATTGGGAGAGATAAAGAAGTTAAAAGGGTTATGGAAATATTATGTAGAAGAACTAAAAACAATCCTATTTTGATAGGTGATGCTGGTGTTGGTAAGACTGCTATTGTGGAAGAATTATCTAGGCTTATTGCTAATGATGAGGTTCCTAGGGCGTTATGTGATAAGAAAATTATTTCTTTAGATATGGCTACGATGGTAGCGGGTACTAAATATCGTGGTGAATTTGAAGAGAGAATGAAAAAGGTTATTAAAGAGATTGAAGATAATGATGATATTATTTTGTTTATTGATGAGATTCATACTTTAGTAGGAGCAGGAGGTGCTGAAGGAGCTATTGATGCTTCTAATATTTTGAAACCGGCTTTAGCAAGGGGTAAAATTAGGTGTATAGGGGCTACTACTACTGAAGAATATAAGAAGTTTATTGAAAAAGATTCGGCGTTAGAGAGAAGATTTCAAAAGATATTTGTTAATGAACCTAGTATAGGGGAAACTAAAAATATATTAATGAAGATTAAGGATATTTATGAGAGATATCATAATGTTATTATTGATAATGATATGATTGATTATATTATTAATTTGTCAGAGAAATATATTTTTGATAGAAATAGGCCTGACAAAGAGATTGACATTTTAGATGAGGTTGCTTCTAGAGTTGGACTTAGAGGGTGTACATCTGATAATGAGATTAGGGATATTAAGAGGGAAATTTGTAAATTAAATAAGGATAAAAATAGTTTTATTATTGATAATAACATTGATAAGGCTTATTTTTTGAGAAAGAAGGAGACAGAACTTATGTCTCGTTTGAATGATATTGAATTACTTAGTAAGAATAATAAGAATAAGATTTTGCTTGATGATATTGCTAGTGTTATTAGTAATAGAACGGGAGTTCCTGTATATGAAATTATTTCTAATAGTGGTAATATTAATGATATGGAAAATAGACTTAAGGATATTATTGTAGGAGAGAATAAGGCTATTGATAATTTGATGGATATTACTAAAAGAATTAGATGTGGATATAATGATAGATGTTATTCTCTTTTATTTGTAGGTTCTTCAGGTGTAGGGAAGAGTAGGCTGGCTAAAGAGTATGCTAATATTTTAGTAGGAGTGGATAATCTTATTAGAATGGATATGAGTGAGTATAGTGATAGTACTGCGGTTAATAAGATACTTGGTTCTTCACCTGGATATGTTGGATATGATGATAATAAGAATATTTTAGAAGAAATTAGAAATAAACCTAATAGTGTTTTATTACTTGATGAAATTGATAAGGCTCATCCTAATGTTATTAATTTGTTTTATCAGATTCTTGAAGAGGGTAAGATTAAGAATTCTAAAGGTAGGGAAGTTAGATTTAATAATGTTGTTATTATTATGACTTCAAATATTGGTTTTGAGAAGAATGGTATTGGTTTTAATAAGAAAACTGATAGTAGTGTTATTTCTAGTTTGAAGGGATATTTTAATACGGCTTTTATTAATAGAATTGATAATATTATTGTTTTTGATAGACTTGATGATACTTCTATTAAATGTATTATTAAGAAGAGATTTGAATATATTAGAGATAAATATAAAGATATTAATATTGATATTAATGATAATGTTATTGATGAGATTGTTAATAAGTGTGAATTTTATGAGTTTGGGGCTAGGAGAATTGATAAGATTATTTCTAAAGATATTGAGAATGTTATTATTGATGGGGTTATTAGAGGAGATAAGGATATTTATATTGATTCTATTGTTAAAAAAAATATCACTAGTTAAAGTGATACTTTTTAATTAGAATTATTATTGTTTTATATTATTCACCTAATGGATCATACTCTATTTTTGTTCCAAACTCTTTTTTTAGATTAGTAATATAAATTTCACCATCTTCATATGAATAATCTAGGAATATCTGAGGTCCTTTACCATAGTCTAATGTGATAACACCTTTTTTTACTTCATACGTTCCGCTATTTGAAACTCCAAAAGTTACAGTAAATTTATTAGGGGCTTCAAATTCTACTTTACATTTTTTGACTGTATTACCAAAATTACAATAATCTTCAAAGTAATAACCATTTAAGTCATTTCTTACTTTATTTATAGTGGCTTGATCTATGTCTGACATTTTATCTTGATATGCACTATATTTTAAATCAAATGTTGTTTTATCTAAATCTTCTGATATTTTTTCGATGTTTTCCATTTTTTTAATGTTGTCAGTGTTTAATTTAATATTACTCATATCGTCTATATCAATATTATTTAAAGTAATAGTTTTTGAGCCTTCTAAATCGCCTTTTGCTACTTTAAAAGTTGAGCACATTTTATAGCTTTTTCCAACATATATATTTCTGATAAAGGTTCCATAATAATAATTTGTGTATGAGGGAATATAATCTTTTGCTAATGTTGATTTGTATTCGTTTTTACCTTCTACTTTTAAAGTAGTCATTGCAGAAGATGTTGAGATATTATCATTACCAGCATTAATTGTATAAAATATGTATAGTAGTCCTAAGTCATTATCTTCAAATGATTCATCTTGATATATACCATCTATTTTTATATGTTCACTTTCTAAATTTGTTTTATTATTATTAAAACTTCCACAACCTGTAATTCCAAATAAAATTACTATGGCTAAAAATAAATTAAATATTTTCTTTTTCATAATTATCACTCCTTACTTACTTTATAGTTTTCTATGTTTTTTATAATTATTTTCAATATATGAAATTTTGAAGTTATTTGTGGACTCTAAATAAATTGATATGTTGTTTATGATGGCTTTTTGATATTATTAAACTATAATTTATCTCCTTTCTATCATAATTATATCATATTTTTGTCGTTATGAATAGCAAAATGTCGAAATTAGAAGCAAAAATGAAATAATTTTCTTAGGTGATAATTATGAATATTGATAAAATTAAATATTTGAGGGATGAATTAGAAATAACACAAGAAGAAATATCAAAGGTTTTGGGTTGTACTAGAACAGCTTATTCTTTATGGGAAATAAATAAAAATACTATACCATTATATTATTTGAATAAGATTTCTAATGTGTATAATATTAATATTGATTATTTAGTTGATTTATCGAATGAAAAATATATAAATTTTGAAAAAGTAGAAATTGATAGGATTAAATTGGGAAGAAGAATTAGAGAAGCAAGAAAATCTATTAATTTTACTCAAGAAAAACTTGCTGCTAAGTTAAATACTACGCATTCTGTTATTAGTGCTTATGAATCTGGTAAATCTACTGTATCAACATTATTTATAATAGATATTGCTAAGATTACTAATAAATCGTTAAATTGGTTACTGGGAAAAATTCAGTAATATATTTTTACAAATAAAAGAAGAATACCATGTAAGATATGATATTCTTCTTATTTATTCTACTGTTTCTTTTACATACATATTACTGTCAAGTCGCTGTACTACTTCTTTGTAGGTATTATATACTGATTTATAACTTGGTAAATATGTTTTTATTTCTGGATTAGAGAATGGTATTACTTTGAATCCTCTCCATGTTGATTGGTTGTAGTAGTTATATATTAATTCGTTTTCTACATTAGTTATTTTTATACTTTTCTCTTTTCCTTTGACATCTTTTTCTATTTTTAGACTTGTCATTAATCCAGTTGTACATTTATAGTTTGTACATGTTGATTGATTTTGATATTGGGCTGATAGGAAATTACCTAGGGAATATATTACTAAGGTATTATCTATCCATGTTACTGGTTGTATTACATGGGGATGGGTTCCTATTATTAGGTCTACTCCTAGTGAGGCTAAGTATGAAGCCATATCTTTTTCATATTCTGTTGGATTATGGGTATATTCTACACCCCAGTGCATAGCTACGATTAGGACATCTACTTTGTCTCTTACTTTTTCTACATCTTGTTTTACTTGTTTCTTGTACTCTTGATATTTGGTATCTTTCTCTGGATTATTAATATTATCGATATCAGTAGGCCATACATTTACTAAGTAATCATTAGGTACTGGCATACCATTTGTTCCGTATGTATAATTTAACATGGTATAGGTTATGTTATTTTTTTCTTTTATTTTTATTTCGTTTCTTTCTTCTTCACTACAATAACTACCTGCGGTTAAAATATTTTCTTTTGAGTTCCAATATTTACATGAATTTTCTACGGCTTTTTTACCACTATCCATGGTATGATTAGTGGCTAGACTTACTAGATTAAATCCTGCATCGATCATGGCATCTCCGGCTTCATATGGAGAATTAAATGTTGGATAGTCATTTAGTCCTAGTTCTGTTCCTCCTAGGATTGTTTCTTGATTGTAGTAGCCAATATCATAGTTTGATACTATTTCTTTGATATTGGTTATCATTGGTTTGAAGTCATAACCGTTATAATTGGCATGTTTATTGGCATCTTTATATACTGATGAATGAATTAAGTTATCTCCTACGGCTATTAGGGATAGTTCGTAATGCTCTTCTTTTTCCTCAGTATTTGGTTTTGTTTCATTTGTAGGAGTTTTTTCTTTTGTTAGTAGTTTATATGTTGGATAGGATAATAGTCCTATTACTAGTAATGATACTAGGGTTATTTTAACACTTTTTTTTAGTTTTCTTTTTCTTCTTCTTTTATTCATTTTACCACCTATTATTAGTATATCAAATGTAATATGTTTTGTAAATGAAAAAAGCTTATGTTTAGATAAGCTTTAGTCTATTAATCCCCAACCTGTTACGACATATCTTCCGCCTTGTCTTTTAGCAGCAGGAGGTGGGTTATTATATAATTTGTTATTTACTACTAAACTTGATGATTGTCCACCATCTAGATTAGCGGCATTATAGGCACCATATCTTTGTAAGACATCAACCATATCTTGAAGGCTAGCACCATTGATATAGTTTTCACCATCTACTATTAGGAATAAGATTATTCCATCTTTTGTTTGGCCGATAGCTACTCTTGGTGCTTGACCCCATGGGTCTCCGACTATTTCTAGTGGTTTTCCATTTACTATTAGGAATGGTCCAAATATCATGGCATCATTTACGCCTGCTGCTAATGCTTCATTAGCAGTAGCGTTAGTCATTAGTTTTAGTTTGCCGTCTTTTGTTAGACCTATTACATTGTCTCTAGCGGTATCAGCAGTATCTTTACCCCAAGTTATTTCGCCATCTTGGATTACGATACCTGTTGGTATATCAGAACCATAACCTTCATCTTGAAAGCCTCCACCATTTATACATACTGAACCACCATATCTTTGACACATGGTTAGGATTCTTTCTCCTTTACCACCGACATTGAATTGTTTAGTGGATATTAGTCTTACTTTTTCTGGTTTATAGATGGCTACTAGGTAACCTTTTGATGTTCCTATTTTTAGATCTATTATTTTATAGGAGTCATCTGGGTTGTCTCTTGTAAATAGTTCTTCTTCATATTTATCTTTATATTTTGATTTTTCTTTGGTGTTTATTATAACATCTTCAGTATTAGCGTCTTCATTTATTGTTACGAAATAACTACTATTATTTATTTTATCAATTGTTTTTTGACTATAGAAGATATTGGCAAAGTATTGATGATGCATGGTTTTTAAAGCGGTATTTACATACATGTTTCTTACTTTGTCCCATGGACCATACATTACTACAAAGCCAGTTATGGCTAATAAATCTAATATTATAAATAGAATTGTTGTTTTATATATTTTTTTCTTTTTTCTTGTACTCATATTATTCTACCTCGTATGGACTTTCTATTGTTCCATTTCCTTTTGTTAGTAGTGATTTATCTAGTGCTATTGTTGGAACTATTTTTAATGTAGTAGTGGATACTTTGGTATATACTTTATAATCGTCTTGCATTACATATACTAGGTTACTATCTTTTGATACTCCTGTTGATAAGAAGTAGTTAGTATTGTTATTATTTAATATTATGTTACCAATACTTAATACTGATACTTTGGTATCAACAGTAGTTGTTAATACTTTACTATAATCGTAGTTAGTGGTACTACTATAGATACCATTAGCGAATTTATTTTCTTTTATTTTATCTTTATAACTTAAGGTATTTAGATATGTTTTATTTAGATATTCTGCTAGGGTACCTTGTTTTGTATCGTTGTGGTAGTAGCCATTATTTGAATATTTATATTTTACTTCGTTATTATTTACTTTTAGATAGTTATCTAATGATAATTTTACAGTATTATCTTCTATACTATAGATTCTCCATGTATCATTACCTAGTTTTACATAACTTCCTAATAATCCTTCTTTATCTTCAAAGGTATATGGGTTATCTTTGGTACCATTTCCTTCTTTTAATGTTAGGGTATTTTTTAATGTTATGATGGCTTTTACTCCTAGGATATCTGAATCGTCAGTACTATTTGTTTTACCTGTAGAATCGATATACATTAATTTTTTATCTTTATCTATATTGGTTAAATAGAAGTATTCATTATTATTCATAAAGCCTTTATTACCACCGGTATTTACATAGTCATATACTGATGGGGCAGTTATGTAAGTATCTTCTAATTTATCTTTACATGTAATGTTTTTGGTATCGGTTACTGTGTCTTTACATGTTTTTGAGAATGTTAGATATTTTGAGGTGTTATTTAGATTTGTTTCTAGGATACCTGTGTTTTCTTCTTCTCCTTTATTTAACCATTTATTTATTGATGTTTTTTCATATGTTGTTCCTGTACCAGGGTTTAATGATGTTAAAGCATTATCTGATACTAGGGTTACTGATTTGTCAGAGTTTACTTTTACTATTCTCCATAATATATTAGAGTATTTTACATAGTTGTTTTCTACTTCTCCAGTAAAGTAATAGTCTTCATTTACTTGTTTAAATGATTCACTATCTTTATTGTTATCTTTGATATTGTCAGCGAGTACAGTTATTTTTTCTACTTTATTATTTGCTATATATAGTTTTAGGAATCTTGTTCCGTAGAATATACAGCAGGCTAAGATAAACATAGCACTTACTAAATTAAATATTTTTTGAAAATTTAGTTTTCTTTTTTTTCTTGTATTATTTACTTCTTTTTTCACTTCATCATCCCTTCTTTATCTTTTATATTATATCAAATGATAGGTTTTTTTACAATATTCTTAGAAGAAGATACATAATAAAAATTTAAAAATGTATAATATATTAATTTACTTAAAATTAAATTAATGCTATAATGTGAATATGGAAGTGATTATATGAATTATAATTTAGGTGATATTGTTACTATGAAGAAGGTTCATCCGTGTGGTTCTTATGATTTTGAAATTATTAGATTGGGAGCGGATGTTAAAATTAGATGTGTTAAATGTTCTAGGGTTATTATGATACCTAGAGTGGAACTTAATAAAAAGATTAAAAAGGTGGTATGTAATGAAAAAGAAAAAGATTAGACTTCATCCAGCGTTGGTATTTTTGATACTTACTATTGGTATTATGATTATTAGTAGTATTGGTAGTATTCTTAATTTAGAGACTAGTTATTATGTTGTTAATGAGGCTACTGGGGATTTGAATAGTCAGGTTGTTAATATTAATAATTTGTTTAATAGGACTGGACTTCAGTATTTGATTAGTAATATGCTTAATAATTTTCTTAATTTTGCTCCTTTAGGTAATTTGATTATTGGATTACTTGGAGTAGGGGTTGCTTATAAATCAGGATTTCTTAATTCTTTATTTAAGATGATTAGTGAGAAGGTACCTAGAAAGTTTTTGACTTTTCTTGTGGTATTACTTGGTATTATATTTTCAATGTTTTATGAAGTTGGATATGTAATACTTATTCCGCTTGCTGCGATATTATTTATGAATCTTGGTAGACATCCGTCAGCGGGTATTTGTGCAGCTTTTTCTGGTATTACTTTTGGATATGGGGCTAATGTTATTATTAATAGATTTGATTCGATGCTTACTTTATATTCTAGTAAGGCTAGTAAAGTTCTTGATTCGGCATATAATGTTAATTTATATGGTAATATTATTTTTACCGCTATTAGTATGATATTAGTGGCTTATGTTGGTATGGTTGTTACGGAAAGATTTATTATTCCTAAACTTGGTAAGTATTATTTTGATGAAGAAGAACCTTCACAAGATGGTGTTCC
>ERZ808246.1978-NODE-1978-length-13575-cov-4.400518_pt1 | contig 13575 bp, 10 predicted proteins | sample MGYA00521083_ERZ808246 | MGnify/ENA primary metagenome ERZ808246 (study PRJEB31516, sample SAMN03275577) | gut metagenome | biome: mammalia-associated habitat; material: feces | host: Papio cynocephalus | place: Kenya | collected 2012-07-07 ...
CTCAGCAGCTTTTCCCGCAGGGCCTTTCTTTCCTCACTCATGGTCAAATACCTCCCAAATCAGATTTCTGAAAAATGCCCGGGCCTGGGCCTCGAACTCCCCGGCGCTTTCCGCCCGGTTATACAGCAGCCGCCCGCAGCGGCTCTCATAGTATTCCTCCGGCTGCTGGGCGCCGATGCGCAGCCGGGCATAGTCCTCGGATATGCCGTCCCGGAGCATGATGCGCCGCACCCGCTGCTCCCTGGGCGCCAGCACCGCCACCGTCTCCCGGCAGTGGGCCGCCAGCCCGCTCTCAAAGAGGTTGATGGCGTCCAGCCCCACGATCAGCTGCCCCGCCGCCTCCCGGCGGATCACCGGCAGCAGGTGGAAATTCACAATGTCGTTGAGCTTTTGCAGGGCGTCCGGGTCGGAAAAGACGATGCCGCCCAGCTTCTGCCGGTCCAGCTTCTCCCCGTCGAACACCTCGCCGAAGGCCCGGGTAATGTCCCGGCGCATGTCGAAATTTGCGGCCAGCTCCCGGTGGTACACGGCGTCGCAGTCGATGATCCTTCCCCCCAGAGTCTCCAGGGCCCGCAGGGCGCTGGTCTTGCCGCTGCCGGTGCCGCCGGTGATGCCGATGACCAGGTCCGGCAGGCCGTCGGCATCCACAATGTGAAAGCCCGCCGCCTTCTTCAGCCGGTTGCCCACCGCCAGCCCCAGGCCGGCGTCGTCGGGGCACTGGGCGTAGATATGTGTAACGTCCGTGCTGTCAAACCGGCGCAGAGCGTCAAAGACCCGGTGGGCCTGCTGGGCGGTATCCGCCGCCGCCCCCAGGGACTGCAGCGCCCGGCCCGCAAACCGCTGCCGGAACTCCTCAAAGCAGATGACCCCCTCCCCCTCCTGCAGCGCAGCCTGGATAAACGCGGCGCTGCGTTCGGGCCGGCCGGTGACCACCGTCACCGGGGCGTGAGGGGCATAGTGGCGGTATTTCATGCCCGGGGCCCGGGGCGGCTCCTTCTCCGTGACCTTCTGCGTCACGGCCTTGTCCACGGCCACCTCCCCCAGAACGCGCCGCAGCTCCTCCAGGGGCAGGCCGCCGGGGCGCAGCAGCTGCGGGGGTGTCACCGTCAGGTCGATGATGGTGGATTCCACCCCCACCCGGCAGAGACCGCCGTCCACAATGCCGTCTATCTTGCCGTCCATATCCTCCAGCATGTCGGCGGCGCTGGTGGGGCTGGGCCGGCCGGAGGTGTTGCCGCTGGGGGCGGCCACAGGCACCCCCGTCTCCCGAATGATTTCCCGGGTGACGGCGTGGTCCGGGCAGCGGACGCCCACGGTCTCCAGCCCTCCGGTAGTGCGCAGGGGCACGATGGCCTTCCGGGGCAGGATCATGGTCAGCGGCCCCGGCCAGAACTCCCGGGCCAGGCGGTAGGCCGTTTCCGGCACAGCTGCGCAGTACCGCTCCAGCCAGCCGGCCTCCGGCACATGGAGGATCAGCGGGTTATCCTGGGGACGGCCCTTGGCCTGGAAAATGTGCCCCACCGCGTCCTCGTTGAGTGCGTTGGCCCCCAGGCCGTAGACCGTTTCCGTGGGGATGCCCAGCAGGCCTCCCTCCCGGAGGATCCGCGCCGCTTCCTTGATTTCATTTTCCCCGTTTTCGGGGTGAAATACCCTTGTTTTCAAATTGATTTCCTCTTTTTTAGAAAAGGTTTTTCGCCAGTTCTCAAAATCCCAGATCTTCTCCCACCAGGATGACTTTGATCCGTCCCGCAGGCTTGCACATACGGGTGGTGACGATCTGTGCGCAGATGCTGTCGGAGCCCCTGCAGTCGGCGCACAGGCCGTTAACGGAGCAGGGGGTCTTCAGCTGGAATCGCTGGGCGTTGATGGGCGCGGCCACTTCCCGGGCCCGGCGCATGGCGCCGTCCAGGTCCCCGGCCACCTTGTTCATGCCCGCCACCACGATCACCTGGGAGGGGCCGAAGCACAGGGCCGCCACCCGGTTGCCGGTGCCGTCGATGTTCACCAGCTGGCCGTCGGCAGAGACGGCGTTGCTGCCCATGAGGAAGGTGTCGCAGGTGAGGGCCTTTTTCAGCATCTCCTGGCGCTCCCGGGCGTCCTTGGCGGTATCCCGGTCGATAACAGCCTGGCCCCGCTGGCGCAGGGCATCCTTCACGCCCAGCTCATCCACGGTGGTAGCGCCGCCCCAGGAAACGACATGTCCCTGGGGGATCAGCTCCAGGATCTTTTCCAGGGCCTCGGCGCGGCCCGAGCAATAATAGGCTTCAAAATTCCGCTTGTTCAGGGCCTCGGCTACCTGAGGGCCGGCCTTATCATACTGCATTTTTCTGGGTTTCAACATGATCGTTTCCTCCTTATTTGATTAGTTGTTGGCTTGCTGTAATAATTTCTCGGCCTGCTGCTGGGCGGTGAGGGCGTCAATGATCCCGTCCAGATTCCCGTCCAATACCGGGCCAAGGGGAAAGCTTTTGCTGTCGCCGGACAGGCGGTGGTCCACCGCGATCTTCTCGTGGAACCGGTAGGTGCGGATCCGCTCGGCCCGCTCGCCGCCGCCGATCTGGCTCCTGCGCTGGGCCGCCTGGGCGGCGTCCGCCTCCGCCCGCTGCCGGGCGTAGAGCCGGGAGCGCAGGATCTTCATGGCTCTGTCTTTGTTTTTATATTGGCTGCGCTCGTCCTGGCACTCCGCCACCAGGCCCGTGGGCAGGTGGGTGATGCGGATGGCGCTCTCGGTCTTGTTCACATGCTGGCCCCCGGCGCCGCCGGAACGGTAGGTGTCAATGCGCAGGTCCTCCGGAGCGATGAAAACCTCCGTCTCCTCCGCCTCGGGGAGCACGGCCACGGTGGCGGTGGAGGTATGGATGCGCCCGGCGCTCTCCGTTTCCGGCACACGCTTGACGCAGTGGGTGCCGCCCTCGAACTTCAGCCGGGCATAGACCCCGGCCCCCTCCACGGTGACCGACGCCTCCTTCACGCCCCCCAGCTCCGTGTCGCTGCGGGAGACCACGTCCGCCTGCCAGCCGCATTTGTCCGCGTAGAGCAGGTACATACGCAGCAGGTCGGCGGCAAACAGGGCGCCCTCCTCGCCGCCGACTCCGGCCCGCAGCTCCAGAACCACGCTGCGCCCGTCATCCGGATCCTTAGGCAACAGCAGCAGCTTCAGCTCCTGTGTGAGCCGCTGCTGCCGCTCCCGGGCCTCCAGCAGCTCCTCCCGGGCCAGGTCCCGCAGCTCCGGGTCGGAGAGCATTCCCTCCGCCTCCCGCTGCATGGCCCGGGCCTCTTCCAGCGCCTGGAAGGCTGTCACCACCGGCGCAAGGTCCTTCTGTTCCCGGGTCAGATCCCGCAGACGGACGGGGTCGGCGTACACCTCCGGCTGGGACAGGAGCATTTCCACCTCCTGCAGCCGCAGGGCCGCCCGCTTCAGCTTCTCCTCCATGCTCACAGCCCCAGGGCGTTTTTGGTGTCCTGGATGAACTTGTCCCGCCAGAACTCGTACCCCGCGTCGTCCGGCCGCAGGGACGCATCCGTCAGGCGCATGCGCTTTAAGAAGGTGGCCATGTGGGCCAGCACATCGTCGCAGCGGTCGGCGCCGCTGCGGGTGACCACGCAGGAGACCTGGGGCAGCTTCCCGGCGTTCTGGGCCAAAAAGCTCTTGACGGGACTGGCGCACCGGCCCGCCCAGGCGGGTGTGCCGATGATGACCAGGCGATACTCGTTCAAGGGCCGCTCCGTCTGCACGGGCTCAATGGGGCAGAGCCTTTTGCTCATAGCCTCCATACCCGAGCGCAGATAGCCCCGGAGCTTGCTGCGGTCCTGGCCGTCCTCGATCTTCACCAGTTCTGCGTCTAGTGCCTGGGCGATCTCGCCCATGGCCTTTTCCGTTCTCCCGGTGCGGGAGTAATATACGCATAAAATGTCGCTCATTGCTGTGCGCTCCTTTCTCATTCCTCCACCTGCAGGCTCAGCTCTTCCCAGCGGGTCATCTGCTCCTGCAGCTGGCGCTCGGTCTCCTGCTTTTTTTCGTAGACCTCCGCCAGCTTGCCTGCGTCGCAGCCCACCCGCTGCATCTCCTCGTCCAGGGCGGCTATTTCCCCCTCCAGCCTGGCGATGGTGCTCTCGCAGATGGTCAGCTGCCGCCGGGCCGCCTGCTGGGATCGGTTTCCCTTGGCGGGGCGGGTGTCGCCCTTCTTCTCCCGGACGGGTACCGGGGCGCTGTCCTGCTTTTCCCTGGCCTTCACGGCCTGGTACTGGGTAAAGCCCATGGGGTAGTCCGTAATGGTGCCGCCGGCCAGCTCCCAGATGCGGGTGGCAAAGCGGTTGATAAAGTACCGATCGTGGCTGACGAACAGCAGCGTGCCGTCAAAGGCCTCCACCGCCTCCTCGATCCACTCCCGGGCGGCGATGTCCAGGTGGTTGGTGGGCTCGTCCAGGATGAGAAAGCTGGTCTGCTCATCCATGAGCATACATAGCCGCAAACGGCTCAGCTCCCCGCCGGACAGGGCGGAAACGCTCTTGAACACGTCCTCCCCCTGGAACTGGTACTGGGCCAGTCGGTTCCGGGCGCTTTGGGCGGTCATCCCCTTTTTCTCGTAGAGCATGGTGTCCAGCAAACTCCGCTCCGGATGGTCAAAGCGGATGATCTGCGGCAGATACGCCGTGACCACCGCCGGTCCCTGGCGGATGGAACCGCTGTCCGGCCGCTCCTGGCCCACGATCATATTGAGCAGCGTGGTCTTCCCGGTGCCGTTTTCGCCCAGGAGCGCGATGCGCTCCCCGGGCTCTACCCGGAGATAAATGTCGGAGAACAACGTCCTGTCTCCAAAGGATTTCGTAAGACCCCGGAGCTGCAGCACCTCGTCGCCCCGGAACTCCCGGCTGGCGAACTGGGCATTCATCTTCCTGGCCTTGGTGGGTTTTTCCGTGGTGCGCATGCGCTCGATGCGCTTTTCCATGGAAAAGGCCCGCTTGTGCAGGGCGTCGTTGCCCATAAAGGCCCACAGGTGCATCTGCTCGGCGGCCTTTTCCAACTGCTGGATCTTGGCCTGCTCCTTGAGATACTGCTTCATGCGCTCCTGATAGCGCCGCTCCTTTTCCACGGCGTAGAAGCTGTAATTCCCGCTGTAAAACTCCGCCTTGCCGTCGGCAATTTCGATGATGCGTGTGACGGTGCGGTCCAGGAAATACCGGTCGTGGGAGATGGTCAGCACCGTGCCCCGGAAGGCCCGGATATACTCCTCCAGCCACATGGTGGCCTGCAGATCCAGGTGGTTGGTGGGCTCGTCCAGCAGCAGGATGTCCGTGTCCTCCAGGATCAGCCGCCCCAGGTTCACCCGGGTCTTTTCCCCGCCGGAGAGCTCGGAAAACAGCCTCTCCCGCATGGCGCCGTCGATAGTCAGGCCGTTTGCCACCTTGTTCACCGCCGTGTCCGTGTCCCAGCCGCCCAGGCCCTCGAACCGGGCGTTTATCTCGCCGTAGCGCTTTAAGGTGGCGGTGCTGCTGTCCCCGGCGGCCATTTTTTCAGCCAAAGCATCCATTTCCGCCTTCAGCTCCTGCATCCGGGAAAAGGCGGTGCGCAGCACATCCTCCACGGTGTATTCCGCCGGATAGACGGGAATTTGGGAGATGAGCCCCAGCCGCTTGCCGGGGGCGATAAACACCTGTCCCCCGTCATAGTCCAGCTCCCCGGTGAGGATCTTGAACAGCGTGGTCTTTCCCGCGCCGTTGCGGCCCAGGATGCCCACCCGCTCGCCGGTGTCTATCTGAAAGGTGAGTCCGTCCAGTATTTTCTTTTCCAGGTCGAAGGACTTCACAAGTCCCGTGACGCCAATGTCGATCATGCTTTTTCCAGTTCCTCAACGATTTTTTCAAAATGCATGGCGTGGGATGCCTTCACCAGCGCCGCGGTGCCGGGGGTAAACTCCCGGCGCAGGGTCTCATAGGCCTGCTCCACGGTGTCAAAGTGATAGACATTCCCCCGGGCCGCCGCGGCCAGATACCCGGCCCACCGGCCGATGGCCACCACACACTCCAGCTTCAATTCATTCAGCAGCAGCCCGATCTGCTCATGGGCCTCGGACGCTAAATCGCCCAAGTCGAACATATCCCCCAGCACCGCCATGCGCCGGGGCCGGTCAGTGGCGGCCAGCAGGCGCAGGGCCGCGGCCATGGCCTGGGGATTGGCGTTGTAGCAGTCATCGATGATGACCCGCTCCCCGGGGCAGTGGATCAGCCGCATCCGGGACCCGGTGGGCGTATAGGCCGCCACGCCCCGGATGATCTCCTCTTTGGTAAGGCCCAGGTATTCCCCGATGGCCGCGCCCATGGCCGCCGAATAGATCATAAACCGCCCCGGGGACGGGATTTGCAGCGGATAGCTGTCCTTTTCCGTGGTCACGGTGCAGCTAAGGCCCTCAATGCCGTGCTCGCAGATGTCCGTCACCCGGACATTGCAGTTTTCACTCTCGCCGCAGCGGAGAGTCCTGAAGGGTAAATTCAAAGTATTCAGCAGCGGGTCGTCCCCGTTGAGGACGGCGAGACCGCCCGCCTGCAAATTTTCAAAGATCTCGCTCTTGGCCCGGAGGACGCCCGCCCGGGTCCCGTCCAGGTTGCCGATGTGGGCGTCGCCGATGTTGGTGATAACGGCGATGGTAGGCCGCACCATGACGCCCATGCGGCGAATTTCGCCGAAGTGGTCCATGCCCGTCTCGATGACCGCCGCCTGATGCTCTTTTTCCAGCCGCAGGAGGGTCTGGGGCGTGCCCACGAAGTTGTTGAAGTTTGCCAGGGTCTTGAGGGTATGAAAGTGCTGGCTCAGCACCGCCGCCAGCATCTCCTTGGTGGTGGTTTTGCCGGCGGAACCGGTGACCTGCACCATGGGGATGTCGAACCTGCCCCGATACCAGCCCGCCAGCCTTCCCAGGGCCGCCTCGGTGTCGTCCACGGCGATGTAGAATTTCCCGGGCAGCAGCGTCTCCGGCGTTTGGGCGCACAGGCAGCCCGCCGCGCCCTTCTGCAGGGCCATGTCTATGTAGGCGTGGCCGTCAAACCGCTCGCCCACCAGCGGCACAAACAGGTCCCCGGCCAAAATGTCCCGGCTGTCGGTGCTGACGCGCCGGGCGGCGTCGCCGTCCTGCAGGAGCCTGCCGCCTACGGCAGCGGCGATCTCACGGGCTGTACAGGGGATCCTCATAGCCGTTCCGCCTTTCTCACCCGCAGAGATTCCTCCGCGATCTTCTCACACAGGGTGTCGTAGTCCATGCCGGCCGCCGCCGCCTCCTGGGGCACCAGGCTGGTGGGAGTCATGCCCGGGAGGGTGTTCACCTCCAGGCACCAGGCCCGGCCCTCGGCATCCAGGATAAAGTCCGTCCGGGAGTATACGGAAAGGCCCAGAGCCCTGTGCAGCTTCAAGGCCGCCTGGCCCACCCGCTTCCACTCCTCGTCCGTAATGGGCGCGGGGCAGATCTCCTCCGCGCCGCCCTTCTGATACTTGGATTCATAGTCGAAATACGCATTCTTGGGGATGATCTCCACAGCGGGGAGATAGGTGTCGCCCAAAACGGCCACCTGAATTTCCCTGCCCCTAATCTTCTTCTCCACCACCACATGGTTGCCGTATTGAAGCATCCGGCGCAGGGTGTCCGCCAGCTCCTCCTTGGTGTCCGGCAGCTCCACACCGATGGAGCTGCCGCCGTTGACGATCTTCACCGCGCAGGGGACCTCCAGCTTCTCCACCAGAGCGGGGATGTCCGCCTGGGTGTAGCGCACGTCGTGCCACGGGGCGGTGCGGATGCCCTCGGCGTCCATAAAGCGCTTGGTGATGGCCTTATCCATAGCCATGCCGCTGGAGACATAATTGCTGCCGGTGTAGGGCACGCCCAGCAGGTCCAGTGTGGCCTGGATGCGCCCATCCTCGCCACAGGAGCCGTGGAGAGCCAGGAACACCAGGTCCGCCATGGCGCACACCTGCAGAACGCCCCGGCCCAGCATGGAGGGGCTCTGGTCCTTCCGGGAGCGGCGCACCGCCTCCAGGTCCGGCGCATCGGAGGACACCGTGTGGTCGGCGCACAGGCCGTCCGGCGCGTTGAAAATATCCTCTATGTTCCCGGTGTAGCTCTCCAGACCCAGGAACATATCCACCAGCACCGCCTGGTGTCCCCGGCGGCGCAGGGCGCGGCAGATGCCGGTGCCGCTGGTGAGCGCCACATTGCGCTCGGTGCTGAGACCTCCAGCCAAAACAACGATCTTCATAAAGCAAACCTCGATTCTGCCAACCGGCGAGATGATATACCAATAGATAATATAGTATAGCATATCCCGCGGCGGATTACAACGGATATGCGGGAAGATTTTGGGGTGGAAAGTGACAAGCAAAAAGTGAACCGAGCCGTGCGGTCATATGCATGCTTTCCGTCTATGGGTAGGGGCCGATGCCCACATCGCCCCGCGCCGCCGCCCTCCCTGCTATGTGTAGGGGGCGGCGTCCCCGACGCCCCGCACCCATCTCCCCACGCAAAAACCGGGCGCGGCTGTCTGCCGCGCCCGGTGGGATCTGATTTTCGAATTTTGTCACCGCAGCCACTCGGGCCGGGCGCGTTTCTGTATGCCGGAGGCCATGCCCATGGCGGCAAACAGGGTCACGATGGAGGTGCCGCCATAGCTGACAAACGGCAGCGTCAGGCCGATAACGGGCATCACAAACAGGCACATGCCGATGTTGCACACCACCTGGAAGATCAGCATGGCCGCCACGCCCACGCAGATATACATGTCCATTCTCTGCTGGGCATGCCGCGCGATGAGCACGCAGCGGAAGATGATAGCCGCCAAAAGAGCGATGGTGAACAGGCAGCCCAGCATGCCCAGCTCCTCGCCGATGACGGAGAAGATAAAGTCCGTGTGCCGGGCCGGCAGGCTCCAGGCGTCCTTGGCCTGGGTCTGGGTGCCGTGGAACAGGCCCTGCCCCGTGAGCTTGCCGCCGCCCAGGGCCAGGAGGCTGCGGGTCTGCTGCCAGCCCACGCCCATGCTGTCCAGGTCGTGGTCAAAGAGGGTCATGAACCGCTCCTTCATATAGGGGTCGATCTTATCCGTCTCCCACAGGACATAGAAAGCGAAGCTGCCGCCCAGAATACCGATGACGAACCACCGCTTGGCCACCCCCGCCACAAAGCACATGCAGGCGAAGATGAAAATAAACACCAGGGCGCTGCCCATGTCGCCGGACACCACGGCGTAGGTCCCCACAATAAGGATCAGGTGTCCGCCCAGCATGGCGATGGAGGGGATGGACTTCAGATCCCGGTTATTCTGCAAATACACCAGCTGCCGGGCCAGCACAAGGATAAATGTGATCTTCACGATCTCCGCCGGCTGCAGGCTCACCGGGATGCCCTTTACACCCAGCCAGGCCCGGTTGCCGCCGGACTCCATGCCCAGGGGCGTTTTCAGCAGGAGAATGAGCACCAGGCTTGCGCCCAGGAGCCATTTCCAGTACTTGCTGATCTCCGCCAGGTCCAGCATGCTCATGAGCACATAGGCCACGATGCCCAGGCACAGAGCCGCCAGCTGGACGATGACGTTTTTATAAGAGCCCGTATAGTGGGTAGCGCTGGCGATCATCAGGCAGCCGAAAAGGGTCGTGCCCGTACACAGGGCCAGCAGCACCAGATCCACCTGGCGGAAGCAGCCGATGAAAAAATCCCATATTTTGCGCAGCATAGGGCCGGCCTCCTTTCGTGGAGAGGAAAAAATAAAAGTAAAAAAGTGAAAGTTCTTTTAAAAGGGGTTTACGGATTGCCACAGCCAGTGTGCGCACTGGCTTCGCAATGACATGGTTTTTTACATGAAGTGCGGTGTGTTTTCTTGTGGTGCGTAGGGCGGCGTGCCCTCACGCCGCCGGGGCGCAGTGGTTATCGGTCACCGGGGCGTGATTTCCCCCGCAGGAAACACCGCGACAGTATATAGTTTACCACAAGAAGTTTTTTCTGTAAACGCTTCCTGCGCTCTTTTCTTTTGATTTTTTCCGTGGTATAATAGGTTGATTTGGAACAGAGAGGGTGAGCACATGGTCTACCGGACGGAAAATACAGCCCAGACAGAGGCCCTGGGGCAGCAGCTGGGCCGCACCCTGGCCCCCGGCAGTGTTGTGGCCTTTCGGGGCGGACTGGGCATGGGCAAGACCGCTTTCACCCGGGGTCTGGCCCGGGGCCTGGGCTGCACAGGCCGGGTCACAAGCCCCACCTTTACCATCGTCAACGAATACCGGGGAAAAATCCCCCTGTTTCACTTCGATATGTACCGGCTGGACAGCTCCGACGCCCTCTTTGACATCGGCTGGGAGGATTATCTGGACCGGGGTGGCGTGTGCGCCGTGGAATGGAGCGAGAACGTGGCCGATGCCATGCCCGAGGGCACGGTGTATGTGACCATTCAGCGCTCCCCGGAGGGCGAAGACGCCCGGATCATCACCATTACGGGAGGCGAAGCACTGTGAAAACTCTGGCGCTGGAGACCTCGGCCAAGAGCGTGTCCGTGGCCGTGACGGAGAACGGGAAGGTGCTGGCCTCTTCCTATCAAAATATCGGTCTGACCCACAGCGTGACCTTGATGCCGCTGCTGGACGGGATGCTGCAAAACGCGGGGCTGGCTCTTTCGGACATGGACCTTTTGGCCGTGGCGGCAGGGCCCGGCAGCTTCACGGGTCTGCGCATCGGCGTTTCGGCCCTAAAGGGCCTGGCCTGGGCGGAGGATAAGCCCTGCTGCGGCGTGTCCACCCTGGAGGCCATGGCTCAGAACGGGCGGCTGTTTGAGGGCACCGTCATCTGCGCCATGGACGCCCGGCGCAGCCAGGTGTATAACGCCCTGTTCCGCTGCGAGGGCGGCGAGCTGACCCGCCTGTGTCCGGACCGGGCCATCGGCCTGGAGGAGCTGGCGCAGGAGCTGAAAGAGGACGACGCGCCCAAGCTGGCCGTGGGCGACGGCGCCCGGCTGTGCCGGGAGTATCTCACCAGCCACGGCATTCCCTGCCGCCTGGCGCCGGAAAACGCGCTGTACCAGTCCGCCGTGGGGGTGGCCCTGGCAGCGGAGGACATGGCCCGCCGGGGCGAGACCGTCAGCGGCCGGGATCTGGTGCCCACCTATCTGCGCCTTTCCCAGGCGGAGCGGGAGCGGCTCGCCAGGGGACTGAAAATTACAGTGGACTGACGGCAGGCCTGCCGTTTTTTACAGCGGACGGATGGCCGCACCAGTGACAGACTTCTTATTTTCCCCGTGTCATTCCGAGCCAGTGCGCACACTGGCGTGGGAATCCGTATTCCCCGTGCGCCGCATCCTCCGTCATGGGTAAGGGCGCGGCGGTTGATGGCGGCGGGCTGAGGGCAGCCCGCCCTACGCAGGACAAGGAATTCCCGCAAGCGGGCCGATGCTCACATCGTCCCCTGCGCACGGCTATATTCCCGCCTCATCCCCTTTATCATTTCGTTTTAAAAATTTTTATATATACGGAGGATACTTCTATGAGCACAAAATTCCCCACCCTGCACATTGTGGACCACCCTCTGGTGCAGCACAAGCTGTCGGTGATGCGTGACAAGAACACCAGCGTGAAGGATTTCCGCACCCTGGTGGGCGAGATCGCCATGCTGCTGACCTACGAGGCCACCCGGGATCTACCCATGACCACCAAGACCATCGAGACTCCCCTGTGCTCTTATGAAGCCCCCGTGCTGGCCGGCAAGAAGATGGCCATCGTCCCCATTCTGCGGGCAGGTCTCGGCTTTGAGGACGGCATTCTGACCCTGGTGCCCTCCGCCCGGGTCGCCCACATCGGTATGTACCGGGACGAGGAGACTCTGGAGCCCCACTTCTACTTCCTGAAGTATCCCAAGGACATCGCCGACCGGGATGTGCTCATCGTTGACCCCATGCTGGCCACCGGCGGCAGCGCCGACATGGCCATCCATAAGATGAAGGAGCTGGGCTGCAAGAATATCAAGCTCATGATCCTGGTGGCCGCTCCCGAGGGCGTGCAGTTCATCTATGACCGCCATCCGGACGTAGAGATCTACTGCGCCGCTCTGGACGATCACCTGAATGAGAACGGCTACATCGTCCCCGGTCTGGGCGATGCCGGCGACCGTATTTTCGGCACAAAATAAAAATCGTGCGTATGGGCGGGGTTTTACCCCGCCCTTTTTGCGCCAGCCATCGCGTCCGCGGGGCGGGGCACGCAGACCGATGTACCGCAAAAATTTCGTCTTTCTCTCCCCACATGGTGCGCGCGCCGGCCCGATGGAAACATTTTTTAGCATTTATAGATAAAATCGCATAATTTCCTGTTGCGTTTTACGGGGCATTCGTGTAAAATAGAAAATACAATCAAGATTGGTAGCTGTAAGGAAGTGCTTTGCGCACGGGCTGCAACTATCACTCGGCGCTGTGCTTGAGTGTTTCAGATCCTCTCCGGAGGGTTTGGAACATTTTTCTTTATCAGCGGCGAATATAGGGAGAAAGGTCTTGACTCAAAACAGCAAACAGCAAGAATGCAGCAAGGAGGAAAAAGTATGTATTTAGTCACCAACGGCAGACTCATCACCCGGGATCCCGACGGCAAGGGCTACTATGAGCACGGCGCCGTGGCCTACGAGGGCAGCAGCATCGTGGAAGTGGGCGAAGAGAGCGCTCTGCGCGCCAAGTATGCGGACGCCCAGATCATCGACGCCAAGGGCGGCGTTATCATGCCCGCCTTCATCAACGCCCACACCCACATTTATTCCGCCCTGGCCCGTGGCCTCTCCATCGTGGGCAACAACCCCACCAACTTCTATGAGGTGCTGGACGGCACCTGGTGGGCCATCGACCGCCACCTGATGATGGACGGCACCCGCGCCAGCGCCACCGCCCTGTATATGGACTCCATCAAGCAGGGCGTCACCACCGTTTTTGACCACCACGCCTCCTACGGTGAGATCCCCGGCACCCTGCACACCATTGCCGAGGAGAGTAAGCGCCTGGGCCTGCGCTCCTGCCTGTGCTACGAGGTCTCCGACCGGGACGGCGAGGAGAAGTGCCTCCAGGCCATCCAGGAGAACGCCGACTTCATCACCGAGTGCGAGAAGAGCAAGGACCCCATGCTGGCCGCCATGTTCGGCGGACACGCCCTGTTCACCATCTCCGACAAGACCTTTGACCGCATGGTCGCCGCCAACAACGGCCGCACCGGCTACCATATCCATGTGTCCGAGGGCATGAACGATGTGTATGACTCCCTGCAGAACTACGGCCGCCGCCCGGTGCAGCGCCTGCAGGATCACGGCATCCTGGGCGAAAAGACCATCCTGGGCCACTGCATCCATGTGAACACCGCCGAGATGGAGATCATCAAGGAGACCGGCACCATGGTGGTGAATAATCCCGAGAGCAATATGGGCAACGCCATCGGCATCTGCCCGGTGATCCAGCTGTATAAGCGGGGCATCCTCCTGGGCATGGGCACCGACGCCTATACCAACGACATGCTGGAGTCCCTGAAGGTGGCCCTGTGCTCCCAGCGCAGCCAGAACTGCCTGCCCAACGTGGGCTGGT
>ERZ808246.1983-NODE-1983-length-13534-cov-3.978188_pt1 | contig 13534 bp, 15 predicted proteins | sample MGYA00521083_ERZ808246 | MGnify/ENA primary metagenome ERZ808246 (study PRJEB31516, sample SAMN03275577) | gut metagenome | biome: mammalia-associated habitat; material: feces | host: Papio cynocephalus | place: Kenya | collected 2012-07-07 ...
CCGGTACCTGATCGAGCGTCTTCTTGCCCTTGATGATCAAGGTCGCATAAACGACTGCCATGGTCTGCACCTCCTTGATATCAGCTTTCTTAAAAGTCAACGCGTCTATTGTATCAAAAATCGAAAGCAAAATCAAGGGGTTTTTGAAAAAAAATGAACTTTTTTCAAAATTATTTCTTCCGATCACGCGAAAACTGTTGACTTGAAGGGAAGATGAAGGTAAAATAAGATGTAATGTTTATAATCGGAGGAATTTTTATGCTGAACACCGAGAAAACCATGGACAAGATTGTCGCCCTCTGCAAAGGCAGAGGATTTGTATATCCGGGAAGCGAAATCTACGGCGGACTTTCCAACAGCTGGGACTACGGTCCTTTGGGCGTGGAATTCAAAAACAACATCAAACGCGCCTGGTGGAGAAAATTCGTCCAGGAATCGCCGCACAATGTCGGTCTGGATGCCGCGATTCTTATGAATCCTCAGACATGGGTGGCTTCCGGTCACGTCGGCGGCTTTTCCGATCCGCTGATGGACTGCAAGGACTGCAAGACCCGCCACAGAGCCGACCAGCTCATTGAAGCACAGACCGGCGTTTCCACCGGCGGATGGTCCAACGAACAGATGATGCAGTACATTAAAGACAACGGCATCAAATGCCCCAACTGCGGAAGCACCAACTTCACCGACATCCGTCAATTCAATCTGATGTTCAAAACCTTCCAGGGAGTCACGGAGGACGCCAAGAGCGAAATTTATCTGCGTCCCGAGACCGCTCAGGGAATTTTCGTCAACTTTGCCAATGTCCAGCGCACCACACGCCGCAAGCTGCCGTTCGGCATCGGACAGATCGGCAAATCGTTCCGCAATGAGATCACCCCCGGCAACTTCATTTTCCGCATCCGCGAATTCGAGCAGATGGAGCTTGAGTTCTTCTGCAAGCCCGGCACCGATCTGGAATGGTTTGCTTATTGGAAGGATTACTGCAAAAACTGGCTGCTCAATCTCGGTATCCGCGAGGAAAACCTGCATATGCGTGACCACGATCCGAAGGAACTGGCGCATTACTCCAAGGGCACCACGGACATCGAATTTTTGTTCCCGTTCGGATGGGGCGAGCTGTGGGGCATCGCCGACCGCACCGATTTTGACCTGAAGCAGCACATGAATCATTCCGGAAAATCGCTGGATTACTTTGATCAGGAAACTAACGAGCGTTACATTCCTTATGTGGTCGAGCCGTCGTTGGGCGCCGACCGCGTGACGCTGGCGTTTTTGTGCGATGCTTACGACGAGGAAACCGTCGGCGAAGGCGACACCCGTGTGGTACTTCACCTGCATCCGGCACTTGCACCGTTCAAAGCGTGCATCCTGCCGCTGTCCAAGAAGCTGAGCGAACCGGCGCGCGAACTGTTTGCCAAGCTGTCCCGTCATTTCATGATTGATTTCGACGATGCAGGTTCCATCGGCAAGCGTTACCGCCGCCAGGACGAAATCGGCACGCCGTTCTGCATCACTTACGACTTCGACAGTGAAACCGACGGTTGTGTGACCGTGCGTGACCGCGACACCATGGCACAGGAGAGAATCCCCATGGATCAACTGGTCGCCTTCATCGAAGAAAAAATCGATTTCTGAATTTTTTGTGCGCCCGCAGATTCTGCGGGCGCACATTTTTGTCTGTCTTTTCAAATTCAAAAGCGGGCGGCGGAATTTTTCCGCCGCCCGTTTCACTTTACATTCTGTTTTTCAGAATCTGGAATACGCGCACTGCCGCTCTCGCGCCTTGATTTTCAAAGGAAATCTTCCCGGAAAGCGGCGACATTTCCGTCTCCGTATCGATCACCAGTTCATTTCCGCGGAACACCTTCACGTGATTTCCCTGCACGTTGACGGCAAACAGCTCCAACTTCCATCCGTTGACCGGGAAGTTTTCCACCCGTCCGAGAATCTGCGTTCCCTTCCGAAGCTCCACGGTTTCCGTATGCGACTCCAGCCGCAGCTGCAGATCGCCGACGTTCACGGAAAAACAGCTGTCGTCCGGACCGGTGCCCCAGACGTTTAAATACACGGAAACCTCGTACTCGCCGCCGAGATCGTAGGATTCTTTGGTCTCGTATTTTGCCGTTCCGTTGACGTCCAGTTTTCTCTTGGCGCTCAGATAGCTTTCCGGACCGTCCCACGCGCTGAGGTCAAGGAAAAATTCATCCAGCAATTTGTCATACGAAGTGTTCTTTTCCGCATCGGTTACCATCACCTCGCAGGAAGCAACTTTTTCTCCCTGCAGCGAAGTGGCATACACCGTCGTTGTGCCGTTTTTCACCGCAGTGACCAGTCCCGAATACCGATCCACCGTCGCGATCTTTTCGTCAGCGGTCGTCCAGATGACCGTAGGAATCGTCGCCGCGGACGGAGCGACCGTTGCCCGTAGCGTTTTCTGGCGGCGGCGCGGCAGGCTGATTGCCGTCTGATCCAACGTCACGCTTTCCACCGCGATTGCCGTACTGTCCGCTTCGCCGACCGCCTCGTCGTTCATGCGCAGCAGGTCATTGACTGTGTGAGCATACCAGAGCTGCGCAAACTTGCGATCTCCGGTATGAAGCGGGTGCGTGCCGTCCTCAGAGGTATAGTCGTTTTCGTCCAGAGGATTCTCGTTGATCGGCACATAGGAGATTTTCTTTCCCTCCGCTTTGAACTGCTCGCAGATATCCGGCAGTGCGGCGTTGAGCGGAAGATTTTTCGGAGCGTTTTCCTCCCAGCGTCCTTGTGGAACGGCACCGACATACACGGTCACATCGGGAAGCAGCTCGTAGATTTTCGTCAGCAGTTTTTTCATCTGTTCGGTCTGTGCACTCTTGCCGCCCTCCGCTTGGCTGATATTGCAGCCGAGATCCAGCAGAATCACATCGGGAGTATACGTCGGCAGAATATCGTCCAAACGGGTATACATTCCTTCAATCGTGATACCGCCATATCCCGCGTGATGGCGGTATTTTTCCGGAAGGCGCGCATCGCGGTTGTACTGCGGTCCGACAAACTCAAAGTCCACATTGGCAAAATACAGATATTCAAACAGCACATACCGATAGGCGCTTGGGTCAAAGTGTCCTTCGGTGAGCGAATCGCCCATCGGCATGATGCGCACGGTTTTTCCGTGTTCGTTTTTCTTTTCGTAGGTAATTCCCTCGGCGACTTCCTTTTCCGCCAGCGCACTGACCTTCACCGTTACCGATGTTCCGGAGCTTTCCGTATTTTCCGACACCGCGGTTGAAGAACCGTCCGTGCTGCCCGATGCCGTACCTGAACTTTCCGCATCGTGATTGCAGGCGGCGAGGAGGCTCACGGCAAGCAAAAGTGCCGCCAGGCGTTTTCCTGTATTTTTCATGCACATCCCTCTTTTCGGTTTCATTGTAACTTTTTTCTTTTTCCGTGTCAAGCACGGTTGCTATTTTCCTTGAAATCAGTTATACTGTTATCGAAAGTGAGGAGTTTTATGAAAAAAGTGTTGTTTTCGCTTTCGGCGGTCTTTTTTGTTTTTGCCGCCGTGCTTTCCATGCTGAACATCTTTCATATTTATATATACCCGATCGTTTTTGACCCGGGATACCTTCTTTGGATGCTCTCTTTTCTCTGGATCGGCTGTCTGACCGGCGCGTTGGTGATGAGTCTGCGTGCAAAAAAAAGCAAGCGGTTTGCTGTGCTGGCGGCGCTTGTCCTGCTCCTTCCTCTGAGCGTTCTTCAGCTCGGCGTTCGCTCCCGCTTTGCCTGTTATTCCTTTGAAAACGGCAGCTACACGTTTGTCGTGCAGGAAAGACAGGCGGGAATCTCCGCTTCCGTTTCGGTTTATCAGAAAACGTCCCTTTGCACCGCCCGCCTTTTGCAGGCTTCGCTCATTGAAAAAGTCGGAAGTTCTTCCGCGGACAGTTACATGCTGACCTTCCGGAACGGGGATCTGGAGCTTCTGATTCCGTCGGTCTCGGAGACGCCGTTTTCCGTTCCTTATATAAAAAAATAATTTTCTCCGACAAAACGCACCGTTTGATCGTTATACAGACAGGAGGAATCCTCATGTCGGAATCCCTGCCGCATTCCGAAAAACAATTTGAAGCGTTCTATGAACGAAACTACCGATTGGTATATCGGCTCTGCTTTATTTATATGAAAAACCAAGCCGAAGCGGAGGACTGCACCGAAGATGTATTTGTCAAGGTTCTGACGGGCGATTTCGTTTTTCAGGACGAAACACATGAGAAAAAGTGGCTGACGGTAACCGCCATCAATCTTTGCAAGGATCGCTTGAAGCACTGGTGGAGACGGCAGGTTACCGCGATAGACGAAGCTGTCGAAATTCCCGACGAAAATGCCGCGTCCTTTGATGAAACTCTCGAAGCGGTGAAGCGGCTGCCCGTAAAATACAAAGACGTGATTTACCTGTATTATTACATGGACTATAAAACCGAAGAAATCGCCGCTATGTTAAAAAAGCCGCCCTCCACTGTCCGCAATCATCTGCGGGAAGCGCGGGAATGTCTGCGGCGGCAGATAGGAGATGTTGAGCTGTGAACGAAAAGAAAATCCGTGACGCGATTGACCGCGTGGAACCTTCGGAAGGCGCCAAACAGCGGATGTACCGCAATATCCTCAAAAAAGCGGCACAGCCGACCGCTTCCGAGCGGCAGCCGATTTCCTTGGCAAAGTATCTTCTGCCAATCGCCGCGTGCCTTTGTCTGATTGTTTTCGGGATTACGCGTTTTCTCCCCAACCGCGTACCGAACATTCCGGACGAAAGCGGCGTGCAGGGCGGCAATCCGTTTGTCGAAGCGGAAAATGCCGACGAATTTCACAAGCTCGGAATCACCCTGGACGCCCCGAGCAGTGCGGAAAATGTGTCTTATGCCGTTATTGACGGGGAAATTGCGCAGGTTGAGTTTCAAATGAACGGCTTTTGCTTTCTTGCCCGTGCATCGGTGCAAAGCGAGGATTTTTACGGTATTTACGGAAAAGAGCTTTCAGCCGAACTCATCGACGAAGAAAACAACGCCGTTCTTGTCACGGTGCAGACCGATTTTTCTTCTTATGAAATGATCCGCTGGTCACACGGAAAGGTGAAGTATTGTCTCTACTCCACGGACGGCGCCGACCGCGAATCGGTGCGGGCGATTTACAACGCCATGAATTGATGAGAGCAGCAGAAAAAAATGTCGGAAGAATTTTTAAAAATTCTTCCGACATTTTTTCTTTCCCGATCGTTATCTATACAGAAGCGCAAAAAAGCGGTCATGCAGCGTACGAGCAAAGCCGCGCGCTTCTTACAGAAAATGCATGATTAAAGGAGTATTGAACATGAAAAGAATTGCTTTCATTTTGTTGTCCCTGGTTATCGCTATCAGTTTTGCCTCTTGCGGCAAAAATAACAGTTCCCAAACCGACAGCAGCGGAAATTCCTCCCCTGCCGCTGTCACGGCAACGCCTGCGGAAATCGAAAAGAAAATTGCCGATGCCGTCGGTGCGGATCATTATCTTTGCAACACGGATATTGAGGAAAGCTGGCTGCAAAACAGCATCGGGTTGGATCTGTCAAAAATAGAAAGCTATGTTGCCAAGCAGAATGTTATTTCCAGCGTCAATCCCGACACGGTCATCGTTCTGAAGGTTCGGGACGGCTACGCAGCGGAAGCGGTGAACACGCTGAACACCAATTTTGCGCAAATGGTCAGCTATATCCGCCAATACCCCTTCGGCACCGCCAAGGTACTGAACGGAAGAATCTACCAAAGCGGCAACTATGTAATCTATGTGATCGCCGGCGCAAGCTATGAAGGCGAGGACACCGAGGAAGAAGCCAAGCTGGCATTGACAGAGTACGCAAAAATTGACGAGGCAATCAAAAGCATCTTCGGCACTCTTCCGGAAAACGCGGCAATCGTTCCCGAAGAAAGCGAGAACAAAGGCGGTCTGATTGTTCCCGATGACGACGACACGCCGATTGTCGGAGGCTGATTATGGTCTTTTCGGGCATGACGTTTCTTCTCCTGTTTTTGCCTTGTGTGTTGACGGTTTACTACCTTTCCCCGAAATGTCTGAAAAACACGGTGCTGTTTTTCTTCAGTCTGCTGTTTTATGCTTGGGGCGAACCGATTTATGTCGGACTGATGCTTTTTTCCACGGTGCTGGACTATTGCTGCGGTCGGGCAGTGGAAAAATATCGCGGAACCGGCAAAGCAAAAATCACCCTGATGGTTTCGGTGATCGTGAATCTGAGCCTGCTGTGTCTTTTCAAATACGCAGATTTTTTGATCGGCACGGTAAACCGCCTTTTCGGCAGCAGTCTTCCGCTGTTGAATCTTCCCCTGCCGATCGGCATTTCCTTCTACACCTTCCAGACCATGAGCTACACGATCGATGTCTACCGCGGTGACGCCAAAGCACAGAAAAACATCCTTTCCTTCGGCGCGTATGTAACGCTTTTCCCACAGCTCATTGCCGGACCGATCGTCCGTTATCAGACCATTGCCGATCAGATCGACGACCGCACACATTCCTTTGACCGATTCGGAGAAGGCGTCCGACGTTTTGTCTGCGGTCTCGGGAAGAAGGTACTGCTTGCCAACAACATCGGGCTTTTATGGAGCACGGTTTCCGAAGGAAGCGGACAGACCGTGGTTTCGGCTTGGCTGGGGATTCTGGCTTTTGCTTTTCAGATTTACTTTGACTTTTCCGGTTATTCGGACATGGCAATCGGGCTTGGAAAAATGTTCGGCTTTGAATTTCTCGAAAATTTCGATTATCCGTACATTTCCAAAAGCATCACGGAATTCTGGCGGCGTTGGCACATTTCCATGGGCACATGGTTTCGGGACTATGTGTACATCCCGCTCGGCGGAAACCGCAAAGGACTCCCGAAACAGCTCCGAAATATTGCCATTGTCTGGCTGTTGACGGGATTCTGGCACGGTGCCGGTTGGAACTACGTGCTTTGGGGCGTGTTTTACGGCGTTGTGCTGATTGTCGAAAAGTTTTTCCTGCTCAAGCGCCTGCAAAGGGCACCGGCGTTTCTCTGTCATCTCTACACCCTACTGTGTGTGGCAATCGGATGGGTGCTGTTTGCTTTTGAAGACCTTTCCAAAGCGTTTGCATATCTGAAGCTGTTGTTCGGCGGCGGACCGTTCTGCAATTCTGCCGCGCTGTATCAAATGCTTTCCTACCTTCCGCTGATTTTGCTGTGTGCAGTTGCCGCCACGCCCTTGGGTGCAAAGCTCTACCGCAGATGCAGCGAAAGGTGCAGCGACGCCGCCATGGGCATTTTCGACGTATCCGGCATGACTGCCGTGATGCTGCTCGCGGTCGCTTATCTCATCAGCGGCTCTTACAACCCATTTTTGTATTTCCGTTTTTAAGGAGACTGTGCTATGCGAAACAAAATCATTTCTTCGGTTTTCTGTCTGCTTTTGGCAATCGGGGTCTTTTCCGAGCTGTTGACGCCCGACAAATACTATTCCGAAAGCGAAAAGCGGACCTTGACACAAAAAAGCACCGTTTCCCTTGCCGATTTTCCCAGCGGAAAGATGGGAACGCAGATTGAAAAATACCTTGCCGATCAGTTTCCGCTGCGCGATCGATGGATCAGTGTCAAAACCGTCACCGAACGTCTCAGCGGGAAAACGGAAATCTCCGGTGTGTATTTCGGAAAGAACGGGACGCTTATCGACAGCTTCACTAACTATCGTCAATCGCAATTCAAAGCCAATCTCGAAGCTCTGATCAGGCTGTCCGAAAGCATTTCCGTTCCCATGGACGTGATGCTCGTTCCCACCGCAGCGTACATTCTCTCGGACAAGCTGCCGGCATTTGCGCCGAATCTCGACCAAAAAGCGCTTTACGATTACGCCGAATCGCTCGGGCTTTCCATGATTGACGTCTTTTCCGCACTCACGGCGCACAAAGACGAATATCTCTATTACAAAACCGATCACCATTTTACCTCTCTCGGGGCGTATTACTGCTACGCCGCGTGGAGGCAGGCGCAAGGGAAAGCGACCGATTCCCTTCTTTCATGGCAAAGCGAAATTCTTTCCGACCGATTCCGCGGCACGACCTATGCCAAGGTCAACACCCCGTTTGCCGCCTATGACACAATTACCGCCTACTACAAATCCGCCAAGCACACTGTGAATTACAACGGCGGCAGTTACGTCACGGATTCCATCTACGAACGCAGATATCTGAACGGGAAAGACCAATATGCCGTTTTCCTGAATTCCAATCAATCCACCACCGTCGTCAATGGCGGCGGCGAAGGAAAGCTGCTGATCCTCAAGGATTCTTACGCCAACTGTTTTGCTCAGTTCGTCGTTGACGATTACACTGAAACTCACCTCATTGATCTGAGATTTTTCAAGGATTCCGTCTCCGACTACATTGCAAAAAACGGCATCACCCGGGTGCTGGTACTGTACAATCTTCCGAATTTTGCTTCGGACATGGTAATTGCCAAAACTGTGGCATAACGCGCGGGAGGCGCCCAAAAGAGCGCCTCCCGCACTCTTATTTCAGAATTTCTTCAAGAACCTCGCGATTTTTCTCGCGGAGCTTTTCATAATCCACGTGGCGGATATAATACTGCTCCAGGCGATCGTGATACTGTTTAGCTTCCTGCATACAGTTTACCGCCTGTGCCACAAACTCCTTTGCCGCCCGTTTATTGAACGACCGATACTCTCTCGTCGATTTCTCCGCGCTTATAAAGCGCGAAGCCTTCACCCGTTTGACAGCTTTGGAGAAGGAAATCGGATGAAATTTGTTCGACGTTAAAAAGCCGAGGCGCAGCTGCGGAATGAAAAGATGCTCCATCTGATCGTACGGCGCCAACACGCAATAGCAGGTGATAATGCCGTAATTCTGTTCCAGCGCCCGTTTGCGCAGCACACGAAGCACGGTATCCGCGCCAAGCCCCGTGTCGTCCTGCAGCAGATACACGCGGTCGCAGAGGGTTTCCACCGTAGAAAGATAGGTTTTGACTCCCTGCGGCGTGACCGCACTCAAAAAGCGCACAGATTCATTGGCACCGTCGCCGCCCGTTTTTCCGAACAGCCGTCGGGCAAGGTTCTGTGCATAGGCAACCGCTTTTTCGTAAGCAAAGCCGTTTTGCACCGACTTTCGGTTCTCCCGATTCAGTGCCGCCGCTGCCGAAAGGTACGCGCACGCCTTTCGATGGCAGGCACGGTATTGTCCGAACAGCTCCTTGATTTCGGGAAGATTCTCCATCAATCCCTCCTGATCCCAGCACGGATACAGGTCCACAATGGTTTCAAACGCGCCCGGATATTGCGGCTCCATTACGTGCGGCGGCGTTCCGTCCAGCATGGCAATTTTCTTTTCACGGCAAATCACCGCGTCGAGCGAATCCGGGTCGGAAGAGCAGTGAATCCGTTCCACGTCCGCCCCGTTTTCCGAAAGCACTTCCGCCGTCATTTTCATCATGGACGATTTTCCCGTTCCGGGACCGCCCTTGATGACATACACACGTTCCAGTGTATCGTCCTGCGCAATCTGATCGTACCGCGAAACAAATCCTTCCGGTGTATTGGCACCAAGGTAGAAGTCTGTTTGCTTTGTTTGCATCGTATGCCCCCTTACATTCGTTATTTCATGTTATTCGCAAACAAATGCCTTTGACACGCGATTAAACAACGCATTTTTGTGTACAATAAAAAGCGGTGATTCATATGGCGCTTATCGAATTGAAAAACGTCAGCAAGACGTACCACAGCGGCGAAAATTCCGTCTGTGCCTTACAGGACATCTCTCTGTCGGTCAACGACGGTGAAATGGTGGCAATTGTCGGAAAATCCGGTTCCGGAAAGTCCACTCTGATGAACCTGATCGGCACGCTCGATTTTCCCGACAGCGGAGACTATCTGTTGGACGGCACCGAAGTGTCCTCACTTTCTTCCCGCAGGCTGAGCGATGTGCGGGCGAAAAAAATCGGTTTTGTGTTTCAGCGGTTTAATCTCATTCCCGGACTCAGCGCTTTGGAAAACGTCGCCCTTCCTTTATTATCCCGCGGGATCGGACGGAAAGAGCGCGAACGCGCCGCCGCTCTCGCGCTGGAAAGGGTCGGGCTTTCCGAACGTATGCAGCATCTCCCCTCCCAGCTTTCGGGCGGGCAGCAGCAGCGGGTTGCGATTGCACGGGCAATGATCTCCGATCCGCCGATTCTCCTTGCCGACGAACCCACGGGAAACCTGGATTCCCATTCCGGAGCGGAAATCTTACAGATTCTCTCCGATCTTCACCGAAACGGCAGTACCGTGCTGATCATCACCCACGACAACGGCATTGCCGAACAGATGCCGAGAGTCATCTGTATGGCGGACGGTCGGATCCTCTGAAAAGTGCGGCAAAAAAGTGCGTGGGGCGCAGACCTTTCGGTCTGCGCCCCACGCACTTTTTATTCTTCCGTTACGGCAGATTCTTCTCCGACGGTTACAAATTCTCTCAAACCGTCAAAGAGTTTCTCGCCGATGCCGGACACATTCAGCAATTCCTCCACAGTGGCAAACGCGCCATGTTCCTCGCGGTATGCCACTATCGCGGCGGCTTTTGTCTTTCCGATTCCCGGGAGCAATTCCAGCGCTTCCTCGTCCGCCGTGTTGATATTTATACACAGATCTGTCGGTATCTCTTCCGTGGATTGGGATTTCTCAATCTCCCAACTGTCCGTACCGCAGACGATGACTTCTTCTTTGTTTGCCGACTGCCACACAGCCTGTCCGACAAACAGCAGCAAAAAGAAGATGGCAACCGAAAACAAAAACCAATGATTCTTCACTTATTTTGTGCCGAAAATTCGGTCTCCTGCATCTCCGAGTCCCGGAACAATGTACATATGTTCATTGAGGCGTTCATCCTTGGCTGCTGCATAAATCTGCACATCGGGATGCGCCTTTTTCAGCGCTTCGATTCCTTCCGGAGCCGCGATGATGCACATGAATTTGATATTCTCTGCGCCTTTTTCCTTCAGCATACGAATGGCATCCACTGCCGATCCGCCGGTTGCCAGCATCGGATCCAGAACAATGACCTCACGCTCGTTAATATCTGCGGGCAATTTGCAGTAGTATTCCACCGGCTTTGCCGTTTCGGGGTCACGATACAGTCCGATATGCCCGATTTTCGCCGACGGAACCAGGTTCAGCACGCCGTCCACCATTCCGAGTCCCGCACGCAGGATCGGTACGAACGCCAGCTTTCTGCCCGACACGATCTTCGTCTTGGCTTTGGCGATCGGGGTTTCAACCTCGACTTCCTTCAGCGGAAGATCACGGGTAGCCTCATAGCACATGAGCATGGCGATTTCTGCAACCAACTCACGAAATTGCTTGGTGCCGGTGTTCTTGTTTCTCAGAAGGGTGATTTTGTGCTGGATAAGCGGGTGATCCATGATAAACGGTTCCATAGTGTAATATCTCCTTTCACTGTAACCATTTTTTATTTTTCCAGATCCGCGATCTGTTGGATACGTCTTTGATGCCGTCCGCCTTCAAACTCCGTATGCAGGAAAACATCCACCAATTCCACGGCAAGTCCCACGCCCACCACGCGTCCGCCCAGGCAGAGCGCATTGGCGTCGTTGTGCAGACGGGTGTATTTTGCGCTGAAATAGTCGGAACAGCACGCCGCACGGATTCCTTTGATTTTATTTGCCGCCATGGAGATGCCGATTCCCGTACCGCAAAACAGCAGTGCTTTTTCACATTCTCCGCTGACCACGCTCAGGCACGCCGCCTTCGCCATCAACGGATAATCGCAGGATTCGGTGCTGTATGTGCCGAAATCCTTATATTCAATGTTTTGAGAATCCAGATATTTTTTGATTTCCTCTTTCAGGGCAAATCCGCCGTGATCTGCTGCTATGGCAATCATTTTCCTTCTCCTTCCGACATTCGGCTGAGCCGTTCGCGCTGTGCCTGCGGCAATCGCAGATACCGCGGGTTCAGTTCCCCGACGTTCACGCCTTCTCCCTTTGAAAATACCGTCTGCGCGACGAATCCCACAGAGGATGCCCGCTGGAAACGGACATTTTCCGCGCTGAGACGGACATTCGGGAGCGCTTTCATTTTATTATAGCACATTTCTGCGCCGTCGCCAACAAAAATTGTCGTTTTTTGTGTTTTTTTTACGCGCGTTTCCAATTCTTCCAAGGAAACGGCTTCATCTTCGGTCACGCGGGTATAGGTTTCGCCGTCAAAATCAAACGTCGCCGTATACACCTGCGCGCAGCGCGCATCCATCACGGCACAGATTCTTGCGGGTTCGCCGATATTTCGGCACAACGCCTCCAGTGTGGAAACGGGAGCGCACAAAACCTTCCGACCGAAGCCCAGTCCCTTGACCGTCGCAATGCCGATCCGCAGTCCCGTGAAAGAACCGGGTCCGACCGATACCGCCAGTCCTCCGATTTCTTCCAGCGTCAAGGACGCCGCGGACAGCAGCGCGTGAATCATCGGAAGCAGCGTCTGGCTATGGGTCAGGCGGGTGTTCAGATAAAACTCGCCGAGGATTTTTCCGTCCTCCGTAATCGCCGCCGATGCCGCTTTTGCCGAGGTATCAATCGCCAGAATCTTCAAAACGTTCATCTCCCGTGATCGTAATTTCGCGCGTCTGATCGTCGATCCGACGGATTTTTACAAACACGGTGTTCTCCGGAAGATACGCCGTGATGTTCTCACTCCACTCAATTGCCAACACGCAATCGGTGTCCAGGTAATCAAAATAACCGGTTGAATACAGATCATCCGCCGTTTCAATCCGATACATATCAAAATGGTACAGGTTCAGCTTGTCCGATCGGTATTCATTCACCAGCGAAAACGTCGGGCTGCACACATCCCCGCGAAGTCCGAGTCCCTTGGCAAGACCCCGCACAAACGCCGTTTTTCCCGCGCCCAGACCGCCCTCAAACGCCAGGCAGTCGCCGGCATGAATCAACGATGCCGTTTTTTCGGCAAGGGCTTCCGTTTCAGCCACAGAATGTGTATACACCGTCACGCGGAACTCCCCTTTCCTTACAACCTCCGACAGTATACCACACTTTTTTCCTTTTGAAAAGGGCTTCTCAAAAAAATATCGCAAAAAAGGACGTTTTTTCAAACGTCCCCTTTTTCTCATCGTTGTCCGTCAAACTCTGTTTCTTTTGCCGAACGAAGGGCTTCGCCGAAGCGTAAATAATTTAGTACCGTTTGTTTCAGAAAACATGCTGCCTCAACGCATTACCGAATGAGGATTTCACTACAAATAATTTTCGAATCAAGCAAGTCAGTCTTTTGAATTCTCTTGTGCGCAGCTCCTGTCGGAGCGTAAAACAAAATATGTGCCTCATAGCCAATTCCGCTTTTATGGCGATAAAGCTCTTCGTACAGCCACTCCGCACCAACTGTTGGCAGATCTTGCTTGAGTATAGCATCACGAAAGATGAGCGTGTGATAGTTAGAAAACGGGCTGCAAATTGACAAAGTACAGTCTGCATTCATGGTAA
>ERZ808246.1984-NODE-1984-length-13531-cov-2.878005_pt1 | contig 13531 bp, 11 predicted proteins | sample MGYA00521083_ERZ808246 | MGnify/ENA primary metagenome ERZ808246 (study PRJEB31516, sample SAMN03275577) | gut metagenome | biome: mammalia-associated habitat; material: feces | host: Papio cynocephalus | place: Kenya | collected 2012-07-07 ...
TGGGAGATATCTTTGGAGATATCTTCGGAGATATGTTTGGTGGCAGTCGTCAGAGACAGTCTAATGGTCCAGTAAAAGGTGCAAATATCAAGACTACAGTACGTGTGAGTTTCACAGATGCTGTATTTGGTACGCAGACCGAGCTGGAGCTTCCGTTGAAGGATGAATGTACTGTCTGTCATGGTACTGGTGCACAGCCAGGACATCAGCCGGAAACATGTAGTAAATGTGGAGGAAAAGGTCAGGTTGTCTATACACAACAGTCTTTGTTTGGTATGGCAAGAACTGTATCCGCATGTCCAGACTGCGGTGGCTCTGGAAAGATTATCAAGTACAAGTGTAGCAACTGTGCAGGTTCTGGTTATGTAAAGAGTAAGAAGAAGATTCAGATTGCTATTCCGGCAGGTATTGATAATGGTCAGAGTATCCGTATTCGTGCAAAGGGCGAGCCGGGTATCAACGGTGGTGAACGTGGTGACCTGCTTGTAACTGTACTTGTTGACCGGGATCCAAGATTCCAGAGACAGGAGTATGATCTTTACTCTACTGAGCCGATTACATTTACACAGGCGGCATTGGGTGGCAAGATCACTGTTACAACAATTGACGGACCTTATGAACTGGAGATCAAGCCAGGAACACAGACAGATACAAAGGTAAAACTGAAGGGCAAGGGTGTACCAACACTTCGTAACAAGACAGTACGAGGCGATCATTACATCACACTGGTCGTTCAGGTACCAGATAAGTTGACAGAAGAGCAGAAATCGATTTTGAACCAGTATGCAAATACAACGGTCAATGCACGTTCGTCTACGGATGCGGCATCTTCCGGTTCTTCGATTTTTGGCGATCATAAGAGAAAGAAAGGGTTCAAAAAAGGATTATAGGTAAGGAAAAATGATGTGGACAAAACTGACCATCGATACAACGGTGGAAGCTGTTGATCTCCTCTCTGCATTCTTGGATGAAAAGGGTGTGGAAGGTGTGATGATAGAAGATCATGTTCCACTTACCGAGGAAGATAAGGCTGCTATGTTTGTGGATATCCCGCTGGTTGATGGCGAGGATGATGGAACTGCAAAGGTTTCCTGCTACATAGATGACTCTTTCAATATAGAAACGTTAAGGGCGGATATAGCTGCAGAGCTTACCCGCCTTGAAGCGTTTATACCGGTAGGTAGTAAGAACATTACACTTTCGAATACAGAGGACAAAGACTGGATGAACAACTGGAAGCAGTTCTTCCATCCAATCCGTCTCTATGATGATATTGTGATTAAACCGACTTGGGAGACGGTCAACGATGCAAAAGAAGATGATATTGTGATCGAGATTGATCCGGGCATTGCGTTTGGTACCGGTTCCCATGAGACGACGAAGCTCTGTATCGGACAGTTAAAGAAATATTTAAAGCCGGGCGATACGGTGTTTGATGTCGGTTGTGGCAGGGGTATTTTATCCATGATTGCATCAAAGCTTGGAGCAGGCTTTGTACATGGTATGGATATTGATGAACTTGCTGTACGGGCAAGTGAGGAAAATGCGAAGCTCAATCATATGGGCGAAGATAAGATCAAGTTCTCGTGCGGCAATCTGCTTGCAGATAATTACATTGGCAAGGGAACGACATTCCAGCTTGACCGTTCGACGATCAGGGAGACACAACATCTGGATGCAGACAGACAGTATGATATTGTTGTTGCCAATATTCTGGCAGATGTGATCGTACCGCTCTCTGCGGTAATCGGTCCATATTTGAAGAAAGATGGATATTTTATTACATCTGGAATTCTGGATGTGAAGGAAAAAGATGTCACAGGTGCAATGACTGCAAATGGCTTTGAGGTTCTTGATGTTGTGCATATGAATGATTGGGTATCTGTGATTGGAAGAAAGAAATAAGTTGCGACAAATGGGGAGAATGCGGAATGATTGAAAGTCCGTCAAATCGCAGTATGAGAAACACCCGGTGTTTAAAGCCGGGTGTTATTTTGAAAGAGCGGTATAAAATTGAAGAGGTGATCGGGGCAGGCGGATTTGGAATCACGTATCTTGGGTATGATGTGAAGCTGCAGCGGAAGGTTGCAATCAAGGAATTCTATATGCGTGGGTACTGCTACCGGAATCCCGGAGATTCGAATGTCTACACCGAAGCAGGTGAAAAACGTGAGAGCTTCGAGAAGATGAAACAGCAGTATATTGAAGAAGGACGTGTACTGGCTGCCCTGGGAGAGCAGCCCGGTGTGGTAAATGTTTACACGTTTATCGAGGAGAACAACACGGCTTATCTTGTCATGGATTTCGTCGAAGGACAGTCGCTGGATGCGTATGTGAAAAGTCAGGGTGGCAGGTTATCTGTGCCCGAGACTTTGGCGATTATGCGTCCGGTCATCCGGGCGTTGGCAGGTGTACATAAACGAGGTGTGATACACCGGGATATCAGCCCGGACAATATCATGATAACGCATGACCGAAAGGTAAAGCTGATCGATTTCGGTGCTGCGCGAATGTATGGGAATTATAATTATCTCCGCGTGCAAAAGGGTGGTTATTCACCGATTGAACAGGTGACACCAGGGGGACAGATTGGACCATATTCGGATGTGTATGCGCTCTGTGCTACAATGTATAGTTGTATGACAGGCGTGAAAATGCCACGTGCGACCGAGCGGGTGAAACAGGATACCTTAGTGCCGCCATCTGCGATGGGGCTTGTGATTGCACCGCAGGAGGAAGCTGTGTTGATGCAGGGACTTGCAATCGATCCGGCACAGCGGTATGCAAATGCGGAGCGGTTGTATCAGGCATTATATGAGACTTCGACGGAGCAGACGGGAAGCGCATCTATGATGATGCATAGTGGGATATCCCAGATGCTGTCCGATATGCAGGCAGATCAGAAAAAACAGGTACATAGAAAGAAACAGATCGGTATGATCTGTGGTATTGTACTGTTGTTATGTATCGGGGCATTTGCATATTTCCGACAGCGGCAGAACCGGGATGTGACAACGGCTGCAACCGAAGCGACAACGCAGCAGATCTTACAGACGGAGATTGATGCGAGTCCGGTGGAGGAAGTCGATTGTACTGCATATGCGCAGGAATTTTATGAGTTGTGTGCAAAGCAGCATGAAGCAAAGGGGAACACACTCACACAGAGAGATGAATTTATGGACGCTGCGAAAGAGACAGCGGGAAAAAGCGCGGCACTGGTATATACCAGCACAGATGAATTAAATGCCGCATTAACAGAGATTGGCAATCAGGCGATTGCCACGTATAAGATACCAAATACCGGGTGGGTGACATATACCTTTTCTTTAAAGGAAGATGTCGCGACGGTAAAACAGGCGTTGGATACTTATATTGCACAGATGAACGAGGAAAATCAGGGGACCGTGGATTTGGATAATTGTACATATCTTGGCGTCAGCGTTGCGCGTGCGCAGGATGGTACATATTTCTGGGCAGTATTTTATCAATAAAGGAGATCATGGGGGATTTTAGAAATGAATGAACAAGGGAAATTGTACCGTGCCATTACATCAATGTGTGATGAATGGCTGTTGATTGAGGAAATCGATCTGGAAGCGGACACGTTTGAAATCCTGCACGATAATTTGCAGAAGCAGGGGATTCCGGTACCACGGAATTGCAGTTACAGTCAGCAGAATTTCGAGATGCAGGAGCTGGTTGCACCAGAATATCAGGAATATCGTTATAATTTCGGCGTGCGGGATAATCTGCGCAAGCTTCTGAAGCAGAGCGATACCGCGGAATGCGAGTATATTGTATGCACGGGAGAAAATGTATGGCGCAGAGATGTGTTCAGGGTAGTGGAATGGAAGGAAGAGGAACCGAAGATTTTAAACTGGTTCCACATGAATATTGACAGCAAGAAGTCTGCGGAGTTAAAACAGCGGCAGGCGATTCGGGATGCATATCTGCAAAGTGAGCAGGCGTATGCCATCAAAAATATGTATCTCAAGCGGTTGAACGAGGAATTGCAGATGCCGATCAACATGATTGTCGGAAATGCATCCGTTGCGCGGACATTTGTCACGAATCCGGAACGTGTGACCGAGTGCATCGAGGAGATTTCACTCTCGGCAAAGGCGATCTTCCGTATGGTGCGTCAGATAATCAACACAGACGCGATACAGCAGGGGGCAACACTGCTGCAGATGCAGCAGACATCCGTAGAGAATCTGTGGAGAAATACGCTCGATATCGTCAAGCCATCTATGCGGCTTCGACGGCACACGATGCATCTGGATATGGCACAGCTTTATCACCGTAATGTGATAGGCGATGTGGAAAAGATGCAGCAGATATTGTTGAATTTATTGCAAAATGCAATTGACTATACGCCATATCGGGGCGAGATATTTTGCGGAATCAAAGAGCAGCCACTGGACGAGACGACCGGATATTTTGAGTTTTATGTACAGGACAATGGAGTTGGGATGTCCGAGGAGTTTCGGAAGATTATGTTCGAGCCATTTGCAAGGGAGCATTCAGACCGGATCGAGCGCGTGGAAGGCTCTGGCATGGGATTGATGATCGTGCAGAATCTGGTTCGGCTGCTGGATGGAGAGATCGAGGTCGAGACGAAGACTGGACGAGGGACGAAGATCACAGTTGGTATGAAACTGCAATACGGAACAGAGACGAAGGATGTCGATGGAGAGGTCCAGTATTTTGACTGGAGCGATTGGGAATCTGCGCGTGAGAGGAAAACAATGTTTTCTGGACAGCATGTGCTGGTTGTCGATGATAATGATATTACCGCTTCGATTGAGGAGCAGATTTTGACAGAATGTGGGCTTGTTGTCGATCGTGCAATCAATGGTGAGGATGCAATCTGTATGTTTGAACGGTCGCCGACGTATTACTATGATCTGATATTGATGGACATGGGGCTGCCATTTATGGATGGCTATGCAACGACGATGGGGATACGGCAGCTTCGCGAGGACGGAAAGACGATTCCGGTAATCGCGTTGTCTTCCCGGTTATATGCAGACGATAAGTTTTACGGAGAAGAATATGGAATGAAAGCAAGGCTTCAAAAACCTGTCAGTGCAAGGAAACTGATGGAAGCCGTGCGCGAATATATATAAAATTAAGGAGTCGCAAAAGAAAATGCCAGTTACAGAGTACCTAGAGAGAAATGCCAGATTGTACCCGGATGAGGTTGCACTGGTGGAGCTGAATCCGGATGAGCCGGATACGAGAAGAACTTCGTGGAAGGAGTTTGAACTGATACAGCCATCGAGATTTGAGCCGTATCGAAGAGAGATTACATGGAGTGTCTTTGATGAGAAGGCAAACCGGTTTGCAAACATGCTGATTGGAAGAGGCATCAAGAAAGGCGATAAGGTCGCAATTTTGATGTACAACTGTCTGGAATGGCTGCCAATTTATTTTGGTGTCCTGAAGACGGGAGCCATCGCAGTGCCGTTTAATTTCCGGTATGATGCCGATGAGATCTTATGGCGGAGGTCGATATGATCGTGTTTGGACCGGCGTTCATCGGACGAATCGAGGCGAATGCAGAGCGTCTTTCCAAGGGCAGACTGCTGATCTACGTCGGTGATAACTGTCCGGATTTTGCGGAAAGCTATCATCAGCTTGTGGCAGATTGTTCGAGCCACGCACCAAATGTAACGATCACAGATGATGATTTTGGAGCGATTTATTTTTCATCGGGAACGACAGGATTCCCGAAGGCAATCTTGCATAAACATCAGAGCCTGACACAGGCAGCGGAGATGGAGCAGAAGCATCACGGCACGAGCAGGGACGATACATTTTTGTGCATTCCTCCACTCTACCATACCGGTGCGAAGTTCCACTGGATGGGAAGTCTGGTAGCAGGCAGCAAGGCAGTACTTTTAAAAGGTACGAAGCCGGAGACGATTCTCTCCGCCGTGTCAAGCGAGCATTGTACGATCGTGTGGCTGCTCGTTCCGTGGGCACAGGATATTCTGGATGCGTTAGATCGTGGCGATCTGAAGTTAGAAGATTATGAGCTTTCCCAGTGGCGGCTCATGCATATCGGTGCGCAGCCGGTACCGCCATCACTGATCAAGCGCTGGAAAGAATATTTCCCACACCATCAGTATGATACGAACTACGGACTTTCTGAGTCAACCGGACCGGGCTGTGTGCATCTGGGTGTGGAGAATATCCACAAGGTTGGAGCCATCGGTGTGCCGGGCTATCGTTGGGAATGTAAGATTGTGGACGAGAACGGTGTGACGGTGCAACAGGGCGAGGTTGGAGAGCTCTGTGTCAAGGGACCGGGCGTGATGACCTGTTATTACAGAAATGAGGAAGCAACCGCAGAGACGATCAAGGACGGATGGCTGTTCACTGGAGATATGGCAAGACAGGATGAGGATGGATTTTATTTTCTTGTCGACCGGAAGAAGGATGTTATCGTCAGTGGAGGTGAGAACATCTATCCGGTACAGATCGAAGATTTCCTGCGCAAGCATGATAAGATCAAGGACGTGGCAGTCATCGGACTTCCGGACCGCCGGTTGGGTGAGAAGACAGCCGCTATCATCGAGATCAAGGACGGCATGACATGTACAGAGGAAGAAATCGAGAATTTCTGTTTGGAACTTCCGAGATATAAGAGACCAAAGCAGATTATTTTCCATGAGATTCCGCGAAATGCGACCGGAAAGATCGAGAAGCCGAAACTGCGTGAGATGTACGGCGCAGACAAGCTGGTAGAGAAGGAAAATGAGGCATAAAGGATAAAAGGAGTAAATTATAAATGAAAGAATTGATGTTGGGAAATAAGGCGCTTGCACGCGGTCTGTACGAAGCCGGATGCAAAGTGATTTCCAGTTATCCGGGTACACCGAGTACAGAGATCACGGAGGAAGCTGCTTTATATGATGAGATTTATTGTGAATGGGCTCCAAATGAGAAGGTGGCTATGGAAGTGGCACATGGTGCGAGTCTGGGTGGAGTCAGAAGCGCAACGGCGATGAAGCATGTTGGACTGAATGTGGCAGCCGATCCATTGTTCACGATCTCTTATCAGGGATTAAATGCTGGTCTGGTTGTCTGCGTGGCAGATGATCCGGGTATGCATTCTTCCCAGAATGAGCAGGATTCCAGACACTATGCAGAGGCGGCAAAGGTGCCAATGCTTGAGCCGTCAGACTCAGAGGAGGCGCGCGTATTTGCGAAGCGTGCATATGAATTATCCGAGCAGTTTAACACACCTGTATTCATTAAGATGTGCACACGTGTGGCACATTCACAGAGTGTTGTAAATACAGAGGAGCGGATCGTTCCAGAGCAGGTTCCTTACAAGAAGGACCCAACGAAGGTCATGATGACAAAGAATTCCCGCGATGCACATGTGCGCGTAGAACAGCGGACAAAGGATCTGATCGCATTTGCAGAGAATTGTGATCTGAACCGTGTCGAGATGGGTGATACATCCATCGGATTTATCACAAGCTCCACATCGTATCAGTACGCAAAAGAAGTATATGGCGACAATGCAAGTTATCTGAAGCTTGGTATGATCTGGCCACTTCCGGAGAAGCTGATTTTAGACTTCGCAGAGCATGTGGATAAGGTTGTAGTCTTAGAAGAGTTAGATCCATTTATCGAGAATCACTGTAAAAAGCTTGGTCTGGAAGTGGTCGGCAAAGAGACATTTCCGATCTGTGGCGAATTCTCACAGAATCTTGTGCGTACGGCACTTGGCGGAGATGCGCCAGAAGAGCTGGCACTTGCCGATGAGATTCCGGGACGTCCACCAGTTATGTGTGCGGGTTGTCCACACCGTGGAATCTTCTATATTCTGTCAAAGTTAAAGTGTATGGTCTATGGCGATATCGGATGTTATACATTGGGTGCCGTGGCACCGTTAAATGCAATGGACTTAAATGTCTGTATGGGTGCATCCTGTTCCGGTCTACATGGCTTTAATAAAGCGATGGGTGAACAGGGCGAGAAGATGAGCGTCGGTGTAATCGGCGATTCGACATTTATCCATTCCGGTATTACTGGTATTACAGATATTGCATATAACATGAGTAATTCAACCGTGATCATTCTGGATAATTCGATCACAGGTATGACCGGACATCAGCAGAACCCGACAACTGGTAAGAACCTGCGTGGTGAGCCAGCTGTAAAGGTAAATCTGGAAGCACTCTGTGCGGCACTTGGATTTAACCGTGTCACGGTTGTTGATCCATACGATCTCGCAGAAGTGGAGCGTGTCGTGAAGGAAGAGCTTGCCGCAGAGGAGCCAAGTATCATCATCAGCCGCCGTCCATGTGTAATGATCAAGGGTACGGTACATAAGCCGCCAATCAAGGTGAATACTGACAAATGTGTCGGCTGTAAGATGTGTATGAAGATCGGATGTCCTGCGATTTCCGTGCGGGATAAGAAGGCAGTGATCGATACGACGTTGTGTATCGGTTGTGAAGTATGTACACAGATGTGTAAATTTGGCGCATTGTGTCCGGCAGCAAAGGAGGGCAAGTAAGATGGAGACAAAGAATATTATGATCGTCGGTGTCGGCGGACAGGGTACGTTGCTTGCCAGCAAGATCTTAGGACATGTGTTGTTGGAGCAGAATTTTGATGTGAAGGTTTCCGAGGTGCATGGTATGAGCCAGCGAGGCGGAAGCGTTGTCACATATGTACGATATGGTGAGAAGGTGTATTCACCGGTTATTGACAAGGGCGAGGCAGATGCGATTGTCGCATTTGAGAAGCTGGAAGCGGCAAGATGGATCTCTTACCTGAAGAAGGGCGGACAGATCATCGTGAATACACAGGAGGTGGAGCCGATGCCTGTCATCACAGGTGCTGCGGAGTATCCACAGGATCTGATTGCCAAGATGGAGGCAGCCGGTGCGAATGTCGATGCGAAGGATTTCCTCGCTATCGCAGAGGAGGCAGGTTCTGCCAAGGCGGTAAATATCGCACTCATGGGAAGACTTTCCAAGTATTTCCCGGAGATTCCGGAGGCGGCATGGGAGGAAGCAATCGACGCGATCGTTGCGGAGAAGTTCCGTGCACTCAACCACAAAGCATTTGAGCTTGGAAGAAATGCATAGGCAAGTGTAAACTTTGCCTGAAAACACCTTTCCTTTGTTCGTGTAATATAAGGACATCAGCAAGAGCTGAAAAACAAACGAACAAAGGAGAGGTAAAAATGAAAAGATTGGAAATTGCGCAGTATATTGCACTTGGAGCAACTTGTATGACAGTATTGGGGTTCGTAATCAACCTCGCCACACAGAGCAGATGGAGTATGATGATGTGTGGATATGGTGTGATGATCGGATTGATTTCATACTTCTTCGGTGGAATCAAAACCGCAGTGAAGATGGCGGGAAAGATTGCAAAATGGGGCTGGATCATTCTGCCGTTTCCGTATGATATCGTGACCGGTCTGGTTGCATTTTTTATTTCGATTTTCGTATTTATGGCGTTGCCAATTATTCCGATTCGTAAGGCGTACAAGGAACAGTCGATGGAGTAAACGGGTGCCTGTGACAGGCATCTCACAGGATGAAGTATGGAAGAAAATGATTTTGAGACAAGATTTATAAGAGAAGAGATCGGAAAATGTGAGGATCTGGAAGAGCTGAAAGCGCGGATATTTCCGCTGCTGCAGTCACAGCAGGAGCTGTGGATACAGAAGATGCAGGAAATCCTTGCGGAGAGTGGACTTACGAAGTCTGCATTTGCGAAGCGGTGCCGTGTGAGCCGGGTGTCGGTTGACAAATGGTGCAAGGGAGCGATACCGAAGAACCGTGAGACATTTCTTCGAATCGGTATGGCAGCGGAGTATGATCTGGAGAAGATGAACCAGCTACTGCGGCGGTACGGGCAGTACCCGGAGCTTTATTCGAAGAGCTTGGAAGACTGCGTGTGTATCTATGTGTTAAACCACCGGATTGAAATGGATGGAAAGTGCGAGGAATCGCACGGACTGGCAGCCTATGATTACATATTGTCGCAGATTAAGGAGAACATGACCGCGGATACGGACATGGAAATCCCGGATATCAATACGGCACAGTTTGCCGAGCGGTTATCACAGGTGGAGGATGCAGATGCCCTGACGCAGTTTATCTATGACAATATCGCAACATTTTCCTCGGCATATCAGAAGTTTTACGCCTATGTGAAAATGTATGTGACGATCAATTACCAGCGGTATTCGTCGAGTGTGGCGAATCTGGCAGAGGGACAGGGCTGGTCGTCGTCTTTGCGGCAGTGTGTGTCTGCGATACGGCAGAACAAATGGTATCCGACGCGGAACAAGATTATCTCGCTGGGACTGCATCTGAGCATGGATCATGAGCAGATCGACGAGATGCTTACGCTGGCACATATGGAGCCTTTGTGTGCGAAGAACCTGTTTGAGAGTGTGATCCTGTTTATTCTGGATGATGCAGAGCTGAACAATATGCTTGATACAGAATCGGAGGAGTTTGATCCAGATGAGTTATGCCGTTATGCGCGCAAGGTGCTGCTGGAGCTTGACCTGCCGGAGATCGATGCATTTCTCACGGAGCTTCCGGACCTCGATACGGATATATGGTAGGATGGAAAATAATTTAATCGTAATTGAAAATGGACAATTGAATATCTATTTGCTGGACAATCAGGTCGTCTGGGAGGTTGGACGGATGTCGAAGGAGCATACACCGGATATCCCGATGCATGCAACGACGATCAGCCGCAGACATGGACGGTTCCAGAATATGGACGGTATCTGGTTTTACATGGATGAAAACCCGAAGAACGGTACGATCCGCAATCAGAAGAAGCTATCTTCCGGGCTGCATGGACGTGTCAAGCCGGTGATGGTTTCGCCGGGGGATGTGTTCGTCTTTGGCGGCGGCGACGATGCAGTTGTAAGTCCGGCAACGGTGTGGGCGTTCTTTCGGACGCGGTACTATGATGCGCCGTGGCGGGCGATGGATTCGCGAGGCTGCAGCAAATTCCTGATCGTGGATGGAGATACCCGGACGAAGTTAGCAAACCCAGAGCCGGGAAGTGTGGTAGAATGTGAACATGGGATGGTGATCTATATGGGTGCGCTTACCTATGTGATCGGACCATTGAAGGTGATGGGAAGTAAAGAAGAGGCGTAATTTGTCTCTTCTTATTTGTTATTTAATTCTATTTCCGCTGAATAAAACACGAAAAATGCATTTTATTCGGCGGAAGCGCATGATAAAATATGCTTGACCGCCCGATAAAATGACTTTATACTGTATATAATATAAATGGGAGGAAAAGAAAATTGATTGGACGGAAAAAAGAAATTATCGAATTAAATAATTTATATAATAGCGGTAAGTCAGAATTAGTTGCTATCTATGGCAGGCGTAGAATTGGGAAAACATATTTGGTGGATGAAGCGTTAAAAGGGCGGATTACATTTCGGCATGCAGGACTATCACCAGTGGATACAGACAAAAAAGGAATGTTGAAACAGCAATTGGAACATTTTTATTATTCGTTGCAAATACAGGGGATGAAGCAGCGAAAGAAGCCAACAAGCTGGTTAGAGGCATTTTTTATGTTGGAACAATTCTTAGAACTAGTGGATGATGGAAGCAGACAGGTTATATTTTTGGATGAGCTTCCATGGCTGGATACGCCGAGATCTGGATTTATGACAGCGTTTGAAGGTTTCTGGAATACATGGGGGTGCCATAGAGACAATCTGATGGTTGTGGTTTGTGGAAGTGCAAACTCATGGATATTGGATAATCTTATTAACAATCATGGAGGGTTGTATAATCGGGTAACATATGAAATAAAACTTTCGCCATTTACCTTGCGGGAATGCGAGGAGTTTTATCAGAACTATAATATTCGACTGTCCCGTTATGACATTGTTCAAAGTTATATGATTCTTGGTGGAGTTCCATTTTATATGGGATATTTTCAAAGTGGAAAGAGTCTGGCACAGAATATTGATAATCTATTCTTTTCCCAACAGGGAAAATTGAAAGATGAATATAATCGTTTGTTTGCGTCTATATTCTCCAATCCAGAATCTATGCAGAAAATTGTAAAGCTTCTGTATACAAGAAATGCCGGATATACGAGGAAAGAACTCATAGAAAAATTGGACGTAAAGGATGGAGGAAATTTGTCACAAAGCCTGAATGCTCTGATCGCGAGTGATTTTGTGATAAAATATTTACCATTTGGAAAGGGAGAAAAAGAACGATATAAGCTGGTAGATCCTTTTTGCATGTTTTACCTGCATTTTGTGGATGGAAAAAAGCAGGTGAATCCTGATTTCTGGAAACAAAATGTAACCGCGCAGAGCGTTGTGAGTTGGCGGGGCTTTGCGTATGAAAATGTCTGCTTCCATCATATTGATCAGATAAAAAGAGCGTTGGGAATCAGTGGAGTTATAACAACACAATCTGCGTGGTCAAAACGAGGAGGAGATTCGGATGGCACACAGATTGATATGCTGATTAGTCGAAATGATAATGTTGTGAATATGTGTGAGATCAAATATTACGGAGATACATTCGAGGTGGATAAGGGATACTACCGGGTTCTCTTGCATCGACAGGAACAATTAGCAAAACAGGTATCTCCCAAAATTTCGATTCATAATACACTTATTACAACATTTGGCTTACGTTATAATGAATATAGTGGATTTTTTACAAATGTATTGACATTGGATGATTTATTTGCAGAATAGAACATTCAAAAGGTAAAGGGAGTACAGATGGAACCAATTATTACAGAACTAATTGAGAAATTTCAGTCTGGAGATTTCAGCGGATATGAGAGCTTTTATTATGCAACATCGCAGACGGTCTATACGATGCTGCATACGATTATTCCAGATGAGAAGACTGCGGCAGAGCTAATGCCGAAGGTATATGAGAAAATCTATGCGAATGTGCAGACACTTCCACAGACAGAGGCGTTTTATGCTTGGAGCGCAAAGCTTGCAAATGAGGAGGCTTTGGAATACTTAAAGGAGAACACCACACAGGCAGACACGGATTCTGTAAATGCACAGACTATGGAATCAACAGATAGCGGTTCGGACATGCCGTTCTATGATTATGCAGCGGAGGATGAGGCCCTCGCGATTACGGAGGATTTATCTGAGGATCGCGTATTTACAGAGCAGGTGCAGGCTGTGATCGAGGCGTTATCACCGATGGAAAAGATCGTATTCCAGTCGTATTATTATTTTGGTGAGAGCGTACCAGCAATCGTAGAAAAAACGGGATGTACGACACGGGAGGTAAAGCATACACTTGGACAAACACGGACAGCCATGCTTTCTGCAATCACAGCGTATGGACAGACACCGGCATATGCGGTACAGCAGGAGAAGACGCATAAATTCAGCTTGAAGGATACACCTTGGCTGTATATTTTGTTCCAGAATTATATTGGAAAGGTGACGGGCATCGCGCATGTCGGAATCACAGGAAGTGCGGCTGGCGCAATTGCGATGGTCGGA
>ERZ808246.1985-NODE-1985-length-13521-cov-26.270607_pt1 | contig 13521 bp, 13 predicted proteins | sample MGYA00521083_ERZ808246 | MGnify/ENA primary metagenome ERZ808246 (study PRJEB31516, sample SAMN03275577) | gut metagenome | biome: mammalia-associated habitat; material: feces | host: Papio cynocephalus | place: Kenya | collected 2012-07-07 ...
CACCTCTTCTCCCTTTTGTCAACACCTTTTTCGAAACTTTTTATCCTTTTTGGCAGGTTTTTTCTCCCCCATCCTCCCGCTCTTCTCCCACCACTCCATATGGTATCTCTTTACTCATTTCCTACACTATCCCTTGTATAGCAGAAATATAACAAAAAACGCAAAGCCGCCGCGGCACAGCTCTCGCTGCGCCGCGGCGGGTGACAGGGGTTCGCCATTTTGCTTTTCTCAGATCTCCGGAATGTAGACATCGACCTCGTGACCGGCCTCGGCCGACTCGGCAATGCCGGAAAGGATGGCCTGATTATACAGGATCTGGCTGGTCGGCACCGGTGCCGCCGTACGATCCTTGCAGGCATCCACAAAGGTGCGGATCTTCAGGTCAAACAGGTTCTCCTTCATCTCAATGACCGGGATGACCGTCTGAACCTCCATACCGGCCTCCTCATGATAGATGGTCATGGGGCCGCCGGTGGAGCCGTTCCAGCAATTGGTGGAGGGGATGCGCAGGCTGCCCTTGGTGCCCATGATGATGGTGTCACCGGGGGTGTCCAAATTCATCGCCCAGGCGATACGGAAATCGAGGATAATACCACCCTCCAGGCGGACAAAAGCCGCGGCGAAATCATCCACCGTAAACTTCTTGGCCAGGCCGGGATCGGCGTGGTAATAATACTGCGGATTCTGGCCGAAGAACGCGGACTTGTAGCCGGTGACGGTCAGCGGCTTCGGGTAGCCGATGGCGTTGAGCACCATATCCAGCGAGTAGCAGCCGATATCCGCCAGCGCGCCCAGACCAGCCGTCTCATCCTTGATGAAGCTTTCGGCATAGAACGGGATGCCGTGACGGCGGCCGCCACCGGTCTGGATGTAGTAGATCTGGCCCAGCACGCCGGACTCCACGATCTCTTTGATCTTCTTCATGTTGGCGTCCATACGCGGCTGGAAGCCGATGGACAGGATGCGGCCGGTGCGCTTCTCCGCTTTCAGCAGCTCGGCAGCCTCATCCATGGTCACGCACATGGGCTTCTCCAGCAGCACATCCAGGCCGGCCTCCATCGCGGCGATGGAGCAGCAGACATGCTGCCGGTTGTAGGTGCACACCGAAACGGCGTCCAGCTTGAGGCTCTTATCCGCCAGCATCTCGGTGTGATCCTTATAATCGCACTTGACCTCCGGCTTGCCAAATTCCTCAAAAAACGCCTTGGCGCGGCCGGGGATCAGGTCGCAGCCAGCCACAACCTCGACATCCGGCTGATGGAGGTAGCTTCTCATATGCGCATGCGCAATGCCACCGCAGCCGATGATGCCGACACGCAGCTTGCGGCTGGTATCGACGGTGGTCTCTTCCTGGTTTTCCTTAAAGGCGTCCAGGCTATCCTTGTTCGCCATAAAACACACTCCTTTTTCTCCTCCTTATATATTACCTAATATATAAGGCAGTCTCACGCAGGCAAACTGTCCCGCCGAGCCGAAGCCCGGCGGGACATCAGCACACTCAGATTTCCGGGATCTCGATCTCGATCTCGTGACCGACAGCAGCCGACTTGGCAATGCCATCCAGAATGGCCTGGTTGTACAGGATCTGGCTGGTCGGCACCGGTGCGGGGGTGCCGTTCTTGCAGGCATCCAGGAAGGTGCGGATCTTCAAATCGAACAGATCCTCCTTCATCGGGATGGTGGGGATGACCGTCTCCACCTGGGAGCCGGCAACATCGTGATACAGCTTCATCGGGCCGCCGGTGGAGCCATTCCAGCACTCGGTGGAGGGAATGCGCAGGCTGGCATTGGTGCCCATGATGATGGTATCACCGGGAGTGTCCAGGTTCATCGCCCAGGCAATACGGAAGTCGAGGATGATGCCACCCTCCAGGCGGATGAACGCCGCAGCGAAATCATCCACGCCGAACAGCTTGGCATACTCATGGTGCTTGCCGTAGCCGACATAGTTGGGATCCTTGCCGAAGAAGTCCGACTTATAGCCGGAAACGGTCAGCGGCTTCGGATAGCCGATGGCATTGAGCACCATATCCAGCGAATAGCAGCCGATGTCCGCCAGAGCGCCCAGGCCGGCCGTCTTATCCTCGATAAAGGTGGTGCCGAAGGGCGTGGGGATGCCGCGGCGGCGGCCGCCGCCGGTCTGGATGTAGTAGATCTTACCCAGCACACCGGACTCCACAACCTCTTTAATCTTCTTCATGTTGGCGTCCATACGCGGCTGGAAGCCGATGGACAGCACCTTGCCGCTCTTCTTCTCGGCGCGCATGATCTCCACCGCTTCCTCGGTGGTCACGCACATGGGCTTCTCCAGCAGCACATTGATGCCCGCCTCCAGCGCAGCGATGGCGCAGTTGGCATGCTGCCGGTTATAGGTGCAGATGGAGACGGCATCCAACTTGAGGCTCTTATCCGCCAGCATCTCGGTGTGATCCTTATACTCGGTCTTGACATTCTCGATGCCGCGGTCGGCAAAGAACTTTGCCGCCTTGCCGGGGATCAGGTCGCAGCCGGCCACGATCTCCACATCCGGCTGGTGCATGAGAGCCGCCGCGTGGGCACCGGCGATCCAGCCGGTACCGATGATGCCGACGCGCAGCTTGCGGCTGGTGTCGACGGTGGTTTCTTCCTGGTTTTCCTTAAAGGCGTCCAGGCTGTCTTTGTTTGCCATAGGGGTACCTCCGTTTTTTATGTAAGATGGTGTCTATATCGGTGCGGCATCGGCCGCAGGGGAACAAAAATTACAGGCCGAGGCTCTTGAGATACTCGCGGGACATGGCCGCGCACTCCATCGAGGTCTTACCCATGGAGGGCCGATCCTGCTCCACAACCACCCACTGGGCGCCGGACTCAGTGGCCGCCTCCAGGATCTCCGGGAACTTCTGCAGGCCATAGCCAACCGGGCGGAATTCGAATTCCTGCGTGGTCTCTTCCTTTTTATCGCCGTCATCCACACCGATCAGGGCATACATCTTATCGGACTTCTGGCCGGCAAAATCTTTCAGATGCACCACCGGGGTGCGGCCATCATACTTCCGGATATAGGTGGCCGGGTTCTCGCCGCCCACATTCACCCAGCAGACATCCAGCTCGGTCTGCAGCAGGTCGGCAGACACATCGCTGTACAGACGATCCAGGCGATACTGGCCGTCCATTTTTTCAAACTCAAAATCGTGGTTGTGATACAGCATGGTTATGCCCTTGGACTTGGCCACGGCGCCCAGCATCCGCACATTCTTGATGAATTCGGCGTAGGTCTTGGTCTCATCAAACTTCCAATCGAACCACGGAATGGCCACATACTTGCAGCCGATGGTTGCATAGTCGCCCAGCACCTTTTCCGGGTCGGCAAGCATCGCGTAGTAGTTCTCATGCGCCGAAATGGGGGTGAGATTGTACTTCTTGCACAGGTCGCGCATCTCCTCCGGTGTACGGCCAAACAGATCAGCAAACTCGACGCCGGCATAGCCCATCTCGGAGACGGCCTTCAGCGTCCCCTCCAGGTCCTCCGCCATCGCATCGCGCACGGAATAGAGCTGCAGAGCAACAGGAAATTTTTTCATAGAGCATGATCCTTTCTCAAAAGCAATTGAATGGCCGGCCGGATGACCAACCACTTTCAGTATACTGAAACCGGCAAAAAAAGTAAAGGTGGTTTTGCGAAAAAAACCACTTTCGGGACAAGTTTTTTCGTGCAAAAAAGTAAAATAGTTGAATTTCGCTACAAAAAAGTGAAACCGGCCGACAAACCGGGTTGCCGCCCCCGGCCGGCAGAGCGTTTTTGCCCCGGAAAACGCCCGCCGGCCGTACAGCATTGCAAAAAAACATTTGAAATTTTTGCCCACATCCAGTATAATGGGGATACAGCGTGTGGCGTTTCTGCGTAAATCCAGTTGCAGAAACGCCACACGCGTTTTTTATGAAATCAGGTGAGAAATGGCAGCGTGACAACAAATTTTAGCGGCAAATCGTGTAGCAGAAATGCGTAAGTCCGGATTTGGGAACTTAGGCATTTATTTTTTTGAAAGAAAGGTGCATTTTTATGGATACCGGAAATTCGTTTTTGGGGACAGAGCGTATTGGCAGGCTCATGCGGCAGTACGCCATCCCCTGCGTAATCTCGCTGCTGGTGGGCGCACTGTATAACATCGTGGATCAGATCTTTATTGCCAATGCAAGCTACCTTGGCTCTTATGGCAATGCAGCCAACACAGTCGTTTTTCCGCTGACGGTGGTTGCACTGGCCATCGCCGTTATGGTAGGAGACGGCTGCTGTGCCTTTGTCAGCATGGCGCTGGGCAGAAACGACGGGCGCAGTGCAAAACGCAGCGTCGGCAATGCGGTGGTGCTGATCATCGCCGGCAGCCTTGTGCTGACAGCGGCGTATCTGCTCTTCGCTGACAACATCATCGCCCTGTTCGGCGGCACAGTCAACGCAGAGACCTTCCACCACGCGCAGGAATACTTCTTCTATATCACACTGGGGATCCCATTCTACATGTTCGGCCAGGCCATGAACCCCATCATCCGCGCGGACGGCAGCCCGCGGTTTGCCATGATCTCCACGCTGGCGGGGGCGGTCATCAACTGCATTCTTGATCCCATTTTTATCTTCGTCTTCAAATGGGGCATGATGGGCGCCGCCGTTGCAACCGTCATCGGCCAGGTCGTAACAGCGATCCTGGCGGTGTGGTATCTGCTGCACATGCGGATCATCCGGCCCGCCCCCGGCGACTATGCCCTGCAGGGAGGCATCTGCGGGCGGACGCTATCGCTGGGCATTACCAGCTTTCTGTCCCAGATCAGCCTTGTGGCCGCCATGGCGGCCATCAACAACATGCTCCGTCAATACGGCGCAGCGGATGCGATATTCGGGCAGGAGGCGTATGCACAGATCCCCATGGCCGTGGTCGGCATTGTGATGAAATTCTTTCAGATCGTGATCTCTGTCGTGGTTGGCATGGCGGCAGGCTGCATCCCCATCGTCGGCTACAACATGGGCGCGGAGAAAAAAGCGCGCGTACGGGAGCTGTTCACCAGGCTGCTGGTCGCCGAGGCACTGGTGGGGGCCGTGGCACTCCTGCTGGCCGAGGGCTTTCCCCGCCAGCTTATCGCCATTTTCGGCGCCGCCAACGAGAGCAGCTACTATACCGATTTTGCCGTTAAGGCATTCCGGATATACCTCTGCATGATGGTACTGGCCTGTATCAACAAGGCATGCTTCATTTTTCTGCAGGCGGTTGGCAAGGCACTGACCTCCACACTGCTGTCCATGTTCCGCGAGGTCGTGTTCGGCGTGGGCTTTGCCGTGCTGCTGCCGGTGTTCTTTGGCCTCGATGGCGTATTGTATTCCATGCCGGTCTCGGATATTCTGACCTTTCTCATTTCCGCGGTTATTATTCTGAAAACTTACCGGGAACTGCATACGGAGAAAATACGCACATAAAAACATCCCGGTGCGGTCACCGATCGCCGCTTTGTCCATTCCCCGTTCCAAATGGCTCTGCGATGATCACCGTTTTTGCAATTTTTGATTGACACGGCAAGCCCCGTGTGCTACGCTACTACCGGAAAACAACCCTGCAAAGGAGCGAGCTTTTTGAAAACCTATTCTTACGCCGATGCCCCGCTTGAGGTTCACGGCGTACCTTTTTTGCCGAAAATCACCGGCTGGATCGCATGACCGATGCGGACCTGGACGCACTCCGAGCAGAAAATCCGGAATCGGGCATTTTCAGCGGAGAATTAAATCACCGCACGCCCGGCGCGCGCATCTGTTTCCGCACCGATGCACCGCAATTCACCGTTCGCATGGAGCTTGAAAAAAATTCCCCGGATGTCGGCATGTCCATCTTTGCCTGTCAGGCGATCAATGTGATGATCGGGCCGCACACGGCGGCGCGCTTTGCCGGGCTGGTCAATCCGGACAGCTATTCCACCTGCACGGCGGAAAAAACCTTCGATAAATCCCCCATCATGGAGGACATCACGCTGTATCTTCCACGCAATGAGCATGTAGTCCATCTGGAGGTCGAGGTGCCGGACGGCGCGCAGGTGGAAGCACCTACGCCCTATACATATCCGCCGGTGCTGTTCTACGGTTCGTCAATCACCGAGGGGGGCTGCTGCTGCCGCGTGACCAACGCCTACAACGCCCTGGTATGCAGCTGGCTGGATGCCGATTTTTATAACTTCGGATTTTCCGGCAGCGCGCGCGGGGAGTTAGCGGTGGCCGACTGCATCAACCGCATCCCCATGAGCGTGTTCGTCTACGACTACGACCACAATGCCCCCACCGTGGAGCATCTGGCACAGACGCACGAACCGTTTTTCCGCCGCATCCGCGAAAAACACCCCACACTGCCGGTCATTTTCATGACACGCCCAAGCTACCGGCCGGATGCCGATGCCGACGCGCGCGCCGAGGTCGTCGCGCAGACCTATCGCCATGCCGTGGAGGCAGGCGACGGCAATGTGTGGTTTCTCGACGGCCGTACCTTCTTTGGAGACGAAGGCGCGCTCTGCTCCTGCGATGATACCCATCCGAACGATCTGGGCTTTTACAGGATGGCACAAAAGCTCGAGCCGGTGCTGCGCCAGGCGCTGGCAGCAGCTGTCGGAAAATGATCCCGTTTTTCAGGGATACTGGAACCGAAGAAAATACGCACGCAAAAACATCCCGGCGCGGCAAAAAGCCGCGCCGGGATGTTTCAAAAGGTAGCCGGTCGCCCATTGAGCCGCCCCCGAACGGGGGCGGCTTTTTGCTGGCCGGATCAGTTACCGCACTCAATGCTGATGGCGTTGAACTGGGTCAAAAGCTGCTCCACGGTAGCGTGCTGCTTCTGCTCACCGCCGAGATCCAGCACCACCCCGCCCTGATGCATCATCAGCAGCCGGTCGCCATATTCCACCGCAAAGCGCAGGTTGTGGGTGACCATCAGGGTGGTCACGCCCTTTTCCGCCACAAACTGCTGCGTCAGCTCCATCACCGTCTCGCTGGACTTGGGATCCAGCGCAGCGGTGTGTTCATCCAGGATCAGCAGGTCGATATCGCTCATATTGGCAATCACCAGCGCCAGCGCCTGCCGCTGGCCGCCGGACAGGCTGCCCACCGGCACCTGCAGGCGGTTTTCCAGCCCCATATGGCACTGGGCCAGCAGCTCACGGTAATAGGCCACCCGCGCCCGGTTGACCGCCCGGCCAAGAGAATACGCACGCCCCTTATTGTCCGCCAGCGCCAGGTTCTCCAGGATGGTCAGATCGCCGCAGGTGCCCATCTTCGGGTCCTGCAGCACCCGGCCAATCCGGCGGGCGCGGCGGTGCTCCGGCATGGCGGTCACATCGGTATCCCCCAGCAGGATGCGCCCGGCATCCGGCTGCAGCGAACCGCACATCAGGTTCAGCAGGGTGGTCTTACCGCTGCCATTGGAGCCGATGATGGATACGAAGGAACCGTCCTCCACCGTCAGGTTGAAATCCTGGAACAGCACATTTTCGTCCGGCGTACCCGGATTGAACACCTTATGCAAGCCCTCAAAACGGATCATGCCCTCACCCGGCCTTTCTTCTTTGCGCTGCTGAGCACCAGCGCCACGGTAAACAGCACCGCCATGATCAGCTTATTATAGGCGGTGGGCACCCCCAGCGCCGTGGCCACTGTCAGGCACGCCTGATACAGAACCGAGCCGAGGATCACCTGTGTGGTGGGGCGCATCCAGCGCACCCGTCCAAACAGCGACAGCCCGATGATGACCGACGCCAGGCCGATCACGATCATGCCAAGCCCCATATCCTGCGTGGCGCTGCCGCGGCTCTGCACAATCAGGGCACCGGCGGCCGCAGCATAGCCATTGCCGATAGCCAGGCCGAGGATCTTACTGCGGCCGGGATCCCGGCCAAGCATGGTCACATAGCGGGCATTGCTGCCGGCGGCACGCAGCAGCAGGCCGCTCTTGGTCTTGAAGAACAAATCCATCAGCACCTTGAACAGCAGCGCCACCACGAAAAACACCACCAGCCGCCGCAAATACAGCCCCTCTACGATCATCGGCAGCAGGGTTGCCGGCGCCGTGGTCAGCATGGTGGGGCGGTTGGACAGCATCACCTGCGCGCTGCCCATGCCGGAGAAACTGCCGCCATTGATCAGCACGGCGGCCACCAGATTGACCGACAGCAGGGCGGTGGAGACCAGTATCCCGCACAGCAGCGGGCGGATGTGCAGCCGCACATGCAGCAGGCCGGTCACCGTGCCCGCCAGCGCACCGGCCAGGCACGCCGCCAGCAGCGCCGGCCACGGCCCGATCACCGGGCACAGGCAGCCGAACACCAGGCCGCCGGTCAGCACCGTGCCCTCCACCGACAGGTCCGGGAAATCCAGCGTGCTGTACGAGACATAGAAACCCATGGCCAGCAGCGCATACATAAACCCATCGGACAGGAACACGCCGAAATAATTGAGGATGGTGGACATAAAACGCGTCTCTCCTTTAGTCTTTTGCGGTGGTCACGGTCTCCGCATTGGCAAAGCTCTCCGGGATAGTCAGTCCAAGCGAGGCCGCCACATCCGTGTTGATAACCGGAGTTGCCTCGGTGATCTGCTCCACCGCCATGGTGGCCGGGGACGCACCGCCCAACACCTTGGCAGCCATCTCGCCGGTCTTTTTGCCCAGCGCCACATAGTCGATGGACATGGAGGCCAGGCAGCCATTGGACACCTGCTCCACCTCGGAGCCGTACACGGGGATGCCGGCCGCCGCTGCGGCCTCCAATTCGATGCTGAGGTTCTCCACCACATTGTTATCGGTAAAGTTGTTCAGGCAATCCACCTTGGCTGCCAGCGCCGTAGCCGCCGCCGGGATATCCGAGGCATTCTGCACACCGCTGGCCTCCACGGTGATATTCTCCGCTGTGCAGATCTCCTGCAGGCGCTTGAGGTTGCTGACCGAATTCTGCTCACTGGTGGTATACAGCACACCAATGGATTTCAGCTGCGGCTGCATCGCGCGGATCAGCTTGACCTGTGCCGAAAGATCCAGCACATCGCTGGTGCCGGTGCAATTGCCGCCGGGGTTCTGCATATCCTGCACCAGATCCGCGGCCACCGGGTCGCTGACGGCACAGAAGATCAGCGGGATATCCGTGCCGGTCACCGCCGCATAGGCAGCCGTGGCAGCCGGTGTGGCAATGGCAATAATCATATCGCAGCCCTTGGCAACCATATTCTGGGCAAAGGTGCTGCAGTCCGCCGCAGCGGAGGTGCTGGAGCCGATCTGCCGCTCCGCGGTATAATTCAGGCCGGAGGCCTCCAGCCCTTTCACAATTCCCTCATAGCAATTGTCCAGCGAGGGATGGCTCATATACTGGATGATGCCGATCTTCAGCTGCTTGCCATCGCTGGAAGCAGCGCCGCCGCAGCCGGCCAGGCTGAGCGCCAGCAGGCAAAGGCAAAGACAAACGGACAGGATACGGGAAAGCTTTTTCATCGGAATAACCTCTTTCTTTTTTACACAATATTCAATACATAATCGGACGGACGGACAAAGCGCTGCTGCGCCATCGCCGTCCGGGCTGCAGAATTTTCATCCGGCTGTCATCCTTTCTATTCTGAGAAATAATAAAAGCACCTGTTCCAACAACATTGTTGGGACAGGTGCTGTAAAAGCATCTGCGGTACCACCCGACTTCTCCGGCCAAAATACCGGAGCACTCTGTTCGCGCACCACTATGCGCGCTCCGCGGATAACGGGTGGAGCCCCCGGCGCCCCTACTTGCCCAACGGCTTTCGGCTTGCCCTCCCGGGTCCATTCGCCATCGGCTCCGTTGCTGCGATCTCACCACCCGCAGCTCTCTTGGCACGGTGCTCCGACGGGTACTCACTCCCGGTCAAAGGTTTGTTTTTTGTCAGTATACGCCGGCAAAAGCAGTTTGTCAAGCGGAAAATGCAAAAAAATTGCAGATTTTTTTGCCGGGCAGCCGCGGCGGGTCATTCCTGCGCTGCCTCCAGTGTCTCCAGCTGCTGCTGGCTTTCCTCCCATTGGGTCATGGCTGCCTCCAGCGCCGTGTTTTTCTCCTCCAGTGCGGCGGTCAGCGCAGTCAGGCGGGCAAAATCCGCCGCCACGGCCGGATCGGCCATCTCCTGCTGCAGTGCCGCAATGGCCTGCTCCAGCTGGCCAACGGTCTCCTCCGCCCGCCGGGCAGCGGTGCGCAGCCGGCGCAGGGTGCTTTCCCGCTCCTTGCGCTGCTTATACCCGGCGCCGCCGGCGCCGATGGTTTCCGTCGGCTTCTCGGCGGGCGCCAGACGGGCAGCCGCCTGCCGCGCGGCCGCGCAGGCATCGTAATTGTGCCCCCCATCCACCAGGCCGTCCGGATGCAGCTCCAGCACGCGGGTAGCCATGCGGTTGATAAAGTACCGGTCGTGCGACACCGCCAGAATGGTGCCGTCGTAGCCCGAGAGCGCCTCCTCCAGCGCCTCGCGCGAGGCAATATCCAGGTGGTTGGTCGGCTCATCCAGCAGCAGCAGGTTATCCCCCGCCAGCATCAGCTTAAGCAGCAGCAGGCGCGCCCGCTCACCGCCGCTCATCACCCCGATGGTCTTATACACCTCATCGCCGCGGAACAGAAATGCCGCCAGCGCGCTGCGCAGTTCCGTCTCCGTTTTGCGCGGGTAGGTGTCCCACAGCTCCTGCAGCGCCGTTTTGCGGCCGTCCAGCCCCTGCTGCACCTGATCATAATAGCCCACCGACACCTTGGCACCCAGGCGCACATAGCCCGCCTGCGGCGCCTGCCGGCCGCACAGGATGCGCAGCAGCGTGGTCTTGCCACAGCCGTTCGGCCCCAGCAGGAACACGCGCTCGCCGCGGTGCAGCCGCACCGTGGCCTCCCGGAAAAGCTCCCGGCCGTCAAAGGCCATGCGCAGCCCCTCGGCGGTCAGCACCTCATTGCCGCTCACCGCAGACGCTGTGAAGGCGAGCTGTACATGGCGGTTTTCCTCCTCCGGCACCACCAGCTCCTGCCGCAGACGCTCCACCCGCTTTTCGCGGCTTTCTGCCTGCTTGATGCTCTTTTCCCGGTTCCACTGCTTCAGCAGGGTGATGTTTTCCTCCAGCCGATGGATCTCCTGCATGGCGACCGCGTAGTGCTTTTTCTCAATCTCGCGGTCCTTCTCCCGCTTTTCGCGGTGGATGGAATAGCTGCCGGCCGTGGCGTACAGCCGGCCGTGGTTCAGCTCCAGCGTGCGGTTGGTCACCCGGTCAAGGAAATACCGGTCGTGGGAAATGACGATGAACGCCCCGGTATATTCCCGCAGATACTCCTCCAGCCATTCCACCGACGGGATATCCAGGTGATTGGTCGGCTCATCCAGCAGCAGCAGGTTGGTCTCGGCCAGCAGCAGGCGTCCCATGGCCGCCTTGCTGCGCTGGCCGCCGCTGAGCACCCCCACCGGGGTGGCAAACTGCTCCTCGGTAAAGCCAAGCCCCAGCAGCGTGGAGCGCACCCGGCTGTGATAGTACAGCCCGCCCATGTTTTCAAACTGCTCACGCAGGGTATGCTGCCGCTGCAGCAGCTCTGCCGTCGGCTCCCCGGCCGCCAGTGCCGCATTCACCGCGGACAGCTCACTTTCCACGGCCATCACCGGGGCAAAGACGCTTTCCACCTCGTCCCACAGGGTGCGGTCGGCCTGCCGGCAGGTGTGCTGCTCCATGTATCCGATGCGGGTATCGCGATAGCGCACCACGCCGCCGCCATCCGACGGCTCCTGTCCCATCAGAATACGCAGCAGCGTCGTTTTGCCGCAGCCGTTCTCCCCCACAAGGCCGATTTTATCCCGCTCCCCGATCTCAACCGACAGGTCGGTGAACAGTGCCCGTTCGCCGAAATATTTGCTTAGTTGCTGTACTGCCAGCCGTGCCATAGTGCTACTCCCCAAAGCCGGCCGTTCTACACAATGTAGAACGGCCGGCGATTTATCTGTATTGTTTATTTATCTTCCTCATCCATCAGCTTGCGGATGGCCTCATGGAAGGACTTGATATCCTTGAACTGGCGGTACACCGAGGCAAACCGGATGTACGCCACATCATCAATGCGCATCAGCTCGTCCATCACATACTCGCCAATCTTGCTGGTAGGCACCTCCCGCTCCAGCGAATTCTGGATGCGGGTCTCGATATCATCCACCGCCCGCTCCAGCGTATCCAGCGAGACCGGCCGCTTTTCGCACGCACGCAGCAGGCCGTTGAGCAGCTTCTGCCGGTCAAACGGCTCACGGGAATTGTCCTTTTTCACCACCACGATGGGCAGGCTCTCGATCACCTCATAGGTCGTGAAGCGCTTGCCGCACTGCAGACACTCCCGCCGGCGGCGGATACGGCTGTCCTCGTCCGTTGGGCGCGAATCAATCACCTTGCTCTCGGTATATCCGCAAAAGGGGCATTTCATAACAGGACACCTCACATTTCACCGCACGCGCAAGCGACCCGGCCATTCCGGCCGCACAAACGCGGCAAGGCATATATGTCACTATACATTGCGTATATTTTACCATAAACGGCGAAAAAACGCAAGGCTTTTTTGCCATCCGCAGTGGGGCGGCGCTCACGGCAGCAGTGCCAGCTCACCAATGTAATCCTCCACGATATCCTGCAGATGGCATGGCTCCGGCCGGGCGATCTCCAGCCGCCGCAGAAGCTCCTCCACCTGGCACCGATCGGCTGCCACATCCGTCCATTCCCAAACGCCATCACCCAGACGGGCACGCACGCCGTACACCGTCTGCCCCTGCGCCCCATCGGTACGGCAGATACCCTGTACCAATTCAAAATGGCCAGCTGCCGTACACGGTATTTCGATCAGACTTTCTATACTCTCCTCTACGCTGTTGTTCATCCCTGCGCTTCCTCCAAACACTCATTATCATTGTTGTTTTGTGAAAATTTTTCACTGCACATAGACGCGCCGACCCGTGGCCGGAGCCGTCTGCGCAGCGCCAGTCTGCCTTTTATCGACTATTGCCAAGGGATGTGCTTTTGTGCCGCCATCCGGCGGCCCGGAGCGGCCGGCTCAGCTGCCCGGCGGATGAAAGCGGTAAACAGCCACCACCAGCAGCGCCGCCTGCGCAAGGATCATCGCGGGAAGCCCCCACATAAACTGCCGGTGGCGGGTCTTGTGATGCAGGCGCTTCATGGTTACCAGCATCAGCGAGGCGCCGCCAAGCGCCGCCACCAGCAGCAGGGTGCTCTCGGCCACCCGCCAGCGGCCGCACCGGGCACGACGCTTGTCCGCGGCGGCCAGTGCCGCCCCCAACAGGTTGATCGCCACCAGATACACGGCAATTCCTATCAATATGTTCTGTTCCACAGCCGTTTTCCCCTCTTTCTCGGGTATTGTAGCATGTTTTTACGCTCAGTACAATAAATCGAAAGAAGAAAAGGCCTCTTTGAAAGCACGAATAGACAAAACAATCGGGGTACAACGGCTCCTGAAACGGAATATTTCCCCGTTTTGTTTGTCTCATCACTCGTATTG
>ERZ808246.1986-NODE-1986-length-13513-cov-2.558850_pt1 | contig 13513 bp, 16 predicted proteins | sample MGYA00521083_ERZ808246 | MGnify/ENA primary metagenome ERZ808246 (study PRJEB31516, sample SAMN03275577) | gut metagenome | biome: mammalia-associated habitat; material: feces | host: Papio cynocephalus | place: Kenya | collected 2012-07-07 ...
GCCCAACTGGTTGGTGGGCATCGTCGCCGCCGCCATTCTCGCCGCGGTCATGTCCTCTGCGGACGCCCTGCTCCATGTGGCCACCACGGCCGTGACCCAGGACTTCTACAACAAAATGCTGAAAAAGGGCCAGGCCACCGATAAAGAGGTGCTGCTGGTGGCCCGTATCGCTGCCGTGCTCATCGGCGCTTTTGCCATCTACATTGCCTTCAATCCCTTTGACAGCATCCTCTGGGTCAACTGGTGGGCCTGGGGCGGCCTGTCCGTGTTTGCCCCCATTCTGATCCTGGGCTTCTACTGGAAGCGCGCCACCCGGGAGGGGGCTGTTGTCAGCATGGTCGTGGGCTTCATCGCGGTGTACGCCTGGTACAAGGCGGGGCTGAACACCCTTCTGCACTATACCTTCGTGGCCTTCACCGTCACCGCCGTGGTGCATGTGGTGGTGAGCCTGCTGACGCCGGCGCCCCCTGCCCGCATCCAGGGCATGGTGGAAGAACTGAACCGGAAAGATTGACTGGTAAAGGAGTAAAGCAATGCCTGACGTATATGTTTTACAGGGCGGCACCCCTGCCCAGATGGCTTATGATGCCATATCCCGGGTTTTCCATGAGGACCCGGCCCAATTGTCCGTCCTTTTGAAGGTGAATACCGGGTTCAAGGGCCCTGCGGCCAGCGGCCTTTGCACCCATCCAGAGGTGGTCCGGGGACTGATCCGCTTTTTCAAGGAGCGCCATACCCGGAAGATCTATGTGGGAGACAGCTCCATCGTGGGCGTCAACAGCGACGAGGCCCTGCACGCCGCCGGGATCTGGGACGTCTGCCAGGAGGAGGGCGTGGAATGCCTGAACCTGGACGACAGCGGCATGCGGGAGCAGGAGATCCCGGACCCCATCATGGTTCCCCGGCTGAAAATGTCCAACCTGCCCTTTGAGGTGGACCGGGTCATCTCCGTCCCGGTGATGAAGACCCACATGTATGCGGGTGTCACCCTCAGCATCAAGAACATGAAGGGCTGCCTGTTCCAGAAGGACAAGACCCGGCTGCACCGCATCAACCAGGCACCGCCGGACATTCACAAGGGAAAATGCCTGGATTACGGCATCGTGGACTTGACAAAGGTCTGCTATCCGGATTATGTTGTTATTGACGGCGTGGTGGCTATGGAGGGCTTCGGCCCCTCCGGCGGCACCCGGGTGGACATGGGGGTGGTGCTCTCGTCGGAGGACGCAGTGTCCGCCGATCTGACGGCCATCCAGCTGATGGGCATGGCCGTGGATGCGGTGCCCCATCTGAACCTGGTGCGGGAAAACCGGGGGCTGGACCCGGCGGATATCCATGTGCACCCGGCGGACTACCTGAAATGGGCCCGCCGCTTCCAGCTGGCCTCGGAGCATGACCTGCACCTGAACTACCCCAACCCCAGGGTGGTGGACAGGGGAGCGTGCAGCGCCTGCCACGCGGCCATGGTGCAGTTTTTCCGCTACCATCACCAGGAGTATGAGAACGGGCCGGAGGCCACTCTGGTCTTTGGTGGAGACGCCACAGAGGCGGACTGCCGGGGAGGCCGGGTGGTGCTGGTGGGCAACTGCACCGCCAAGCTGCGGGGCGAGGGCCGGGCCTTCTGCAAGGGCTGCCCGCCGGTGCCCTCCCAGATCGCGCGGACCATCGACGCCGGGAAGACCCTGGACGACTGAATTGGAGGATACGATATGGAGCTGCAATTTTTAGGCCATTCCTGTTTTTTGCTGAACGACGGTGCCTGCAAGGTGCTGACGGACCCCTTTCTGACGGGGAACGCACTGGCCGCTGCGTCGGCGGATAAAGTAGAGGCGGACTACATCTTTGTCACCCACGGCCACGGCGACCACGTGGGCGACGCGGTAGCCATCGCCAAGCGCACCGGGGCCACCGTCTGCTGCACGGTGGACCTGGCGGAGGGGGTGTTCGGCCCTGCGGGCGTCAAGGTCCAGGTGGGCAATCTGGGGGGCACGATCCCCATGCCCTTCGGCTCCGCCAAGTTTTTTCAGGCCATCCACGGCAGCGGCGTTCCGGGGGGCCTGGCCTGCGGCTTCATCTTTGAGATGGGCGGAAAGAAAATTTACCACGCCGGCGATACCGCGCTGATGAGCGATATGGCGCTGCTGGCTGAGGAGAAGATTGACATTGCGCTGCTTCCCATCGGCGATGTGTTCACCATGGGCCCGGCGGACGCCCTGCGGGCGGTGAAGATGATCCAGCCCGGACTGACCGTGCCCATGCACTACAACACCTTCCCGCCCATTGTCCAGGACCCGGACGCCTTTGCGGCGGCGGTGCAGGCGGCGGGCTTCCAGGCCAGGGCCCTGCGGCCGGGGGAGACCCTGACCCTCTGAGCCCCGGCATATCCAAAATCGAACAGATCCCACAACAAAACCGGAGCCCCTGGGGCTCCGGTTTGCGCTTTTTCTCCGGCTCCTGCCACGGCGTTTCATGGCCGCAGCAGGAAAACCGTCCGTTCCGGGCAGAAAAAACGCATTTGTCATACTTTTGTCACAAACGCTGTGCTATACTAAAAACGTCCCATGCGGATATTGGCCCGTGGAACGAATCTCAAAAGCACAAGGAGTCTTATCTTATGAAAAAAGCACTTTCCATCGCCGTGGCCCTGTGCCTGGCGCTGTCTCTGGCCGCCTGCGGCAAAACGGATACCGACAGCGGCAACAGTTCTGAAAATCAGGACACGGACGCCCCTGATGCTCAGGCCCAGCGGGTGGAGCCGCTGAGCTTCACCGGCATGGATACGGAAAACCTGGCCGACGGGACCTACGCAGTTTCGTTCACGCCCGCCGATGTCATCGACGACGGCGGCCTGTTGGAGCTGCACTTCACCGTATATGACTACGCCCGGTACGATGCGGTCCAGATCTCGCAGCTGGCTGCCGGCGATACGCTGGTGGTGGACGGCCAGGACATGACCGTGGAAACGGTGGAGGACACTGAAGCCGGCATCTTTGTCAACGGCGGCCTGGAAAACGGCGGCGTTGACCTGGCCCCCGGCGACGGCGGCACCTATTACATTTCCCAGATGGACGATGCGAAAGACTATCAGACCGTTGGCGAAGCCACGCTGCCTGTCAGCCAGGACTTTGTCCTCACCGATGATTCCGACCCGGACCATCCCGGACAGACCCTGCTCTCCGGCGACCTGTTCAGCCTGGAGGACGACGGCGTCGGTTTCACGGCCAACAACACCTCGCTTACCGTGGAGGGCGGCTATGTAGTTTCTGCCCAGCGGGTGTATATCCCTTGAGCGATCTGTAAAAGAACAGATGCATCTATAAAAAAGAGGAAATTTACTGTGTGGACGGGAAGGGAACTGAAGGACCGTGCGAAGGCGGGGCTTAGGCGCAACTATTGGAAAAGCCGGACGTCTCCGCAAAGGAGGCGCTCTCCGAGAGCCAGGCCATGATGGACGGCAATAAGTGGAACGCCTTTGTCCCGGATCTGAGCTTCCTGGGCTGGAATATCCTCTCTGCCTTTACGCTGGGTATCGTTGGGGTGTTCTATGGGGAGCCCTATAAGATGCTGACTGACGCGGCACTGTATGAAAAGCTGAAGGAAAGGGCCTGACAGGCTCTATCCGGGCGGCCTCATAAATTTTGCAGGTACAAGCATAAAAAGGCGGGACCGGTTCCTGCCTTTTTGCTTCGGTGGGAGCATACCAATTGCGGCCCGGCTCCGGCGCTTCATCCAGGGAGCCCGCGCCGGGCCTGAAAAGGGGAGAGAAAAATGGAATTGGAAATTTTACACGCCATCCAGGCGCTTCATAATCCGGCGCTGGATCAGATCATGGTCACAGTGTTCAACGATCTGGTGGGCTCGCGGGGCCAGCTCTGGATCGTGGTGGGGTTGGTGCTGCTGGTCATTCCCAAAACAAGAAAGTGCGGTGCGGCGGTGCTGCTGGCCTATGCTGCCTCCTACCTGATCGGGAACGAGTGGCTGAAGGATTGGATCGCACAGCCCCGGCCCTGCGCGGTGGATGAAACGGTGGCCCTGATCGTGAAAAAGCCAGGCAGCTTTTCCTGCCCCTCCGTCCATACCTATCTGGCCTTTTCCAGCGCGGCGGCCATTTACCACTACTACAAAAAGGCCGGGACCGGCGTTCTGGTGTTTGCGGCGCTGGTGGGCTTCAGCCGGATGTACTTTTTCGTGCATTACCCGACGGACGTCCTGCTCGGGGCGGCGCTGGGCATTGTGACGGCGCTGGCCGTGTGCCATCTGCTGGACCGGTGCGCCGGCAGCTTGGAAAATAGGAAAAGGGCGAGCGAAAAGGCGGGCAGATAAGCAGCCCTGTCGTCAGGCCATGGCGGAGGGAGCGGCAGTGTGCGGCAGACGGACAGCGAAATTGAAAATCCGCCGCACGCCTGCTATACTGGGCAGGAAGCGAAAAAGCCGGGGCGCTCTCCGCTGCGGCTTCCTTTGAAATTTTGGTTGAAGGAGGTGTTCTGCGGTGAAAATTTTAGCGGTGGATGACGAACGTCTGGCGCTGCGGCTTCTCACAGAAACCATCCGCCATGTTCTGCCGGATGCCGGACTGTACCCGTGCAGCAAGGCCGGTGAGGCGCTGGCCTGCGCGGAGGAAAATTCCTTTGAGATCGCCTTTCTGGATGTGCGGATGCGCTCCATGACCGGGCTGGAGCTGGCCCGCAGGCTGAAAGAGCTCCAGCCGGAGATCAATGTCATTTTCGTGACCGGATATAATGAGTACGCAGGCGATGCGATGCGGCTCCACGTCAGCGGCTATATTGAAAAGCCGGTGACGGAGAAGAAGGTGCGGCAGGAGCTGCAATACCTCCGCCATTCCATCGCCGTGAAAGCGCCCCATGCGCTTCTGCGGGTCAGCTGCTTTGAAAATTTTGAGGCGTTTCTGCCATCTGGAGAGCCCCTGCACTGGGACCGTTCCAAGTCGAAGGAGTGCTTTGCCTACCTTGTCAGCCGGTGCGGCAGTACTTGCACCGTGCGGGAGCTTGCGGGGGTCTTATTTGAGGATGAGCCTTATGACCGCAGGCATTCCAACTACATGCAGAAGATCATCAGCGTCATGACGCAGTCCCTCAGGGAGGCGGGAGCGGAAAAGGTGCTCCGCAAGGCGTTCAATAAATTTGCCGTTGTCCCGGCGTATCTGGACTGTGATTATTACCGCTTCCGCCAGGGGGATGCCGCGGCGGTGAACCAATATCAGGGCGAGTTTATGAGACAGTACCCCTGGGCGGAGTTTACGGCGGGGTATCTGGACCAGGCGGCCCGTCCGTAACGGAACGCAGGCCGGAGCTGTCCGGCACTTGTCCTGTCCGGCGGGCCGCACGGTTTACGGAGCAAGGGAGGCCGGTGCTATGACCAATACCTTAAAGTACATCAACCTGGCGATGGAGAGCTGGGGGCTTCTGTTCTGTCTGTTGGCCGCGGCGATCCTTCTGGTTGCCGCCCATATTGACCGCAGGACCAAGCGGTATTTCCTCGCCATTTTCTCGTTTCTGTTTCTGGACCTGCTGGCCAACATGGGCGGTCTTTATGCTGGGGGCCATCATCCTGGACCAGACGGAGCGATATTACCGGGCCGAGCAGGAATTGGCGCAGATGCGCGCCGCCATTGTGCTGTCGCAGGTAAAGCCTCATTTCCTCTACAACTCGCTGACGGCCATTGCCGCCCTGTGCGAGCAGGCGCCGTCGGAGGCGAAGAACGCCACCATTGCCTTTGCGGAGTATCTCCGTGCAAATATGAAAGCGCTGAACGCCAAAGATACGGTGCCCTTTGAGACTGAGCTGAAGCACATCGAGACTTACCTCTATCTGGAGCAGCTTCGCTTCGGGGACGAGCTGTTCGTGGAGACGGACATTGAAGCGCAGGACTTTCAGCTGCTTGCCCTGACCGTACAGCCGCTGGTGGAGAACGCGGTAAAGTGGGGCGTAGGGCAGGCCGAGAACGGCGGAACGGTGAAGCTCACCACCGCCGAAACGCCGCTGGGCGTTGAGATCACCGTTTCCGATGACGGCGTGGGCTTCGATCCGGAGCACCTGCCCCAGGACGGCAGGGAGCACCTGGGCCTGCAATTGGTCCGGGAGCGGCTGCAAATGGTCTGCGGCGCAAAGCTGACGGTGGAGAGCAAGATTGGGCAGGGCACGGCGGTGCTGCTGTTTATCCCCCGCAGCCCCGATCAAAATGCGGGCCGTTTCCGCATGAAAAACCGAAAGGAGACACCAACATGGCAAGCATAAAGAAATTCTTCAGAGAGACAGATCTGACATGGGGCAGGCTCATCCTGTTTGCAGCCGCCGCGGGTGTATACACCGGAATCATGGCGGTGCTGCTGTTTGCAAGGGATACGTCCTTTGCGGATATATCCATATCCTTTGAATGGTGGGTGTTCTTCGGCGTCTTCATCATACTAAACAGCAAGTCGCCGTTGGATTCCGGGCTGAAGTGCTTTGCCTTTTTCCTGGTCAGCCAGCCGCTGGTGTATCTGGTCCAGGTGCCGTTCTATGGCGGCGGATGGGCGATCTTCGGCTATTATAGGCGGTGGTTCCTCTGGACGCTGCTGACATTCCCCATGGGCTTTATCGGGCATTACCTGAAAAAGGACAAGTGGTGGGGCCTGCTGATCCTGGTCCCGGTCATGGGCCTGGTAGGGCTCCACTGTGCGGACTTCCTGGGCGAAGCGGCCGCATGGTTTCCCCACCATCTGCTGAGCGCGGTTTTCTGCGGGGCGACGGTGCTGCTGTATCCGGCTGTTGCCTTTGACGATCCGAAGGTCAGGCACGCGGGCCTGGTGATTGCCGTGCTGATCCTGGCGGTGGCCACCGCCGTCAATGTGGTGGGCGGCAGCAGGGTCTACAGCACAAACATTCTGATCAGCGAAAACGGCGAATATTTTGACGATATCTAACCGTGTCCCTGCGGGATGATTCCTACGGCGAGGCATCCATTGTCCATGAGAACGAATTTGGCGTCTATGTGGTTCACACCGACTTCAAAAGCAGGGATCGACCCAGCTGATCCTGACCTCTCCGGAGGGAAAGGAGACCGCCTATGCGCTGACGGTCGGGAAAAACACCTTTCAGCTGGACCGGATCGAATGAAAAATGGGACGTTCCGGAACCGTCCGGAGCGCATGAGAAAAGGAGCCGGCCCGTCGGGGCCGGCTCCTTTATATGGCGGAAAGAGCCTTTTCGCCGCAATGAAATAACGCCGCCGGTGCCAGCACCTTCTGCTGGGGCAGAAGCCCGCTGGGCTGTTTTCCTCTGGGTGACGAAAACAGTACCGGTCAAATTTTACTTGCGATTGTGCTTCTTGGCTGACATGCAAAATGTCCAGCCGCAAGGAGAGAGTTCTGCGGCGGGGCATTTTTGGAGAGACGGTCAATAAATGGAGTGCTTTTTGGGCAGAGCGCCGGACATCCCGGACGGGCTGCATCCTGCCGGGGCATCCGGCAGGTAGAAGAACCCCTCCGGCAGAAAGGCACCGGAGGGGGAGAAAGAATGGACTTATTCAGATGGGGGCCGTGGAAAGGCTGTCCCCTGGGGCCGGAAAGCTTTCCGGGGTCAGGATTCGGCGCACCGGGCCAGAAAGCGGTGGCGGCTGTCCGCCGTGCAGGTAAAGATGGTCAGGGGGTACTGGGAAGGCAGGGCGTCCGCATCGCTGCCCCGGAGAGTCTCCGTCTCCGCCACCACGTAGCGGTGGACCGTGCCCGCCGCGTCCGTCAGCTCCACGGCGTCGCCGATGTGCACCTGCCGCAGGGGGCGCAGGTGAGTGCGGTAACTGTGGCCCAGGATCACCAGGTCCCCGGTTTCGATGCTGCCGGAATAGCGGCAGGGGGACACGTTCAAAAGGTCGTAGTTCCAGTCATTCAGCACCGGCAGGTCAATGTCCACAGAGGGGATGCGCAGGGTGCCCAGCATGTCATAGCCCATCACCGTCAGGCTCTGGGCAGCGCCGTCCCCTTCGGTTTCCTCCGGGGCGGGCGTTTCCGGGACGGCGGGCAGCTGCTGGGAAAGGGCTTCCATCAAAAGCTGGGCGTTTTCGCCCGCCAGCTGCTCCTACTGCTCCGTCAGGGCATAGGCACTGGGACGGTCCAGCAGGAAGCGGTTATATTCCTCCGCTTCTGTCCTCCAGAGCCGCTGGGATTCCTCCTCCCGCAGGCGGGAAACGGAATCGTCATAGGAGAGGATGGCCCGGGTCTGCCGTGCGGTGTTCCAGTAGTTGCTGACGGCGGGGTACAGCAGCAGGGACAGCCCCGCGAGAAAAAGCAGGAGGATGACGGCGCTGGAAATGCGCCCGCTGGTCTGTTTTTTCATGCGGTGTTCTCCTTATGGCATTCAGAGTGAAAAGGGAAGCGCACCCAGAGTGCAACGGCGCGGCTGTACCGCCCCGCAGGGAGGACCTCCCTGCGAAGCGGCGGGTCTTTAAAAGCTTACGCCTTTCTGCGGCGTTTGCAGGCAGCCAGGACTGCCGCACAGAGCACCAGGGCCGCGCCTGCGGCGTAGAAGAGGGTGGTGCCCATGCCGCCGGTGGCAGGCAGCTGGGAGCCGGGATTGTTGATGATGGTGGCGGAGGCTGTGGTCAGGCTGGTGATTTTGCTATCCTTGTCGTAGATCGCCTCGATCTTGATGTTGGTGTCATCGGCCTTTACGTAGCCGTCGGGGGCCTGCGCCTCCACCAGGGTGTAAGTGCCGACCTTGAATCCCCGGATGGTGATAATGGCGGTGGAGTCGGTAGTGGTGATGCGGGTGGCCTGCGCGGGGGCGCTGGCCCATTCCTTGAAAGTGCAATTTAGGCTGCTGCCCTCCAGCACGGCATACTGCCCCTGGGCGTTCTTCACGAGGAACTGGGCCCCGGGCAGGGGGGAGTTGGTGCGGCCGTCCACCTTGTAGAAGCCGATGTGGCCGCTGAAAACGGAGGCGCGGTCGGAGATCTCGCGGTTGGTCTCATAGGTCAGTTTAGCCGTGTTGGTGTAGGCGTTGAGGGTGTTTTCGTTGGGGGCCAGGTCCGCCTGATAGGAGATGATGACCTCGTCGCCGTCTGTCAGGCTGCTGCGCAGGGCGGCGCTGAGCTCCAGGGCCACAACGTCGTTATCCTCCTGGGTCACGGTGTAGTCTGTGTCCTGCGTCAGGTCGGAGGTGACGCCGTCCACCTTCTTTTGCAGCTTCAGGGAGCCGACCATATACTTGATGCACACGGGCATGGTGTCCGAGACGGTGTATGTATCCGTGCCGGCGGCCTTGATGGTGATGGTGTAGGTAAAGCGGGTGTTGAAGTCGGTGGAGATGGTCTTCTGGCCGTCCACCAGCTTTTCAATCTGGGGATAGACCGGGTTCTTCTCGTCGATCTCCGCGGCGGACTTATTCAAGGTGAACACGGTGTACTAGGGGTTCTGGGAGGATTTCATCACATAGAAGCCGTAGGTCAGACTTTCAAAGACATGGGTGCCGCTGGCGGAGATCGTCGCGGCCGCCTCCGGAGGGATGGCGGAGCCAGCCGCCAGCGCGAATGCGGACATCATGAACGATACCATGCACGGCGCAAATGCTTTTTTACATTTCATTTTATAATATACGCAATACGCAAATGCCCACCGCGTCAACTGAGGCGCTCCGTGGGCCGGAGAGGCGGCAAAGGCCGCGGGCTATACGAAATCGCGGCAATGTGGCCGATAAATAAGTTCTACGAAAGGCGGATTTGGCTGTTATACGGCGGAATGTCCGCCGTGCCGGGGCGTTTCGGCGCGGGACAGACCGCCAGCTGCCGGGCCTCCATCGTGAACGTCCGGTTTCCGCAGCTGGGGGAGAAGAAGTTCGTGCCTCTGGATCCCATGGAGCGTGGATTCCTGTGTTATGGGAAAGACGGCCCGGAATAAGAGGGGGCAGCCTGCTTTTTGGGCAGGGCTACAAAGCTGGGGAACCGCGCAAGAAGGAATTTGGAAAAAACGTTGGTTGATTTCCTGCCGGAAGATGGCGTATAATCTAACCCATCAAGTTCCTAGTTTGATATTGTTTCAAATGCAGTGACGGGGTAAGTACCTCTCTTTCCCCCGCTTTTCAGAGAGTCCGGTTGGTGTGAAAGGACAGGCGGTTGAGAGCGAAGATGGCCTCTGAGCATCGGTGGTGAGTCCCCAGGGATAAGCTGCCGCCGGGTCCGCCCGTTACAGCGTTCTTCCGTTAATCGCCTGTTGGGCGCCGACGGATCTGAGGCGATGGCTGAGAGGCCATTGTAAAACAAGGTGGTACCGCGAATCATTCGCCCTTGTGCTTCTACGGAAGCACAAGGGCGTTTTTATTTTTGTACCGGAGATGGAGAGAGTCATGGAAGAGATCAAAGCAAAGCTGTTTGCGGCAGAGGATGCCCATAAGGCATGGTTTGAGGAGATCAGCCGCACGGTGTTCCAGCACCCGGAGCTGGGCGACCAGGAATATTTCTCCTCCCAGTATCTGGCTGAGGAGATGGGCAAGGCGGGCTTTCGGGTGGAAAAGCCCTACTGCGGGCTGGAGACCGCCTTCCGTTGTGAATACGGCGACGGGGGAGAGGGTCCCACCATCGCATTCCTGGCGGAGTACGATGCTCTGCCCGGCTACGGTCCCGACGGCAGCCAGAACGGCCACGCCTGCGGCCACAACTGGATCGCCGCCAGCACCTTCGCCGCCTGCGTGGCGCTGAAGGAGGTCAAGGACCAGGTGGGTTTCCCCGGCAGGATCGTCTATCTGGGCACCCCGGCGGAGGAGAACACCAGCCGGAAGATCACACTCATCGACCGGGGGGCGTTCCGGGACATCGACGCCGTGTACCAGATGCACCTGGGGGAGACCAACCGGGTGGACAGCGCGGCGCTGGCCATGACCATCCTGCAATTCGAGTTTTTCGGCCTGGCGTCTCACGCCTCCGGCGCGCCGGAAAAGGGCATCAACGCTCTGGACGGCTGCGTGCTCACCTTCAACGGCATCAACGCCCTGCGGCAGCATGTCACCAGCGACGTCCGCATCCACGGCATCATCAAGGAGGGCGGCAAGGCCTGCAACATTGTTCCGGACCACACGCTGATGGAGGTCTACGTCCGGGCGGCGGACAAGAATTACCTGGAAACGGTGATCGAAAAGGTCTGCAACTGCGCCAGGGGCGCCGCCCTGATGACCGGGGCCCGGGTGGAGATCACCCGGGATCAATACACCACCTACGATATCCGCAACAATCCCCTGCTGGTGAAGCTGCTGGTGGAGAACCTTCACACCCTGGGCATCACCCCCACGCCCACGGCGGACCCGCTCCGCACCGCCGGGAGCACGGATATCGGCAATGTTTCCTATGAGGTGCCTACCTGCTACACCTACATGGGTACCATCGAGGCCGGAGCCGGGCCCGCCCGCACCCATGAGGCGGCGTTCCTGGACGTGGCGGATTCGGACGTCGCCCACCGGCTGCTGCACCAGGGAGCCAAGGCCATGGCCGCGTCCGCACTGGACCTCTATCTCCGCCCGGAGCTGGTGGCGGAACTGAAAAAGACGAAATACCCGCTGTAAACAAAAATTAAAATAATTAAGATAAAAAATTTGGGAGGAAATTCCGATGAAAAAGAAAAACTGGTTTGCCCTGCTGCTCACCGCAGCACTGTCCCTGTCCCTGCTGACCGGCTGCGGCGGCAGCTCCAAGCAGTCCGATGCCGCCTCCGGCGGCGACAGCGCCGACGCGCCCGCCGCCAGCGAGAGCCGCCTGGACAAGGTGCTGAAAGCCGGAAAGATCACCAACGTCTGCGAGCCTTACTTTGCTCCCTATGAGTTCATTGACAACACCAAGTCCGGCCAGGAACAGTTCCGGGGCGCCGATATGGAGCTGGCCCGGTACATTGCAAAGGAGCTGGGCGTGGAGCTGGAGATCGTGCCTCTGGAGTGGAGTGCCGTGCTGACGGGCGTTGGTGCGGGCAAGTATGATATGGCTGTGGCCGGCATGGCCTATACCCCGGAGCGGGCGGAGACCATGGCCATGTCCAAGGTCTATAAGCCCGGCGGGGATCAGGGTCTGCTGGTTCCGGCGGACAAGGTGGACGAGTATACCTCTCTTGCCGATTTTGCCGGTAAGAAGGTGGGCTTCCAGAGCGGCACTGTGCAGGAGCAGAACGTGCTGACCCAGCTGCCCGATGCCGAGCCTGTTACGTTTGACATCATCCAGAACGCCGTGCTGGCCCTGGACAGCGGCAAGGTGGACGCCGTTTCCGTTTCCATTGCCAACGGCGAGATGTTTGTTGCCACCAATCCCAAGCTGGCGGTTTCCACCGTTCAGTTTGACAACAGCCAGAACGGCAACGTCATCGGCTTCCCCAAGGGGGAGACCGAGCTGGTGGACGCCGTGAACAAGATCATTGACCAGGTGCTGGATCAGGGCCTGTACGACCAGTGGCTGGAAGAAGCCACGGCCGAGGCTGAAAAACTGGGCCTGTAAGAAGCAGGCCGCCGGGAGGGGATCACATTGCTTTCATTTCTGCAAAATATCGTTTTGATCATACAGCGTTACGGCGCCGTATTTGCGCAGGGCCTCTGGAATACGCTCTGGCTGTCCTTTGTGTCTGTGTTCCTGGGGACGTTCCTGGGTATTCTGGTGGCGCTGGGCAAGCTCTCCCGGCACAAGCTGCTCAACGGCGTGGTCAGCGCCTATATTGAGATCATCCGGGGCACGCCTATTCTATTGCAGCTCTATTTCTTCTGGCTGGCCCTGCCCAATGTCCTGCCGGACATTTCGGACACCGCCTGCATCCTCAGCGCACTGGTGGTAAACGCCAGCGCCTACATCGCGGAGGTCATCCGGGCGGGCATCCAGGCGGTGGACGCCGGACAGCGGGAGGCGTCCCTCAGCCTGGGCATGACGGAGGGGGCCATTATGACGAAGGTCATTTTCCCCCAGGCCATCAAGAACATTCTGCCCGCCCTGGGCAACGAGGTCATCGTGATGATCAAACAGACGTCCCTGGCCTCTGTGTTCTTCTTCGGAGAACTGATGACCGCCTACAAGCAGGTCCAGTCCACCACCTTCCTGGCCCTGGAGCCCCTGACCATCTCCGGCCTGATCTACCTGTTCCTGACGGTGACGCTGTCCCGCATCACCCGCCACTTTGAAAAGAGGATGAAGCAGAATGAACGATAAAAATGTAATTCTGGAAGTTCGTGGACTGCAAAAGCGCTTCGGCAATTTAGAGGTCCTCAAGGGCCTTGATCTGGATATTCACGAGGGCGAGGTCATTTCCATCATCGGCCCCTCAGGCTGCGGAAAATCCACATTCCTCCGGTGCCTGAATCTGCTGGAAAAGCCGGACGGCGGCTCCATCCGCTTTGAGGGACAGGAGGTGACCGGCGCCAAGACGGACGTGACCGCCTACCGCCGGAAGATCGGTATGGTGTTCCAGCATTTCAATGTGTTTCCCCACCTGACCGTTCTGAACAACGTGACCCTGGCTCCGGTGAGCAACAAGATGATGACGGAGGCCCAGGCCGTGGAAAA
>ERZ808246.1988-NODE-1988-length-13493-cov-2.955499_pt1 | contig 13493 bp, 14 predicted proteins | sample MGYA00521083_ERZ808246 | MGnify/ENA primary metagenome ERZ808246 (study PRJEB31516, sample SAMN03275577) | gut metagenome | biome: mammalia-associated habitat; material: feces | host: Papio cynocephalus | place: Kenya | collected 2012-07-07 ...
GAATTAATCCCGGACTTTGCCACTGCGCGAATTCTGCCACTACACTTGATTCTCCTGAAATGCATCTTGACATGGTTCGGCCAGGAATTATTGTTTATGGCTATTATGCAGATGAAGTTTCAAAAGAATATTTAGCTTCAAAAGGAAAAAGTGTGGAACTAAAACCTGTTATGACTTTAGAAAGCTGTGTTTCTTCGATTCGGCAATTTAAAAAAGGAAACTTTGCAGGTTATGGATGCAGATGGGAAGCCAAATCTGATACCAACGTTGGAGTTATTCCTGTTGGCTATGCAGACGGATGGTTCAGGCGGTTTTCTGAGTGCGGTGTGAAAATTGCAGTAGATGGAAAAAACTATCCTATTTGCGGCCGTATTTGCATGGATCAGTGTATGATAGACTTGGGTGCAGACTGTAACGCAAAACGATGGGATAAAGCCATTTTATTTGGGGACAGTTCGGATGGAGCTTTGCAAACTGCCGATGACATTGCGCGTCTTACAGGTACAATTTCATACGAAATAACCTGCGGAATCTCAAAACGTGTCATTCGTGTCTTTGTTCAGTGAGAAAACTGCACAATTGTTTTCTGTGCTAAAAGATATTTTTTTACTTCCGCAACTAGATAGAACGAGCCTGTAACTAGAACAGTAGCCTTTTCTTCTGCGGCCTTGGAAAGTATGTACGGAATGGCTTTTAAGTAATCAGGAATTGCAGTATATTCTATGCCGGATTTTTCAAAAGCTGCCTTTAGCCGCGGAAAGTCGGATTCTTTTGTTCCTCCTGGCACGGTTAAAATTATTTGGCTGAATTTTCCTTTGAATAATTCTGCGATTTCCTCTGCATTTTTGTCTGCCGCGCAAGCAAAAAGAAGGTACGAATCATTTTTTTCATTTGGAAAAAGGTTACAGAATGTATCCATTGTAAAGCCGATGCTTTTTACAGTGTGCGCCCCGTCTAATATTAAGTTTGAAATATCCTGAAACTTTGAATTTGCCAAATCGACTGGTTCAAATCTTCCTGGGAGAATGGTTTTTTCAAGTCCTTTTTCAATTGTACTTTCATCAAGATTTGGAAGTATTGTTTTTACAGCCAGTGACGCAACAGCTGCGTTTTTTGCCTGGAACTCTCCTAGTAGCGAAAGAGAAACATTTAAAGGGCGTGAAAATTTTTCAGAATCCAAGGAAAAACACATTTTTATTGAATTTTGTCTAAAAAAGTGTACATCGTGAGAGATTGTTGAATTTTGCTGTATATTTTTGTATACAACTTTAGGTATTTTACAGTGTTCATCTGTGAAAAGAATTGGAGCGTTTTTTTCTTTTGCAATTTTTCTAAAAACATTTTTTACTGATTCTTTTTGCCCGGAAACGATTACGGGAATTCCTTGCTTTATAATTCCTCCTTTTTCTGTGGCGATGAGTTCTTCTGTGTGTTCAAGTTCAATTTGGCTTATGCAGCTGCAAGCTGGAGTTATTACATTTGTTGCATCAAGTTTTCCTCCGATTCCAACTTCATAAACTGCATATTTTGTTCCGGCATTTTTAAAGCACAACATTCCAAGCAATGTTGCAAGCTCAAACCAAGTGACAGGTCTTTTTCCGGGAAGCTCTTCGGTCTTAATGGAATTTATGCTGTCTATAAGCTGTTTTACAGACTCTTCGTAGACTTTTTCAGGAAAGGGACCAGAAGCTGTACCTATTCTTTCGTTGAAATTCAAGATATGTGGCGATGAATACAAACCTGTGTAATATCCGGCTTCTTCCAAAATACAGGCAATCATTTTTGAAATTGAACCTTTGCCTTTGCTTCCTGCGACATGAAAGCTCGGACAGCAATCTTGCGGGTTGTAAAGACGTTTGCAAAGAAATTCCATCGTGTCGAGCCAAAAATATTTTTCTTTGGAGTTTTTTCAAAGTTCAAATACTCTTCGGCAAAGTTTTCAAAGACACCGATTGCAGATTTTTTTTCATTCATTTATTTGCCTCTAGGAATTTTTCATAAGTCCATTGGCTTATTGAATATCTGTAATTTATTGATTTTATTGCCTCTCCATTTTTTTTCAGAGAAGAAAATGAAGGTATAACAATGTAAGAGTCATCTTTTTTGTAAATTGAATAAACAGCTTTATTCGTATTGCTGAATATTCTTGAAATAACTTTTTCCGGCTTGATATTTTCTGACGGTGAAAGATACACAAGCTGCCCTCTTCTTAGCTTTGCGGAAGCTTCATTTTCATCAGCTACGCATAAAGGCTCTATGTACGGATCAGCCCAGAACGAGGCATCTTTAAAAAGAAAATTTGAGACAGAAGTTTTTGTTTCCCAAACTGTCTGTTCTTTTGATGTTCTGAATGAAATTCTTTCAGTGATAGAATCTTCTATTCCAAAGAAAAATTCTGAAACTTTTTCACTTCCATTTTTGAAAAAAGTTATGCGGCATGAATTTTTTTCATCTACGCCAAGGCTTGCCCAGGACGAAACTTTTTCAGCTTTTTTATACAAAGTGTTTTCTTTTTCGGCTTCTGCTAAGAAATTTTTTATTGTCTGAATGTCGCAAGGCCAGTTTAGCGTCATGTTTGAGTCGTCATCTGTTCCAAGCCATATATTATCTTTCTGTGATATTATAATTTTTTTTCTTTCCTTTGCGTTATAAATTTCAATGAAAGAAATTTCTTTGGCATTGCTAATGAATTTCAGTTTTGAAGTTTCTGGAATATTTTTTCTTGACAGCGGAAGAAAAAGAAGCAGCAGAACTAGAACAAGAATTATGTCGAATCCGTAAAATATAAGAAGAGCTTTTTTTGATGAAATGCGCTTCATTTGTTGAACCTCCTTCTCTTTGAAAAGAAAACAAAACCTATTGTTAGGTTTATAAATATTGGCAGAAAACATGTTATAAGAAGTGTTTTTATTGCAGCTTCTCTTAAATTTTCATTGCTGATTTTATAAACTGAAGTGTTAAATGTTGTTTTATTTTTTAAGGTTAAAAGTTCATCCTCACCATTTAAAATAAAAATTCCATTACATAAAAAATCAAGGCTTCTTGAGTCAACATCTAAAATAGAATTTGAATTATATGAAAGCAGCGAATCTGAAAAAGCATATTGATCTGCAAAAAGTATTAGAGACGGGGATTTTTCATTTTCCTTTGCAGAGAAAGCGCAGACTGAAAAAGATGAATATTCTTGCTCTGATTCAGCTGTCTTTGGAACTGCAAAAGGATTTGTTATAAAACTTTCTGTTCTTGGAATTTGCCATGAGCGACTGCTTGTAAAAAGAATCGGAACTGTTTTTAAGTTTTCAATTTCTGCAACTTCATCGTCAATATCGAATGCGCAAGGCCAAAAAAGTGAAAGCCCGGAAACTGCATTTTTCTGCGCCCTTAAGGAAATCCAAAGTGGATAATTTATATATTCTGTCTGAGATGCTTTTTTATTTCCATTGACATCGGAATTGCTTGTCATTGTAATTCTTAAATTTGAAATGTCGCAAGTCAGAGTCTGTTTAAAATAAATTCCAAAAGTGAACATAAGCCGCTCAAAAAGCTGATTGGATTCATTTTGCTTTACAGACCAATTGTCTTCAAAGTCTATTGAATAAGGCTGGCTTGCAATAAAAACTTTTCCGCCATTGAGAATAAATTTTTCAAGAACTTTGCAATCGCTTTTTGTGAACTTGTCGCTTCCGAAAATAATCAGAGGAATGTTAGGAAGTTCATCAAACGAAATATCAACGCTTGAGCTTTTTTCAGAAGGAAGCGATGTTTGGATTACTGAAAATCCTTCCGCCCCAAGATATTGAAAAGCAAGATTGTAGCCGTTTGCAAAAGATGAGGCACAGACGACTTGAACTGGATTTTCTTTTTCTTCAACAAGAGATTTTATTTTTCTAGTCAAATCAAATTCTAGCCTTGATATATTCAGCACAAATGGAATTGTTTCGCTTTTTCCAAGGTAGTCAATTTTTATAGCTGAATAAACATTTGTGATACTTGCAGAATCTGCGGAAGAAGTTCTAATCGGATAACCTCTTATTCCTGCTTCTGAAAGTTTTTTTGCAATGTTTTCTTTTGCCGGATTTATAATTTCAAGTGAAACTTTTTTTGATTCCCCTGCATAGCTTTGTAAAAAATCAGTTACATCTTTTACTTGCGGATAAAGGCTTTTTAATTTGGGGCTTAAATAATAAGAAATTGAAACAGGATCTTCAACTTGGCTTAAGATTTTTTTGCTGTATTTACTTATGCTGAAATTTTTTGATGAAGTAAAATCAATTTTAAAATTTAAGTTTTCATTTACAATTGTAAAAAGTAAAAATGAAAATAAAAATGCGCGTTTTAATTTTTTTAAATAAACAGACTTGTTCCCTTTTTTGTGTTCCTGAATAAAAAATGCAAGTGCATAAAAAAATACAGCGCATGAAGCAAAAAAAAGAAAATCAGAAATGCTGAAAATTCCTTTTGAAAAAGAATCAAATCTCCAGGCGAATGAAATGAATTTTATTATTGCGCTTAAGAATTCCGGCTGATTAAAATAAAGCGGAATGTTGTGAATTGAATTTATGATTGCAAGAAAAAATGCTGAAACTACAAAAGAAACTCCAGCGGATTTTATTATGCTGAAAATAAAAATTACAAAAGAAACTGATGCGGCAAAGTAAAATAAAATTCCTATAAAGCCAATGAAAACTTGAGAAATTTCAATATCGCCAAAAAAAGAAACGCAAACTGGAACTAAGACAGAAAGCAATGTTGCAAAGCAGCAAATAAAAAAAACTGAAAAAAATTCTGGAAAAAATATAAAAACTGATTTTAAAGGAAAATCTTTTTTTACATTTGAAGAAATTGAAATTAGCCCTGGCAAAAATAAAATGCAGGCTGGCGGAAATGCTGAAAAAAAACTATGCAAGTCTGTAGAACCAGCTCCAAGAAAAAACTGCTGCCCAACAAAAAATCTAAGGCTTATGAAAATTCCGAATGCGGCAATTAAAATATATGTGAACGGATTTATTGCAAAATTAAAAAAATATCTTTTTAAAATATATTTCATTGTGATTTTTCCGTGGCGAGAATAAACGCTTCTTCAAGATTTTTACAGTTAAATTTTTTTACTATTTCTTTTTCAGTTCCGCAAGCTGCGACTTCTCCGTTTGCAATTATGTAAATTCTATTGCACATAGAAACTGCTTCTTCAATATGGTGCGTTGAAAAAATAATTGTCATTGAGCTTGAAAGATTTTTTAGCTTTTTTCTGAACGAAGCAATTTGCGCTGGATCTAATCCTGCTGAAAATTCATCAAGAACAAGGATCTTTGGAAGTTTACAGATTGCTTTTGCGAGGCTCGTTCTTTGTTTAAATCCTTTTGAAAGCTTTGAAATTTTCTTATTGAAAACTTCTTCTAGTCCACAAATTGTAGCTGCCTTTTTTACAGTTAAATCAGCTTCGTTTTTTTTCTGTCCTGAAATTTCAGCTTCAAAAAAAAGAATTTCTTTTACTGTAAGGCTTGAATCAAGTTCTGGAATTTCTGGAACAAAAGCCGTTGCCTTTTTAAATTCATCAGTTTCTTCAGTTCCGCAAATTCTTACAGTTCCGCTGCTTTGGTAATGAAGTCCGCATATTGCTTTTAAAACAGAAGTTTTTCCGGCTCCATTCGGCCCAAGAATTCCAGTGATAGAATTTTTTTCTGCATAGAAATTTATATTTTTGCAGGCTGAAAATTTTCCGTAATTTTTGCAGAAAGAAATCAGTTCAACTTCATTCGACATAAGGAATCTCTATTCTCATTCTGTCTTTTGTAAGGCGTGCTTCTGGATAAATTTCTTGCGCCTGCTCTAAAAGAACATTAAGCTCTTTGTCGTTGTAACGCGGACTGTAGTGAATGAGACCCATTCTTAGCGCATTGGCATCTCTTGCAATTGTGGCTGCCTGACGGGATGTCATGTGTTTTTTTTCTTTTGCCTGATCTTCACATCCGTCTGCAAACATCCCCTCGCAAATCAAAAGATCGCTGCCCTTCACTTCTTTTGCAATCGACGGAAGATACATTGTATCTGTTACAAAACTAAATTTACGTCCGCTTCTGTTTTTTCCAACAACTTGCTCAGGCTTTATTTCAATTCCGTCTTCATTCACAACGCTTTCGCCGCGCTGAAGTTTTCCCCACAAAGGGCCTTTTGGAATTTTCAAACGTTCTGCTTCTTCCGGATTGAATTCTCCTGGACGGTCAAGTTCTTCCAATGTATATCCTACACAAGTTTTTGTATGCTCAAGAGGAAACGACCTTATATAAAATCCGTCGCCTTCATAAACTACGCCCGGCTCTGTTATTTCTTTAACAACAATAGGATAATTTATGTACATATCCAAAACTTTGCGGCTTGTTTCTATATATTCTGCGATTTTCGGTGGACCAAAAATATAAAGAGGTTCGGTTCTGTCAACTTGAGAAGAAAGCATAAGAATTCCGGGAAGCCCTGTAACGTGGTCTGCATGCGTATGCGAAACAAAAATCGCATTGATTTTTTTCCATTTTAAATTAAGCCGCCTTAAAGAAACCTGCGTGCCTTCTCCGCCGTCAAATAAAAACAAGTCTCCGTCGCGCCGAAGCAAAACTGATGTAAGGTGGCGATATGGCAACGGCATCATTCCTCCGCAGCCCAAAATAAAAGCTTCCATATTCATGGAAACGATTTTATACAAAAAAAAGACTTTCTTCAATCTAGCGTATTTAAAATTCCTGATGTAACCTTGCAAGTTTGATTTTTATTTACTATAATAATTAGTCTTTATTTTTATAGGGGAAAACATTGAAATCTATTTTTAAGAATATTTTTGCTTTTGCTTTATTTTCTGCTGCTTTTGCCGGCGTTTTTTCAGAATCGCCTTATAATAAAAATTTGTCAGCTGAAGATATTGAGTCTTTGAACAACGGAAAAACTATAATTAAAAACACAGGCTCATACAAGAAGATGTGCATGAAAGGTGAAAATCCGGGCTTGAAAAAAGCTGTGGAAACCGTCAGCAGCCTTAAGCCTGCTTATTTTGCCGAAGTCATAAAAGAATATCCTTATGAAGGCAATGAGAATCTTCTTGAAAATTTTTCTTCGCTTGTGATGGATATTCCGTCTTATGCTGGAATTCCTTATTATTCGGAGCGAGCAGAAGAATGGTATGACTTGTATACTTCCGCGGAAATAAAATCAACGCAAGAAGATGAAAACATTCAGATTGTAAATGCTGATTTTGAAATGAAACCTTTTGGTCTTGTTCCAATGAAAATCACTTCTGAAAGAAACGACGGATATTATTACTATGAGTCAACAAATCTTTCAACAATGCGCTACTACGACAAATTCAATTGCGTTAGCCCGGAAAATATGAAGTCGATAATTGTGATTTTCAAATCGGAAGATAAATGGATTCTTTACGGAATCGGAGCGGTAAAAGCTCCAAGCGTTTTTTTTCTTAGAGACCGTGTTGATACATCTTTTATGAACAGAATAAAAACTTTCTGCGCCTATTTCTTTGCAAAAATGGAAAAGCAGAAAATGCAGGAGCAATAACAAAATGAAAGATTCGAATTTTACTGATGTTGTGATTCTTGCCGGCGGATTTGGCGAAAGACTTTGGCCTGCTTCAACTCCGGAATTTCCAAAACAGTTTATGGCTTTTGCAGACGGAATTTCTTTTTTGCAGAACGCAGTTATAAGAGCGTTGGCTGTTGAGCCTTCTGGAAAAATTCTGATTATTTCACGTCCTGAAATTTGCGCAGAGCTTACAAAACAAGTTGAAGCATTAAAAGAAAAAGTTTCCGAGCAGCAGAAAAAGAAAATAGAAAACGATTTGTATGTAATTGCAGAACCTTGCTCAAGGCACACTTGCCCTCCTCTTTTGCTTGCCTGCAAATTTCTTGAGCTTGCGGAAAAAAAAGAGCATTTGATTTTGGTTTTAACAAGCGACCAAGTTATTTCACCTTTGGAAAATTTTGTTTCGGACTGCAAGAAAGCTGCGGATTTTGCGCATCAGGGAAAATTCGTGTGCTTTGCGATTCCGCCTTACGAGCCTTCAACTGGGTTTGGCTATATAAACATGGGAGAGTCTTTGGACTCTGAAGATTCAGTTTTAAAGATTGCAAGCTTCAAGGAAAAGCCTGACTTGGAAACTGCAAAGGTTTATCTTGCAAGCGGAAAATATGCCTGGAACAGCGGAATGTTTGGATTTTCAAATTTGCTTTTTGAATCTGAAATTAAAAAGTACGAAAGCGAAATGTATGAAACTTTTAAAATTTTTGACACTGCTGAATTTCCAAAAATAAAACTTTTAAATTCGATAAAATATATAGAAAACTGGCAGCCTCTTAATGAAGCCTACAGTTCTGTAAAATCAATTGCAGTTGATAATGCAGTTGCCGAACGGACTCAGAATGCGGTTTGTGTAAAAGCTTCTTTTAGCTGGGATGATGTTGGAAGCTGGGATTCATTTGAAAAATATTTTGAGCAAGGTGAAGAAGAATTTATTTCAGTTGAAAGTGGCGGAAACTTTGTCTATTCCGATATGCCGGTTGCCCTTTGCGGAGTGCAGGATTTGATTGTTGTTGTGAAAAATGGTAAAATCCTTGTTATGAAAAAAGGTGCGAGTTCTTCTATTAGAGACGTTGTAAAAAAATTCAAGGAAAAACAGTAAAAGCGTTTTATTACTTTGGAGCAAAAAATGGTTTGGCTTATCGGTTGCAAAGGAATGCTTGGAAGTGAAATTGCTAAGCAGCTTACAGAAAATAAAATTGACTGGATTGGAAGCGACAGAGATGTTGACATAACAAATCCTGCAGAGCTTTCAAAATTTGCTCATAATCATGGAACGGCCGCCGGAAGAACTGGAATTTCTGTTGCCCGAGGAACTGTTCCAGAAAAAATAACTTGGGTAATAAACTGCGCCGCCTACACTGCCGTAGACAAGGCTGAAGAAGATTCTGAGCTTGCAGAAAAACTTAATGCTGAAGGTCCTAAAAATATTGCAAGGATTACACGTGAGCTTGGCGCAAAACTGATTCACATTTCAACAGATTATGTTTTTGACGGAACGGGAAATTTTCCATATACAGAAGATATGCTGAAATGCCCGGATTCAGTTTATGGAAGGACAAAAGCGGCAGGCGAAGATTTTGTGGAAAAAGAAATGACCCAGTACTATATTTTGCGTACTGCATGGCTTTACGGATTCGATGGAAAAAATTTTGTCTACACAATGACAAAAGCGATGAATTCAAAAGATGAAGTCAGTGTTGTTTGCGATCAAAAAGGAACTCCGACTTGCGCTGTGGACTTGGCTTCTGCAATTTTAAAAATTATATCCACATCAGAAAAAGCAAAAAGCCTGTTTGGAAAAAAATCAGCTCTGCCTTATGGAGTTTATCATTTTACAAATTTAGGTGAAACGACTTGGTTCGATTTTACAAAAAAAATATATGAACTTGGAAAAAAGTACGGCAGAATCACAAAGGACTGCGCTATAAATTCCTGCACAACCGAAGAATATCCATGCGCCGCAAAACGCCCGGCATATTCAGTTTTAAGCAAAGATAAAATTCAAACTTTGCTGAAATTTAAAATTCCTGAATGGCAAGAAAGCCTAGAAAAATTTATAAAGAATGACAGATTTTTAATAAAGTAAATGACAACTAAAAATTAGGCAAATTTTTTCTTGATGTTAAAATAAAAAAGGCTTCGGTAACTAAACAATATCGAAGCCTTTTACTTTTATTTTGCTAAAAAAAAATGATGTTTACTTTCGCACCTTTCCATGCAGAAAGTCGTCATAGCTGATTTCAATTCCCTTGCGGACATCGACTTTTGCCTTCCAGCCTAGGTTGTTCAGGCGGGTTACATCGCAGAGTTTTCTTGGTGTTCCGTTAGGCTTTGAAGAATCCCATTCAATCCGGCAAGTTCTTCCAGTTTCCGCAACATCAGCATAAACGACCTCACGGATTGTTCCGGCAAGTTCCTTGATTGTCAGCTCTTTTCCGGTTCCAACATTCACGAAGTCTCCAGTCGGAGTTCGCAAATCTTCTGCGTTCTTGTTTTCCATAAGGTAGACAACCGCATCCGCCAAGTCGCCTGCAAAAAGGAATTCGCGCAACGGAGAGCCGTCGCCCCAAAGGTGAACGACATCCTCGCCGCTCGCCTTTGCCTCGTGAAATTTCCTAATCATCGCAGGGAAAACGTGGCTTCCAGCAAGCTCATAATTGTCGCCGATTCCATAAAGATTCGTCGGCATCACAGAAAGGAAGTTTGTTCCGAACTGCTTGTTGTACGCCGTGCAGAGCTTTATCACGCTGATTTTTGCAAGAGCGTAAGCGTCATTCGTAGGCTCAAGCGGACCTGTAAGAAGAGACTCTTCCTTTATCGGCTGCTCAGCCATTTTAGGATAGATGCAGGTCGAGCCGAGGTTCATCAGCTTTTTTACGCCGTTTTTGCGCGCCGCCTCAACGACATTGAATCCAATCACCATGTTCTGATAGATAAAATCCGCAGGATAAGCTGAATTCGCCCCGATTCCGCCAACATGAGCCGCAGCAAGAAAAACGTACTCCGGTTTTTCTTCCTCAAAGAATCTGTTAACATCCGCCTGATTCAGAAGGTCAAGCCCGCTGTGAGTTCTTGTAATGATATTCGTATAGCCGCGCGCCTGAAGTTCACGGAGAATCGCACCGCCGACCAGTCCGCGATGTCCCGCTACGTAAATTTTTGATGATTTTTGCATTTTTATTAATCCTGATAAGCTTTATTAAAATCCGAACAAAGACTTTTCAAGTTTTGAAGCCCTGATTATAGAATAAAGTGTTCCGATAGGCAGCTGATTGTTTCCGTGGCAAGGCACAATTGTTGTCGCGCCAAGTTCCGCATTATGCCACTTCTGATGCGAGCCTTTTTGTCCGATTAATACAAATCCATTGTCCTTCAAGATACGGACAATTTCTTTTGAAGACAGTCTGACCGGTATCTAAATAACCATCTGCAGCACTTTTGATTCGGCAGGCACTTGAAAATCTGACGGTTCAAAGAAAAGTTCCGCAGCTTCCTTGAAATTTTCAGAAGCTTCCTCCAAAGTCGCTCCGCATGAATTTATTCCAGGAAGCTCCGGGCAATATGCCGCCCAAGAATTAACAGCGTCGTCGTATTCCAACACAACCCTTAATGTCATTTTTAGCCTCCTATTTTTCATTAATATTAACATGCGGAAAACGAAATGACAAGAATTACCTTTTGTGCAGAGTCCTTTCCTTTTCAACGTAATCAAGGTCGTGCTGCATCATTATGTGCACAAGCTCCCTGAACGATGTCTTTGTAGGATTCCAGCCGAGAGTTTTCTTTGCCTTTGTCGGGTCGCCAAGAAGTGTCTCAACTTCCGCCGGGCGGAAATATTTGAGGTCAACTTCTATAAGACATTCGCCTGTAGCCTTGTTATAGCCCTTCTCGTTAACACCTTCGCCCTTGAACTCAATCTCGATTCCAGCCTCTGCAAAAGCGCACTTGCAGAATTCTCGGACAGAATGCTGCTCGCCTGTCGCAACAACAAAATCATCCGGCTTTTCCTGCTGAAGAATCAGCCACATACATTCAACGTAATCCCTTGCGTATCCCCAGTCGCGGAGCGCGTTCAGGTTGCCAAGATAAAGACGCTTCTGGTATCCCTTTGCAATACGGCTTGCGGCAAGAGTGATTTTTCTTGTGACAAAAGTTTCTCCGCGGCGTTCCGACTCATGATTGAAAAGAATTCCGTTTGAACAGAACATTCCGTAGCTTTCACGGTAGTTTTTCATAATCCAGAATCCGTACAGTTTTGCAACGGCATAAGGCGAGCGCGGATAAAACGGCGTGGTCTCTTTCTGCGGAACTTCTTGAACAAGCCCGAACAGCTCGGATGTAGAAGCCTGATAAATCCTGCAAGTTTTTTCCATTCCAAGGAAATGAACCGCCTCAAGAATGCGAAGAACGCCTGTCGCGTCAGTGTCCGCAGTAAATTCCGGTACCTCAAAAGAAACCTGAACATGGCTTTGAGCTGCAAGATTGTAGATTTCATCCGGCTTGATTTCACGGATAAGACGTATCATGCTCTCGCTGTCGGTAAGGTCGCCGTAGTGAAGATAAACCTTGCGGTTCTTGTGCATATCCTCAATCAGGTCGTCAATGTAAAGATGCTCAATCCGGCCTGTGTTAAACGACGAGGAACGGCGGATAATTCCGTGAACCTCATAACCTTTGTCCAAAAGGAATTCCGCAAGAAACGAGCCGTCCTGCCCGGTAATCCCAGTGATAAGCGCTTTTTTCATTTTATTCTCCTATGAAAAATGAGATGTGTATTTCTAAAAATTAGCTGACGACAACAAAAATGACCTGCCGGAAATGTGGCAGGTGAATGGGAGAGAGAAAAAATTATTTTTTGTGTAAAAATTTACAAGTTAATGTTTATTTTCAAAACAAATCGGAGTGAGAACCTATTGCATTTTGTAAAACAGAGGTGAAACTTTATTCCTTCTTTATAAGAAAATCCAATAACATTTTTGGTGAAAATATCAAGGGATTCTCTATATCTGCTTCCAAAAAGTCTTTGTCTCCCGAAAGAATTATATCTGCGTTATTAAATATTGCATCGCTCAGAACTGGAATATCTTTTTTATCCCTTAAAGTTCCAAACTGTTTTTCTGTACTTTTACAGAATTTTATTGGCAATGTATGATACAGTTCATAAATTGTGCTTGCCTTATCTGGCCACTTTAATTCGAGTTTATCTTTGAATTCCTTGTCAACATATTCAGAAACAAGAAGCTCAAATTCATTATCAAACAACAATTCAAAAAGTTTACCAGCCGTACCGCCAAAAACAAAGGCTGAAACAAGGACATTTGTATCAATAAAAATTTTCACTTCGCCCTGCTCTGTCTGAACTGTCTCATATCCTCAATCATTTCTGATTCGGAGTTCCATCCTTTATCTTCTTCAAAAAGAGATTGAATCTTTTTCAATGTGGCAGAAGGCGATGTTTTCGACAAAACAATGTTATTAGAAAACTGTCCGGGATTAGAAGTATTCTTTCTCAGAAGAAAATCAATAAAATCATTCACTTCTGATTTTAACTCATCTGTCAGAATATTATACTTCTCTAAAATTGCATAAGACATAAAAGCACCTCCTGTAAGACAAGAGCAATTAAAAGATAGCACAAAGTTTTTACCAAAGCAACGAAATGCTATTCTATTTACCAAACAAATCGGAGTGAGAGCCAGTTTCAACCAATACCAGAGTAAGCGTGCTTTTTGTCTTTCGATAGCAAAAAGCTTTTCTTTGCCAGCTTATATGATCTTTTGAACTGACTAGTCCAGATCACTTCATAAATCACTTGTCCAAGTCCGCCCACATTTTTTCCATGTCAGTATAGCGAGTTGTTTCTTTTGAATTCTCCAATTTTTTTGCCTCCTCAACAGCTGAAAGCAGTTCCT
>ERZ808246.1989-NODE-1989-length-13492-cov-7.636898_pt1 | contig 13492 bp, 10 predicted proteins | sample MGYA00521083_ERZ808246 | MGnify/ENA primary metagenome ERZ808246 (study PRJEB31516, sample SAMN03275577) | gut metagenome | biome: mammalia-associated habitat; material: feces | host: Papio cynocephalus | place: Kenya | collected 2012-07-07 ...
AGCTGCTAGAATTGCAGGACCAACAAGGGTGTTGCACTTCTAAATAGACACCGGGTTCATCTTCAGCGGCGGCATTCTTCACGCATAGGCCGCGATGAAGGTGCTTGATGACGAAGCCATGTGCGCCGCAGTGTCGGAAAACCTCCGATTGCTCCGGACATTTCCATACTGGCATGGGTACCCGGTATGCGGGATTGCAGTCGATTGCACACGCCGGGTATGGTACATTCGCCGCAGTGTTTCGGCGCTTTGACGTCCAGGTTCCCGTTTGTGGTTGGGGTTCCGGGCGCGCGCATAGCGGCGCATGAATGGTCAATGCGCGGAAGCACGCTCAAAAACAAACGCATCCGGTCACACGAGGGAGAAGATATGGCCGAAGACAGCGCAAATCCGTTGACTCCAATGGGGAACGGCACCAATGCCGATCAGTGGAATGATCATGACCATGCCATTGCGGAAGGAAATGCCCACAACGGTGTGCCTGTCGCCGTGGACGGCAACGCTCAGCCCAGGGGGAACGCGCCGGCAGACGGCAATGATCAATGCAACGGGTACGCCCCGTCGAACGGTGACGCACAGCCAATGGGGTACGCCCCTGCGAACGGCTATGCCGCCCCGCAGCCCAATGGCGGTATTCCGGCGAACGGTTATACAGGCAGCCGGCCATACACGCCTGTGCAACCGACGCAATCGATGCCGTACATGCAGCCTGCGCAGCCAATGCAACCTGTACAGCCAATGCAGAGCGGGCCTTTTCTGAGCCAGCGGCCGACGATGCAGAGCCAGCAGCCGACGGCGCAGAGCCGGCAGTCGGGTGACAAACCGCAGATGGACGCCTCGAAGATCCTCCAATATGTCACCCTGGGCATCAGCATCATCGCATTGATATTGGGCATCGTGGCGAACGTGCACGTCGTCAAGCCGTATCGCATCGCCAGCGTGGCCGCTTCCAAACCCACTGGCAGTGCGAACAGTGAGAAGGACTCCGACGCCAAGAACAGTGCGAAAAACCAGAAGGATTCCGATTCCAAGACGAAGTCGGAATCCGGCTCGACGGATGGTGATTCATCGAAGGACTTCTCCGGCGCGGGCATCAAGGGCAAGTACGTGGGCACCGTCAACGGCGAGGAGATGTACGAGCTCGATCTTCCGGGTAGGAGGAGCGGCGATTCGAAAAGCAGCAACAACAAAGGCTATACCGTGTCCGCCGATTCCAAGCTCAAAGGCGACTACAAGCTCGGCGACCACAAGATGCATCTGGAGATAACCAACTTCGAGGCGGACGACACCTCCGCGACGCTCACCACCGAGGTGACCAACAACGGTACCTCGGAAGGGATTGCGGGCTTCGGCGCCTCGCTGTCCCAGAATGACGAGGCCGTTGATATAAGAGCCATCGGCTCCGCAAGCAAGACCATCGAGCCCGGCCATAAGGAGACCTTCACCACGAAGTTCAGGATCAACGATCCGTCCCAGCCGATTACGATCACGGTTCATTTGGCCGGTGAGAAGATGATCGCCACGTTCACGCCCCGGTCGTGACGGTAGGGAATCCGCGGTTTGCCACCGTGCTGTGGCTTGCCGGCGCGAATGAGCATCCATGCCATTTCGCGACGCAATGGGATGATTGCAGGCAAAAGGCCGGGCCGTCTGTGAACCATGCCCGTATGGGACACGGTCCACAGACGGCCCGGCCTTTGCTATCCGTTGCCGGAATGGCGTCTCCGGACATCCGGTCAGGCAACGGGCTAGGCGAAGTAGAAGCCCTGGAAGTCGTACAGGTACACGCGGTAGATGTACGAGGTGGCCAGCTTCATCGAGTACTGCGCCTGCAACGTGCCGTCGGCATCGTAGATGCCGAACAGGCCCTGCATGCCCGAATCCACCAGATTCAGGTCGTTGCCGATCTCCTGTACGGAACTGACGTAGGGGGAGTAAGGCACCTTGAAGGAATTCACCTCGGTGTACGTGCCGTCGTTCTCGTTCACCAGGTACTTGCGCAGACGGGAGCGCGAGTTCGCGTCGGTGGCGCTCTGCGCGGTGCTCAGCCCCTTGATCGCGGTCCAATCGTAATCCGGCCTGGTCATCGCGTATCCGAAGCTGTTGTCGAACAGCGTGAGGTAGTAGCTGCCATCCTCCAGCGAATCGTCCGTGCTGTACGTGACGGAATGCTGGCCGCCGGTGTCGCCGAAATCGCCGTTCTTGGTCAGGAAGGACGCCTTGTACTGCGTGCCGTCCCACACGCTCGGCTCGCCGATCATGTACTGCAGCTTCGGCTTGCCTTCGATATCCGCCACCTTGATGATCGTGGACGTCTCGCGCGCCGACAGGATCGCCGAGCCGTCGTTCAGCAGCTGGATGGTGTTGCAGTGGATCCAATCCCAGCGACCCGAGGCGCTGAGGTCGGATTCGTCGATGCCCGAATGCGTGGTCGTGGACTTGTAGTCGGCGAACATCGTGCCGAGGTCGAGCAGCAGCGTGGTCTTGCCGGTGGTGGTGTCGAGCTTGACCACCTGATCCTGCACCGCGTGATCCGACCGTTTCAGATCGGTGGCGAGCAGCACCAGATTGCCGTCGGAGTCGAGCGCGTAATCATGGTGGAGGATGAACCGGCTGTCCAGGTCGAGGATCTTCTCCAGTTTGCCGAGACGGTTCATGCCGACCATGGTGTGCGTGGACGCGGAGAACCACATCAGCCCGTTGTCGTCGAACAGCAACCGGTGCGAACGGTAGTACTTCACCGGGATCTCGCCGCGCAGCACACCGTTGACGTCGTAGTAGTACATGAAGTCCTGGTTGTCGGAATCGTTGCCGAGGATCGCGTACAGGCCGTTGCCCACGCTTTGCGTCGCCGCCGTGGTCGGCTGCCTCTTCTCCTCGAGCCGGATCTCCTCCTCGCCCAGCAGCTTCGGGCCCTTGCAGGTGATCTGCCCGGTGGTCACGGTGGAGCCGTTGGCGTCGGTGAGCTTGAGCGTGATGGTGTTGGTCTTCTTCGGGATGAGGCCCAGCACCGTGAACTCGTGGGTGGTGGAGTAGGTCTTGCCCTGGTTGGCGGTCGCGGAGAAATCCGGGTAGCCTTCGGCGTGCACGGTGTAGGAGACGCTGGTGGCCTTGTCGGTGGTGAAATACACGTACAGCGAAGTGGTGTTGGTGCCGTATGGGTTGACGGCGGTGAACGGGTCGTCCAGGGTGGCGGCCGACTTGGCGCGGTTCGTGGCGAGCGTGGTTTCGGCGTCGCTCTGGTATGCGGTGGTGTAGATGTTGGTGACCTTGGCGTTGAGCCGTTCGACACGGCTTCGCTCAACGGCCTCGCCGATCCTGGCGGCGCCGCCGAGCGGAAACATGGCGACGACGAGCGCCACTACTATAAGGGCGGCCGCGGCGGTGGCGATTCTGCGCCTCGTGAACAGGGCGCTTGCTGCGTTCTTGGCGGCGTTGGTGTGGAAGTGCGGTCGTATGGGTCTCATGATGGTCTTCCAGTGTCTTTCGCGATGGTTCCGGATAACAGACTCGTCGAGGATTCGGCGGATTGTTCGCTAATAGCGTCATACATGAGTCCACGGATTTTGTGTGGTCTTGCTGGACGTGTCGGGGAATTTTCCTGACTGTTTTCTGGGAAGAGCGTTGCGTCCTGCCGTACGCGGACATCCGCGCGGATGGGGAACGCCAGCCCGTAACACGGTGTTCTAGGGGTGGTGGCATAATAGCCAAGGCAATTTTTAGGGTTTTGCCCTTGAGGACCAACAGTATAGGTGAGTAAACGTGGCACAGACTACCAATGACATCAAGAACGGTTCCGTTCTGAACCTTGACGGCCAGCTGTGGACCGTCCTGAAGTTCCAGCACGTCAAGCCGGGCAAGGGCCCCGCTTTCGTGCGCACCACCATCAAGAACGTGCTGAGCGGCAAGATCGTCGACAAGACCTTCAACGCCGGCATGAAGATGGAGTTCGAGACCGTGGACAACCGCACGCTCCAGTACTCCTACGAGGACGGCGACAACTACGTGTTCATGGACATGACCACCTACGATCAGATCATGGTCCCGAAGAACCTGGTCGACAGCAAGTTCCTGCTCGAAGGCACCGACTGCATCGTGTCCTTCCACGACGGCACCCCGCTGTCCGTCGAACTGCCGGCCTCCGTCATCCTGACCGTCACCCACACCGAGCCGGGCCTGCAGGGCAACCGCTCCAACGCCGGCACCAAGCCCGCCACCGTCGAGACCGGTGCCGAGATCCAGGTTCCGCTGTTCATCAACGAGGGTGAGCGCGTTAAGGTCAACACCACCGACGGCTCCTACCTCGGACGCGAAAACTGAGTTACGACCAAGGTAAAGGACTGACGGCTGTATGGCACGTTCCACTGCCCGTAAGAGGGCTCTGAATACGTTGTATGAAGCGGATGAGAAGGGTCAGGACATCCTGTCCCTGCTCGAGGAGCGCATTGCGGTTCCCGGCGCGCAGACGCCGCTGCCGGAATACGCCATCGAAATCGTCCGTGGCGTCGCCGAGCATCGCCATGATATCGACGCGACGCTCGACGAGCACTCCACTGGTTGGAAGATCAGTCGTATGGGTGTCGTCGACCGCAATATTCTTCGCATCGCCGCATGGGAGATCATGTACAACGATGAGGTCCCCGACAAGGTGGCCATCGATGAGGCCCTCGGCCTTGCGAAGTCGCTATGCGATGACGAATCGCCCGCTTTCATTCATGGACTGCTGTCCGCTGTATGCACGGCTCGTGAGAAGCCGTTGGATTGATATTTGTTGAACGCCTCCCGTTATTGCACGGGGGGCGTTCTTTTGAGATATGACAAATCGTGTATCGGGTTTCGTTCCGTGGGCGCACAGGGCACGGGACGGATACGGCCGAGAGGATCGACGCATGGACGGGTATATGCCCGGTCGGCGTGTGAGTTCGAGATGAACGTTACTCTTGGCTTGAATGACCCGAATGAGCATAAGGGGGTTCGCGGTGAGCGACAAACCAATCTGTGACCAGAATGAGGCGGTTCTCGTTCTGGAAGATGGCCAGGTATATGTAGGTGAGCCTTATGGGGCCGAAGGCAGGACGACCGGCGAGATCGTGTTCGCCACCGGTATGACCGGTTATCAGGAGACCCTTACCGACCCGAGCTATGACCGTCAGATTGTGGTGCAGACCTTCCCGCATATCGGCGATACCGGCGTCAACGGCGAGGATCCCGAATCCTCGCGTATCTGGGTGGCCGGCTATGTGGTCCGCGATCCCAGCCCGAACGTGAGCAACTGGCGCGCCGAAGGCAGCCTTGACGACGATCTGAAGAAGCAGGGCATCGTCGGCATCAGCGGCATCGACACCCGTAAGCTCGTGCGCCACCTGCGTTCCGCGGGCGTGATGCGCGCCGGCGTGTTCTCCGGCGAGGCGTTGCTGGATGCCAAGGGCAACGTCCGTGAGCTGGACGAGTTCCTGGCCGAGGTGAAGGCCACCGCGCAGATGCAGGGGCTGAGCCTGTACGAGGAGGTCAGCACCAAGGAGACCTACACCATCGAGCCGTGCGGCGAATTCGAAGGCAAGGAGCCGCTGTACACCGTGGCCGCCGTCGATCTGGGCATCAAGGCCATGACCCCGCACCGTATGGCCGAGCGCGGCTGCCGCGTGCACGTCGTGCCCGCCGGCATCACATTCGAACAGCTGCAGGAGCTCAACCCCGACGGCGTGTTCTTCTCCAACGGCCCGGGCGATCCGGAGCAGGCCGGCCCCGAGGTCGAGCTGCTGCGCAAGGTGCTCGACGCCGGCTACCCGTTCTTCGGCATCTGCTTCGGCAACCAGCTGCTGGGCCGTGCACTCGGCTTCGGCACCTACAAGCTGAAGTTCGGCCATCGCGGCATCAACCAGCCGGTGAAGGACATGACCACCGGCAAGATCGAGATCACCGCCCACAACCACGGCTTCGCGGTCGACGCCCCGATCGGGAAGACCGTCGACGCCCCGTTCGAGAACGGCAAGTACGGCAAGGTGTTCGTCTCGCACATCGACCTGAACGACGATGTGGTGGAAGGCCTGCAGTGCGTGGACATCCCCGCGTTCTCCGTGCAGTACCACCCCGAGGCGGCCGCCGGCCCGCACGACGCGGCGTACCTGTTTGATCGTTTCGTTGAACTGATGAAGAATTCCAAGGAAGGTAAGTGACCCATGCCGAAGCGCACCGACATCAAATCCGTGATGGTAATCGGTTCCGGCCCGATCGTGATCGGTCAGGCTGCGGAGTTCGATTATTCAGGTACCCAGGCGTGTCGCGTCCTTCGTGAGGAAGGCATCCGCGTCATCCTGGTCAACTCCAACCCGGCCACCATCATGACCGACCCGGAGATGGCAGACGCCACCTACATCGAGCCGATCGCCACCCCGATCCTCGAGCGCATCATCGCCAAGGAACGCCCCGACGCGCTGCTGCCCACCCTGGGCGGCCAGACCGCACTGAACGCCGCCATGGCTCTGGGCGAGGCCGGCATCCTCAAGAAGTACAACGTCGAACTGATCGGCGCCTCCCTCGACGCGATCGACCGTGGCGAGGACCGCGAACTGTTCAAGAAGGTCGTGGAGAAGGCCGGCGCCGAATCCGCGCGATCCGAGATCGCGCACTCCCTGGCCGAGGTCGACAAGATCGCCGAGGAATTCGGCTACCCGCTGGTCGTCCGCCCGAGCTTCACCATGGGCGGCCTGGGCTCCGGCATCGCGCACGACGAGGAGGAGCTGCACCGCATCGCCGGTGCCGGCATCCACTACTCGCCGACCGACGAGGTGCTCATCGAGGAAGGCATCGAAGGCTGGAAGGAATTCGAGCTTGAGCTCATGCGCGACCGCAACGACAACGTCGTGGTCGTCTGCCCGATCGAGAACGTCGACCCCGTCGGCGTGCACACCGGCGACTCCATCACCGTGGCCCCCTGCTTCACCCTGACCGACCGCGAATACCAGAAACTGCGCGACATCGGCATCGCCATCATCCGCGGCGTGGGCGTCGATACCGGCGGCTGCAACATCCAGTTCGCCATCCACCCGAAGACCGGCCGTATCATCGTCATCGAGATGAATCCGCGCGTGTCCCGTTCCTCCGCACTGGCGTCCAAGGCCACCGGCTTCCCGATCGCCAAGATCGCCACCAAGCTGGCCCTGGGCTACACGCTGGACGAGATCCAGAACGACATCACCCAGTCCACCCCGGCATCCTTCGAGCCGACCATCGACTACGTGGTCACCAAGGTACCGCGCTTCGCCTTCGAGAAGTTCCCGGGCGCCGACCCCACCCTGACCACGTCCATGAAGTCCGTGGGCGAGGCCATGGCCCTGGGCGGCAACTTCCAGGAATCCCTCGGCAAGGCCATGCGCTCCATCGACAAGCGCCACATGGGCTTCAACTGGGATGGCGACAAGCCGTCCGCCAGCGAGGTCGAGGATCTGCTCGCCGCCATCAAGGTGCCGACCGAGAACCGCTATCTGCAGCTCATGCGCGCCATCTGGGGCGGCGCGACCATGGAGCAGCTGTACGCCGCCACCAAGATCGACCCGTGGTTCCTCAAGCAATTCATGCTCATCAACGAGACCGCGCTCAAGGTGCGCGACGCCGAGGCCCTGACGCCGAAGCTGCTGAAGAAGGCCAAGCTCGCCGGTCTGTCCGACGTGCAGATCGCGCATCTGCGCCACCTGGGCGACGAGGGCGAGAACACCATCCGCGAACTGCGCTGGACCTACGGCCTGCGCCCGGTCTACAAGACCGTCGACACCTGCGCCGCCGAATTCGACGCCGCCACGCCGTACTACTACTCCTGCTACGCCGACGAGACCGAGGTCAAGCCGCGTGAGCGCGAGGCCGTCATCATCCTCGGTTCCGGCCCGAACCGCATCGGCCAGGGCATCGAGTTCGACTACACCTGCGTGCACGCGGTGCAGGAGCTCGGCAAGGATTACGACACGATCATGGTCAACTGCAACCCCGAGACCGTGTCCACCGATTACGACATCTCCGACCGCCTGTACTTCGAGCCGCTCACCTTCGAGGACGTGCTCGAGATCTACGAGGCCGAGAAGAAGATGGGCCCGGTCAAGGGCGTGATCGTGCAGCTCGGCGGCCAGACCCCGCTGTCGCTCGCCGCACGTCTGAAGGCCGCCGGCGTGCCGATTCTGGGCACCACCCCGGAGGCCATCGACCTGGCCGAGAACCGCGAGCTGTTCGGCGAGGTGCTGAAGAAGGCCAAGATGAACGCCCCGCGCTACGGCACCGCGCTGAGCCTCGAAGAAGCCCAGGAGGCCGCGCACTCCATCGGCTACCCGGTGCTGGTGCGCCCGAGCTACGTGCTCGGCGGTCGCGGCATGGAGATCGTGTACGACAACGCGCAGCTCGAAAAGTACGTGGACCGCGCGCTCGAAGAGGCCAAGGCCGATACCGTGGTCTCCGGCCGTCTGCCCAGCCCGCTGCTGATCGACAAGTTCCTGCAGGACGCCATCGAGATCGACGTCGATGCGCTGTTCGACGGCAAGGAACTGTACATCGGCGGCATCATGGAGCACATCGAGGAGGCCGGCGTGCACTCCGGCGACGCCGCCTGCACCCTGCCCCCGAGCACCCTGTCCGCCGACCAGATCCGCCGCCTGCGCGAAGGCACCTACGCCATCGCCAAGGGCTGCAACGTGCAGGGCCTGATCAACGTGCAGTACGCCTTCATGGCCAACACCCTGTACGTGATCGAAGCCAACCCGCGCGCCTCCCGTACCGTGCCGTTCGCTTCCAAGGCCACCGGCGTGCCGCTGGCCAAGGCGGCCGCGCGCATCATGGCCGGCGAAACCATCCAGCAGCAGCGCGACAACGGCCTGCTGCTGCCGAAGGGCGACGGCGGCGATATCCACCCCGGCCAGCAGATCGCGGTCAAGGAATCCGTGCTGCCGTTCAAGCGCTTCCGCACGCCGCTGGGCAAGACCGTCGACGTGCTGCTCGGCCCCGAAATGCGTTCCACCGGCGAGGTCATGGGCTTCGACCGCGACGTTCCGCACGCCTTCGCCAAGAGCCAGCTCGCCGCCTATGAGGGCGGTCTGCCGACCGAAGGCAACGTGTTCGTCTCCGTGAACGATTCCGACAAGCGCCAGCTGCCGCTGATCGCCGTGCGTCTGGAAGAGCTCGGATTCAAGATCTGGGCCACCGAGGGCACCGCCTCCGTGCTGCGCCGCTACGGCATCGAGTCGAAGATCGTGGACAAGATCTCCGGTCGCGTCGACTCCGATCCGGACGATCCGGTCGTCATCAAGCATGCCGAAGGCTCCGTGGGCAAGAACGTGGTTCAGCTCATCGAGGACGGCGAGATCGACATGATCCTCAACACCCCGAACTCGCGTGGATCGCGCGCCGACGGCTACTCCATCCGTGCGGCCGCCATCGCCGCCGATCTGCCGCAGTTCACCACCATCACCGAGTTCAACGCCGTACTGCTCGCCATCGACGCGGTCAAGCGCAACGACTACCAGGTGATGAGCATCCAGGAGCATTCCCAGCAGCTGTTCGCACTGGAGAACGAAGGGAACTGAAGATGAGCGACGTCATTGCCAGCAGCCAGGAGGACCAGCTACGCGCGGAGCGTTCCAATTTCGGTCTGCGTCTGCACAATTCCATGAGCAAGTATGGCCCGCTGTGCGTTGGCATTGACCCGCATCGCAAGCTCCTGACCGACTGGGGCTACAACGTTGACGCGAACGGCGCGGAGATGTTCTCCATGCGCATGCTGCAGGCCGCGAACGGCCGCGCCGCCGCCGTCAAATTCCAGATGCCCATGTTCGAACGCTACGGATCCAAAGGATTCGCGGTGCTCGAACGGCTGCTGTACGCGGCACGCCAGATGGGCATCATCACCATCGTGGACTGCGTGCACGGCGGGCTTTCCACCACCATCTCCGCCATCGCCGACGCCTATTTCAAACCCGGTGCGCCGATGAAGGCCGACGCGATCACGTTGCTGCCCTACTACGGCGAACGTTCCCTGCGCGGCCTGATCGACGACGCCCTTGACAACGGCGGCGGCGTGTTCATCGCCTCGCTGACCTCGAACGAGGAAGGGCGCAGCGTGCAGAGCGCCATTCGCCAAAGCGGCTCCTACAAGGGGCAGACCGTGGCCTATGGCATCGCCGCCGCCGCGCAGAAGCACAACGCCGAGCATGAGGGCATGGGCTCCGTCGGCCTGATCGTGGGCGCGACCGTGGGGCAGTGGATCGAGCAGACCGACGTCAATCCGGCGCATTTCACCGGTCCGATTCTTTCCCCGGGCTATGGCTGGCAGGGTGCCGAGGCCGAGGATCTGAAAACCCTGTTCAAGGGCACGCATGGCAACGTACTGGTCACCGTGTCCCGTTCCATCGCCACCAAGGGGCCGGCCATCGCCGATCTCGCGGCGGCCACCGAATCCATCGCCCTGGACGTGCGTCAGGCCATGATGGAAGCCGAAGACGAAACCATGGAGGTATGAGCAGAGTGACGAACGGACGTCTTATCGTGCTGAGCGGTCCGACGGCAGTCGGCAAGGGAACGGTGGAGCAGAAGCTGCTTGCCGATCATCCCGAGATTTGGGTGTCGGTATCCGCTACCACCCGCGATCCGCGCCCCGGCGAACAGGATGGTGTGAACTATTGGTTCATGACCGAGGACGAGTTCGTGGCGGGGGAGCGCGAAGGCAAGTTCCTGGAGACCGCTGTGGTGCACGGCATGGCCCATTACGGCACGCCGCTGGAACCGGTGAAGGAGCATCTGAGCAGGAACGTCCCCACATTGCTGGAGATTGATCTGCAGGGTGCGCGGCGTGTGCGCGAACGTGCCGCCGAACTCGGGCTCGAGGTGGTGAGCGTGTTCATCGCGCCGCCGTCGTTCGAGGAATTGAAGCGCAGGCTGGTCGGGCGTGGCACCGAAACCGCCGAACAGCAGGCCAAGCGCTTGGAGACCGCGAAGGTGGAGCTTGCGGCCGAGAACGAGTTCGATGTGGTCATCGTCAACGACACCGTGGATAAGGCCGCGGATGATCTGTGGAAGGTGATCGCCGAGGAGTACGGCCTGCAGCAGTAGGCTGCCGTCTTCGGGCGCCATTTTTGCGTTGAAGCGGGCGGAAGTCGATTGCGGCTTCCGCCCGCTTTTGCATGCGGCGGTATATGGTGCGCGTGGCCGTGTGTGGCTGCATATGCAATATGCGGGGTACTGGCGTGACGATTGCCGGATGACGGCCGTATGTGGCTGTGCTGGCGGATGCTGTGTGTGGCGGTGTGCGTGATGTATCCGCATATAGCCATGCTGGTAGGCATTGTGCGTGGCCAAAACCGGATGAGAGACGCGTCTGGCTACACTAGGGGTCGATAAGTGGGGCAACAGGCGGATGATATCTGCAAGCGGCTACGCTGAGGGATGCCGTGTGTGGTGATTCGTGGATGATACCTGTGTATGGCCACGCTGAGAAGTGATGAGCGTAGCCGTAATCGGATGAGTTGCAGGTTTGGCTGCGCTGAGGGCGAGTATGTGCGGCCGTAGCTGAATGCCATCCGTATCCGGCCACGCTGGCTGGTGGGGGGGGGAAGCAGTGTCTGGAGGAGCGCCCGAACGTTTACATATGGCAATGCGCCGGCAAAACGGATCGATGGTTCCGCTTTGCCGGCGCATTTGCGTATCAGTGCCGTTATCGGCGCGGGCTGGGAACGGCAACCGTACTACGGCGGTCATTCCCAGCCCACGATACGGGTCGGTAACACGTCAGTCCTGTTTGTCGTTCTGCCTCTCGCCGAGGATCTCGTCCACCAGCTCCTGCTTGGCATGGATCTGCCCCTCGAAACCGGGGCGAATATCCAGTCGGATCACCACATCGGTGCGGTAGCCCTGGCCGGCAAGCTTCATCGTCGCGTCACGGATCACCTTGAGCACATCATCGATATCGCCCTCGATGTTCGTGAACATGGCGTTCGTCTCGTTCGGCAGACCGGACTGGCGGATCACATCCACCGCCTGCGACACGTACGTGGACTTCTCCGGGCTTGCACCGGCCGGGCTGATGGCCACGGCCGCCAGCGTGTTGATGTACGGCTTGCCCGTCTTCGGATCGATGGGCACTTCCTGCTTTTCGGCATTGCGATCAAGAGCCATTGCATTCCTCGTTTCTATTGATGCTCTATGTGGGTTTCTGCTGATGCGCCGCAGCGGCGAAGCCGCACGCCGCGGCATGGGGCCTGCGCTGCCGTGCGCCGGGCGGAACGGATCCCACTGCGGCGCACGGGCATGGCGTCAGCGCCAGCGCCAGGCGTGATCCATCGGTCCGGAACCGTGGCCCAGATCGAGCTGCGCGTTCAGCGCGCCGGTCAGATACGCCTTGGCGCTGCGGATGGCTTCGGGCAGTGTCTCGCCAAGCGCCAGATGCGAGGCGATGGCCGAGCTCAGCGTGCAGCCGGTGCCGTGCGTGTTCGGATTGTCCACGCGCTTGCCGTCGAACCAGGTGATCGTACCGTCGGTCTGCGCCAGCACATCGTTCGCGTCGTTCGTGTTGTGCCCGCCCTTGACCAGCGAGGCGCAGCCGTATCGTTCCGCGAGCTTGAGCGCCGCGCGTTCCATGCCGGCAGCGTCGTCGATCTCCAGTCCGGTCAGTGCGCATGTTTCCGGGATGTTCGGCGTGATCACCGTGGCAAGGGGGAACAGGCGGCCGGTGAGCGCGCTGATGGCGTCGTCGCTGATGAGCTTCGCGCCGGACGTGGCCACCATGACTGGATCGAGCACCACATTGGCGGCGTGATGCGCGGCCAGGCGGTCGGCGATGATGTTGATGAGATCCACGGAGGAGACCATGCCGATCTTCACCGCGACCGGCGGGATATCGTCGAACACCGCGTCGATCTGATCGGCGAGGATTGCCGGCTCGGTGTCCTGGATGGAACGCACGCCGGTGGTGTTCTGGGCGGTGAGTGCGGTGATGGCGCTCATGCCGAACACGCCGTTGGCCAGCATGGTCTTCAGATCGGCCTGGATGCCGGCGCCGCCGGAGGAATCCGAGCCCGCGATGGCGAGTACCGGTTGCAGTGTCGTGTGTTCCATCTTGTCTCCTTGCTTGTTTTCCGTGTGACGGATCGTGTGTTCCCGCTTGTCCAGCCTAGTCCGCGCAGCCTAGTTCTGCTGTGCGTCGGCCACGAGCTTTTCCTGCGCGGCCGCGTCGCCGAACTTCTTGCGGATGTTCTGCGAAATGGCCATGGAGCAGAACTTCGGGCCGCACATGGAGCAGAAATGCGCCATCTTCGCGGGCTCGGCGGGCAGCGTCTCGTCATGGTAGGCGATGGCGGTGTCCGGGTCGTAGCTCAGGTTGAACTGGTCGAGCCAGCGGAACTCGAAGCGCGCCTTGCTCATCGCGTTGTCGCGGTCCATGGCGTGCGGGTGGTGCTTGGCGATGTCGGCCGCATGGCAGGCGATCTTGTAGGCGATCACGCCCTGCTTGACATCGTCCTTG
>ERZ808246.1990-NODE-1990-length-13487-cov-8.216349_pt1 | contig 13487 bp, 16 predicted proteins | sample MGYA00521083_ERZ808246 | MGnify/ENA primary metagenome ERZ808246 (study PRJEB31516, sample SAMN03275577) | gut metagenome | biome: mammalia-associated habitat; material: feces | host: Papio cynocephalus | place: Kenya | collected 2012-07-07 ...
AACTAAACAGTATAGTCTAAAATACTTGACAGTGTAGTAAAATAAACTAAACAGTATAGTCTAAAATACTTGACAGTGTAGTAAAATAAACTAAACAGTCTATTTTATTTTAATACACCTATAGCGAATTTTTTAAAAATCGAAATCTACTATATAAGCGACAAATCTTGAAATTCATTTTTTAAGCGCTATAATTAAAATTAATTAAAAAATAATTTTCGCAGATAACGACTTTATTTTTTACTCCTCGCAAGCGAAACGAAATCAAAAAAAATCAAAATTTTCGGAGCTTAAAAAATAAATTAAAATTGCAAAGTCGATTTAAAATTAAACGGCTTAATTAACGCGTAGAGACTTGATTTTAAGGTTTTTTCGGGCTAAATATATATTTTATAGCCCCCCCCAAAAAAAAATAAAAAAACGGCGATTTTTAAATTTTTAAAATTCCAATGATTTTTTATAAAATTTTTAAAATCTTGAAATTTAAAAAAAATCATAGCTTTTAAATTTTTAAAATTTAGAAATCTGGATTTTAAAATTCGATTAAGCTAAATAATTTAAAAAACTAAAATCAAAAAATAAAATAGAATTTAAAGTTGTTGTTGTTGTTTACTGTAGTCAACTAGTATATGTTAACAACAACTTGCAATTTTCGTGCCAAAAACAACTCAAAAATATATGAAATTATGTATAAAAAATCGAAAAAACGGGCGAAAATTAAGATTTTTTCTTAATTTTTATTAAGATTTTTATTAAGATTTTTTCTTAAAAATAATTTAACTATTTTTTAAATTTTTTATATAATCGCAATAAAAATTATGACACTTAATTAAATATTCGCTATATTTTAAATTATATTTTTTCGCTGTCGACTTAATATTTTCGATTTGATTTTTTGAAGCTAATACGGTTATAGTCGTATCTTTTTTTTCTTTAATTTCAAATTCTTTCAATTTATTTTTTTCGACAATTTTTTTAGATTTGTCTTTGCTCTCGATTTTATTTTTCATTTTTAATACTCCAAAATTATTTTTAAAATTTTTACTAAATATTTTTTATTATTATATTTGCAATTTTAAAAAAATAAAATATACTTAATTTAGAAATAAAAAAACAAAAGAGGCAATATCATGTTTAAATTCTTAAAAAATATCAACGAAAAAAGAAGCGCTAAATTATTAGAAGAAGCTAAAAGCAAATTAGGAACTGACGAAAAAATAATTTTTCATGTAGACGGAATAATCGACACCGCGATTGGAAATAACGCGACTATAACTAACGCTTTATTAATAGCTACAGATTTTAGAATATTCGTTTACGCTAAACACATGCTCGGCTCTCAAGAAGAATACGAAAGTTTTTATTATAATAATATTAACTCTCTTTCTTATCTTAAAGAAAGTATTCTCGCTTTAAAATTATTTCCTTATAAAATCGCGATAACGACTTCAAACTCTACTTTTGTTTTTAGGAGCGGAAGAAACGAAAAAGAAATGCAAGAGATGGCAAAATACGCAAACGATAAAATAATCGAGGCTCACAGAAAATGAAAAAAATATTTATAACTATTTTATTTATATCTATATCGTTAATTCGATTTTCTAATTTAAATCTGGAAGCGCAAAATAATTATGACGACTATACTCAATTAAAAATATTGACTAATATACAAGTAATAAGAGTTTATGACGGCGATACTTTCTTTTGCAATATTCCGTATCTGCATTGGTTAATCGGAAGTAATATAAGCGTGCGAATAAGAGGAATAGACACTGCGGAAATTCGAGGCGGAACTATCGAAACAAAAAGACAAGCTCAAGAATCGAAAGAGGCTTTAATTAAATTATTTGAAAATAGAAAAATTACTTTATATAATTTGAATAGAGATAAATATTTTAGAATTCTCGCGGATGTAAAAGCGGACGATATAGATGTTAAAGAATATATGATAAAAAATAATTTCGCTAAAAAATATGACGGAGGCAAAAAAGAAGAATGGTAAAAATCAATTCATCTTTATTCTTGTTATCGCTCTGCTATGAGCGGGCTTTAAACCTAAAATTAAGTTCCTAAAATAATTTAATCTCGTGAGAGGAATAGAAGCGGCTTGCATATTTATAATTCTTCCGCTCGCGTCTCTCTCTACTTTCCCTCCGATAAAAAATAAAAAAGGAAAATATGTCGAGTCTGTCGGTATATCTTCTTCGCTTTCAAATTGTATATAACCTTCAAAATATCCGCATACCGCTCTATCGTTTCCGCAAAACCATTCCGACTCGGCATCGTTTTCGTAATATCCGCAAACGGCATCTTGGTCCGCGCATGTGAATTCTTTTCTATCGTTGCAGTATGTAGCGTATTCTCTGTCTATATCTCTACAAATTATCATTATATCTTTTATCTCCGTCATGCGAGGAATAAAACCGTTTACGATAACTTGATTTTGTTCGTCTTCGGCGTCTAAAAAAGAGTTCGGGTCCGTAATCGGATTATTTTCGTAAACATAAACATCAAAGCCGTTTTCTCTCAATATTTTTTGCATATAATAAGCCGACTGTCCGCCCTTATCTTTCCACTTCATCGCTATAGTATTTCTTCGCGTCTCTTCGTCAAAAGCGGGATTGGTTATAGCGTATTGCTCTTCCCATAATTCTAAACTTCTTGTCGTGTTCGGAAATAAGTCTAAATAAATATTGTCTATATATTTGCGAACATCGTCAAATAAAGAAGTTAGCGCTTTAAAAAAATTACTCAAATATTTAGTGTCAAGCAGTTTCCAAAGTTTCGATTTTGGAAGAAGTTTTTTTATTAATTCAAAATATTTTTTATTGTAAGCCACTTTTAAATTACCTCTTCGTTTATAGTTAGACTTTTCAATTTTGCAACTTCGCCTTCTTTTAAAGTGTATTTGCTCGTTATCTCATCGTTCAAAAGATTTTTTACTCCGACAAAATTTCCGTTATAATTTTTGAGTATGTCGTCTATTATAGCGATGATGTTAGTTTCGTTAATAATATTTTTCGCGGGAGGCAGAGACAAACCGCGAAGATAAGGCTCTCTCTCTAAAAAATAATCGGTTATCGCTTCTTTAATCAATTTATATACTTCAGCTTTTGCGCTAACTTCTAAAGTTAAAACTTCTACATCGAATTCTACTACTTTAACCGCGCGAATATTTTTATAACTTTCGTCCCCGTCAGGGTCTATTATAGCCGTAACAGGTCTGCGAGTCGCAAGCCCTGTCGCTGGGTCTACATCTATATTTTGTCCGACTTTTTTTAACAAAGCCGAATCGGGAATACGGTCGGGATAAATAGAAGAATCGGCTAATACATAGACTATAACCTCTCCCGCTCCTCCTGTATAGATATAAGAATTTTGAACTCCCTGCGTTTCGTTTGCCCAATTTCGATAGTCCGCAAGCGCGCCTCCTTCTGGTTGTAATTGAAATCTTTCTTTTATTTTTTTTCTATAATTGTCTTCGCTTTCTTTATCTACTCCGACTTGAACTAAAGAAATTACTTCTACGCTATCTTCTATAAAGCCTGTCGAGTTTGCAATATTGAGTATGTCGCCTTCTTGCAAATTTCCTTTCGCTCCCGCTTCGGCGCATGTTAAAAAAATAGTCTCTTCGTCTTTTTCAAAAGTATAGCTTTTAGTAGTTATATAAGTAAGCCCGTTTAAACTTGAAATAAATTGAGTTCCGCTAAAAATCGAATTATTTTTTTGTATCACTTTCACTCTTGCGCTTACTATCGACTGCGAGGCTGGAGACGGGTCGCCTACTCCGATTAACCTTCCCCATTCCACGAGCGGACTTATCGATTTTCCTAATATGTTAACTTCTTCGTAGCTTGCAGTAGAAACGAATATTTGCAAGAAAATCCAATTGCAACTTTTATACAAAATCATATATACTCCCGCGAGGACTGTCGCAAGAATACTTATAAAAGATTTTGGAAGTATCGATATATTTTGTCCGAGTTCGCTTTTCATTTGAGCTATTATCAAGTCGTATATTTCTTGAGTCGTTTTTTGTTGTAATGCCATTTTTAAAACTCCTTCTTTTTTTTATTGAGCTTTCCAATTCAATCTGTAATTTGAATTAGCAAGCGATTTTTTATCCCTCAAAAGTTTAATTTCAATTTTAAGCTCGTTAAACGCGGGAATATAGCAATTTGCCTCGACAGTGTCTGCAATATTTTCTTCTATAAACCAATTCAAGTCTAACAATATATTTTGTTCTAAAAGTTGCAAGTTTTGAGCGTTAGCGTAGCTTCCGTTTATAAATTTTAAAGTTCTGCTTCTATATTTTCCGCTCTCGTTATTTTGTAAGTTATTTCCCCAAAATTGATTTTTGTTAGTCGCTTCGCTGTAATCGTCTTCTTCGTTTCCGCCGAATAACGACAAAAAAATCGCGCTCTCGAATCCGCTCGTCATTTCGACAAAATTATCTTTCAAATCTATATCGAAACCTTCTTTCGTTATAACAAGTTTTACATCGCCGTTTTGATAGTCCATTTTATTTTTTCCTCGCTTACGGTATTTTTATCGTTTCCGATTTTGCATCTTTTATATCTAAAGTTATTTGAGTCGTTGACGGCGTTGTCGGAGCTGAAGTAGGTCCTTGCGGATGCGGATGCGTATGCGAATTATACTCTTTTATGAAACCGTTTAACTGTTCTTTTAGTTTTTTCATCTCTTTATCTAATTCGTTAAACTTAACAGCGTAATCGTCTCCGTTATTCAAAATCACATCTTCTTTACTTCTTATACTTATATTATCTACAGCTTCGATTTGCAATTTCCCGTCATTTTTCAAATATATTTTAGCCATAAGCTCGACTTTATTTCCGTTCGCTTTTCTGCTATAAATAATTTTTTCGCCTTCTTTTGCTCCTAAACTTTTTGAAGTTATGCCTAAAGCGACAAGTTGATTTATTCCTTCCACTTTCGCTAAATAAATTATATCGCTTTGCGAAAGAGGGAGAGAGTCCTCGCCCGCGGGATTTATTAAGTCCGCGCTTTGCGTAACGGCGTTGTCGGTTGTCGCCGTTATTATAATATTTTTCGATTCTTTATCTATTTCGATTTTTTCTATAGTTCCTAATATTCCCATTTTTTCTCTCTTATATTTTTAATTTAAATTTACATCGTTTTTGAAAAACGGCAAATTGGCGTATAAGTTATCTATGTTTATCTCGTCTAAATACGCTTCCGTTAAAGCTAATGTTAAAGTAGCAGTGTCGCCTCCCGAAACCGTGCGATTTAGTTCGAGCGATTTTATTACAAAATCGCAAGGTTGCATAATCGCCGAATGTGGAGCGTAAACATTTATTATCTCTCCTTTTTTGTATAGCTCTTGCGTTTTTGGATTTTTATGTCCTTGCACTACTAATTGATAATTCACAGCGTTTGCAAGCATGCGTCCATATTTTGCTTTCGCTTCGTTATAAGCGTTTATCGTTTTATTTTTTGACGCTTCGGCTTTAAATATATGTATGCGATAAGCAAGAGCGCTCGAATGTCTATCTAATTTAGCGTTTTTAAGTCCTTGATTTTTTGAAATCTTGTCGCTTATATCTTTTTGACTCCCGCTCGGATATTCTCCGCTTTTATTTTTCGTCTGTCTATTTTCCGTTTTTGTAGCGCTCGGATTTTCGTTGACTACATCTTTATCTAAATCAAAAATTTCTGGATTGATAGAAGAAGTCGGAGTAATTGTCTCTGTCGAAACAGGAACAAGACAACGAACTTTTGCAAAAAATTCTTGCTCGTTGAAAGAAGGACTGCAAGAAATAAAAGGCGCTTCGTCTTCTCTTATATAACAAGTCGGCAAAGTTTTTTTTATTTTATGAAAGACAAGCGAGTCGGGAATTCCCGTTACGCTCTCTATTTCGTAAGTGGCGTCTGTTATCAGTATTCCTTCGCTCTTCGCTATATTCGTAAAAAAATTAAAAATAGTTTGAGTAGGCTCTATCGCTACTTTATCGAATTTATATTTTGTCGCAAGTTCGCTCGGAATAAAAGTTACGCGCGATTGTATCACTTTATCGGTTATTTGCTTTAAAGTCGCTCTTTGAAACTCGTAAGTATTGCTATAAGCGTAAAAGCATGCATCGTTAAATGTAGAGACTGTCGAAGAGATAGAAATATTTAATACATAACCGTATTCGCTTACGCTCGGAGTAGAGCGTAAGAGTATTCCGCGCAACATATAAGTCTTAAAATTGTCGTAATACACATGCACGACTCGAAAAGAAAAAGGCAAAAATATATCCGTAAACGCGTTTAATTTTTTTTTGATTTTCGCGTCTTGAAATATTTTAGAGTTTCTACTTTCATTTTTTATATCGTAAGCGGAAACCTCGAAAGGTATAGTAAGCTCTATTAAAGTGAAAGAGTCGACAGAAGATTTATATTTGAAATCTATTATTTCGTCTACTATTATATAATCTTTCTTAGAGTTATCTTCAGCGACTAAACATATTCGCGTATCTTTCGAGTTTTGCGCTTTCGGTATAAATGTATTTTTTAATAATTCGCTTAATCCCATATCGCCTCTTTTAAAAAATCAAAAAATAAAATTATGGAATAAATAAAACATCGTTTACGAAAACTTGAGGCAGTCCGTCTACTATATCTCGCTTCGATAAAAAACCGTTCGCGTTTATTATCAAATAAACTTTTTCGCTTACTCCGTAATAACTTCTGCAAATCGTATCTAAATCTTCGTTTACTTTAACTATATGCGTTATCATAATATAAAACCTCGCGCCCTCTTTTCATCATTTCTATTTCATCGCAAGTTAGATTATTTAACGCTATAAAGTCGTCTATTTTGTCTAAATTGCCGTATTTTTCGCTCAAAAACTCTAAAATATTTCTATCTTCGTCTAAAATCTCTCTATTTATAGAGCTTAAATTAAAAGCGTATGTTATTAAATAATTTTTAGTTTGAGTGTATATTTCGTAAACTTGATTATAGTCCGACTCTTCGTCAGTATATTCAATCTCGCGTCCGTTTTCTTCTATCCAATTCTGCGACTCTTTAAAAGCGTTAGTTATTTTTTCGTTTATCTCTATCGCTTCTTCTCTGCTCGTCAAATCGTTATACGCAAGCGAATTGCACATTGAAACTACAGACGCGTATAAATAATTTTTGTCTAATAAGAAATTATTTTTATTTATGCTTCTTTCTCTCTCCGATACTTTTTGTTGATATTTAGTTTTTAGTTTCGTATTTATAAGCGCGTCAAAAATACTCATTTTATTTCGCACATCGTAATTTGGAATTTGCGAAGAAATAAGAAGACAGGACAATAATAAGTTAATCGCGTTCGCGGGCTTATTGCCTAAATCGTTTATCGTGTCGACAATAGAATCGTCTAATAATTTTAATAAGCTGTCGTAATCATCGTTTATTCCTATCGTGTATGATAGTTGATTCATTATATCGCTAAACATTTGAGTAGCCGAATCTCTAATTGCAGTCAGCTCTCCCGCCGCAAGCGTCGCGAAAGTTTTTACAAAATTAAAGCTCGCATATTGACAATATCTATCTACATAACTTTTTATTTTATTAGTCGCTTCGGCTATCTTTGAAAATATATTGTCGCTCGTTATCGCTATATTATTTTCGCTAAATGTTATATCGAATATCGCTTGATTAGCAGCTGATACTAAATCGTCTCTTCTTTTTACAGTTCCCGTCACGACAACTTTTTTTATGCCGTAAACGGGGTGTATTAAAGTTCCCGTTCCGATTTCTTGAGTAGCGTTCCAAAATCTTCTCGATTCTAAATCGTAATTCTCTCCCGAAAAAATTACTTGAAGAGGATAGCGACTTTCTCCCGCCCCCATATCTTGAATTAACGCGCCGTCCACATTTGGAAAAATAAAAGTCGTGGTTTTTTTATCGAATTCAGCGCTTACATTTTCGTATTGAAAATTAAAAGTAATTCCGCTCGGGCTTATATAAGAAGCTATTAATAATCTGTCTACCCATGACATTTTTTAAAAACCTCCGCTCGAAGAAAATTTTATTTGCGGATTGTCGGATTTTATCGGACGAGTCATTGTAGCTTTTCCCGTTGTGTCTCTTATCTCCACTATTCCGCGCGTTGTAGTTTCCGTTCTCTGCGTGACTGTCGCTCTTTCTTCTTTCGTAGTCGGAGTTATTAAAGAAGAATGAAAATTATTCAAACCTTCCGATACTCCTTTTGCTAGATTGCCTGCGAAAGGTATTTTTGAAACGAGACTCAAAACATTTTTTAACGGAGTTATTAAAAAAGCTAAAATCGTTTTTCCGATTTGCATTATTCCTTCTTTTATTCCGCCGTTTTTAAAAGCTTCTATTATCGCTCGAACTCCCGCGAGTCCCGTTCTCAACATGTCGATAAAAATTTTAAAAGGATATGTGAGAAATTGAATAAAGAGAGGAGCGCTCTCTAATTTTTCGTAAATAGAGTTCAAAAAATTAGAAGCGGTATTTGCAAAACTAATTATTGCCGCTTTTACTTTATCCCAATTTTTCACTAACATAATTATTAAACCTATCAAGACTCCGACTGCGAGTATCACGAGTCCAATCGGGTTCGCTGTAGCTATAGCGTTGAATATCGCTTGCGCTCCGCTTACTACTAATAAAACCGCATGATATATTTTAAACGCCGCTATAATCGAAATTATGAGAGGCAAAAACGGTTTTAAAGTCGCTATTAATTTTATCGCGGACTTACTCCAATTAAAAAATTGCGCTACTAAATCTTTTATGTCGTTGATTAATTTATCGAAATCTATTTTATTTACGAAGTCGTCTAATTTTTGTTTGATAGATTCTATATCTATTCCTTGAATTATTTTTAAAGCCTCGTTCGAGAATTTAATCAATGCTGGCATAAATGTAGTTCCCAAAGTCGCTAACATTTGCTCGATAGTCGTCTTTAATACTCTCCGTTGATTTGCAAGCGAGTCCGACATCGTGCGCGTGAAGTCGCCTTGAGCGTCTTTCGTCACTTTCATTAAATACTTATATCTTAAAATTTGTTTTTGAGCAGCGTCTAAACTTTGCCATTGCTTGCTATCTAAACCGAAAGTTTTTTGCAAGTTAGTTATGGACATGTCGACTCCCAAAACTTTAAGAGGCTCCGTCTCTCCGCTCAAGCCTCCGCGTATTTTATTGAAAGCTTCTTCTATATCTAAATTATAAAACGATGCCATATCTCCCGCCAAGCCCGCGAGGTCTTGACTCATTCGCACTATTTGTTTTCCCGCAAGTCCGCTTGATTTCATCATAGCTCCGAGCGTTGAGCTAAATTGTTTCGCTTGAAGTTCCGAAAGTCCGAAACTTTGTAAAGCCGTCTTACTCCACGCGTTTATAGTTTCCGCGTCTTTTCCGAATGTCACATCTACGACATTCTGCACTTCGATTAAATCTGATGCAAGAGAGATAGCGTCTTTGCCTACTTTTATTAGTCCAGCTCCCAGCAAGCCCGCTCCGACCGACAGCGCTATGCCGATTCCTTTTACAGCAGATTTTAATTTATTTGCAAATTGTTGCACGCTTCTCTGCGCTTTTGCAAAATCCGATTTTAAACCGTTAGCGAATTTGCTATTTTGAGATTGCATTTTTTTTATCGGCTTGGTGAAGTCGTCTATAAGTTTGAATACAGCTTCTATACTATATCTGCTCGCCACTTTTTAATTTCCTCTTTTCAATTTTTTCATTTCAATTTGACTCTCAATCAAACTTGCCCGAAGCGGATTATAAAAAAATCTTATTTCTTCTACCGTTATATCGCGCACATTAGGTAAGCTGCTATAGTCAGAACAGATTTGAAGAAGCATAGAACATAATCCGCCGATACCCAAAACTTTTTCTTCGCGTCCGTTTATCGCCAATATCGAACTTACCCTTGAGTAAAAAGTATCATACAACTTTGCAGAACATTTAAATCGCTCATATCCAAACTTGAAATAAACGAAACAGGAACATTTGCCATTGACGCTATAACAGATTGAGTTTTATGCACTAAATCGTTTTCTTTATATCTATCCGCCGCCATCAAGTCGCTTCCTTTCATTCCTTTCATTTTTACAATTTCTCCCGCTTTTTCCGAGCGCTCGGAGATTGTATAAACGAGACTTCTATTTTCTCTATCTAATATTAATAGTCCTTTTCTAAACGCTTTCACTAAAACCGATTTTTGTTTTTCAAAATTCGCTTTATCTTCTTCGTTCATTTCGTTAGTGTCGTTGTCGATACTCCACATTTCGCAGAAGTTGTTAAACTCTATTTCCGCCGTTTTTTCGTCAATTTTGTATTTTTTTGCCGAATTTTCCGCTTTTTCTTGCGTTTTTTCGTTGTTTTCTTCGTTATTTTTATCGTTATTTCCAAACATGAAAATATTCTCCTTTTAAAAAATTATTGCTTTGTAAAAACATCTCGCGCTTTTAAATCTATTTCCATGACCATTGTTTTTTTATTCGTAACGCTATCGCCTACGATTTGCACATCGCCGCTATAAACATTATCGTTTATATCAGTGAAGCTCGCTTTTATCCAGCCGTGTCTGTTCCTTAACTCTTTAATAAAATCTTCATCGTTTCTATCGTCTTCAATGATGATAGGCAATTTGTTTGCCTCTCCCGTTTTTGGAGACTTGATTATTCTTCCTGTTCCATTCCCGTTCGGCGTTACTTCGTTCGTCCAACCCCCCGAAAATAATTCAACCTCGTTTTCGCCTTCTACATTAAAAGCTCTTCCTTCCAAATTTACGCTCTTGATAGGACCGCCTACTGCCATTTTAAAACTCCTTTTAAATTATTTTTATTTTTTTTTATTTTTTATTAACTGCCTAAATAAACTCCCGTGTAGATGTCGCCGCTTATGACTTCTACATTTCCAGAAATTTTAACAGGGAAAACCCAATTTAATCTTTTTGGATTTTGAGAGTCTACGCTCGCTTCTATATTCTCTAAAGTAAAATCTACATCGCTTATTATAGCGTCTCTATTCAAAGATTTAGCAAGCGATATTAATTCCGTTTTCGCGTCTTTCGGTTGTTTGGCTTTCACATTGTTTATATCCGTGTCCGAGTCGGGTAAGAGAGGAGCGCCTTTCCAATCGTCAGATGCAAAAATTAATTCGCAGTTATAAAGCACATTCATTGTTTTTACTATATCGCAGACATAAGCTCTAACTTTAAGTTTGTCCGAAGCGGGATGATAGAAAGTTACGGTATCGTTTAAAGCAGCGCTATCGCCGATTTTGATATTAGTCGAACTTCCTAATTTTACCGCTTTGTCTCTTACAGTGTAATCTTCTTGTTTTATATCGTCTCCCGCTTTTAGTTGAGTGAGAGTTCCTTTATAGTTCGTAGCTGGATTGTTGTTTGCAGTCGTAACTATATCTTTTGCCAAGCCTCGAGCGGCTATGCAAAAAGGCAACTCTTCGCTTCCAACCGAAACGACTAAAAAATTAATATAGTCGTTTATTTGCGCGCTTGCGTTCGTTATCGCAGTTCGAGTAGCGAAATCGTCAGCGCAACCATGAGCGACAAGACAAGGTTTTTTAATCGTGTTAGCCCATCTTCCGACTCCGAAGTTTCTATATTTTTCGAGAGTATCCGCATCGTTATAATTAAGACAATTCAAAATAAATGTTTCCCAAACATCTTTAATTTGAGATAGCGCTTCGTCCACATCTGGATTTACCGCTCCGTTTGCAAAATTCGTTTTGCTTATAGTTAGTCCGCTTACGATAGCGTCTTCTATATTTATGCTTATTTGATTTCCGCTCTCTCCTTTCCACTTTGCCGTGAGCGTGAGTTTGCCTTCGCCGACTTCGGAAGTTTTGCAAGGCATTTCTAAAACTCCGTCTATCGCTTCTTTAATTTTCTTTAAAGAATTTTCCGCGCTGTCGCTTTTTGAGATAACGACTTGAGCGCTTATTCCTCCGATATATATTTTAAAAGCTTTCGTTTCCGTTGCCGTTCCCGTTATCGCTATCTCTCCCGTTGCCGCTATCGCGTTATTTTTATCTTTAAGAGCGTAAATCGTAAGAGGTATAGCGCCGATACCGTCATTGTTCGCGGGCAATAACATTTCTGTAGCGAGATGAAGAGGCGAACCGTATCCGAATTTTTGTCCGACTTCTTCCGCGTTTAAGACAGTATATTTTTTAGTGTCGTATTGACTGTCGCTATTGCCTTGTCCGATTATCGCGATTCGTTGAGGCAAATAATAACTATTGCCTTTATTAAAATTCGCTTCTTGCACATCTATTCCAAGCACTCTACTTATTGCGCTAACATCTACTCCCATTTTTTACTCCTTTTATTTTTATCAATATTTTTTATTATATTCAAAAAGCACTTCGCTTGTTTGAGCTAAAATACATTGTCCGAAAACTTCTTCTAAAGTATAAGTTTGATTTCTTACGCTTTCTTCTAAATATTCTACTTCAAAAATAAGTCGCATCGCCGAAACATTTTCTGCAGAAGAATTTTGATTAATCATTTTTTCTCTTTTCGTCACATAGCGTCTCACTACAACGCGTTGCATATCTAATGTTATATAGCCGTCAAACATTAAGATATTTCTTATAATCGTTCCGATTCTATCAGCTTCTCTGCTCGCTTCTTCGTCTCCCTCTTTTCCCGTTTTTTTATTTTTGAAAGCGTAGCAATCGATATAATAAGTTCCTCTAACTTTTTGTTGTCCGATATTGCCGCTTCCTTCCAAAGTCAAGTCGTCCCCGTCAAAAGTTATGTTGACTATCGGAAGCTGTCCTTTTTCATTTTGAGTTCGAGCTTCAGAATAAATCGAAAGAGGATTTACTTTATCGATAAATATTTTCATGTCGTAATCTTTAGCTTTATCTTCCGATATCGCTTTTGCAAGATTCTTTTGATTTTCAAGTTCGCTTTTTAAGATTGAAGCGATTTTATATTTGATTAATTCAAAATTATCTTTTTTATCGATTAAAACATTAATCATTTTCGCTTTTTCCCTCGTTTTCTTCGCTTTTTTCGTCAATTTCTTTATGTATAAGCTCTAAAACAAAATTATAAATACCGAGCGTGCGGTCGGGTCTTATCTCTTTAATAGCGAAATAAAACTCTTCGTTATTAACATTATTATATTTTACTTGCCAAGAATTTTTCGGATAACCGAAATTCAACTCTTCTAAAGTTTTTATTCTTGCAGTTATTTCAACTTGTCTCGAAGAAACCGTAGCGCCAGAAGTCATATCTATAAGAAGTCCGATATCGCTACAACTACAATTTACGATTTCGTATAAATTATTTTCTTCGTCTATAAAAGCAAACTCTACCCCAAATCCATTTTCTTTATCCTCAAGCGTAAATTTTAAATCTTCTTCGGCTTGTTGAATTAAGTTCATTATTTTTTATTCGCTCCGACATTCTTTTTCTTATCGTCTTCGTTTTTCTTATCGTCTTCGTTTTTCTTATCGTCTTCGT
>ERZ808246.1991-NODE-1991-length-13485-cov-3.905882_pt1 | contig 13485 bp, 16 predicted proteins | sample MGYA00521083_ERZ808246 | MGnify/ENA primary metagenome ERZ808246 (study PRJEB31516, sample SAMN03275577) | gut metagenome | biome: mammalia-associated habitat; material: feces | host: Papio cynocephalus | place: Kenya | collected 2012-07-07 ...
GATTTATGCTCATTTGAAATTGATATTGAAAGCCTAAAAGGTAGAACTTGCTATGCAGGACTAGACCTTTCAAGCACAACCGATATAACAGCATTGTCCTTGGTGTTTCCACCAGAAGATGAAAACGATAAATACATTATATTGCCTTACTTTTGGCTACCAGAAGAAACAATTGCATTAAGAGTTCGTAGAGACCATGTTCCATACGACATTTGGCAAAAGAAAGGACTTGTAATGACAACCGAAGGCAATGTTGTTCACTATGGTTATATTGAAAAGTTTATTGAAGAACTAGGCAAGATTTACAACATAAAAGAGATTGCATACGACAGGTGGGGAGCAGTTCAAATGGTGCAAAACCTAGAAGGCATGGGATTCACAATCGTACCTTTTGGTCAAGGCTTCAAGGATATGAGTTCACCAACCAAAGAACTTATGAAGCTTGTGCTTGAAAAACGAATTGCACATGGTGGAAATGAAGTTCTTCGTTGGATGATGGACAATGTCTATGTCAAAACAGATCCAGCAGGAAATATAAAAATGGACAAAGAAAAATCCACAGAAAAGATTGACGGTGCGATTGCTACGGTTATGGCATTAGATAGAGCATTGAGAAACAAAAACACTGAAAGTGTCTATAACGAGCGTGGCATTTTAATTTTATAAAAGGAGACAAAATGGGATTATTCAGCAGAAAGAAAAAGGAAACTAGAAACCTAGACCAAAAGACTGCCGATTTCATTAAAGGTGTTGACCTAGACACTGGTCAGCAAAGCAATAGTGGAGTTGAAGTTGATGAAGAATCTTCGCTTAGAATTTCAGCAGTATATGCGTGCGTGAAAGTAATTGCCGAAACGATAGCAAGTTTGCCCTTGGTGTTATTAAAAGAACTTTCCAATGGCGACAATGAAAAAGCAAAACAACATCCACTTTATTCGGTTTTGCACGATTCACCAAACAGTGAGATGACAAGTTTTACTTTTAGAGAAATGTTGATGACAAACTTGCTGTTATGGGGAAATGCTTATGCACTTATAAAGCGAGATGCGAACGGTCATGTGGTGGAATTATATCCACTGAAAAGCAAGAATATGGTAGTGGAAAGAGATTCAGTTACAAATGCAATCAAGTACACTTACACAAATAATAAAGGAATAACAAAAACATATAAACCAAAGCAGGTACTTCACATACCTGCTTTTACTTTTGATGGAATTGTCGGTGTCAGTCCAATAACATATGCTAGAGAAGCAATGGGCTTATCACTTGCAACAGAAGAATTCGGTGCAAGGTTTTTTGGAAATGGCGCAAGACCAGGTGGGGTTCTTGAACATCCAGGCGTTGTAAAAGATCCAGAAAAACTAAGAGACAGTTGGAACAAAGTCTATCAAGGAACACAAAACTCTCACAAAGTAGCAGTTTTGGAAGAGGGAATGAAGTACCACGAAATTGGAATGAGTCCAGAAGATAGTCAATTTTTGCAAACAAGAGCATTCCAAATAAATGAAATTTGTCGAATATTTCGTGTTCCACCACATATGATAGGCGACTTATCACGAAGCACATTTAGTAATATTGAACACCAAAGTATTGATTTTGTTGTTCATACAATAAGACCTTGGATAGCAAGATGGGAACAGGCAATCACCCGTTCGCTATTAAATGATGAAGAAAAGACCATCTATTATGCAAGGTTTAATGTTAACGGACTTATGCGTGGAGATTTCAATTCACGAATGAGTGGCTACGCAATTGCCAGACAAAATGGTTGGATGAGTGCTAATGAAATCCGAGCATTGGAAGATATGAATAAGATACCTGACGGCCAAGGTGGAGATTTATATCTATTAAACGGAAATATGATTTCGGCCATTAAAGCTGGACAAACAGGAGGTGCGCCAAATGAAATAAATCAAGGAGGACAAAATGGAACAGAGCAAAATGGAAATTGAACGAAGAAGTGTTGTCTTAAAAGAATTGAGAGTTCTAGAACCTAGTGAAGAAATTAGCGAACCAACAATAGAAGGCTATGCCGCAGTTTTTGACTCTTGGAGCGAAAACCTTGGTGGAAACGATCCATTTATTGAAAAGGTTTGCAAAGGTGCTTTTCAACAATCAATTCAAGAAGATGATATCCGAGCATTGTTCAATCACGATCCTAACTATGTGTTAGGTAGAAACAAGGCAGGAACTCTCACATTGCAAGAAGATGATAAAGGCTTGCTTGTTAGAATCACGCCACCAAATACTCAATGGGCTAAAGACTTGTTAGTGTCAATTGCTCGTGGAGACATCTCACAAATGAGTTTCGGATTTACAGTTGAAGCTGATAGATGGTCGTACGAAGATAACAAAGATGTGAGAGAACTTTTGAAAGTTAGGTTGTTTGATGTTAGTCCCGTAACATTTCCAGCATACACGCAAACAGAATGTGGGCTTCGTAGCCTGGAAGAAGTGCTTAAATCACATAAAAAAGTGATGGAAGAAAGACAGCAAAATGACAGCAAAACAAGACAAAAGAAACTAGCAAATCTAAAACAAAAATTCAAATTTATGTAATAGGAGAATAGAATGAGAACAATTAAAGAACTCAAAGCAAGACGCGAAGATTGCCGCCTTAAAGCAATCAAAATTATTGAACAAGCAGAAAAAGAAGATAGAGAACTTACCGAAGATGAAAACAAGGAAATTTCAAAACTTGAAGGCGAACTTAAAGGTTGGGATGAACAAATCGTAAGAGTTGAAATCTTCCAAAAACCAAAAGATGACAAATCTAACGAAGATAAGAGCGACAACGAAGGCAAAGCAGAAGAAAATGCAGAAGCTTTGAAAGATGATCCAAACAAAGATGAATCTAGAAAGTTTAGAAGCCTTGGCGAACAAATGATGGCAGTATACAGAGCATCAACACCAGCAGGTAGAATTGATGCAAGATTAACCACCAGGTCAGCAAGCGGTTTGAACGAGACAAACCCAAGCGATGGTGGTTTTTTAGTGCAAAAGGACTTTGTGAATGACCTTTTGAAGAGAACATACGAAACAGGTATCCTTGCTTCAAGAGTAAAGAAAATTCCACTTACAACCAATGCAAATGGAATTAAAATCAATGCAATTGATGAAACATCTCGTGCAAATGGTTCTCGTTGGGGTGGAATCCAAACTTATTGGGAAAGTGAAGCTGAACAATTAACAGGTTCAAAACCAAAATTCAGAACAATGGATTTGTCTCTTAAAAAATTGACAGGTCTTTGCTATGTAACAGATGAACTTTTACAAGACGCTGCCGCACTTGAAAATGTTATTCGTGAAGGCTTTGCAGAAGAATTCGGTTTCAAAATTGATGATGCAATTTTGTCAGGAACAGGTGCAGGTCAACCACTTGGAATCTTGAACTCTGGATCACTTGTTAAAGTTGAAAAAGAGAGCAACCAAACTGAAAAAATTACAGTTGAAAACCTTGTTAAAATGTGGTCAAGATTGTGGTCTCGTTCTCGTGCAAATTCAGTTTGGTACATCAACCCAGAAATTGAACCATTGCTTTACACATTGAAAGTAGGCGATAGACCAGTGTATATCCCAGCAGGTGGATTAAGTGACACTCCATATGCAACATTGTTTGGCAGACCAGTTATGCCACTTGAACAATGCTCAGCAGTTGGCGATGTAGGCGATATCATCCTTGCAGACTTTGGCCAATACTTGCTTATTGATAAAGGTGGCATCAATGCAACATCATCAATTCATGTTCGCTTCCTTTACGATGAAAATGTGTTCAGATTTATTTACAGGGTTGATGGCCAACCTATCTGGAACAAGGCTTTGCAACCATATAAGGGCAGCGCAACAGTATCACCATTCGTAGCACTTGCTAAAAGAAATTAAAGGAGAATAAGGAGAGAAATATGAGTCAATTCAATGTAGATAAAGTTGTAGTTTTGGCAGATGCAGGCACAAGCCTTGCATCCGCTGTAACAACTAAAAAAATCAAATTAGATAACTATCAATCAGTAAAGGTTATAGTCCTTACTAGTGCAGGAACTGAGGAGAAAACAAACCTTAGACTTTGTGAAGTCCTTAGTGATGGAACAAATAAAGAGATTGGTTGCAAAGAGATTGCAGTAGGAAATAAAGTTGTATCTGAAGCAAACATTGTGGCAAATCAACTTGCACACGATGAATCAGTTGAACTTATTGTTAAAATTGATGCAGTTAAAAGTTCAACCAACACTTGTCAAATCGTTGCATTGCTAAGTGAAGCAAGATATGCAGTAGAAGATGACAATTCAGTAAGTGAATAATAATAAAGGAAGGGCAAGACTATGCCAACAGTTGAAGAAATGAAAGTCTATCTAGGCATTGATGGGAGTTATTTGGACTCCCTTCTTGCCGACTTTATTGGACTAGCAAATGACTTAATAGAAAAGGTACTAAGATATCCTTTGACAGATTTTGAAATAATTCCACCAACAATTAAAGAGACCGGAAAATACATTGTATGCGCCTATTATAACAACCGAAGCAACACTAATGCTCAAGAAGTTGAGAATATGGTTGCTCTAATGCTATCGGAGTATAGAAAAAAGGAGTTTTAATGGATAAATACGAGGTAAAAGACAAGAAAGTCCAAGTTTTTGGCATAAAAACAGCGGTTAAAGACGGATATGAAGTGGTTGTGAAAACTTATATCCATAGCAAAGAATCGTGCGGTTTGTGGGCATTTGTGCACGAGTTAAGTGAGAATGAAAGGTTCTCAGCAAAGGCTGTGCAAGTTGAAGAAACCACACAATTCAAGATTGTATATAATCCTAAGATCACAACCGAACTTTATATAGAATTTGGTGGAAAAACTTACGATATAGTCTCAATTGACAAATATGAATTCAATAAGACAGACCTAGTGATACGTGCAAACGAAATACTAGCACCAGTTTATGATGAGGTGTTATGAGGACTATTAAAGCAAGAAAAACTTGTAGAAATGAACTAATACAATTGCTTAAAAATGCAGGACTACAAGAAGGGATAGGACTAACCGATCAAGAAATAGAAAATACAACAAAAACTATTTTTTGGCACGGTGTAGTTAGAAATCCCAAAGCAAGAAATAAACAAAATTATGTATCGTATTACTTTCCAAGCATTGAAAACAAATATAGTGCAGACAATGATGACTTCGTAAGAGAAGTTATGGTTGCAATTGATGTTTTCAGTAAAAGAAGCTTTGACGCAAAAGCAAATTTAGACCTATTGGAATTGTTAGAAGATACATTCAAAGATAATGGATTTGAAGTGGAGTTTGCCGATGAAATTTTTGAAACGGAGACTTCACTTTTTCATTATCCAATAACAATTTATAAACTTTATTAAAGGAGAATAAAATGCCAAATCAAACAACAACAGTGTCTCAACTTTATGAGACAGGTAATAAAAAGTTTTTCGCTGCGGCAGTCAATCCAGATGGTACTTTTGGCAAAAAAGAATATCACGAAGGTTTGATGGAAGTAAGTATTGAGTTCAAGACTGAAACAACAGAAATCAATGCAGATGACAATGTTTCATTTATAAGACTCAACACCCAAGTAACAGGCGAAGGAACTATCAAGTTTGCAGTTCTTCCTTTCAATGTTTACTCAAAGTTTTTTGATGTCAAAATTGATAGCAACGGAGCAGTGGTAATCAAAAGTAAAACTCAAAGCAAGGAAGTTGCTTTTGGCTATTACTCAAGCGTTGGAGATGGCTCGGAAAGTATGTTCACAATGTATAGAGCAGTATTTCAATTGCCTTCGCTATCAAGCACAAGTTTTGATGGTAAGACAATCAGAGACTTAACCTTGAATGTGAAAGTTTATCCTTACGATTACATCAACATTGAAAACGAGCCAGACAAGGTTACTTACACAATATTGAACAGCAATCTCAACAAAGACATTTGGGCAAAAGTGCAAGATGAAATCTATGTTCCTGACTGCACAATTGCATCAGATTAGGAGGGAAAATGAAACAATACGGTCTAGTTAAAACCTTGAAATATGAAAATGATGAAATAAAACTTTGTGGCAATGCTTTTACATTTATACTTTACAAAAGTTATTTCGGCAGAGATTTGTTAAATGACATTATTAGTTTTGCAAAAAAGAACTCAAACAAAGCAACTTTGGATAAGTTGAAAGAATTTAAGATTGAGTCGGTTGAAGATATAGACAAACTTGATGATGATAAAACAATGGAAGTATTGGAAACAATGGAAAGTTACGACTTTGACAGTGAGTTTATATTGAACTTTATTGCATCGTTAATGGCAACAGCTGAGTACCCACAAAAGCCAGATGTCGCAGAACTTATTATGTCAATCCCACCTTCAATAATAACAGATGAGAAAACAATCGCTGAACTTCTAGATTTCTTTTCACTTTTTATTGCTCAAAAAAAAAGATAATTTCCACAAATAAATCATCAAACATTGCTCAAATAGAAACAGATTTCACAACACAGTTATTATACTGTGCTGTTAAAACAGGTGTGCAAGTAAACCTTGCAGACATGGGGTTTAATGTTTTCTATGATTTAATTGCTTATTCATCAGAGATTGATGCGATAGCAATAGCAAAAGCAGAGGGTAAAAGCCTTTCGTTTACAGCACCAATGACCATTGCTGATATGACAAAAAGTGGGAAAATAAGGGGATAAAATGGCTTGGAATGATGGTGTTTCAAAAGAATTAGAAGAGTATTTCAATAATATTGGAACATTCGGCGATAAAGCGATTGAAGCTGTGAAAGAGCAAATTGATATAGAAGTAAACAAACTTATTTTACAACTAGAATCTACAACACCAAGGGGAGCAACACTTGGACTTTTGAACTCACTAAGGAATTCAAGAATCACAGCAAAAAGAAATTGGTATGGCTATTCTGTTGAGTTCGTTGGACAGGACAAAAAAGGTGTGCCATATCAAAAAATTGCAAACATACTTAATTACGGAACGAGTTTCATAAAAGGAACTCGTTTTATTACAAAAGCAATCCATAACTTAAAGAATATGGATGAAAGAATCTATGAAAGATTTCAAACAAAAATTAAAAAATAAGGAGAGTGGATAATGGAAGTAGGAAGAAGTCTAGACCAGATAGACACTAAGGTCAAAAAACTAAATGATTCGCTTAAACAGTCCACGAACCTTACAAAAGAGTTAGATAAATCATTAAAGTTTGATCCAAAGAATACTGAAGCTATGACAAACAAAATGACTAATCTAAAGAACCAAATTGGGCTGGCAACACAAAAGGTCTCACTACTCAAACAACAGCAAATTCAAGCAAATAAAGCGTTCCAACAAGGCGATATAAGTGCTAAAGAATACAACAAAATTCAGGTTGCAGTTCTAAAAGCAGAAAATGAGTTGAAGAGATACAATGTGGAACTCGACAATGCATCAAATCAAGGAAAAATTGCTAAAATTGGCAAACTATCGCAAGGGTTTGACAAAGTCGAAAATTCGCTAAAAAGGTCGCAAAAAACACTAAAAGCATTTAGTAAATTGGCACTAGGATTGGTAACAACAATAACAGCATCAATTACTGCTTTTACTGCTCAAACGACAGCACTTAACGACCAGGCAAAAGCACTAGATGTCAGCATTGAAAAATTACAACTGCAAAGAAATGTCTATAAGCAAATTACAGGCGATGCATCAAATTACGATTCAGCACTAACAAGTATGAAAGGCGTTATGACAAGCATAGCACTTGGTCAAGGTAGTGCTTATCTAAACATTTTGAAAAGACTTGGAGTTTCAACCAAAGACTTGGAAGGGAACACAAAATCATTATCAACAATTTATGATGAAGTTTTGGTTGCTCTTTCAGAGATGGAAAACACAACACTTCGCAATTCTCTTGCCTATGAGTTGTTTGGCGATAATGCAATAAATGTTCTGGAAGTAATGCAATCATCTAGCGAGACCATAGCAGACTTGAACGAAAAGCAACTAGAACTTGGAATTACAACCGAAGAACAAGCCAAGACTGCTGAAGAAATAAAAGCCAAATGGGATGAAATGAAGTTAAAGTTTATGGAAGTTAGTGCAGAACTTGCGCAAACACTTCTACCTTTAATTGAAACTATTTGTCAGTTTATGATTGAAAATGTGATACCAATTCTCACTAGCATAGCAAATTGGTTTGCTGGAATGAGTCCGTCACAGCAAAAATTTACAGTATTTTTGTTATTGATAATCATTCTCTTGCCAAAAGTAGTAGCAATAATAACAGCAATAGTTGGTGTTATTAAAGCAATAACCATAGCAAGTTATGGCGCGGCAGGTGGAATTGGTGCGGTATCAGCGGCAAGTGTTCCACTTATTCCTATTGCTTTGGCTGTTGTTGCAGTAATATTAACACTTGCATTATTATTTGCATTTTTAACAGGTCGAAGCAAAGAACTGACTAAGACCTTGGCATCTCAAACAGGGCAGATGGCAGAGTTAGAAAGTTCATACTCAAACATTGGCGATGATTTCAATATAAACACATCACAAGTAAACGAAAATTCAAATACAAATTTAGCAGAAATCCATGTTGACATAGATGCTCACGGAGACACTGAATTAAGTGAGCAAAATGCTGAACTTGTGGCAGATAAACTTGCTGAAAGAATCAATAAGGAACTAGGAGGTAAGATCTAATGCGAAAATTTTGGCTAGAAAATGCTAGTGGTAAAAAGTGGGATCTAACACCTAAAAATCCTTATAACAACAATAGTAGTTTTTTCGCAGAACCAGAAGGTTTAGGAATAAAAACTAAGATAACTAGTTATGAAGTAGAAAACACTTGTTTTATTGAAAAAGTAGAAACACAATCTCAAACCATCTCTGGCGATTTGTATTTTAGTAGTTACGAACATTTTACCAAGTTTGTAGAGTTTGTGGGGAATATAAACACCGACCAAACAATGAAGCTTTACTATTCAACAAAAGGGTATTCGTTTGATAATCCATTAGAAACTGAGTGGTATAAACTAGTTTTAATCAATGAGATGAAAAAAGGCGAGATAGATTACAAAACGGGGTTCTTGAAAGTTCAAATCAAATTTGCTTGTATGTCGAGATGGAAAAAGGACAAACACATAACATTGGAACTAAGTAGATATGGAGAGCCTTTGGTTTACCCTTATTACTATCCATACTATTATGGTGGGAGCAACAACCTTGCAGTTGACATTGACAACGAAGGAAACTTGCCAACAAGTTGCATTATTAAAGTTGAATCAGTGACTGATACACCTTTTATAAGAATAATCCAAAATGGCGAGATAAAAGACCAGGCAAAGTACAATTTAATTGTAAAAGAAAATTCATATCTAATTATTGACAGCAGTCCTAATAGTCAGGAAGCAAGTCTTTACACATTGGTCAATGGCGATTATGTGAGAGAAGATGTCTATTATATTGGCGAGAAAGATTATACTTATTCAAACTTCATAATGATTCCGACAGGTAAGTCAACGATTGTATTCTCAGCAAAGAACACTAACTTTGGTAAAGTAACAATCAGTTATTCAATCCAGAAGGAGTTGATTTAATGGTACATTATAGAGTTTATGCAAGAAATGATTTGCAGTATATAGACGGCGGTGTGGTTAAGGACTATTCAATAGATTATGATATCATTTCAAACAACACAAGTTCAGCATCAATAATAGACACTTCCAAAGGTTTCAAAGGCGACATAATCGCTTTGATTGATGGCAGTAGTTTGGTGGAACTTGGAGTTATAACAGCCATTGACAACACGGATCATAAAATCTCTTTCAAGCAAATGAAAGAGTTATTCAACGACTCAATAATAAATGTGTTCAAATACACAGATTTATTAAAATGCAAGTTTGATGGCGTGCAAGGTTTGAAAACGATTCTAAACTATGCCTTCATACAAACAACAGATGTTCAAAAGAGATTGCCACTAGAATTAAGAACCTTTGGTAGTGATACAAATTGTGTTTATGCAGATGAAGATGACACAATCAATCTAGCAGATTTTATTGATTGGCTTTTTGATACGTACAACATTTATTTGGATTTTTCAATAAATTTCTTCACTAACAAAATTGTTTGTATGATTGCAAAGAATTCAACCGAAGGTTATGTGATCAAGGACAACATTAAGTTGTCAAAGCCAGAGTTTGATAGTAACGATATGCCGACCTATAACAAGGTCGTTTTTTATGATGAAACAACAGGCCAAGAAAAGGGAACGTACTATTTGTTGGACACCAATGAATTAACAACAGATTATACAAATGAGCATAGAGTTCAACCAACACAAACAAAGTTTGTAAAATGGGATGAAACACAAGCGATAAAGGAAGGCTACACAATGGAACAGCAAGCAAAAAGTGAATTGTGTGGAAACATTTTTAATCATTGCATTTTATATAAACTTGCAAAAAATCAAACTATGGTTAAGTCAAAGAACTTCAAGTATGGAGACAAGGTAACCATTGTTTATAAAGACCGTGAATATCAATCAATATTTACAGGTCTAAAATACACAATGAATGAACCTTACTATACTTGTGTCTTTGGGAAAACGAGAATAGATTTCACAGACAGAATGAAAATTTATAACGATCGAAGATATAAGAAAAGGAGATAAACATGGGATATGTTCTAAAAGGAATAGGCGACAGTGTCACAGGTAAAAATGAAATTGTTCCAACATTTGATGCGAAGATTTTTAATTTTTACGCACAAGTTACACCAGGGGTTATTGCTACTGAAAAAGATAGATTTCCTATTACTCTCGTAGATCGTGGGATTATAATTGGACCAGGAATGGCACACGCCTTTGGTTATTTTGGTATGAGTGATGCGCCGCAAGCGTTTAACTATGTTATTCCATCTAGCCAAACACAATATTCAAAAGTTTATGTTGAATTCGACCTATCAGCTAGACCACAATCATTTGCAATAAAAGTTACGCCACAAAGCGACACTTCAGTTATAGAACTGCAACAAGATGACCTTGCAGAAGTTACGACAGGCATTTATCAATTGCCATTGTATTTAGTAAAAATACAAACCAGCGGGACGATCACATTTGAAGACATAAGACAAATGCTAAATCGAGTTTCGTACGCTTCACACTCAAACGAATCAAACCACTCATTAAAAGCCGATGTTACACCACAAGCAGATAACGCTACCAAAGCACAAAGATTAGTTTACACAACAACAGCACCAACATCAAGTCCACCAGCTGGCACAATGATTGTTTACTATGGAACTAGTGTCCCAGCAACTAGATATGACCGAGTGTTGTATTTAATAGGAGTGTAATTATGAGTTTATATTTAGGGGCTAGACAACTATTTTTGAATAGGCTCGGCTCAAAAACTTTGCGTGAGTTTTATTTCGGAAACAAATTGATAACAGGATTTACAGATGCCGATTATTCAGTAGATGAACTAATTGGAGAAAAAGCACACGCTGGTGAGGCTCCAAAAATTGAGTCAATAAACAAATCATTATTTGTGACATCTAAAAATGATAATCCAGGCTATGCATATAGCAAGTATTTTTGTGATCATTTAAAATTTCGACTTCAATATAGTGGCGAGTGTATTTTCTATGATCGCAACGGAAATGAAGTCATAAACATTCGTGGAACGATTTCATTTAGTTATTTAAGTGGTAAATGGACAATTGGAAGCAAATGCGTCATCAATGGTGTAATAGTTTTTGACCAATCAAATACTCAAAAAGATACACCAGCAAGTTTGCTAACTTATGAAATTTATTACAATACAACAACAAGAAAATGGACAGTGATATGGAATGGTGGAACTTATACAAGCAGTGAAGTGGATTGGACACCAACATACTTTAGAGTAAGAGTTGAAATGTGGTTTATTTCAAGTACTGCTGGAATTACTACAATCAATGGTGTCATTTATCTTCAAAATTTCAATCGAGGTAGAGGTATGCCCAATGCAAGGACATAAAAGGAGTAACAATGAACAATATAAAAATAACGTTACACAACAATAAAAAATATGATGCTGTAAACTTAGATAACATTGATATCCTTGAAGATGAAAATAATGCGACTTCGATTGATATTGAATTCCCTAAGGAATACGAAAACTATTCAAAACGAATAGATTTTAAGAACATTAGAAGAGAAAAATGGACAACAAGTTTATATGCACCAGAAGATAACCGAAACAAATATGACAAGAATTTTGACAAGTTGAACTTTACATTCACTATTCCAAACTCAATGGCAAAAAGAGGGGAATTACAAATTCAGCCTATTGCATATTTGGCAGATGGAACTAACACAATAGTGCCATTTAGAGTTTTAATCGTAACAATAAACAATTCAATATTATATGCAAAAGTTCAAGGTCAAGATAATCCAGACATTATTGTAAAGGCTTTCGAATACGCAAATATAGCACTAGAAACAGCAAATGAAGCAAACACTAGGTCAAAACACGCAGAAGAATTGGCTATTGCATCAGCAGAAAGTGCAAAACAAGCAGAGATAAGTGCTAAAAATGCAGAAAACAGTGCAAAAAACGCTCAAACAAGTGCCAAAAATTCTGAAACGAGTGCAAAGAATAGCGAAGCTAGTGCAAAAACCGCACAAACAAGCGCAAAAGAAGCACAAACTTCAGCAGATAATGCTGACAAGAGAGCAACCAGTGCAGAAACAGTTTCAAACGAAGCCAATACTAAATCTACAAATGCCGTAAATACAGCGAATGAAGCTAATGCAAAGGCAACCAAAACATTGGAGATTGTGGATGAATTATCGGTAAGTAGTGAAGAAATTGACTGCGAGGAACAGGCAAATGTTGTAATTGAGACAGATTCAACTACGAAACATAAAAATATTAAATTTTCTATTCCATCACCTAAAAAAGGAACATCTTATAGGAATAAAGGAATTTGGGATTCTTCGGTAAGTTATGTGAACGATCAATACTATATTGACACAGTAACACTATATGGTTGTACTTATTGGTGTAAGATAAGCAATACTAATCAAATGCCAGTAAATAGCACTGAGAGTGAGTATTGGGGTATTTTGGCATTAAAAGGCAGTGATGCAGGAATAACTATTGTTGATAATTTATTGTCGACAAACGCTGATTATGTTTTATCTGCAAATCAAGGTAATGTAATTAAAAACTTGATAACTGATCAGGATGCTCAAATATCATCAATTAAATTAAAGGACACAAATCAAGATAACGAGATTAGTAATATCAAAAACAATTATAGTTGTATTAAAAATAATGATGGCGGTTTTTCATGTGGAGATTCTTCAGAAAACAATAGTGGTTTAATTTTTCGTAATTTTATGGTTTGCGATCAAGATGGTAAAATACCAGCCTTGAGACTAATAGATTCTATATATCCAATCGGATCAATCTATTTATCAGTGAACTCAACAAATCCATCAACACTTTTTGGTGGTA
>ERZ808246.1992-NODE-1992-length-13479-cov-8.296111_pt1 | contig 13479 bp, 10 predicted proteins | sample MGYA00521083_ERZ808246 | MGnify/ENA primary metagenome ERZ808246 (study PRJEB31516, sample SAMN03275577) | gut metagenome | biome: mammalia-associated habitat; material: feces | host: Papio cynocephalus | place: Kenya | collected 2012-07-07 ...
GCACTGGCCGCAGTAGATGTTCGGATCGACGGCCACGCGGTCGCCGACCTTGACATTGGTGACCTCGGAGCCGATGGCCGCGACCACACCGGAGTTCTCATGGCCGAGCACGATCGGCGGGACGGCGGCGGCGGAGCCCGGACGGCCCGCGTACAGGTCGTGATCGGTGCCGCACACGCCCGCGTATGCGGTGTTGATCAGCACTTCGTTCGGGAGGATCTCAGGGGTAGCCAGATCCTGGATCTCGAATTCCTTCACGCCGGTGAGCACCAGAGCCTTCATGATTGTTCCTTTCCTCGATGAAAGTTTTGCCGTTTTGGTGGTTTGTCTGTTGTGGGCAGTTCGTTCTGCCTGATGACTCACAGCATACATTCTTTCATCCTGTTTTGCAAATCGGTTTTCTTAAAGTGTTTTACACAAAGGGTTTTCCGGCGCGTCGCACGCACGCGGCACACGGCACGGCACATGCCCCCCCCCGCCGAGGAAGCTGCCGACCCGCATACCCCCTTACAATGAGAGGTATGCAGAACCCAACACTTCACCGCTATGCCACCAGACCTGGCCTGTACTTCACCGATGACGGTGGCGCCGATGCCATCGTCCGTTCCGAAACCGCGGACCAGGTGTGGTTCTGCGTCATCGAACCCGTCGACCAGCCCAGCGCCTTCTACGGCGAGGCCATACGGCTGTTTCCCAACGCCTCGATCCCGCTCGTCAAGCAGATCAACGAGTTCAAGGTCTGCACGCGCATCATCGAATCCACCTACGTTCGCGAGACCCTGTTCAAAATGGAGGGGCCGAACTACGGACTATGGTCCGTGCATATCCCCAAGGCATGGGACGGCATGCGCTACGGCTACCGCGTGGACGGCGCATGGGACCCATCACACGGCGTGCGCTTCAACCCGTACAAGCTGCTGCTCGACCCCTACGGCAAGGGCATCGACGGCACCATGCAGCTCGACCCGGCCGCCTTCGCCTACGAATGCAAGCTGGAGGACGGCAAAATCGTAGGCGACCCGTTCGGCAAGATGAACACGATCGATTCGCTGGGCAAGATGCCGGTGTCCGTGGCCATCGACGACCGCGCCACCACGAAGCTCGACAGCGAAAGCGTGCACCCGCACGTGCCGTGGAGCAAAACCGTGATCTACGAGCTGCACGTCAAGGGCTTCACCGCCAACGCGCCGTGGCTTCCCGAAGAGCTGCGCGGCACCTACGCAGGTCTTGCGCATCCCACCACCCTGGCGTATCTGCAAGGGCTCGGCGTGACATCCATCGAGCTGCTGCCCATCCAGGCGAGCCAGCCGGAGGTGTTCCTCCAGGAACGCGGCAAACGCAACTACTGGGGCTACTCCACGCTCAGCTACTTCTCCCCCGAGGCCACATACGCCACCAAAGCCGCCCAGCAGGCCGGTGCCAGCGCCGTGCGCCAGGAGGTCATCGACATGGTGCAGGCCCTGCACGACGCAGGCTTCGAAGTACTCATGGACGTGGTGTACAACCACACCTGCGAGGGTGGTTCGGCCGGCCCGAGCATCTGCTGGCGCGGCCTGGACAACCTCTCGTACTACCGCAGGCAGAAGAACAACATCGCCTATCTGGAAGACACCACGGGCTGCGGCAACACGCTCGACTTCACCAACACGCACGTAACGACCTTCGCGGTCGACTCGCTGCGCTACTGGGCCAAGCGCATCGGCATCGACGGCTTCCGCTTCGACCTCGCCCCGAGCATCGCCCGCCTGGATGGCGAATTCACCCGCTACCATCCCTTCCTGTACGCGCTGCGCTCCGACTTGTTGCTCGGCAACCTCAAAGTCATCATGGAGCCGTGGGATCTGGGCAACCAAGGCTGGCGAACCGGCCAGTTCGGCATCCCGTTCGCGGAATGGAACGACCGCTTCCGCGACGCCGCGCGCACGTTCTGGCTGTCCGAAGCCGAACAGACCCAGGGCAACACCGTCGGCATGCAGGAAATGGCCACACGACTGTGCGGCTCGGCCGATCTGTTCGCCACCGACCCCGGGCGTGGCGCCACGGCCTCCGTGAACTTCGTGGCATGCCATGACGGATTCACGCTCAACGATCTGACCATGTACTCGCACAAGCACAACGAGGCCAACGGCGAGAACAACCACGACGGTTCGAACATGAACCGCTCCAACAACTTCGGCGTGGAGGGCCCGAGCGACGACCCCGTCATCATGTCGAAGCGCGAACGCGCGGCCCAGAACCTGCTCGGCATGGTGCTGCTCTCGCTCGGCACGCCGATGATCCTGGCAGGCGATGAATTCGGCAACAGCCAGAACGGCAACAACAACGCCTACTGCCAGGACAACGACATCACCTGGCTGAAATGGGATTGGCTGTACCACAGCACCAAAACGCTGGAAATGCACCGGCTGGAATCCGTATCCAGGCTGATCTCCATCCGCAAATCGCTGGACCTGTACCACCACGAGGACTTCTTCACCAGACTCAGCCAGATCGGACTGCTCAAGCCTTCGAGCCGCGTGCAATGGTTCCTGCCGGACGGCACGACACCGATGGAAAAGGACTGGTTCGACAAGAGCATACGCAGCTTCGCGATGCGTCTGCTTTCCCTCAACGAGCTCGATGTGATCCTGCTGGTGAACGGGGAATGCCGCGACAAGCAGTTCCATCTGCCCGCCGACACCGAATGGCAGCCGCTGTGGTGTTCCGCCGAAACCACGGGCGCGCGACCGGCCAAGGGCCTGAACGTGGAGAAAGTGGATCTTTCCGATGAGGACTCCATCTGGACGCATTTCGTGCCGAAGAACACCCGCATCGGGAAGGTCATCCAGGAGGTGCAGTCCGAACAGGACGACACCAGGCATCGCCCCACGGCCAAGCCGTATGAACGCAACGACGACGCCTCCGACACAGTCCTGCTTCCCGGCCTGACAGGCAAATCACGCGTGTACCGGCTTCTGGCGCATAACGTGGCCCAGCAGCGGGCCGCGCTGGCGCGTCAGCATCAGCAGAAGACACCGGACAATACCGCGCAGAGCCATGCGGGGAACGTCCCGGAGACCGATCGGCAGACGGGGGGCGAGTCATCGAAGCCCAACGTGTGGACGGTGCCTTCCATGAGCATCACGATCATGCGGCAGACCACGCTCGGCTGACGGGCATCCGCCGCTGCGCTCCCCCGTGCGGCCTGCGCGGCTGCCGCAATGCGGCGAATCGCGCCGCATATACGAGGAACCCCCTCGAAGGACGAACCTTCGAGGGGGTTCCTGCAGTAAGCGAAAATCAACGCTTGGAGAACTGCGGTGCACGACGTGCCTTGTGCAGACCGGCCTTCTTGCGTTCCACGACGCGGGCGTCGCGGGTCAGGAAGCCAGCCTTCTTCAGGGTGGCGCGGTTGGCATCGCGGTCGATGGCGTTCAGAGCGCGGGCGACGCCGAGACGGATGGCGCCGGCCTGGCCGGTGGTGCCGCCGCCGTCAACGAGGACGATCGCGTCGAACTTGCCTTCGAGCTTGAGCAGGACGATCGGGGAGTTGACCTCACGCTGCAGCAGCTTGGAGGGGAAGTACTCCTCCAGGGTGCGGCCATTGATGGTCCACTTGCCGGAACCGGGAACCAGACGCACACGGGCGACGGCTTCCTTACGACGACCGGTGCCGTAGCCCGGCTCGATGGCGGAGGTGCCGGTGCCGGCGCCTGCGTTGGTTTCGGTGGTGTAGCTGGTGAGCTCCTCTTCGGTTTCCTGAACCGCGGAGTTGTTGGTGTTTTCAGCCATGTTCTCTATCTCCCTTCGGTTCACTTAGCCTGCTGAGAAACCTGAGCGATCTCAAAGACCTGCGGCTTCTGCGGGGTGTGCGGATGCTCTTCGCCGGCGAAGACGTGCAGACGACCAAGCTGCACCTTGGCGAGCTTGTTCTTCGGCAGCATGCCCTTGACGGCGCTGGTGATGATGCGCTCCGGGTTGTTCTCGAGCAGCTGCGCGTAGGTGTCACGACGCAGGCCACCCGGACGACCGGAGTGCTTGTACAGTTCCTTGCCCAGCTTGTTGCCGGTCAGCGCCACCTTGGCGGCGTTGATCACGATCACGTGATTGCCGGAATCAGCGTGGGGGGCGAAAGTCGGCTTGTTCTTGCCGCGCAGAAGGGTTGCAACCTGAGACGAGAGACGGCCCAGCACCACGTCGGTGGCGTCAACGATGTACCACTCATGGCTCAGATCGGCGGGCTTCGGAGTGAAAGTCTTCACTGTTCTACCTTTTCTATATATTGTGTTCCGGGTTTCGGAGTTCCTCGCGCGCTTGGTTAGGGCGCAACGGAGAAAACCTCCACCTCATTATCCGTGGGCTCCCTGAAAGTCCTCGATTGCGAGTGGGAATGCGCTTTGAAGGACCCCTTAGGGAAACACAACAGCTCACTAGTGTATTGGTCAGGCTTGACATACGCACGACACACGCGAGCATGAAAAATCGCGCACGCCCGACGGCCTTGACGGCCTTGGGGAGCGTGCGCGTTCTACGGGATGCGGGTGGCGCGATTCTACTTCTCGCCGCGCATGATGGCCGCGAGATTCTTGACGTCGGCGCGGTCGAACATATCGTCCAGCATCACGGCATTGCCTTCGGCATCCGCAAGCGGGATACGCCAGTTCGGATACTCGTTATTGGTGCCGGGCTGGTTCTGTGTGCGCTTCTCGCCGACGGCATCGGTGATCGACGCGGCAAGCAGCTTGCACGGCGAGCCGTTCAGCGCGCGGTACTGCGCGGCGATGATGTCGGCCTCGTGCTCCTCGCGGTGATCGGCCATCTCCTGGGAGATGTAGCCGTTGTCGAGCAGCATCTTGATCATGGCGTTCTGCTCGGCCATCGCGGAACGTTCGAAGTTCTCCTTCGGGCCTTCCAGCAGGCCAAGACGCTCACGCAGCTTGACGTGCTCCAGCTCAAGATAGCCGGCTGCCGGCGGCAGGTCGTGCGTGTTGACCGACGCCAGGGCGTATTCGCGCCAATCGGCGGGAGCGCGGAACACACCGTCGAACTGCTCGAACCATTCCACCGCGCAGCCGAGCAGACCATGGGAGGACAGCGAGCTCGCCACGTATTCCGGCACCACGCCGAGATCCTCGCCGACCACCACGCCATCGGCGCGGGATGCCTCAAGAGCGAGGATGCCCAGCATCACGTCGGAGTCGTAATGCACGTAGGCACCGTCATTGGCCTTATGACCGGACGGGATCCACCACAGACGGAACAGGCCGAGGATGTGGTCGATGCGCACCGCGCCGGCATGGGTGAACATATTGTGCACCATGTCGCGGTAGGCCTTGTAGCCGGTGCGTTCCAGGGCGATCGGATTCAGCGGCGGCTGGCTCCAATCCTGACCCTGCTGGTTGAACATGTCCGGCGGCGCGCCGACGGTGGCACCCTTGGCGAAGCGCTCGGGGTACCACCACGCTTCGGAGCCGAGAGGATGGACGCCGACGGCCATATCGGCCATCACGCCGATGCGCATGCCGGCCGCGCGGGCGTTGCGCTGGGCACGGTCAAGCTGTTCGGTGGCGATCCATTCCAGCCAGCGGTAGAAGTTCAGCGTATCGGGGAACTGCTCGCGCAGCGCCAGGACCTCGGGGGAATCCCTGGTGTAGCGACGGGTCCAGTTGTTGGGCTCGTCCGACGCGGCGCCCCACTTGTCGTAGCACAGGCACCAGGTGGCGTAGGCCTCAAGATCCTCGCCGGTCTTGGCGCAGAAGTCGGCGAACTGGCGCTGCCTGGCGGTGGTGCGGCCGGCCTTGAAGATGATCCACAGCGCCTGCATCTTCGCATGCCACATGGCGTCGCGGTCGACCATCTTGGCCTCGCCGTTCAACGGCTCGACGGATTCGAACAGCTTGCGGATCTCATCAAGGCTTTCGGCGCCCAGCAGGCGGTACTCCTCGATCGATTCCGGACGGATATACGTGAAGTTCACCAGGCTGCGGGAAATCGGCAGATACGGCGACGGCGTCAGCGGCGAGACCGGCTCGGCGGCATGCACCGGGTTGATCAGCGTGAAATCGGCACCGGTCTTGCGCTTGGCCTCGACCAACAGGTTGGACAGATCCTCGAAATCGCCCACGCCCCAGGACTTGGAGGAACGCAGCGAATACAGCTGGGCCATCCAGCCCCACAGGTGGCCGTGCTTCATCTCGTCAAGCAGCTCCACTTTGGAGGGCGCGCTGATCAGCGTGGCGTCCTGGGTGCGGTCGCCCACCGTGACGTGCAGGGTGTGGTAGCCTTCCGGCAGATCGGCGGGGATGACAACGGATGCAGTGACGACGAAGTGATCGCCCACCATGTGGGCGATGGAGCCGTCACCGGCGTCGGGGAGGATCACGCCACGGTAGGGCTGCCCGTTCTCCAGGGTGATGGTGGCGCTGGGCACGTCGGTCGCACCGACATTCACCAACACACGGCTTTCCTTGCCGACGTTGTGCAGGACGGTGGGGGCCACCAGCCTGCCATGGCGTTCGTCCAGGATCTCCTTGGTGGACTTCTTGACTGCGGCGTCATTCGAAGCGTCGATGCCCAGGGCGGCCAGCACGGCGATCAGGACATCATCGTCGATCTCGTGGTAGTCGTGGCTCATGCCGACGTAACTGGTGGCAATCCCTGCCAACTTCGCCAATTGGACTAGCGGTCGAGCTAAACGCTCTTCACTTTCGGTTCTCTCGCTCATAGTCCCTTAGTGTAACGGCTTAGCTGCGACATATCGAGCTATTCCCCGTGTTCCCTACGCCGTTTTTCGACGGCATGTCTCACTTCCAGCGAAGGATCGTTTTCCAATTTAGCTAACGTTTGCATGGAAACGTTGGGATTTAGCGCCACCGCACGGCGAACCATGGAAGAGAGCACCTTCGGCGCATCCGGCTCAAGTTCCGTTCCGAGCGTTGCGAGGAAGTCCAGAATCTGGGCATCGCTGTCGGCGCTTTGCGCGCCCTCGAGCCTCATCTTCCATGACGTTCGCTTGTTGCGTAGCGCGGCATCGCGCACCTCACGGTCGGGATCCTTGGTCAGGCGGCCGACCAACCAGTTCTTGTCGTCGCCGTTCGCGGCCACGGCCCGACGCACCGAAGGCTCCGGATCCTTGGCGAGCTTCACCAGCACATTCGGGAACGGCATCGATTCGGCCAGGAACACGCGATCCTCCAAGGGCGTATTCGGATTGCCGCCCACCGCCTCAAGCAGTGCCGTGGCTCGGGAGAACGCCGCCTGATCGTTGCGGTCCGGCAACGGACGACGCGCGAATTCGGAAAGCTCGGCGGCATCGGTACTGTGGCGCAGCCGCTCATAGGTGACGGTCAGCGGCTCGAAATTCTCGGTGGTTGTTTCGTCGGTCATGGCTCCCCAGTGTAGACCAGCGGCGCCAACGGCGAATCGGCGTCATGCCCGGATCACGGCGATGACGCGCGGAATCGCCGCAGGCCCGGACTTACATGCCGCTACCGGCCGGCGATGGCGCGGTTGACCGTATCGATGGGCTCGGGACTGATCGTGGCATTGAACGTCTCCCGGACACGATCCTCGAAGGAGCCGGCATTGGCCAGCGGCAACGTGGCCGTCAGCGTGATGTCGGCGGCATACGTCTCATCCGACTGCACGCCATCGACGGAGGCGAGCACCTGCTGGAACCGCGCCAGCTGCGGATAGTCCAGCGTGACCAGATAACGCCGGCAGGGCACGATGTCCGCGCCCTTCGCCGCCTTGACCGCAATCGAGGCGCCTGTGGAATACGCGCGGATCAGACCGCCCGACCCCAACAGAATGCCACCGAAATACCGGGTGACCGCGACCACGCAATCGGTCAGGTCGTTGGCGCGCAGCACGTCGAGAATCGGCTTGCCGGCCGTGCCGGAAGGCTCGCCGTCATCGCTCATGCGCTCCGACACGCGGCCGTCCGAGCCGCCCACCACCGCGGCATACGCCACATGACGGGCCTTGGGATGCCTGTCACGGATCGTGCCGACGAAGGCGATCGCCTCATCCAGACTGCCGACATGCGCGGCATCGCCTATGAACTCGGATTTCTTCTCCACGAAGGCGTCGTGCGCCGGCTCGGTGACCGGGTTGAGAATGGTTCGCATGAAGGCCTGGCTCCCTTTCCTCGCCTACCTGCCGTATGGACCCGATATCGCCTACTCGTGCACGACGACGTTGTATTCGCCGCCGGCAAGGAAGGCGCGCACGCATTCGACCATCTGACGGGTAAGCTCCTTGAACGCGCCATCGGTACGCCAGCCGACATGCGGGGTGAGCACGATGCCGGGAACCTGGCAGATGGCGTCGCCGGACTTCAACGGTTCATGGTCGAACACATCGAGACCGGCCGGAATGTCGCCGCGCTGCAGACGGGCAAGCAGGGCACCCGGCTCGATGACCTCGCTGCGGGCGGTGTTGATGAACAGCGTGCCGGGACGAAGGTGGTCGAGGTTCTCCGCGGTGATGATGCCGCGCGTGGCCCCGTCAATGAGCGGCAGATGCACGGAGACCACGTCGCTGGATTCGATGAGCTCGTTCATATCCGCAACGGGCCGTGCACCGCACTTGTCGAACAGCTCCTCGGGGACATGCGAGCTCCAGGCGCTGACCTCCATGCCGAACGCCTTGGCGATCGAGGCGACGGTCGAACCGATGCCGCCCAGACCGATGATGCCGAGACGACGGCCGGCCAGTTGCAGACCGTCACCGCCCTTCCAGGCCCAATTGCCTGCCTTGACGTCGCCATCGAGCTCCCCCACATGGCGGATCAGCTCGAACATCAGCGCAAAGGCATGCTCGGCAACGGCATGATCGCCGTAATGTTCGGCATTGCACACGCGGACGCCGAACTCACGGGCCAGATCAAGATCCACATAGCTCGCCACGCCCGTGCCGCAGAACACGATGCACCTGACATGCCCCTCCTCGGCACCCTTCGGGCCGTGACCGGTGATGCGCCGCAGCAGATCGTCGCTGATATGGTACCCGCCGACCAGCAGTACGTCCGCATCATGCAGGCGGGATGCGATGACGTCCTCGTCATCGGTGAACTCCTCGAACATGCGCACACGCGCGATATCGTGCAGCTGCGGGAACTGGGAACGAATCGGCTCGACCATCGAATCAAGCACGGACGGCATTACCACCAATGGCAGGTCGGTGCGATCCGCCTGCGTTTCATACACTTGCGTCATACCTGCCACACTACGAGCATCGGACGTCATTTGCCCGCCTGCCTGGCCTGCTGTTCGGCGGTGAGGTTCCATTCGCGCACCACATTGGTGTCGGCGCCCATGCTGTAGATCACCTTCGATATGCGCTGCCGCTGCGTCTCGTCCTCCGATTCGCTCCAACAGGTGCCATCGGGATGATCGGAGGATATCGGGCACCACCGGTACTCCCCCTGCCGCATGTTCGCGGTGGGCAGCCAGTCGATGCGACTCACCCGCCATGAGCCAGCCACGCCCTTCTTGCCGGCGAACTGGATGCGGGCGGTCACGCCCTGGTTGTTCGTCTCGTTGCCCGGAATGTACGACGTGACCGTCACGGCATTGCCCACGCCGTAGATGATCCACGTGTTCTTGTACTTCTCGATCGGCTGGGCGCAATGGCAACCGGCACCATAAATCACGTCGAACGCACCGGTATCCGCCAGCTCATGGGCTTCGGAAACCTGCCACGAATCGGCGTAATCAAGATACTCCTGCACCGAATGCATGGCGATGGCCACCACATCCGCACCCTGCTCGCGCGCCTTCTTGGCCTTGGCGACGGCCTTCTGGATATCGCTGTCGTGATGGGGATCGCCGCTCTCGCGCAGACGATCGACCTGCCAGTCCTGATCGGCGGTCATGCCGTTCAGAGAAACGGTTCCGGTGACAAGGCCCAGCTTGCCGCCGCCGGTCGGAGACGTGAGCACCAGCGGCTTAAGCGAATCTGCCTCGGTCTTGTAGGAACCGGTCTGGGCGATGCCATCGGCTTCCAAGGTGTCCCACAGGCGGGCGATGCCATCCGAACCCTGATCCCATGAATGGTTGGTGGCATGGGTGCAGGCCTGATAGCCCACGTTTCTGGCCGCGTCGGCCACCTCGGGCGGGATGTTGAAGATCGGATACGCGCTGTATGGGCCGCCACGCGGTGCGATGGGCGTCTCAAACTCACATACGGCGATGTCGGATGCCTGGATGTACTTCTTCATCGGCTCGAACAGCGGATCGAAGTTGAATGCGGTGCCATCGGTCGCGGAGGTGTTGGGCCCGGCGAAATGCTCCCACAGCCCCTCATGGAACAGCAGGTCGCCGTTGACCAGCATGGAGATGCAATCCGTGTCAGGGCAGTCGGGCGAGTTGCCGTGATGCTCCGTGACGGCCTTGGCAGCGCTCTTGCCCGATGCGGACGATGCGGCCTGCGACTTGGCCTTGGGCTTGGCGGTGGTCGCCGTGTTCCCGGCCCGCACACCCTGACCGCCGTGCGATCCGACCGCGTTCCAGATGCCTACCGCGAGCGCCACCGCCAATCCCAATGCCACGACGATCGCGATGACCATCGGTATGGGCGAGCGCTTAGCCGCATGCTGGCCGTGATAGTGATCCCCGTCGTCTCGCTTCATTGCAGTTCTCCGTTCTGTCTTCTTCTCTCTGTATCAGGGTATCCGAGTCCCGCCGATAATTCGAATGATCGTTTTCGACACGCCAACGGGAGAGCGGAATCCGAAGAACTTTCCCGTATTTGAGTCATTTCGGCGGGTTGTTCTCCAAGTGTGGTGTAAAGTACTGTGATGTTGCGTCATAATGATGCACCGGAGTGATGCCTGAGTGGCCGAAAGGGGCACCCTGCTAAGGTGTTAGCTGCGTTAGCGGCTCGGGGGTTCGAATCCCCCTCACTCCGCTGGCAAGGCTTTCGGATTTCTCCGAAAGCCTTTTTTCATGCCGTTCCCGCCATCAGTCGTTGCGCACGTACATCAGGTTCCCGCTGCCGCCGATGACCAGCCTGTCCGTACCCAAGGTGGGGTCGGCAGTGCCAGCCGATGCGTGGAATTCGTCGAAGGCCGGCGCGTGAACCCCTGCGGGATAATACGTCGTCTTGTCCATCTCGTCCGCCTGCCACGAGTATGTGCCGTCGCCATTGCTCGCGAACGAACGCGGCACATAGGCGTGCTCGCTGATGACGCTTGGCTCCCCTCCGCCATTGGCGGTGATGCTGCAATCGTCGTGTACCGTCACCGCGCTGCCGGCCTGATATCTGGCGTATGTCGCGGAGAAGGCGGCACAATGGTTCTCTTCGGAGGCACCGGCTTGGTCCGAGGTCTCCGTTTTTCCGGATTGCTCGGCTTGCCCATCGTTCCCGGCAGCGGTGTCGCCGCTCTGTTTGTCGCCGTTCTGTTTGCTATCGCTTTGCTGCTTGGCCTTAACACTGGCCTTCACCTCGCTGGCGCTGCGCTTCACCAAAGATGCCATGGCTTTGGCGTCGGATGCGTACCGTTCGTTGTCGGCACGGGCGGCGTCCGTCTTCCACAGCAGCCACCGGTTCGGCTCGTCGTTCGGCGCATCCAGGGTCTTGGCCTGGATAAGCGTCTGATCGAAATCGGTCATCAGCTCGGGGTCCTTGAGCTGATCGGCCTTATAGCTGCCGAGTACACGCTGCCCGGCCACAATCGCCTTATCCAGTTCCTGTTTCGCCTCGGCGGCGGTGTCGACGGAACGATCGTAATGCTGCGCACTACGATACGCCGCAACCGCATATCCGGCACCAGCCACGATCAATGCCAGTACCACGATGATACCGATAATCGCTTTTCCCGTATTGCTGCCAGTCGAGCCCTTCATCGCGCCCACCTTCCTTCGCCGCCTCATCGCCATTCGCTCATATCTCCATTCTATCTGCGGAAGCCGCGGAAAACCGCACGATCGCGCCATGCAACGGACGCGGCTCCGACACGTCGCGCTTCCCGCAACCGGGCGGACACTCGCTTCGCGCAAACCGCGACTCGAACAACTGTTCGACAAATCCGCCCTGCGTCCGTACCATGAAGGCATGAGCACTGCACCGAGACTGGCGGCGGCCAAACGCGACTGGGGGCACGACGAGACCGGATGCACGGTGCTGCACATCGACATGGACGCCTTCTACGCCTCGCTGGAGACGGCACGCCACCCCGGACTGAAAGGCAAGCCGGTGGTGATCGGCACCGGCCCGCGGTCCGTGGTATCCGCGGCGAGCTACGAGGCACGCCGTTACGGCATCAATTCGGCCATGCCCTCGGCGCGCGCAAGGCAGCTCTGCCCCACCGCCGTGTTCCTTCCCGTGGACATGGACTATTACCATTCGGTCTCGCAGGCGATCATGCGCGACGTGTTCCACGCCATCACCGACCGGTTCGAACAGGTTTCGGTGGACGAAGGGTACATGGACGTATCGGGTGCCCTGATGCGCTGGTCGAAACCCAGCGCCATCGGCGCGTGGATACGTCAGGAGGTGGAACGCCGATTCCACGTGACCTGCTCGGTGGGCATCGCGGCCAACAAGATGGTGGCGAAGATCGCGTCCACGAACGCCAAGCCAGACGGCATGCTGCTTATTCCGAAAGACCGTTCGGCGCAATTCGTGCAGATGATGCCGTTGCGCGCCATTCCCGGCATCGGCCCAAAATTGGAGCAGCGGCTTACCGCATGGGGCATCACGTCAGTGGCCGACCTGGCCCAGCTGAACATGGAACAGCTCACCCAGGCCACGGGATCCACAGCCGGAGCACGGAACCTGTGGATGGCGTCACGCGGATTGGACGAACGAACGGTCACGCCCACGCATGTGGAGAAATCCATCGGATCCGAGGAAACGCTGATGGAAGACACCACCAGCCAACGCATCGTATGCCGCCAGTTGCGCAAGTCCTGCGACGATGTCGCCCGATCGCTGCGCAAGCGCGGTTTCATGGCCCGCACCGTAACCGTCAAATTCCGGTTCACGGATCTGAGCTACCGCACACGCTCCCGCACGCTCGACCGCCCGGTGGACGCCGCAAGCGCACTCTACCCCATATGCGTCGAACTGATGCGAGCCATGTTCGGTCTGCCCGCCGATGACGGCGAGCGGCCGCTGCCGCAGCCCATCCGCCTGATCGGCATGAGCGCCAGCAGTCTGAGCCAAGCATGCGACACCGCAGTGCAGCCGACATTGGACGATGTGCTGGAGGAAACCAGCCGCGCCGACGACAGCACCGCATCACGCCGCCTGCGCACCGCCGAAGCCGTACTGGATGCGGTACGCAGCAAATACGGCGATCAGGCGGCGAGCTTCGGTATCTGATCAACGCCCAGCAGGCCCCGATCGAGGGCATGCGAGCCGAAACGACGGCATAGGCGCTACACTGTAGCGCAGGGAAAAACGCACATCGACAATGAAAGGTTTTCGTTATGGCGCAAGTGGAATACCCTGATCTGGTGATTGTGGGGGCGGGCCTGTTCGGCCTGACCGTGG
>ERZ808246.1995-NODE-1995-length-13474-cov-3.153365_pt1 | contig 13474 bp, 9 predicted proteins | sample MGYA00521083_ERZ808246 | MGnify/ENA primary metagenome ERZ808246 (study PRJEB31516, sample SAMN03275577) | gut metagenome | biome: mammalia-associated habitat; material: feces | host: Papio cynocephalus | place: Kenya | collected 2012-07-07 ...
CCGCCGTATTCCGCATCGTCGTTTTTGGTGAATTTGACGATATACCAGTTATATTCTTTGAGTATCGCATCTCCGCTGCCCGTACATATACGCGCGCCTTCGGTCACTTTCATCGCAAAATAATATTCCGCGTACGCGCCGTTATAATCCATTCCGTAAGAGCCGCCTATATTATTGAAAGCCACGGCTGTAGTATTGGTGGTCAGATTGCTCAGTTTATAGACGTTTTCCCCTAAGAACTTATCGGTCTGCAATTCTGCGGAGTCGATAAGTACGCTTTCGGCGACTTTATCCATTCCGGTGAAAGGATATTCGGTCGGCGGGTCTACGGCATACATACTTGTCGTGTACAGATCGAAAGACGTACCGTATTCGCTCGTAAACACAAGGAAACAGTTTACATATGCCTTGCCGTTATAAGCGGCGTGATTGCCGAGACGCCACTCGAACGCATAATCGAGTTTAATATAATCGTCGTCACCCGCGGGTTTAACGAAGATATTCCACCCGCCGTAAGCGGCATCGGGATTTTTGAGAATTTTTACGACGTACCATTTATCCGATTCAAGCAGATAATTTCTGCTTTCTTTGAATCTGACCGCCTGCGTCGCTTTAAGCGCAAAGTGATATTCCTCCTTTACGCCTGCGTAATCGAGATATATGCCCGATTTGCCGACGGCATCGTCGTCTGCCTTTACTCCGCTGCGCTTATAGACGCTTGCCGAACCGAATTCGACGGATGCCGCGTCGGACTCTTCAAACAGATTTCTGACGTCCACAGAACCCCAGGAACCGATTTCCTTGTCGAAGAAATTTCTCCATTCGCCATACAGCGTTTCAACTTTCGCGACTTCCGCCTGAATTTCGGCTTTTTCGTCGCTTGTCAGCAGTCCGATCATCTTATACGCCTTATAGATGTCGTCCCAGTTTTCTGCGGAAGAATTCTCTTTTGCGGGAAGTTCTTCGGCGTATACCTTTACGACGTCAAGCGCGCTGTTTGTATAAAGTCCCGTCGCAGTCGCGCTCCATGAAAGCGTTTCAACCGACGAAACGTTGTTCAGGATCAAAAGAGTCGCCAGATTTTTCGGCGCAGAGTTTTTATCGGGATAACGCTCGATTTTAACAAGCGAATAATTGTCGCCCTGTTCGTCCGAAACCATAAGCACGCAACCGTCAGAGCAGGATACGTTCTTGAAATAATACCATTTATCCTGTTCGAGGACAAACGCGCCGCTCGTATTGACTAAGCCCGGCATAGCGTTTCCGCCGGTTATTTTCAAAGCGAAATATACTTCCTTGAACCTGGAATAATCGAACGAAACGCCGAATTTTCGCCCTGAACGACTTTCCCCTCGGTGACGTAAGCGGGCATTTCGCCGACCGCATCGCTCGTTCCGATGCTGTTTAACGTCGTTTTCTCGTTAAGCAGATATTTCCAGTCGGCGGTCGAAAACGCATTTCTTAAGGCATTTAATTTACTTACGACCGCCGCGTCGATGCGATTCTTTTCGTCATCGCCGAGCGTATCGTATCCGTCGAAAAGTTCGGGCAACGAACTCACCTCCGCAACGGTCATCGCGGATATTTCGTCAGGCAGGTTTTTAATCGTTTCTTCGATAAATTCCGCCTTCCCGATCGAGCCGCTTTCGACCGACGTAACTTCTATCGACTTATAGGCTTTGATGCCGTTTAATTCCGTGGATGCAAAAACGATTGCCTTTTTGCCGCCCGCGGTTGCAGAAACGACGAATTTACCTTCATTTTCGGTCGCCGTAAAACTTTCCGCGTCGTCGCCGTCTATAGACCAGCGGACGTTCGCGTCGACTAATTTGTTTTTTCTGTAAACTGAGGCGGATATGGTAACGGTATCGCCGATTTCCATAGTGATCTCGTCGAAATTCGTCTTAATCACGGGCGCCGCCGTCGACTTTTTTACCGTCACTTCGCATGATGCCGACAATTCGCCGCACGTTGCCGAGATCGTCGTTTTACCGTCTTTTATCGCCGTAATAAGTCCGTTATTCACCGTAGCGATCGTCATATCGCCCGATGTCCAGACAACGTCGTCGTCGACGTTATAAAGGCTGACGGTAAGTTCGCGTTCGTCGCCCGATTCTATTTCGAGAACGGTATCGCTCAGAACAATCTGCGCTTTATCTTCATCAGCGGGGAAATAACCTCCGCCGGAATCAACGTTGCCGCGTTTGCAGGAGACGAAGAACGACATCGCGCAAAACGCGCACATAACCGTAAAAAAAATCAATAAACGATTAAATTTTCTCATATTTCCCATCCTTTTTTATAAAATGCCCCAGGATTCGTATATCGAAGTGAGATTTGCCGACGTCTCGTAATCTCTGTCGTACTTAAAGTGATCGGCGTCGGTTTTGAAAGCCCTTCTCATAGCCATAAGTTCGCCCTTCTGATAAGAATCGGCAAACAACGTGCAAAGCGCATATCTCGGGAACAGAGATTCGAGAAGAATATGCTCTTTAAGCACTTCGTATTTTTCGGGTTCCGTATATCTGATTTTCGATATTGCGTCGTACGCTTTATCGATAAGCGTAAGATAATTTTCGAGTTGCGGTTTCGTCCAGTAAGCGGAATTCGCTATACCTTCGTAAATATACCCTTTGATTTCGGAGGGATATTTACGATACAGCGTATTAAGATGAAGGCGTATATCGTTATACATTTCGTACATATACTCGCCGCCGTCGCCGTAATAATATCTGAAGAATTTTTCCGTAATCTTCTGCGCGTCGAGGTTGACGTTTATCGCGAGTTTTGCGGAAACGTATTCTTTGAGTTTTGAAAACGCCGTCTGCTCGTTTATGTTCATCTGCCCCTGATCGAAGATATAAACCGCACCGTTTTCCTTGCCGAATCTGTATGTCTCGGCAACGGTATCCCAACTATTGAACGGATAGAAATAGTTCTTGAAATTGGTCTGATATATCCACAACCCGACGTTATCGCAGACGACTTTCCACGCTTTCATTATTTCGGCGTATCTCGTATTTTCTTCGTCATAAAAAGAACGATAGAAATTCGCCATAATCGGCGCATATACGACGCCTACGTTTTTGTGACACTTAATGCCGTTATTCGCCGTATATTCCCCGTTCGCGTTTCTGGTCGCGGGCGCGTCTTCCGTTCCGTGATAAGCGAAAAAGTATACTATAAGTCTTCTGCCCGAAGGCTCGAAATATTCGGTAAGTTTTTCGGCTACGTCGTTACAGAATTTCAGGCACGTCGCCGAATTCGCGCCGTACTCTTTAACCATAGCCGTGCATGCCTGACAATCGCACCATTCGTAGTTATCCTGCTCGGTTATCGATACGCCGCTGAGCGTCGGAAATTCTTCCGCTATCGACTTCAATCTTTCAAAAGCGGTCTGCACCATTTCGGCGTACTGACTTTCGTCGCCGTGTGCGGTATAACAAAGTTGCCCCGACGTCTGAGTGGTCGGACGCGTATCCGGCGTTACCGTACCGGAATACCATTCCTTATGCTCGGCATAATAAATTTCGGGATTCAACAGCGCAAACGAGTTGTGCCATTTCGCCCCGCCGACCGGCATTATTATGTCGTTATTGGTATAACCCATTCCGTATTGTCCGGACTTGGTAAGTTGCCCTGTTACGTCGCGGAATTCATAATCCGGTTTTTCGGTTATTTCCATTTCGGGAAGGGTTCTGCCGTCTTTTTCGTAAACGGCGAAATCGTCTCCCACCATATCATAGCCGAGAACCTCTTCAAGTAAGGCTATCGCGCCCATCTGCAAACCTTCCGTTCCCGTACTCATAACGAATACCGAGTTGCCCGCCGTTTTGATATAATATCCCGCCGAACCGAGTTCGACTTCCGGCATCGCGAGCCCCGCCGCCGTAAACATTTCGTCGACGTTCAACACGATGTATCGCACGTTTGCGTCGTACGTCTGATCCGTATACGCGATATTCGTAAGTTTTGCGCCGGTTGCCGATAAAACGTTGTTGGAAACGAAATCGGCTGCCATAACGGCATAACTGTCCGAATTATCGTAAACTATCGAATAATCCGTCGTTCCGTCCGGTCTGACAAACTCTTTATCCGACTGCTTTACGTTTCTTTCGTGCAGCATCCCCGAAACATAATGAGTTCCTATGTCTTCGATTATGTTTTTGTTTTCGTTTTCGGGAGTCTTGTTACTTCCGCAGGACGAAACCGCGGAAACAGACATCGCAACCGTCAACGCCAAAGATAAAAATTTCACGCTCTTCTTCATTTTTCACACCTCATCGTTACGCCGTTACCGTAACCGCGATTTTTACGGTTTTACAGTTGAATGCCTCATCGTAAGCCTTCAGATAAAATACATATATACCCTCTTTCGAGAATCTGAAACCGTCGCCGTCGATCGCTATTATTCTGCCGTCGGGATTTACGACGTATTTGTAAACTTCTATATTTTCCGCCGCAGTGAGATTGTCTTTTACCGTAAACTGCGGAATCAGATAATCGTCACCGACTTTCGCCGTTATTCCGAAACCCTTTTCAAAGACGAATTCGGGCGCGGTCGTATCGGGAACGTTTACCGCATAAGAAACTTCGTCGCTTGCGTTGCTGTCGGCAACCTTGTATTTGACGTCGTATTGTCCGTAATCGTCGAGTCTGATTTTATATGCTGCCGACGGATCGACGTTCTGCAAAAGCACACCGTCGACCGATTTAACGATATTCCCTTTAGCGTCGTATACGGACAAGGTAAGCGTAACGTTTACGTCGAGTACGTCCGACGCGACCGCCGGCACTATCGTATAAACATCGCCCGGTTTATAATAACCGCCGTAATCGCCGAGAATCACTATCTGCGGGGCTACAAGATCTTTCGTCGCCCTCGTGAACGGATACTCGCAGAGTTTCTGTATGGTTATCGCCGTTTCGGTCGAGCTTTCCGCCTCGACTTTCATTGAGAAGTAAACCTTACCCGACGGGAAACCTTTGAAAGCATTACCCGCATCGTCAAGACTTACGGTCACGTAATTTCCGCCTATAAACACTCTGCCGTCTTCGTATCCGAACCTTACGGAATTCGACGAATCGTTAAAACTCTGAGTAAGTTCGAGGCGTTTGCCTGCCGTGTAACAATAGTAACTTTCGCCTTCTCTGACAAATATCACGCCGACCGAAATATTTTCGTTTTCGCTGTCGGTAATCGTGAAAGTAAGTCTGCCGAAGTTTCCGCCGCCGTCGGTACCTTTCACCACCGCCGAGACGTTATCCGCGACGAGATCTTTGGCAAAAGTCCAGGAATAATTCCCCGCAGCCTCGAAACCTATACCCGTCTGAGTCTTTTTCTCCGTATATTCTCCGTCGGTTTTAACGAAGTAGTTTTCGACGGTCAGTTTATCGTTCACATACGGCATAACGACGGTAATCCGACGGGTTCCGAGAACGTATTCGCCGCATTTGAGAATAAATTCGGCTTGTTCTCCGTTTTCTGACGGAGTAACCGAATATTTTTCGCCCGCGGAATAGGTCTTCGAGCCGTTCGCCGTTTTAATTTCCAGCGATACGGGCTTTTTAACGATAGTCCCCGTCGAATAATCGTCGGCATAATGTTCGCCGAAAGTATAATTCATTCCGCCGAGAATGTATTTGGGGAAATCGATCTTTTCGATAAGTTTCGGAACGTTATCCGCCGTTACGGTCAGGACGTAAGAGACCGATTTTTCATATCCGGTATAATCGACGACCGTATACACGACGGTATAATCGCCCGCAGATCCGGGATAGAAACAATCGTCGACTTCGGTTTCGTTGCCGTCTTTAACGACTTTCACGCTGTACGAAAGTTTTCCGAGTCCTCCGGAGATATTTTCGGGAGGAAGAATATCGACGCGATCACCGCACTTAGCCGAAGTCTGCCGTTCGCCCAACGTAACGACTATATCGTTGTCGTCCTCGCTTACATAAACGGTGATAACGTTCTTCGCCGTATTGCCGGATGCGTCCGTACTCGTATAAACGATCGAATAAAAACCTTTTTTATCCGTACGGAATTTTCCGTCTTCGATATTGACGGAAATTTTTCCGTTATATAATACCTTTACGTCTACGCCGCACGCTCCCGAGTACACGTCGTAAGCCTCGGCATCGGGAATGTCATAATGATACCCCAAACGTGCGTCGGGCAGGTCTTCGGATTTAACCGTAAGCACGGGCGCATCGTCATCGATAAGTTCCCCGGCAAAACAATTTTCCGAATCGCTCTGCGAAAAACCGCGGATAGACGTAAAGCAAATGTCTACCGTATTATTGACGAAACCGTCGCCGTACACGCTTAAAAACGCTTTACCGCCCGTAAAGCCTTCCCACAAACCATCGAGGAAACATGACGGATCGTCGAAATCGGCGATTTTGCCGAGTTCGCCGAAACAGGCTTTTTGGGCATAGAGCGCGTTTTCGTCGCTGTCGTAGCGAAGACTGCAGACCGAATAGTCCGACCTCGAGGGTCTCCCCTCGATCAGATTGTTCTGAGCGTCGAATGAGAGCCATACGGGCGTACCCCAATCGTCGCCCTTATGAATTATGGGGCTGCCGGCGTATATCTCGATACCGGTAAGCGACTGATTTTCTCCGCCGGCGGCGATATACGCTCTTCCGCCGCCTTTTTCGCCCGTATCGTTGTTCACTCTGACAGTGAGTTTCTCTTCACTGTTTACGGCGCCCGTAAATACGAAATAAATCGTGCCGGCATCGGGTTGACCTTTTGTAAGGGGTGCTATGAAGAACGAAAGAAGGGATTCGCCTTTGGAAACGTCGGTCAGATCGAGAACCTGATTGAAATAAAACGTTTCTCCTCTGGCAAGCGACAGAATAAACGCGTCCGTGTCGGAATACCGACCTTTTCCGTATGAGACGGAAGAACCTTCGCCGAGCGTGATTTTGGTCTGCTTAACCGAAAAATACTCGTTCGTCATAAACTTTCTGCCGTCGATTTCGGCAAAATAAGTCACGGTGTATTTCCCCGCCTCCGACAGTCTGACCTTAAGCGAACCGTCTTCCGCCTGAGCATAGGAATTCCCGCCCGGGAAAATTATGCTTTTGTCCGCTTTCGCCGATTTCCCGCCCGTCTCGACCGTTCTGTCGGGAACGGAGAGTTCCGAATTTATCGCATATTCGGACAAAAGCGTCGTTTCGCTCCATTCTTCGGCGCGCGCTCTGACGTTTGCGCCCGCAAAAGAAATGAGGCATACCATTGCGGACAAAAACACTGCCGCCATAGCAAAAATCGCAATTTTTCTGTTCTTTTTCATCGTTTAATCTCCTTATCCTTTTATTCCGCCGACCGTAAGATTACCCATAAGCCGTTTCTGGAAAACCAGAAAGATTATTATGGTCGGGGTAAGTACCATGATCGCCGATGCCATACGATACGGAGTTCTGTCCATTCCGTTGGTGTTTGCGATATGAATAGTTCTGTATAATCCATAAGCAAGCGTCGGATACGATTGCATAAATTTAAGCGGAGTCTGATAATCGTTCCAGAATGCGATAAAGTTTATCAGCATTACGGTAAATATCGTGTTCTTCGCCACGGGAAGAATTATTCTGAACAATATCGAGAAACTGTTCGCTCCGTCTATTTTAGCCGCCTCCGCATACGCGGCGGGTATCCCCTTGAACATCGCGTAAAACACAAGGAAGTACATACCGCAAAAATTCGCTTTCATTATCCATAAACCCCATATGTGATTAAACAGCCCGAAAGTTTTGGACATCTGAATCTGAGACGGCAGGTTGCCGACTATCGGAATAATCATTACGATTATCACCGTGGTATATACGACTTTGGAAAGTTTGTAATCGAACCTTGCGCAACAATAAGCCGTGAAACACTGCACGATCGTGGATGCGAACGCGCACCCGAACGCGTAGAGGAAGGAATACACGAACATGTTGCCCATCGTTACGTCTCTCGCTGCCATGGTCCCGGACATTTCGTCGGGATAATTGACGCCTTTTATCGTGAAATTACGAAATACGTCCGTGAAATTCCAGACCCATTTTTTCGGTAATTTATAAGCAAGCGGCGTAAGTTTTTCGTAACCCGAAATATTGTTGACCTTAAAAGCCGTCATCACGCCCCAGAATATCAAACCCAGAAACGATAAGCAATACAATATCAGGATAACTAGCAGCACTATGGTTAAAGCCGACAATTTCTGTTTGCTTTCGTCTGTTATTTTTCTCTTTGCGCTCATTGTCTCAATCCTCGCTCGGTCCGAATTTTTCCATCAGGTATTTAACAAGCAGCGTAAGCGGTATCGTAATAATCGTCAGCAGCAATGCGAACGCCGACAACGACGGGTAATCGGCAAGATTTGCCGATGCCGTTTCCGTCATTACATACAGAACGTATCCGACCGTCGTCACGGAAGAGTTTGTACCGAAAAAATCAAGCAATCCTATCTGATTCGTGAACACGCCCGCGACGGTCGTAACTATGAAAACCGTCATCGTCGGGTAAACGGCAGGCATGACGACGTGAAAAAACTCGCTTGCCGCAGACGCGCCGTCGATTTTCGATGCGTCTATTATTTCGGGCGAAACCGCCCCGACGACGTTTGAATACATAAGCACCGACGTTCCGAACCCGAGCCATATATTGAAAAACATAATCGTCGGGAAAATCGTTTTTGAATTGTACAACAGATCGCCCGACATTTTCATACCGAACCAGTCGTTAAGCATAACGGGTAAAGCGTCGGATACGAAATATTTGAAAAGCGGGGTTATGACTATCGTGGATATAATCGACGGCATAAACAGAAGAACTCTGAAAAACCCCGAACCTACAAACTTTCTGCCTATGTAGTACGAAAACAGGAGTTGTAAAGGAACGGATACGACTATGTAAATACCGCACGCCGCAAGAGAAGTCAGAATCATATTTCTGAATTCGTTTCCGACAATATTCACTCTCGAAAAAAACGTTTTCAGGTTATCCGCAAAATATCCGAACGAAAAATACGTTTTTGCGGGAGACGCCGCCATATCTATTTTTTCAAACGCAAGTAAAATAGAGTTAAAGTTGACGCATATATAAAAGATAAAGAATTGTAATATAGGCCAAGCCATAAGAACGATATAAAGTATCTTATCGTCTTTAGCCAACATTCCTCGTTTTTTGCATTTTTTCATCGTTTTCGCTCCCGTTTATGCCGTGTTTCCGAGGAAGAAACCCTGAACGGTCTCCCCCGGAACAGGCATTATCGTATTTATCAGTTAAACGCGCTCGCAAAATACTTGTTGATGCTTTCAAACGCCGTATCCGCATAAGAAGTATCAAACGCTTTGCCGTTCTGATAAGTCGTGCGTAAAAGACGAACGACAGACTGCGTAATACTTACGTTGTAATATTCCTTATTGAATCTGCTCACGTTGTTCAGATATTTCGCGCTCGAAGAATACGGATAAATCGTACTCGCTTTTTCGTTCAGACAAGCGTTATATAAACTTCTGCCGAACGGCGTAAGTTTATTCTGTTCCACGGTAGAAAGCGTGTATGTCAACGCTTTGAGCGTGTTCGTTTCCGTCGTAAATTCGACGAGAGATTCGTCCGAGCAGGCAAATTTTATAAAGTCGCGGGCAAGTTCTTTTTTGTAATCGGCAATTTGCGCCCTCGCAAATACGAACGAGTTCATAATGTCGTTATGCGTCGTCTTGCCGTTGTCGGCATCTCTCTTTTCGACGGTCGCCTTAGGCAACGGCAACCAACCGAGATTGCGGTTATCTGCGGAATACGTTTCGCCCTTTGCCGAAACTATATCCTTGAAAACCTGCTGAGCCTCGCGCTGCCACCATATTCCGTCTACGATCATAGCCACCGACGATCCGCTCTGCAAACTCGACCAAAGAAATTTTTCCTGATTAGCGGTATGCTCGAAACTCGCAAACGCATAATTGTCGCCGATATGATAACGATCGGTGTTTATAAGGTTGTTCATAAACTGCAAAGCCTTATACAAGCCCGCCTGCCGACGTACTTCGTTTGCATTACTTGCGGAAATCGTAAGACTTTCGGTTTCGACGTCGCCCGCGGCGTTTTTAACGATTTTCCCGTCCGCGTCGAGTTTTATCATCTCGGAATCGGTACCGTCGAACGTATAGTTGAGACTCATATCGTCAAACCCTTCGTAATCGGTCGTAAGCGAGTGAGTAAGCAGATTAAGGTATCCGTCATAATAACTTCCCGCCCAGGATACGGGGATGTCGTTGTTAGCCGCGATATGTTCCAGAAGGAAGAAAAATTCATCGTATGTCGTGGGCAAACCGTCGTCGGCGGTTCCGTAAACGCAATCCGGTCCGGCTGTTCTTTTCGTCGTTTTATCGCCTGCAGACACGAACATTTCGTCGGAATAATATTCGCCGTATTGCTCGGAATCGTATTTATTCGCGACAAACCCGTCGTCTACGGTGTAACCGTCCTTAAAATAGTAGCCTTTTTTCTCGAACAGATCGGCATCGTACACAAAACCGTATTCACCCTGATAATGAGGTACGCCGTAATATTTCCCGTCTACCTTCAGATAATCGTCCTGCCGAGCGTTTAATTTACTCGCAACGGTTTTACCGTCGTATTCGCTTTGCTCCGTAACTGCGTCGGTTAAATCGAGCAACACTCCCGCATTAGCCAGAAGTCTGTAATAGGAGTCTTCGGCAAAAAAGACCTCGTCTTTCTGATTTTTAACGTTTTCGGCATACTTCGTCGCCGAATTGTCGTCGGAAGAGTTTATCATTATCTGCACGCCCTTTTTACCCTCTTCGTAAACGTCGTTCCCGTGAATGGTTTCATATCTGTCTTTAAGTTTATACAGATACTCCGTGCCGTAACCCCTGCCGAATACATAGACGTATAACTGCGTTTTCGTCGTATCGATGTTTTCGTTGCCTCCGTCGCTCGGCTTTCCGCAGCCGACGAGCGCGGAAGTCATACAAAGGATTGCCGTAATTGCCGCCACAATTTTTTTTCTCATGATTTTGCTCCTGTAGTTATAATTCGATAATTTCTGCTTTTATCGTTTGTATTATACCCCTCACCGCAAATCCGTGTTGCGATTTTATAATAAAATTTTCTAAAAAATTAAGATTTTTAATGATACTTCCCTGTTTTAGGGGTTTTTATCTGTGTGAATTATTGACAAAAATGGAAAAACTTTGTACACTATAAACACTTGAAAGTCCGAAAATCGAAGATTTTTTCTGAAAAATAACTAACGGGGAAACAAATAGAAATGAGAAATAAGACCGAAATTAAAAAACCGGGTATAGAATTCATTAACGCCGACAGCGGAGTCGATTTCCATTGGTGGCAAAAAAACGCCACGCCACTGCATTCCCACACTTATTACGAAATCGTCGTTATATACAACGGTCCGGTCTCGCAAATTTGCAACGATAAAAAATATATCATGGAAAAAGGCTACATCTTCCTGCTTAAACCGGGCGACGTTCATATATTTTTGGCTAGTCCGACCTCTTCGCAACTCAATTTCTCGATTGTAAAAAACGAACTGAAAAAAATCTGCAACAATATAGAACCAACACTGTTCGATAAAATTAACGAAAACTCACCGATACTCACAAAGGTATCGGACGCGGAATTTAATTTTATCGTCGAATGCGCCGACAAAATAAAAATAGGCGATTCTCTGCAAAACCAAAAGCGGAACGACATAATTATAAAACAGATCATTTCCAATGTCGTCGGTTTTTTTTATAACTTTTTAGAAAACGAAAATCGGAATACGAACGAATTGCCGCTCTGGATGAGCAATTACTTGAATTTGTTGGCATTATCTGAAAATATAGGCAAAAAAATCAGCGAACTTTACCGAATCGCACCATACTCGCAACCAATGCTGAGCGTTTATTTCAAAAAATACCTGAATACGACGCTGGTCGCATATATGCGTCGATTAAGACTCGATTACGCAACCAATCTGCTTATTCACAGCAACTACCCCATATCGTTGATCGCAAATAAAATTTCTTATACGACAGGTCATTTTATTCACGAATTTTCATCCCAATACGGAATGTCTCCCGCCGAATACCGAAATAAACTCACCAAAAACAGATGAGCAATATTTTAGGAATTATCCGGCAGCAATCCGATCTCCCTCATTTTTGTACAAAAAAAGACCTTGAATATGAACTATAATAGTTCATATTCAAGGTCTATTCATGTGCGCGCGCACTACAAAATAGATATTTTGTCAATTCTCCGCTTGGTTTGAACTGACGATACTTATTTCTTTTGGTATAAAACTACTTTTATAAAAAATCTTATTTTTAGATATCAGTTTACCATTTCTATAAAATTCTAAATAAATTGTCCTATTATCACGATCTATTTCATAAAATATTCCTAAAATATACCGACAAACACGTTCGGGAAAAGATTTTCCATCATAAGACCATATATCATCATCGTATGTGCTTTTTGTTAATGCGCATAATCTCATTCTATCTTGATCTTTTGAAGATTGATCTCGGTAGGACTTCTTCATTTCAATCGCAATCAAATTATCTTGTTTAATGTTTGTTCCTCTGCTATGAACAATAAGGTCACATTGAATACTGACAACCTCAAGATTTTTATCTAAAATAGTTTTCACTTGCCCACCATTTCGATTATATTCAACATCTACATAATACCCTTTTATTTTAGCAATAGATAATTCTTTTTCTAAATGAGATTTTAGCGCCCCGCATAACGTGCGTTCTGAAACGTCAGTATCCAATAAAGTTGTATCAGTTTTCAAAAAAGCGAAATTCGATTTATTAAAAATAGACTTCAAAATTAAATAAGCATCCTCGTCATCATAATCTAACGCGATGTTTTTATCAAGAGTTTTTTTCATATAGCCTCTTAAGGTCAATGTTCTTTTAATTATTGTAGCATATTTTATTATAAAATACAATTTTTAATCCGTTATTTTTTATATTATAAGAATTATTTAATTAATAAATATGTTAAAACCCCATCAAACTTTTGTTATAGTTTACAATTGTTCTTTACTAGGCTATCAAGGAAGTCGTATGCAAAAAATGTATGCAGATCTCTACGCCGATATCAAGCACAAAAACGAATTAGGCTATGCTTTAAGGATTCATACGATTTAGTCCAAGAAGGTGCGTTGTATCTTTGCGAACATTACGGAAAGCATTTGAATGAAGTTTCAGGTTACAGCAAAAAAGGCAAGCCGATTACAATCGAGATTGCCTGTATTTGTAAAATGATGAAATTGATAAATCTGAAAGCGAGAGATTACTACCGTTCGGTCAGTCTTGAGGCTTTAACTCCTGTAAGCGAGCCGTCATACGAAATAAAAGAAGAAGTTACGCAAGACTATACTTTATACGAAAAAATCGTTTCAAGCCTGAATTTGACCGAGAATATGCGTATTGCTTTGGAATG
>ERZ808246.1996-NODE-1996-length-13469-cov-6.460489_pt1 | contig 13469 bp, 8 predicted proteins | sample MGYA00521083_ERZ808246 | MGnify/ENA primary metagenome ERZ808246 (study PRJEB31516, sample SAMN03275577) | gut metagenome | biome: mammalia-associated habitat; material: feces | host: Papio cynocephalus | place: Kenya | collected 2012-07-07 ...
GCTTCGGATCCGGACGGAACGTCAGAACGGCATGACCGCATTCTGTGCGCGGCACAGCCACGCACAGAATCCCAATTCTTGTCTATCCATGCCACCGCAGCATCAAAAGAATGGCACCACGGCATCTGCCAAAACACGGCGAGAATCACTCAAACGATTGTCCCATCGAAATAAGCCCAATGAAACATTGGTCATGATCAGGAACGAGAACATAATCCTTCAAGCAAACGTCTTGCGATATTTCATCTTGTTTCCAAGCGTGAAGAGACATAAGGCAGATATGTCTTTCCAATACCGATAATTCCAGGTGTTTTCCAGGCTAATGGTATCCTGGAAAACGCCAAGAAAGGTGGAACATGCGCAAGAGAATACCCATTATTGATTTATTTGCAGGTCCAGGTGGACTCGGCGAAGGATTCTCATCGCTAACCGATTCCACCGGGGAACGCATCTTCCAGATTCTTATGTCCGTGGAAATGGAAAGCTCGGCGCATAGAACGCTCCGGCTACGTTCCTTCTTCCGCAAGATCTACGACCTTGATGGGAGGATTCCGCAAGAGTATCTGGACTACATGGCGAATCCCACACCAACGCAACTTTCCAAGCTGAAGGACGCCTTCCCCGGCCAATGGGCCGAGGCGGACCACGAAGCGGTCCAAGCCACATTGGTGGAAAAGGATGACACTTTGGTGTGTGAGGCGTTGCATAGGCTGCGGAATTACACGGGTCCCAGAATCATCATCGGCGGCCCGCCCTGCCAAGCATATTCCCTTGTCGGACGTTCGCGCCGCGCCCACGACCCCACGCTCCAAAAGGACGTCAAACAGACCCTTTACAAATGCTACCTTCAATTCCTGAGGGCGATCAGGCCTGAAATCTTCGTAATGGAAAACGTCAAGGGCATCCTTTCGGCGCAGCTCCACAACGAAGGCGTGCTCGGCATGATCCGCGCCGACATCAAGGAGGCCGGCTACACCATTCACTCTCTGGTGGTCGCCAACCCGCAGAAGCCTTCGGACTATGTGGTGAAGGCGGAACGCTACGGCATCCCCCAAGCCAGGCACCGTGTGATCCTCCTTGGCGTGCGCGATGACTTCGACATCGATCCGACGCAGCTCAAGCTGCATCCGGAAGAAACCGTTCGTGACGCATTGTCCGATCTGCCGCCGCTTCGAAGCGATTTTTCCCGCCGCAGCAAAGAGGGAAACCCCTCTTGGGGAGAATACGTCCTGAAGGCCGCGCAGCTGCTGTCGAGGCAATATCCCGGTTCCGATCTGGCCGACAGACTGTCGGAGATCACCATCGGCAATCTTCCTGCCTTTACTTCCGAAGACCATATGCGGGAATCCGGGAACACGACGCTTCTCGCCGATTGGTACCGCGGCCGGCTATCCGCGGCCAACAGCAGCATACTCACCAACCACGCCGCGCGATCCCATATGGCGAAGGACCTTGATCGTTATCTGTTCTGCTCCGCTTTTGCCCAAGTGCATGGCAGACCCGCCAAACTCAAGGATTTTCCCGCATATCTGCTTCCTGAGCATAAAAACGTCACCGATTCCACCGATTTGAAATCCGTGGAGTTCTCCGACCGTTTCCGCGTCCAGCTGTACGACCATCCCTCCACGACCGTCACATCGCACATCTCCAAAGACGGCCACTACTTCATCCACCCTGATTTCAGGCAGTGCCGCAGTCTGACGGTGCGTGAGGCCGCACGCCTGCAAACCTTCCCCGACGACTATTTCTTCGAGGGGAACCGCACCTCCCAATACCAGCAGGTCGGCAATGCGGTACCCCCGCTGTTGGCGAACCAAATCGCAAAGGTCGTTGCCGCATGTTTTAACATTCCCGCGAAAAACTACTTCGACCAGCAAAACATTTGAGTGCGGTTTACCTGCACCACCTCAATGGTCAAAATAGGCAGGGATATGCATTGGATATGACCGAATCCACCCTATACTGGATAAATCAGAACGCAAGGAAGGGAACTACGGCGAAGTGGCTGACGAGATTGAGCTGAATCCTGAAGTCTCATCTTTGCTATGTAATGCACGCATCCGCAACGATGAAGAAGAATCAGTGACATTATGAATGGGGTCACATGTACACCGGATCCAAGCCTGCTTGAATCCATGAGATCAGTCGGCTACAGTCTGAACACCGCCGTGGCCGACGTCGTCGATAATTCAATCGCGGCCCAAGCGCAGCGGGTCAGCATCCGGTATTTCGATTACGGGGAAAACCCATATATAGCGATCATCGACGATGGTACAGGTATGGATGAGCATGAGGCCATAAGCGCGATGAAACTGGCTGGGACCGACCCAAGCCATGAAAGAAGGGCAAACGATCTAGGCAGATTCGGTTTGGGATTGAAGACAGCGTCTTTGTCGCAGGCCAGATCGTTGTTGCTGTGCAGCGTGAAAAACGGGCATCAGACAACGCTTCGATGGGATCTCGACCACGTCGCAGCCGTCCGGGATTGGGAATTGGAGGTCTTGGACGAGCGACAGACCATCCACGCTCTTCCCGCGAAAGTACACAATCTGATGCCTAGCATGCATGGAACGTGCGTGCTATGGAGAAATCTTGACCGTCTGGAAACGGTGGCTGGCGACTCCTTGCAGGATATGGATCAGGCAATGTCGGAGCTATCGGATTATCTAGGTCTCGTTTTCCATCGTTTCACTCATCCATACCCGAACGATCGAATCCCCAAGGTGGAACTAACTGTGAACGGCATGCCGGTACCGAAGAGGGACCCTTTCCTCACGGAAAGCATGGCCACCCAGCCGCAACGATTGCAACGCATACCGGGAACGGAGGCGACGCTGTGCGGTTATACGCTTCCCTATCCAAACAAACTGACCGACAAAGACAAGGAATTGCTGGGTCTCACGGCAGGGAAGGAACAGACACTGTCCGACACGCAGGGATTTTATGTCTACCGTGCATATCGTTTGATTACTTGGGGCAGCTGGTATCGCCTGCTGCCGCGTAAACCCGGAACAAAGCTTTCCCGCGTCCGCGTTGATATTCCTAACAGCATGGATGACGAATGGACGCTGGATATCAAAAAATCACGGGCGACCCCTCCGAAAGTAATCCGTGACGCAATGAAACGATACGTTTCCAAGCTTTCCACCCCGAGTCGAAAAATCCAGAAATGGCGTGGACGCAAGACCTCTGAGGAACCGGAAGCCCGTATCTGGGACGTCATCAACGACCGGGAAGGAACGTTCCGATATGAGATAAACGAAGATAATCCATATATCAGGAGCTTCATCTCATCGCTACCCGACGAACAGCGGCAAGATTTCACCGAAATGATGAGGATACTTGCCGCCGCCTTCCCCTATGACGACATGCAGGCCAGGATATCCGTCGATCAATCGAGCGAAGAGCCTCATCTCACTGATGACGAGATTCGCGGAATGGCCAAGGACATGTGGCTGTTCTGCAGTCAGCACAGAGGCCAGTCGGCGGAAGAATTCGTGAATGCATTCAAAGACAAAGAGCCGTTCTCTCTATGCAGGAACGGAGAGGACGTCCTATCGGAGGTAACACATGACCAACGTTGAAGAATGGGAAAAACTCAAGCCACTTGTAAGGTTACTTGTAGATAGCGCTAAAGATAAAAGCGAGGAATCCATTCGAGAGACACTGGATTTTGTCGCTAAACATCATGATCTCGGAAATGATAAAGCAGGATTCGAGAAAGCGTTCAGAGAACTTCGTTCGGAACTGATTTCCAAAATTGATGGGGGCGTTCCCCTCGAAGGCACCACTCTCAAAGGTAAAAGCGATGTGTGGAAACCATGGTTTCCCGATATGCAGGCCGACGAGGAATGGGATACACCACGTTCGACCTCCTACTATCGATATCTGACTGTGGACAAGGATTCCGATTACACGACGCTTGAGTATACTGCGAACGAAGTCATGTCTTTACTATCTGACCCGCGGCGGGTAAAACCTCCAGTCCAGCGCAAAGGTCTGATTCTCGGTGACGTGCAATCGGGGAAGACCCGCACCTACATCGCCCTCATGCATAAAGCCGTGGATTGCGGATACAAACTCATCGTTGTTCTGACGAGCGACAACGAGAATCTGCGACAGCAAACTCAGAAGAGAATAGACACGGACTTCATCGGATACCACAACGGAGAGCAAGTGGGCGTCGGCAAATATCTGAGCATGGCGAAGGTTCCGAGAATATCCCCATTGACGAATGACAATGATTTCGGTAAGGATTATGCCGGCGCGTTCAAAAACGTGGCTCGTCCCACATGGAATGCAATCGCTCCCTATGTCGCCGTAGTCAAAAAGAACGCTTCGGTCCTTTCCAAATTCAACAAGTGGCTCAAGAACCCTGAATTTGATTCGGACCTGCCTGTCCTCGTTATCGATGACGAAAGCGACTATGCTTCCGTGAATTCGTCAAAGCCGGAGGACGCGCCCACGCGTATCAACAAGCTGATACGAGAGCTCACCATGATCAGTTCACGTACCTCGTACGTTGCCGTAACGGCCACTCCTTTCGCGAACATCTTTATTGATGACGAAATCGAAGAAGATTTGTTCCCCCGGGATTTCATCCATATTCTGCAATCCCCAAGCGACTACATCGGTGCGAAAAAACTGTTCGGCGATATGGACTCACAGCCCAAAGGTTCTCCCTGTGTCCAAGAACTTGATGAGGAAGACCTCGAAACGTGGCTTCCCGTGACCCACAAGAAGACATTCGACATCGTGGATCCCGAACTGCATGAGGCAATAAAATACGCGATTGACTGTTTCATCATCGCATGTTGTCTGCGGCCGAACGCGGATGCGAGCAGGCAGTCGATGCTGATTCACATGTCCCGTTTCGCTCAAGTGCAGCAGCAAATCGCCGACCGTGTCGATGATTACATTCGTTCTTTGGATAAGGCGGTCCGTTTCCATCCGGAAGGCGACCCACGGATTGAAAGGCTCCATCATGCCTTTGTCAAGGAATACGAGGATAACGGACAGACGGATGGGCAAACGTGGGAGAGCTTTTATCCGCGCGTCAAAAGATTTGTTCAGTCTGGCAGGCTCCGCGTTCGACTCGTTAATTTCCAAGCTGACGATTGGAATCTCCAGCACAGCGTCCCAGCTGATTTGGCCTCGAACGAATGCACCCTGTTTGTCGGCGGGAACAAACTCGCCCGTGGCATGACGCTAGACGGTCTAATCTGCAGCGTGTTCTACCGTCGTGTGACTGCGTCGGATACTTTGCTGCAGATGGGACGCTGGTTCGGATACAGGCCACGTTACGCGCAATTGCAACGCATCTGGATGCTTCCCCAATCAGTGCTTGACTACCGGTACTCGTGTTCCATCGTCGAGGAGCTGAAGGAATCCGCACGGCACATGAAACGGCAGGGAATGACTCCGAAACAGTTCGGTTTGGCAATCAGGAAGAATCCGAACCGCGGCGTGCGCATCACCAATACCGGAAAGATGAGGAGCGCAAAGGAAGGCGAGAATTTCCAAGAGTTCGACCTGTCCGGGGAAATCATCGAATCCATCAAGCTCACCGTAGACGGAAGACAGTTGGAGAAAAACGACCGTGCCTTGGCAGAGCTGCTCAAGCGACTGCACGCTCCGGAAATCGACTCAGGGGAATCGCCCATGGCGCATACCCAAGTCTTCGCCAACGTCCCGGCCAAGACAATCGTCGACTTCCTCACCGAGTACAAGGCAGGATATGGCGACAAATTCGGATTTACCGTTTTTACCTATCCAAACCGCGACATCGAGTGGGACAGCTCCCTTGTTGAAAGATACGCCAAAACGCAGATGAACGAAAATCCATCGATTACTTGGAATGTGGCGTTCATCAACGGCGACGGCAGCAAAGTGGAAAGCCCCGATGACTTGGACTTTGGCTGGAAGAAAGTCATACGAAGAAGCTCGTACAATCCGGACAAGGGCTACTTCCAGATAAACGACAAGAGAATGCGACTCGGTTCGAAAACGGATGTGCTCAAAGTCGCGAGATTTGTGTACGACGGAACGATTGATACCCGGTCCGAGTCGGAACGCGACTATTATCTCACGAAGTATTTCGGTGACCATCCGAGTCTTCTGCTCTACCGCGTCCAGATTAAAAGCATCAAAGACTGGCATCAGAATCTTGTCCCCGAGGATGGTCCCGGACTTCTGGGCGCAAAGCTGATTGTCCCTGTCGATAAAAAGGATGCCAACCACAAACTGGGCAAAACCGTCTACGTTTACAACACGGTCGCGCAGCGGAACGAGTACGAGCGTCTCAACCAACAGAAAGCCTATGAACAGGACGAGGACGACTGATGAGATATAAAATCGACGAGATTATTTCGTTTTGGAAGGAAGGTCTGCGGTATCCAGGTCAAACCAACCGCGAGCTGGATACATCCCTCAAACTTCCAATCGTCCTTGGATGCACTGCGGAGAGATTCCCCTACGCCATGCTTTTGACGGACAACCAGCCAAAGGCCCCAAGACGGATGGAGGCAATCGACGTACGGGTAGGTAGACGCTTCAATGCCGACTCTTCCGAGGCGTGGTCATTGACTTTCATACTTCAAGATGTGAATTTGATGCATGCCTTCGCAGAAATCTGTCTCGCCTTCGCAGAACGCATTGCCGAGGCCTCATCGAAGGATGCCGCGTTAAGGCAGATTTATATGACCGTCGATCAATGGCAGCGCCTGTTGAAAAGCAGCCGGAATGCGGACATCCTCAAAATCCTACGCGGAACTTTCGGCGAATTGGCTTCGATATTCGAAATCTCAAGACGCACCGGAAGGTGCGTGGAGGAGATTTGCGCGTCTTGGACAGGCCCTTATGAGAGGCCGCAGGACTTCACCTTCCCGGACGATGGCAGCTCTTGGGAGATCAAAACAATCCGCCCTACTGCGGAACGCATCAAAATATCCTCACCAAAACAACTCGACACGTCGAAACGTTCCATCAACCTTGCCGTCATGGAGCTTAAGGAAGACGATGAGGGATTATCCCTTCCAACACTAGTGGATAAGCTCAGGGAACAGGCCTCGGAGCCATCCACTGTGACAAGATACGTCGATGACGGACTGTCCAAATTGGGATTGAACCTTTATTCCGGTTTGGTCTCGCAAACGGCTTTCGATATTGGACGGGTATCTGTCTATGCCGTCAAACCCGATTTCCCGCGCGTAGAATCGAAAGACGTGCCGGAAGATGTGCTGGATCTGACGTATAGTCTCAATCTCAGTAGGATACGACCGTTCATGATTTGCACAGGTGACTTACTTAGAGATTCGGAGTGAGGATGCTTACCGTCGATGAATACCGTCACGAGCTTTGGAGAGAGGTCACGGAAAGGGCCCAAGACCATGATATCTACGACCAAGAGGCCTTCTTCGAAACAGCCTGTGAGATATTAAGGGACAGCGAGGCAATAGCAGCATACCATCCCGCGTACACCCGTTACAGGATGGGCACGCCCCAAGCCCTCGCCATCGACGGATATGACCAAGACGCGTTCGAGATGGATGAGTCCATTGTGATCATAGCCTGCGACGACCAATTCACGCTGGCCGAGGACGACGCGCTACCGACCATACAAAGCAACGAATGCAGACGGTATTTCAACGCCATGCGTCGTTTCGTCGTCGCAGCGTTGAATGGCACCTACCAAGCCCATGCCGAGGAAAGCAGCGAAACCTTCGAATTCGCCCAGTTCATTCACGAGCATCGATCCACAATCAGCCGCGTCCGCCTGTATTTCATCACGGACCGCGAGTACACGGGACGTGACGATTCATCCCAGATCCAAATAGACCGATACGCGAAAGACAATGGGGATAACAAGATCAGTTTGGAAACCCACATCTGGGATATCCGGCGCTTGATGGAATCCTCCAATGCGGGGCTCATCGAACATATGTCGATAACTCTCGAGAACGGGCTGCCAGCCGTCAAGGCCCCCAAGGGCAATGAAAGTATGGATACGTATCTCCTTTTCGTAAGTGGGACCGTGCTGTCAGAATGGTATAGAAAGTACGGCTCCAAGCTCATGGAGGCCAACGTCCGTTCCTTCCTTTCGATGAGGGGGAAGGTCAACAAAGGCATCCGCCAAACATTGAACGAGAAACCGGACAGGTTCGTCGCGTATAACAACGGTTTGACAGCAACCGCCTCATACGTCGAGACCAATGAAAAGGGATGGATCACTCGGCTTGATGATCTGCAGATTGTCAATGGCGGCCAAACGACGGCCTCCATCTTCTACACAGAGCAGAAAGATAAGACCAACCTTTCCCAAGTTATCGTTCCTGTGAAGCTTGTCGTCGTGCATGAAGATGTGGCAAGGGAACTGGTCCCGTATATCTCACGATTCACCAACAGCCAGAACAAGGTCGCGGAAGCGGATTTCTCTTCCAACAGCGAGTACCAAGTGGAGCTGGAGAGGCTCTCCCGAGCGACGCTCACGCCGCCTTTGCCCGGAACGATTCAGACGCATTGGTATTACGAACGCGCACGCGGACAGTACGAAAGCGAACGCAATCGATTGGACGCCGCAGCCCGAAGGGCTTTTGAAAAGGCGAACCCGAGTAGGCAGCGTATCAAGATGGTAGAGGCTCCCAAATATCTGATGTGTTGGGACAACCAACCCCAAGTCGCGAGTCTTGGCCTTCAGAAATGTTTTGCCAAGTTTGTGAATTCACAAGGAGACAATGCGGCTGCGAAATTGGATGCCGATTTCTACAAGCGTCTGGTATGCAAGAAGATAATCTTTGACACCGTCTACAAACACATCAAGCACACGGATTGGTTCCTCGGCGCGTATCAGTCGAACATCGCGGAATACGCCGTTGCGAAATATTCACAAGATCTGAAGCGCAAGGGAACCGAATGCGATTTCCCCGCCATTTGGCATAGACAGTCCATCGATCCGGGAATGCTGGGCTGTCTTCTGAAAGCGGGACAACAGGCAAGTCAAGTGCTCAATGATCCGCGACGCCCGGTCCAAAACGTATCCGAATGGGCGAAGAAGGATCAATGCTGGACTGGATTGAAGCGATATCCGTCATGCTTGGACGCCGATCCAGTCGAGCTTGCCGTGGAAAAGCCGAAGCATGCAAGCCGCAGAAGAGCATCCACATCCTCTGACGCGCCCACGCCACGACATGGAACCATGAACGGCAAACAGACGTCCGCTGACGAGAACCTTGTCCATGATTGGCGGAATCTCACAGCCGAATCCTACCGTCGCCTTTATGATTTCGCCCTCGGGAAGGCATTCCTAAGCCCCAAATCGGAAGCCTCGCTCACGGCTTTGATCAACGGACGTGATGATTCCATCAATGTGAATTCACTCAACCATCTCGTTTCCTTGTGTGTCAAAAGCGGATTCCCTTTGAATTCCTTGTCTACAAGGAGCGGCAAAACCGCTACCGATGGTTCCACGCACTCATCGGTTGATGGCTATGAACCGTCACACAGGGAATTCCTCCTGACAATTCCGGATAAAAACTGGGCCACCATAATTGATTGGGGTAGAAGTCACTACCTGATATCCGACGATATGCTGGCGAAATTCGCGAAGCTTAATCAGGGAGCTCCTCTTTCTGATACGGAGATTGATTCCCTGTGGGAACTACGTGAGAGAATGATTCGGAGAGGGTTCCCTAAATCAGTGTTTACTCCACACCCGTAATCGTTTACGCAATACAGCAATCTGATTCGTTTACCACGCAGTACTTTCTCACTCTCCCAAATTTCGTGATGCACCGCTTTCTGTCACAGTCACGATTCCGAACTTATGCCTTGTCGGAAGAATTCAGAAATGTGGCGCTGGTTGCCGAAACCAGCAACCAGCGCCACGGAGAATCGCATGGAACCTGCTCAGGAGGTATCAGAGTCAGCGTGGCACGGTCGCCGCCCAGCTCTTGGCAAGCGATTCCGGAGTGGGACCCTTGCCGAGGAACTCCACATCGCCGCCCGAGTATTCGGCCGGATCCGCAAGGTAGACGACGGAACGGCTGCTGCGTTCCGCCGCCCTGGTCTGTCCCAGGCCGGCCAGCGAGAAGGCTTTCCTGAGTTTCGCCGGGATCCATCCGCGATCCTTCTCCCGTGCCTGTCGGAACAGCTCTTTGGCGAGCATGTGGTTGCCGTTCAAATGGACCGTGTTATGCAGCCATTCGGCCATTTCCTCCCTGATGACGGGATCCATCCGTGACTCCCTCATATCGCTTTTGAGGTCCAGATAGTCCTGGGCGGTATCGTCGGTCGGCGCGGTTCCGACCACGACCCGCACCGGGAACACCTCTCCGTCATCGCCTACGCATTCCCGCGTCCCGAATCTGATCCGGGCGTTGACGGTGCCGGAATACGACGCGTCCACCTGTTGGCATACCGCCATGTCCGGGTTGTTCGGATGCGTTTCGAGGTATAGATAGGAACGGGCCTTGGCCGTCCACTGGTCCGATCCCGACATGGCGTATGTCACGTCCTCCGGATCCTTCTTCGCGTGGAGCACGCCCAGCACACAGCAGTTGCTTCTTTTCGCCATGGCGTCGAGGACGATCAGGCAGTCGGCCGACTGCTGGTCGTTCATGCGCCCGGCGGCAAGACCATGCAGCGGATCGATGTACACGAGGTCCGCGCGCATGCCCTCCGCGGCTCTCACAATCCCCCGCAGGTCTCTGGCGTCGAAACCGCAGAATCCTGTGCCGCCATCCTGCCGCTTGTACAGCATGATGTTGCCCAGGTCGGCTCCCATGCGCTGCAGTTTCGCCTTCACAAGGCCCTCGTCGTCCTCGCGCTGCACGATGAGCACTTTCTTGCCCATGGCCGAGAACCTCGCGCACTCGTAGAGCGCGAGCGTGCTCTTGCCGCAGCGTTTGCGCCCGCCCAGTATCGTGACCGCTCCGGTTGGAAACCACACATCCCCTCCCAGGAACTCAATCTTCCGTACCGGCACATCGGTGATTGGTGCCAGAAAGTAGTCCGTCCGCTTTTCTTTTCCGTTTTTGCCTGTTATACTGTTCATTGGTTTTTATGGGCGTCTGCCGTGTTCGCGGCAGACGCTTTTCCTTTCCCGTGACGCTTTTCAACGTCCTTCGATGTAATCTTCCAGTGACTTGTAGCTGATCAGGAAAATGCGCCCCGATTTGCGGGCCCTGATCTTTCCCTGCCTGATGAGCGTGTAGATGCTTTTGGTGTCCTTGAACCCCAGCAGCTGCGTCGCCACCTGGACGGTGACCGCCAGCGGCCGCTGAAGAGGGTCCATCTTATGCACTCTTGCCATCGTTTCGGCTCCTTCCCGGACAAGTGGTCCGATTCGGTTGCGCCCGGACGTCCGTTCGGGCTCATTATCATCACGTCGACTCCTTGTAATGACGTCCGATATCGGCACATGCCACGGGATGTCATTGATGTTCCTCCAGCATCCGCGACAGGGTCTCTTCCTGTGTCTTGGGCGGCAGCCGGCGCATCACCTCCCCTCTTTCGCTGGCATCCATGGCTTTGAGAAAGGCGATGCGCGCCTTCACATCGGTCTTTTCCAGAAGCTGCGCGATTCTGGCGGACGAGTCCCCGACGTTCCAAGACGCTTCCGGGGCGTTCTCCGGGGCGTTTTCCGGAAGCCGGGAGTCGGTTTTTCGGAAATCCGCCTCCATGCCCTCGATGACCTTCCTCTGCTCCGAGTCCAACGGATGCTGGTAGTGGCGATCGGTGCTATCCAAGTCATGCCCGGCAATGCCGCCCACCGTCTTGTCTGAATTCGTATACTTTTTCATGTGGCTGATGGCGCGATGCCGCAAATCGTAAAGGGACACCTTCTTCTCCTCGAGCCTTGGAACGCTTTTGCGGGCCCTGTACCAGGCGTTGCGCACCGTCTGGGCGCTGACCACCTCGCCGGTCCTCGGCCCCGTGAACAGGAACGCGGTCGGATCGTCGGGCACGAACTCGCGCAGGTGCAGGTCCAGCGCCCTGCAAACGTAATCCGTTATGGGAATTCGTCTGACGCTTCCGGTGGTCTTCGTCTCGTTGACCAGCACCTGCCTATGGTATTTTCCCGTTTCCGGGTCCTTTGGGTTGTATTCCTTCGCCGCCCTCACGATGTTGAGCTCGCCTCGCGAAAGGTTGTCGTTGAGCCACACGTCCCTGCGTTGCAGCCCGTACACCTCCCCCGGGCGAAGTCCCATGAACCCGGACAGGTAGACCACCGCCGCGAATCGGGGCGGCATGGCATGGTACAGCGTGCGCAGTTCGTCATCGCTGATATCCACATACTGGAAATGCGACGCCGGCTTGCGCACGGGGGTCCGTACCGGGTTGAGCTTGAGCAGGGTGGTCCCGTCCGTGTCCAGCACGCGTTCGCACGCGTCCCGGAAGATCTCGCGCAGCAGCACATAGGCCTTGTGCCTGACGGAGGCTCCCTCACCGGCCTTGCCCACCTTCATGGAGTCGACCCACTTCTCGATGTCCTTGGGACTGATGCTCACCATGCGCTTGTCACCCAGGACGGGCAGCAGATAGTCATCCAGATACTGCAGATACTTGTCGCGCGTGGTCGGCGCCAACTTCCTGCCGTCCGGTTTCCGGCGTCTTTGCACGAAGTCGAGCGCGTATTCGCGGAACGTCACCGTCGAACCTGCCCTCCGGTTCTCCTCGATCCTGGGCGGCTCCCAGCTGCCCAGCCTGATTCGTCTCTCCTGCTCCGCAAGCCACGCCTCGGCCATGGCGCTGTAATCCCTGTCGAAGTTCTTCGAATAGTGCTTCGGCATGTCGGGCCACTTGGAATAGGCCCATACCGGCGGCTGGAAGCGGGCCTGCACGTACTCGTGCCCGTCACGCGCCGTACGGATCAGAATCGAACCGAAGCTACGTCTTTTGCCCCCGCTCATAGCGCCACCGTTTCGTTTACGGGAAGTGCGCCAATCAAAGCGGCATCACACACGTTTCCGCACCCACGTACGCTTGACAAGAGTGAGGAATCCCAATGATTCCAACGGTTGAAGGCGGTTTTGAGGAAGGATTCCTGCTTAAAGAGCGCCGTAAAGTGCAAAAGAGTAAAAGTGTAAACGGAAAACGTTGGAATTCCAACGGTTTTTACTCTTTTCACTAGTGATAAAGAGTAAAAAAGTGTAAAAGAGTAAACACGAGAGTGGCCGCGTCTCCCAACGGGGACGAAGACACGGAAAGCATCAGGGAAACACATATCCGGACAAGGATGCGAAATCATGCCGGAGCTCCTTTCGACGATAGAGTGACACACCGATTTGGTCCGTCATATGTGTCACCTAATGTGTCATCGATATCGGCGCATCCGACGGCGTCGGAAGGCACTCGGGGGAGGGGACGGCATATGGGCCGGACCGGCCGGAATCGTTGGAACGGAGCCGTTTCCAGGCAAAGAAAAAGGGCTTCCGGATCGCTCCGAAAGCCCTACGTGCGGAGAATACGAG
>ERZ808246.1998-NODE-1998-length-13462-cov-2.732155_pt1 | contig 13462 bp, 12 predicted proteins | sample MGYA00521083_ERZ808246 | MGnify/ENA primary metagenome ERZ808246 (study PRJEB31516, sample SAMN03275577) | gut metagenome | biome: mammalia-associated habitat; material: feces | host: Papio cynocephalus | place: Kenya | collected 2012-07-07 ...
CTACACCTCATCCGTCACCATGCGGTGACACCTTCTCCTCAAGGAGAAGGCTTTGTTCACGCGCACATTTTCGTGCCCGACCGCCGTAGGGGCGGGGTTCTACTCCGCCCGCTGCCACGGACAAGTGTTAATTTGTGCGATATTTGTGCGGGTCGATGTTTGAATCCCTCCACCACCTACGGTGGTCCCCCTCCCTTTAGCAAGGGAGGCTAAATCGACCCCTACCGCCTTATTGTAATTTTGTGTGTAATTGCAATTTGCGCTATATCACTTCATCTTCCCGGCAATCATCTCTCCGACGAACGGAATCTGTGCCAGGTAGAGTTTCTTCAGCTGTCGTTTCCAATGGCGATACTCTTTTTCATTGTGCGCGCGGTGAATCTCCTCCATGATGTACCGTTTGGCGTCCGCAAAGGGACGGTAAACGGTTATGTAGTACACCGCCGCGCAAATCGCTACAAGCGGCACCGCCACGACAACATATATCAAAATATCGTTATTACCCATCAGTTCATCAACTCAACCATTCTTGCGCACATCACGGCAACCTCGGCTCTGGTGGCATTGCCTTTGGGATTGACATTGCCGTTTGAACCCTGAATTATGCCTGCGCCGACCATGGACGCCATGGCGCTCTGCGCATAGTCGGAGATATCTCCGTTATCCGCAAAGGCATAGAGTGCGGAGATGTCTGCTGCTTCGGTGATGTAGCCTTTTGCAAGGAATGCGCGATAGGCGAGGGTGATGAGGTCCTGTCTGGTGATGCTTGCTTCGGGCATGAAGTTCTCTCCGCTGCCCTGTGCTATGCCGGCAACCTTTGCGCTGCCGATGGCGCTGTAGTAATAAGTATCCGCGCCGACATCGGCGAAGTTATCGGTAAATGCGTCGTTCACGCCGAGCATCCTGGTGAGGATGAGGATGAAATCGCCGCGCTTTATGTTGCTTGCCGGGGCAAACTCGGTGTCGCTTATGCCGCTGATGATGCCCTTATTCTTGAGGGCATAGACAGAATCCTTTGCCCATGCGTAGTCCTCGAGGTCGACAAAGCCCTGTGCCGCGCCGTTCGCACCCGTGCCGCCGGTAAAACCACCGCCGCCGAACGAACCGCCCGTTGAGCCGCCACCGCCGCCCGATCCGCCGGAACCGCCGGTCGAACCGCCTGTGGTGTTACCTCCCGTAGTGCCGCCTGTGGTGCCGCCGGTATTACCGCCCGTGCCACCGCCGCCGGTACCTCCGCCGCCTGTGTTATCTCCTGTGTTTCCGCCGGTGCTGTCGTCCTTTATGCCGTCAAACACTGCCATGTCCACAGAATCCGTCTTGCCGTTGCGGTCGAAATCTGCCGCCTCGTTAAATTCTTCATCACGCGATTTCTCTGCGGCTTTTTTATCTTCCGCGTCCACCTTACCGTCGCCGTTTACATCGCCGGGTATGAACTCTGCGTTGGTTATCTCCAGAGGAGTGGAAAAGTTTACGCCGGTCTTTTTGTATGCAACATAGCCTGCGCCGAAAAGTTCTACGGTATATGTGTCGCCGTCAAGCACGCTGTTTGTCACGGTGAAAGTGGGGATATCGGTGCTCTCGCGGTGACCGCCCTCCTGCACCGGGGTGTTGTTGAGTGTGTTGGTTATCACATAGCCGGCGGTCGTCTCACTTGTGAGTTTGAGAGTTATGCCGGTGTCCGCGGTCGCATTGAAACCGGGCACTTTGTCCATGGTGAGTTTTACGGTCGCCTCGGCGCTCTTGTTGCCTTTATCGCTCGCTGTGGCTGTGCCGCTCGCCGTATCTGCGGCGAATATCTGTTTGTCGCCCGTCTTGCAATAGGTTTTTGTCAGGTCGTCGTCCACGCTGAGTGTGACCGAATCGCCCGGTTCACCCGAGAATGTGACAACGAAAACTTCCTCATTATCGCCGAAAGTCAAGCCGCTGTTTGATGCGATGCCGAGGGTGAATTTTTTGTTCTCATTAACCGTCGCGGTGTCGGTGGGAGAGTACCACACGCCTGCCGGAGGGTTATTTTCTCCCTTGAGGAAACGGACTGATTTATAGCTGAGTCCGTCAAACGAAAAGGCGTTTTGCACAACGGTTGTGTTGCCCGCCGCTCCGGATATGCTCACCTTTATCTTCGCCTCGCCGTATTGGGTGGTGGCGTCGGTCGCGGTGACATCCTCAAAGCTTATGCTGATCTCTCCGTCGTCTGCCGAAGCGATGAGCGTCGGCATTGCAAGGCACGCCGCCAGGGCGAGGGCGCCTATTTTGGAAATCCATCTTTTGTTCATGCTGATACCTCCGAATTAATTATTTAGTATTTGCGGCAGCACCGAGTAGATAAACTCAAGCTGCATTTGTGTTTTTTCCCTCTCGTTCCATATCGCATAATCGAGCACGGCGGAAATAAACAGATACACAAGCGGTCTGAGAGTATTTTCGTCACACCCGAGCCGCTTGGACAGCCGATGAGTATATTTGTCGTAAATGACATTCAACTCACCGCCGGCAATGCGGATATTATCGCCGTATATCGGGCTTGCGGCGGTCTGATAGATAAAGCGGAGTTCGTCCTTATACTTATCCACCTCGCCGAGACAGCCGGAGAAGAACGCGCGCAGATCATTCAGGCTGGCAAACACATAATCAAAAATCTTGTCTGTAATTAACTTGAACCCGAACTTGGTTGCCTCGCACACTATGCTTGTCTTATCCGGAAAACGATAGTACAGCGAACCCTGGACTATGCCCGTGCCCTTGCACAACTCGCGGATCGTCACATTCTCCAGTCCGCGGCGCACCAGGTACGGAAATATCTTTGCCAAATACTCGTCTGTATCATCCATTTGATACGCGGCAATGTTCATATGTATTCACCCCCTGAATTTGCTTGAACGCTCGTTTTATTTTGAAAATCAGCGTTACCACATAATCAGAATTATGTGGTACAGCAAAATCAAGTAACTACCACATAATCAGAATTATGTGGTAATCACCTTGTCTCCACATCCGTGCGCGACATATTTAATCTCATATTTATCATTAAAAATTTCAAAACGGAGCAAATTTTTGTGCAAAAATCAGACCAATGTTATTTTTTCAAAAACATTGGTCTAAAAGCCATATTTTTTATAATACATTTTTGTACATAATGATGAATTTTCTATAATATCACATTAAATCACAAGCAAAATATTGACACAGTTCGATTTGGATGCTATAATATGTCTCGTAAATGTTATGTAATAGAAAACATCGTACCACATAATTCTGATTATGCGGTATTTTTTTATTTGTCAGCATCTGAGCAAGCCAAGTTTTTGCAACTGTTTCATGTGCTCCTCGCCGCTCTCTTTGGTGTAAATTCGGGTGGTTTCTATGCTGGAATGTCCCAGGATGTCCGCAAGCCTTACGATATCTTTTTGCAGACTGTAAAATGTCCTGGCAAAAAGGTGGCGCAGATTATGCGGAAAGACCTTCTCGCGCGGCACTCCGGCAACATCGCACAGCTTTTTGAGCATTTTCCATATATTCGACCGATCCAGAGGATTGCCGCTGCGCGTGACGAACACCGAGCCGCTCTTTATACCGCGGGACTTTATATATCCGCCGAGCATTTTGCACAGTTTTTTCGGCAGAAACACCACCCGGGTTTTGCCCTTGCAGCGGATGACCGCTTTGCCGCCGCTCACCGCCTCGCAAGTGACAAACTTAAGTTCCGACACCCTTATGCCCGTGCCGGCTATGGTCTGCACCAGGTAATAGAGCCGTTTGTCCTTTTGCAGATATGCCGCATTGAGCAGATTTTCATATTCGGCTTTCGTCAGTTCCAGAGATTTGTCGGAAAATATTTTGCGTTGAATTTTCAGTGTTTTCACCTTTAGTTCGTGCCAATTCATAAAGCTGAAAAACGCATTGAGCGACGAAAGCACCGAATTGACGGTGGCGGGGAGGTAACTCTCGCACAGGGAGTTTTTGTATTCGATAACTGTGGATTTGCTCAGAGATTTGCCGAAAACATTTGCGGCAAACCGTGAGATGTCGCGCCGGTATTTCTCTATGGTATTGGCGCTGCGCTCCTCGTAATACAAGTGGTTTCGGAACTCATCGAGCAACTCACTCGTGATTATCATTTCATTCATAATAAAACATCATCCTTTCAGATATATATTTTATCATATATCGGCGAAATATACTCTACGGAGTTTTGCGGTCGCGGCGGCGTTTTTTTGGATTTATTTTTTGCAAAAAATCGCGGATATGTTTTCTTTCCGGAAAACATATCCGCGTCGGTTTACACAGTAATTATTTTTTTGTTGCACGCAGCCTTGCGACCGCTCTGCCGAGCGCAGCGCGCGAATGATAATACTCCGCCTTACTCTGCTTACGGCGCAGCTGCTCCTCCGCCCTCAGTTTAGCCTCGCGCGCACGGCGCACATCTATCTCCTCCGGGCGTTCTATGGTGTGTGCAAGCATGACCACGGTATTGTCGATTATCTCAACAAATCCGCCCGCCACAACCGCCTCTGCCTTCTCCCCGCCCTCTTTTTAAAGGCGGCCGGTGCCCTCGGCGAGGGCACACGCCATGTTTGAGTGGTTTGCCAGGATGCCCATCTCGCCGTCATATGCCGGCACGGTGAGCGACACACATCTGCCGTCAAAGAATTTTCTGTTGCCGGCTATGAGTTTTAGTCTGAAAGTGTTCATAGCGTCACCCCATTACAGAGTTTTTGCCTTTTCCGCAACATCGTCAATAGTGCCGACATTGAAGAAAGCCGCCTCGGGATAATCGTCCGCGTCACCGCCGATTATCGCCTCAAAGCCCTTTACGGTCTCGGTGAGCGGAACATATTTTCCGGGGATTCCCGTGAAATTCTCCGCAACATGGAAAGGCTGCGAGAGGAATTTTTGAATCTTTCGCGCGCGGTAAACCGTCTGTTTGTCGCTGTCGGACAGTTCATCCATACCGAGGATGGCTATGATGTCCTGAAGTTCTTTATATTTTTGCAGATACTCCTGAACCTTACGCGCCACCTTATAGTGACGGTCGCCGACGACATCTATCTCCAGAATACGCGAACCCGACTCAAGCGGATCGACAGCGGGGTAGATGCCCTGCTCAACAATCTTTCGCGAGAGCACCGTCGTCGCGTCAAGGTGAGCAAAAGTCGTCGCCGGGGCAGGGTCGGTCAGGTCATCGGCAGGCACATATACTGCCTGGACACTGGTTACAGAGCCGTTCTTTGTGGACGCTATGCGCTCCTGAAGGGCGCCAAGTTCCGTGGCAAGGGTAGGCTGATAGCCCACCGCGGACGGCATTCTGCCGAGCAATGCCGACACCTCGGATCCTGCCTGAACAAAACGGAATATGTTATCTATGAAAAGCAACACATCTCTGTGGTCGTGATCTCTGAAATACTCCGCCATGGTGAGTCCCGTCTCTGCAACGCGCATACGCGAACCGGGCGGCTCGTTCATCTGTCCGAACACAAGCGTGGTTTTGTCTATAACTCCCGATTCTTTCATCTCTGTCCACAGGTCATTGCCCTCTCGCGAGCGCTCGCCGACTCCCGTGAATATGGAGTAGCCGCCGTGCTCTGTGGCAATGTTATTGATAAGTTCCTGGATAAGCACCGTCTTGCCGACACCGGCACCGCCGAAAAGTCCGACTTTGCCGCCCTTTGCATACGGTGCAAGCAAGTCAATAACCTTTATGCCCGTCTCCAGTATCTCTACAGCCGGGCTTTGCTCCTCCAGGGTGGGGGCACTGCGGTGAATCTCCCATTTTTCTTCCTTTTCAAGGCTTTCGCCGCCGTCTATGGTCTCTCCGAGTACATTAAAAAGTCTGCCGAGGGTTGCCTTGCCGACCGGCACCTTGATGCCGCTGCCGGTTGCGATGACTTCCATTCCGCGGCTGAGTCCTTCGGACGCCGCAAGCATGATGCAGCGCACGGTGTCGCCGCCGATATGCTCGGCAACTTCCATGACACATTCTCTGTCGCCGAGGGTCACTTTGAGTGCCTCGCGCATTTTCGGGAGTGTGCCGCCGTCAAACTCGACATCTACGACAGGTCCCGAGACCTGTACGATTTTTCCTTTATTCATAATGCACGCCTCCTTTTTAAGTAATAGTGAATAGCCGTTTGTAAAATTACTAAAATGCACATTGCAAGCGCATCTCAATCGTACAAACCATCTTATTTTTCTCCGGTTTATGAATCCCACCACCGCCTTTTTCACATGATTATTATTTTACGGATAAAATAATAATCAGTGGGCGGTCCCCCTCCCTTTAGGCAAGGGAGGCTTTCTCCACCGGCACAAACTATCGACCGAGCGAAAGGCTCCCTTGCCCTAAAGGGAGCTGGCGGCTCATATAATATTATTTTTAACAGAAATAATATTATATGGAAAAAGCCGTCTGAGGGATTCAATTTTCATATTTCACTTTTATTTTTTATTTTTCTTCGCCTTTGCGCCGCCGATAACCTCTGTTATCTCCTGAGTTATCGCCGCCTGTCTGCTGCGGTTGTACTGCACCGACAAATCGTGAAGCATATCGTTTGCACTGTTGTTTGCCGACTGCATAGCCGTCATGCGCGCATTCTGCTCACTGCAGAACGACTCAACCAGTGCGCCGTAGATGAAGCCGGCTATATAGTTCGGCACTATGGAATCTATCACCGCGTTTGCGTTGGGATGAAACTCCATCTCACCGGGATAGATATCCTTGCCCATCTGTGCAAGCTTGAGTTTTGCAAGCGGCAGAATCAGTTCTGCCACAGCCTCACACTGCATGGCGTTGCGCATTTTTGTGTAGACGATGTACACCTCGTCAAGCTGTTTGCGCTGATACAGATCCACAACGGTGTCCATTATGTCACGCGCCGCGTGGATAGACACATTTTGCGGAGTGTAATCAAAATTCTTTGCCATTTTCATATTCTTTGACGCAAAATAATGTCTGCCCGTCTCGCCGACCGCCATGATGTAGTTATCAGCCTTATTCGGCGACATAACCTCCTCCGCCTTTTTAATCACATTTAGGTTATACGCCCCGGCAAGACCTTTGTCCGAGGTTATCACCAGGCAGCCGACCTTTTTTCTGTTGTCGTTGTCCGCAAGCGGATTGCGAAAGAACACGCTCTCCACATCCGGCGCGTGGCAAAGGATGTTTCCTATCGTGCCCGAGAGGGCATTGAAATAAGGTTCCGACGCGGCAAGCGCCTCTTTTGCCTTTGTCAGCTTTGACGATGATATCATGTACATGGCGCCCGTTATCTGCTGAGTCTGCTTAATACTCTTTATTCTTGCCTGAATTTCGCGTGCGTTAGCCATATGCAATCACCCTCAATCCTTGTCCGCGGACGGCTGATATTTCTCTTTGCAAAAATCCTCCGCCGCTTTGACTATCTGCTCCGAGAGCGAATCCGAGAGGGCGTTCGTCGCCTCTATCTCGTCTATTATGTCGTGATGATGCGTCACAAATTCGTCTGCCAGTTCGCGGCGGAAAGCCGTCATGTCCGCAACAGGCACAGGCATAAATGCCTTGTGAGTTGCCGCGCACAATGTAACCACCTGTTCCCAGCGCGGCAGGGGAGAGCAGAGCGGCTGTTTGAGCAGTTCCATGAGTCCTTTGCCGTAGGTGAGCTGATGCTTGGTGTTGTCGTCCAGATCCGAACTGAACTGTGTGAAAATCTCCATCTCGCGGTACTGTGCCAAATCTATACGCAAACTGCCGGCTGCTTTTTTCATAGCCTTTGTCTGAGCGGCGCCGCCGACACGGGATACCGACAGACCTACATTGACAGCCGGTCTCATGCCCGAGAAGAACAGACTGCTCTCAAGGAAAATCTGTCCGTCCGTGATGGAGATGACATTTGTGGGGATATATGCCGACACATCACCCGCCTGAGTCTCGATGATAGGCAGAGCCGTTATGGAGCCGCCGAGGTCATCGCGCAGATTGCACGAGCGTTCGAGCAATCTTGAATGAAGATAGAACACATCGCCCGGATATGCCTCACGCCCCGGAGAGCGCTCGAGCAGGAGCGATATTGCCCTGTATGCCACGGCGTGCTTTGACAGGTCATCATACACTATGAGCACATCTTTGCCTTTGTACATGAAATACTCCGCAAGCGAAGTACCCGAATACGGCGCGATATACTGCAGCGACGCAGGTTCGCTCGCCGACGCACTGAGCACAACGGAGTAGTCCATAGCGCCGTGTTTTTTCAGCGTGTTTATAACCTTGGCAACCGTAGATGTTTTCTGACCGATTGCAACATAAATGCACACAACATCCTTGCCCTTTTGGTTGAGGATGGCGTCAACGGCGATAGAGGTTTTTCCCGTCTGTCTGTCGCCGATGATAAGTTCTCGCTGACCTCTGCCGATAGGAAACATGGAGTCAATAGAGAGTATGCCCGTCTCCATAGGCACAGACACCGATTTTCTCTCGGCAATGCCGGGTGCCGGGTTTTCTATGGGGCGGTAGTCCTCCGCCTTTATCTCTCCGCTGCCGTCTATCGGCGCGCCGAGTGCATTGACCGCTCTGCCGAGGAATCCTTCGCCGACGGGTATGCCGGCGTTTTTGCCGGTGCGAACAACTCTTGTGCCCTCGGCTATGTTATCGTCCGAGCCAAAGAGTATGCAGCCGATTTCGTTTCTTCTTATCTCCTGAACCATGCCTTTTGTGCCGTCGTCGAAGATGACTATCTCGCCATACATGACATGATCCATGCCGTCTATACGCACAATGCCGTCGCCGACCCATTTTACAAAGCCGACTTCTCTTATTTTTGCCTCAAGTTCAAAATCTTCCGTTTTGCTCTTGAGCAAAGATATAATTCCGTCTATGCTCTCGCCCTTGCCGGAATGCAGATTTTCTATCTGCTCCTTATACTGTTTGAGTCTGCCGGCGCTACTCCAGTCGTACTCGTCGTTGCCGACGGAGATGATAAAACCGGAAACAAGGCTTTTGTCCTCAATCATGACAAGGTCGATTTCGGCATTATATTTTTTGGAGAGAAATCTTAATATACCGTTCCTCTGTGCATCATTCGGGGCAGTGACATATTTCACAACCGCGCGCAGTTTTCCGGCGGACACGGGTTTCTTTATACGATACTGCGCAAAAACGCTCGATATGAGGTCTGCGTCGTCATTATCGCATATCAGTTTAAGAAAATCTCTCACCTCAGACGGAAAAACCGTGTCGGCTATGGTGTGTTTTCTGTTTATATCCACAGTGGGGTTGCACAGTTCGTCCTTTATCTCGGGCACTGCCTCAAAGATTCGCTCCGCCTGTTCGACAGCCTCATGGGATACTCCGAATTCGTGCAGTTCCTGCACATATTTTTCAATTCTCTGATTCACTGTCGTCACCCGCTTTATTCAAAAATTCATCATAGAGTCTGCCGTCGTCTGCTTTTGCCTCCTGCACACCCACGATTTTTGCCGCAGCCTGAGCGGCAAGTTCGGTTATATGGCTCTGCATCTCCTGCATTGCTCTTTCTTTTTCCGCCTGAGCGTCCTTTTGTGCGCGGTCGGTTATCTCCTGTGCGTTTTTCTCGGCAGATGTCACGATGCGGTCATACTCCGCTTTTGCCTTGGCTCTGGCATCGGATATGACGGCTTCGCCGTCTTCTTTTGATTTTGCCAGGCGGTCGTTATATTCGTCATAGAGTTTTTGCGCGTTCTTCTGCGTTTCGTCTGCGTCGGAGAGTTGTTTTTCTATTTCTTCCTGTCGTTTTGCAATGATGTTATTGACAGGCTTAAAGAGAAATTTCTTCATCAGCGCATACAAGATGAGCAGGTTGATTGCCGCAAAGAGCAAGCCCCAGTTTAAGCTTAACATATATCTGCACTTCCTTTCAACAAAGATTACAGCATGAATATTACCAAAAGTGCAATAACAAATCCGTAAATAGCTGTTGCCTCGGCAAGTGCGCAGCCGAGGAGGAGAATTTTTGTGATTTTGCCGTCAGCCTCGGGCTGTCTTGCCACAGCCTCTGCCGCTTTGCCCGTTGCTATGCCTATACCAATGCCGGCGCCTATGCCTGCAAGAGCGGCTATTGCCGCACCGATTGCTGTTAATGTCATGATAAATTACCTCTTTTCCAAAGATTTTTTTATTCCGTTGCCTCTCTTATAAACAACGATGTGAGAAATACAAACACATATGCCTGGATAAGTCCGTCGAATACATCGAAATACAAGCTGAACGGTATTGGGAGAATGAGACCGCACAGATGTTTGATAATCTCCATGATTACGAACGCACCGAGGACATTTCCGAAAAGTCGCATACACAGCGACAGCGGACGGATGACAATCTCAAGCACATTGAGCGGAGCGACTATCGCTATCGGCTCGGCAAAACTCTTTGCCCAGCGCTTGACTCCCTTTGCCCTTATGCCTGCCGCCTCTATAAGGATTATGCTCATTATCGCCAGTGCGGCGGTAACATTGAGATCCTTCGTCGGCGGTTTGAATCCGCAAAGACCGATTAAGTTTGCAACGGCAAGATAGATAAGCACCGTGACGATGTACTGCGCATACTGTGCCGCGCCCTCGCCGAGCATATCTTCCGCCATGCTCTGAAGTTTTGTCACGACAAATTCCAGTGCGACCTGGCGTTTGCCGGGGTTTTTCACTTTGAGGTTGCGCGTAAGGAGGATTGCGATTAATGTGAGTGCCGCCATGATGATCCATGTGACGACGATGGATTCATTGATATCTATCGTGCCGATATGGGGCACATCAAAGCTGAACACCGCCTTACATTCCAGTTGGTCTTTCAGTTCCTCTGCCAGAGTTCCCATGTTTCTCACTTCCTTTCAGAGTGATTTTGATACTAAAAAACTGCGTCATCTTGCCTTGTATATCAGATGTCGCAGAGTTTCAAAGTTCATGTCATTAATATATCACAAAAATAATTATTAATCAATATTAATTATGCACAAAAAAACCGCCGTTAAGTGAGCGGAAAGTTAAAAATATTTTTGCAGAAAAAGGACACCGAGCGATTCGGTGTCCTTTTATGAATTTTGTTTAGTTTTATTTAAGCACAAGGCTTAGGAAATTCGGATGCAGAATGTGCAACCCGAATCCGAGCGTTAAGGGCGCGGAATTTTGAGTGCAGTATGAGTAAACAGAGTCCCGAAGGCGTATACAGATACGCCGAGCGGCGAGATTTACTCATAATGTGCCAAAATTACCGTCCTTAGTTGAGGAGTGCTACCTCGGTTTCCTTATCAAACAGATGAATCTTGTTGATATCAATACCGATCTTGATGTCGTCGCCTGCTTTAACCGCACTTCTCGGATTTACACGAGCGGTGAAGTTGTTTTCATGAACTTTCATGTAGAGATATGTCTCGGCACCGAGCATCTCGGTAACTTCAACATGAGCGTCGATGATCGAATCCGGGCTGGAAGCGAGGAATGTTTCTTCATCGTGCATATCCTCAGGTCTGATGCCGAGGACAACTTCTCTGTTTACGCAGTTAGCTTCTCTAACCTTTGTTGCAACTCCGTCCGGGAGTTTGATTTTGTTTGAACCGAACTCGAGGCAGATTGCACCGTTTTCTTCTTTAACATCGCAGGTAACAAAGTTCATCTGCGGGCTGCCGATGAATCCTGCAACAAACATATTGCAAGGTTTATTGTAGAGGTTAACCGGTGTGTCGATCTGCTGAACAAAACCGTCTTTCATAACAATGATTCTTGAACCCATCGTCAGAGCCTCGGTCTGGTCGTGTGTTACATAGATGAATGTTGTCTGCAGTCTCTTGTGGAGTTTGCTGATCTCTGTTCTCATCTGTACTCTGAGTTTTGCGTCGAGGTTTGAGAGCGGCTCATCCATGAGGAACACCTTAGGCTCACGCACGATGGCACGACCGAGAGCAACACGCTGTCTCTGTCCGCCGGAGAGAGCCTTCGGCTTTCTGTCGAGGAGATGTTCGATGTCGAGGATCTTTGCAGCCTCAACAACTCTTCTCTTGATTTCGTCCTTCGGAGTCTTTCTCAGTTTGAGACCGAAAGCCATGTTCTCATAAACGGTCATGTGCGGATAGAGAGCGTAGTTCTGGAAAACCATCGCAATATCTCTGTCCTTTGGAGCTACATCGTTAACGAGCTGGTCGCCTATGTACAGCTCGCCTTCGGAGATTTCTTCAAGACCCGCAATCATTCTCAGAGTGGTAGATTTACCGCAGCCGGAAGGACCTACGAGCACTATGAATTCCCTATCGTCTATATCGAGACAGAAATCGGAAACTGCTGTAACGCCGCCGGCATACTTTTTGTAAATATGTTGTAAACTTAAACTTGCCATAATTCTATATACCTCCTGAAAAATTACGCTATCGCATATTTCTTTATGCTAATAATATAACACAAATCAGCGCAAAATGACAATGGTTATTTTAACAAAATATTATCGCGTATTCGGGGCACTTTGCACAAAAGCCGTCAAGCCCCGAAAATACTTGATTTTTTGCGATTTTTTCTTATTGTTTTTGCACAAAAAATTCTCACATTGTTTTACGCGCGCTTGGTCATTTTCCCTCTTAAACTCAATTGTGTGCAAACAAAAAGCAAATATTTGTTAGATATGCACAACCGAGAAAATTAGCACAGAATTTTACGCGGATTTTTAGTGAATTTTACTTTTCTATCTTTGTTTTGCCTCCCATATAAGGTACAAGAACATCCGGAATTGTGATTGTGCCGTCCTCATTCTGGTAATTTTCCAAAATTGCCGCAACGGTTCTGCCGATTGCAACTCCGCTGCCGTTAAGTGTGTGCACAAACTGAGCCTTGTCTTTTGGGTTTCTCTTAAACTTGATGTTTGCTCTCCTTGCCTGGAAGTCCTCAAAGTTTGAGCAGGACGAGATTTCCACAAATCTGTTGTAACTCGGCATCCACACTTCTATGTCATATTTCTTTGCGGCGGTGAAACCGAGGTCGCCCACACAGATTTTTACCACTCTGTAAGGAAGTTTGAGCAGCTTGAGCACCTTTTCGGCGTCGTTTGTAAGTTTTTCGAGTTCTTCGTAAGATGTCTCCGGATCGGCAAACTTAACAAGTTCAACCTTGTTGAACTGATGTTGACGGATGAGTCCCCTTGTGTCGCGTCCGGCAGAACCTGCCTCGGCACGGAAACAAGCCGAATATGCCACATGCTTTATCGGCAGATCTGCGCCGTCGAGAATCTCGTCACGATACATATTTGTAACCGGCACTTCGGCTGTGGGGATGAGGAAATACTCCGTTCCGGCAACTTTGAATGCATCTTCCTCAAACTTAGGCAGCTGACCTGTGCCGACCATGCTTCTCCTGTGCACCATGTAGGGCGGAAAAATTTCCTTGTATCCGCTCTCGGTGGTGTGGGTGTCGAGATAAAAATTGATTATTGCTCTCTCAAGGCGTGCGCCCATTCCTTTGTAATAAGTGAATCTTGCGCCGG
>ERZ808246.2000-NODE-2000-length-13442-cov-5.945694_pt1 | contig 13442 bp, 10 predicted proteins | sample MGYA00521083_ERZ808246 | MGnify/ENA primary metagenome ERZ808246 (study PRJEB31516, sample SAMN03275577) | gut metagenome | biome: mammalia-associated habitat; material: feces | host: Papio cynocephalus | place: Kenya | collected 2012-07-07 ...
CGAGGGCATGGAGGATGCGAGTGGTTGTGGAAGTAGCTGGTTGCTGTTCGCTCTTAGGCATGACGATGCCTTCGCCTTCCAATACCTGTGGGGCATTGCTCTTGTCGGATGACGTAAGTATGGTGGCATTTCCTGCCAAGGAGTCGCGCTGATAGACGCAAGCCAGATTATGGGACTCGCTTTTTGGAGCGTCCAAGAATACGAATTGTCGTATGGCGAGGAGTACGAGCAGCGATGCGGCTACACCTATTATTATATAGAGCGGCTTGGAGAAATGCTTTTTCGGCATTGAGGTGTCTTCGTCAATAAACGAAGAGAACTTGTCCCATTCCTTGTCAAGGTCGAATGGAAGACCATCTTCTTTGGCACCGTGGCGAGCCACGGCTTGTTTGACATTCAAAGCTTCCTTCATGTCAGACATGGCATCTCCGTCCTGCATCAGCGATGCAAGTTCTTCGTCTGTCAGTTCCTTGTCAGGTTCCATCCAGTCGATGATGTCATTCCATTTGTCTTTATCTTCAGTCATGTTTTGAATGTCTTATGTTTTATTTAGGAAAGGTATATAGCCTTTCAATCTTATAATACTTATCGTAATCTTCTCGTTTTTTACACCCTAAGGTATGTCTTTTTGTACTTTATTAACAAAAGTAGCCTCTTTTCCTTGGAAAGTGTAGCCTGGCAGAAGGTTCTGCTTATTCTTCTGGTCTCATGGTTGAGCGAAGAATCTTCAGTGCTTGTACGATATGTTTGCGTACGGCGCTGATGCTGATGTCCAGCTCTTCTGCTACTTCTCGGTATTTCATGCCTCTGAAGTAACATAGTTTGAGAATCTTCTGGGTTTGTGGAGTCAGTGTCTCGATGGTTTGGTACATGGACTTGATGCTTCGCTCGCTTTCTTCCCAGGAGTTCTCCAATTGCTCGGTCGAAGTACCATAGAGCATATTGTAGAACTCGATGTACTTGTTGCGTGCCGTCTGCTTGCGGATATGGTCGATGCACTTGTTGTGAACAAGCCGGTAGAGGAAAGCACTTCTTTTCGGAGGTTCGACTTCCGCTCGTCGAAGCCAGAGTTGCTCGAATGAGTCGCCGACGATGTCACGGCACACCTCCTCATCCTTTACCAACTGCATGGCAGCATAGTAAAGCTTAGGATATATGTCCCTGAACAGTGTTTCGAAATCTTTCTTTTCGTTACTCATTCTTGTTCTCTCTCTTCCTTGATTATACTTATTTGGACTAAAAAGTTGCAATTTGTGTCCTAATCGGTTGCAAAAGTAATAAAAAATAAACAGAAAGCCAAGCGAAACGATATTTTTTCTACAAGAAAACTTGCGTCATTCGTATCTTTTTCGTATATTTGTCGCCCCTTATATATAATAAGGTGTAAGCAGATGTGCTTTCGGCACAAGATTAAGAACATAAAGCTAAAGAATTATGACAAAAGAAGAATTGATGCACAGAGCCATCGTGCTCTCAGAGAATAGTGTGAGAAATGGCGGCGGTCCCTTCGGAGCTGTCATCGCCAAGGATGGAATCATCGTGGCTGAGGCTTCCAACAGTGTCACCATCGACAAGGATCCAACGGCTCATGCCGAGGTGAATTGCATCCGACAGGCTTGCTGCAAATTGAAGACCTTCAATCTGGAGGGTTGCGAGATTTATACCTCCTGCGAACCATGTCCGATGTGCCTCGGTGCCATCTATTGGGCGCACTTGGATAAAATCTATTATGCCAACGACCGAAAGGATGCAGCGAAGATAGGTTTCGACGATGAGTTTATCTACGAGGAGATCGACCGTAAGATAGAAAATCGCCATAAGCCAATGATAGCCTTGATGCGTGACGAGGCGTTGGGTGCTTTCCGTATGTGGGAGGAAAATACAGAGAAAAACGAATATTAAAGGAGAATGTCGTGAGGTTTAACCATAGCCTCACGACATTTTATTGTTTAAAGAGCCTTTTTCTTAAGAAATATTTCACATTCTCGGTTTTTCTTTGTACTTTTGTGCCATCTTTTGGAAATCCTTAGAGATTCTTATCGGAAAATCCTATAATATTTACATACGATAATGGAACAGTCAATAGAAAATCTCTACAAGCTTGACGGTAGGGTGCCCGTCGGTAAAGCACTCCCATTTGGTCTTCAACATGTGTTGGCGATGTTTGTCAGCAACATTGCGCCAATCATGATTCTCGCAGGTGCGGTGGGATTGGATAGTTCGGTCAGTGCTGTGCTCATCCAAAACTGTATGGTCATCGCCGGTATTGGTACGCTGGTACAGCTCTATCCTGTATGGCGCATCGGTTCTCGCTTGCCTATCGTGATGGGTATCTCCTTCACCTTCCTTTCGCTCGCCATCAGCATTGCCGCTGCCCATGGCATGGGAACGCTCATCGGTGCGGTCATCGTCGGTGGTCTTGTGGAAGGTACGCTTGGACTCTTCGCCAAGTATTGGATTAAGCTCATTCCTCCTGTGGTAGCCGCCACGGTAGTTACCGCCATCGGATTCTCGCTTCTTCCTGTAGGTGCCAACTCTTTTGCGGGTGGTCAGGGTGCTGCCGACTTCGGTAGCATGAACAATTGGATTGTGGGTTCCGTCACCTTGCTCGCTTGTCTTCTTTGCCAGATTTTCGCAAAGGGTTTCTTGCGCTCCCTCTCTGTTCTCGTCGGACTGATTGTGGGTTATATCCTCGCTCTGTGTATGGGCATGATAGATTTCAGTGGACTTTCCAATCTTTCTATCCTTGCCTTGCCTCATCTCTTGCCTTTTACTCCTGAGTTTAATATCGGTGCCATCCTCTCGGTGGTAGCTGTGTATTTGGTATCTGCCACGGAGACCATCGGTGATACTTCGGCTCTTTGCAACAGTGCCTTGCATCGTGACCCTAACACCAAGGAGATGGGAGCGGCGGTTTGCTGCGATGGTTTCGTAAGCTCGGTATCGGGTCTCTTCGGATGTACTCCTATTACTTCCTTTAGCCAGAACGTAGGTTTGGCGGCGATGTCGGGCGTGGTTAATCGATTCACTATCGCCATGGGTGCCATCATCATGATTATCGGCGGTGTGTTCCCTGCCATCGGCTATGTGCTCACCACGATTCCTCAGGCTGTGCTCGGTGGTTGTACCATCATGATGTTTGGTAGCATCCTCTTCGCAGGTTTCGGTATGATGGCTCGCACGGGCTTCTCTCAGCGTAACATGGTCATCGTGAGCCTCTCGCTCAGCGTAGGTCTCGGTTTCACCCAAGCAACGGGCATGTTTAATATCTTCCCAGAGATTGTTCGCACTGTATTCGCCGACAACTGCGTGGCAGTCGTGTTCCTCTTGGCAGTGATTCTGAATCTCGTGTTACCTAAGTCGTTGGAGAAATAGTTCAGCAAATGAGGCTGAATTATAAAATGACATCCGAAGTCAAATCGGGCAGAATCGTTAATTGGCGTCCGAAGTCAAATCGGGCAGAATCGTTAATTGGCATCCGGAGTCAAATCGGGCAGAATCGTTAATTGGCGTCCGAAGTCAAATCGGGCAGAATCGTTAATTGGCGTCCGAAATCAAATCGGGCTGAAAGCCCAAAAGCATTTAGCCCAGGGCAACGCCCTGGGTAATATGTTGCAAATTAAAGTCGCCCTGTAAGGGCAAAAGCATAATAGATAAATCATATAAATTTCAAGTCAGAAAATGGATTTACTGAAAGAAAGAATTATGAAGGAAGGCAGATGCTTTCCTGGAGGTATCTTGAAGGTGGATAGTTTTGTGAACCATCAGATGGACCCTATGTTGATGATGGACTTGGCGAAGGAGTTCGTGCGCCTTTTCAAGGACATCAAGTACAACAAGATTGTGACAATCGAGGCTTCAGGCATCGCTCCTGCCATCATGGTGGGCTACTTGACCAATCTCCCTGTTGTTTTTGTCAAGAAAAAGAAACCTAAGACAATGGAGGGCATGATTACCTCTGTGGTTCACTCTTTCACTAAGGACATGGACTATACTGTGTGTGTCAGCAACAGTTACCTTACTCCTGACGACCACGTCATCTTCATCGACGACTTCCTTGCCAACGGCAATGCTTCGAAGGGTGTAATGGATCTCTGCCAACAGGCTGGTGCCACCATCGAGGCGATGGGCTTCATCATCGAGAAGGCTTTCCAGCATGGCGGCGACTTCCTTCGCAAGGAAGGGATGCGCTACGAGGCTCTTGCTACCGTCGAGAGCTTGGATGACTGCAAAATAGTTTTGAAATAATATGAAGAAAAGAATATTCTTGTTGAACGCCTTGCTTTGTTTGGCTCTGTCCTTGTGGGCGGTGCCGGCGAAGCGAGGCGTTTGGTGTTCTGTCTCTTTGGTTGATGGAACGGAAGTGCGAGTGCAACTTGTGGGTGATGAGTTCTCTCATTTTTACGTTTCGGAGGATGGAACGAAGTATGTGGAGGATGCCAGTACGGGACTTTATCGGAAACTAACCGATGAGGCTCAACGGCGGAAAGGTGTGATGGCTCGTCGTGCAAAGGTACAAAAACGCCAAGCGACTCGTTTGCGCAAGGCGCAATCTGCATCGAGGCGGAGTAGCTTGTTCCAAGGCACCAAGAAAGGGCTGGTGATTCTCGCTGAGTTTACGGACAAGAAGTTTGCCACAGGACACAACTTGTCTCTGTACAAGCAGATTGTGAATGGCGACAACTATCAGTCGGGTGATTTCCGAGGTAGCGTCAAGGACTACTTCAAGGCGCAGAGCCAGGGACAATTTACTTTGGATTTTGATGTGGTCGGCATCTGTCCGTTGTCGAAGAGCTATGCTTATTATGGTAAGAATACCACAGATTCTTATGGGAATGATACTGACCAACATGCAGGAGAAATGGTTGCTGAGGCTTGCCAGTGGGCTCACCAGCAAGGTGTCGATTTCTCCCAATATGACTGGGATGGAGATGGCGAGGTGGATCAGGTCTTCGTGCTTTATGCCGGAAAGGGGGAGGCTGATGGTGGCGCAGAATCTACAGTTTGGCCTCACATGTACTATCTTTCAGTATCTGATTATGGCAAGGCATTGACCTTTAATGGCGTAAAAGTCGATACATACGCTTGCAGCGCAGAGTTGAATGGCAACAGCGATCTCGATGGAATCGGTACGTTCTGCCATGAGTTCTCCCATTGCATGGGCTTCCCTGACCTGTATGACACTAGTTATAGCGGATGGTTTGGCATGGGCGACTTTGACCTGATGAACTCGGGCAGTTATAATGGCGATGGTAGATGCCCTGCTGGTTATTCCGCATACGAGAAGAATGAGTGTGGCTGGATTACGCTTCATGACATGACAGACATTGACTCTGAGAACAAAGTGTCGGGCTTGGCTCCAGTAAGCGAAGGTGGTGATGCCTATGTCATCCACAACAAGGGACATCAAGATGAGTACTATGTGGTGGAGAATCGTCAGAAGACGAATTGGGACGCGAGTCTTCCTGATGCAGGTGTCATGATTACCCATGTGGATTACAATGAGTATGTCTGGGAGTATAACGTTCCTAACACGAAAGATACTTATTATGATTGGGATGATAATGACAAGGAATATACCAATGACCACCAGCGTCTAACTATTTTCCATGCCGATAACAAATCGCATGGTTCTTATGACTATGGACATGTGGGCGACCTGTATGGTAATAAATATACCAGCTTGACTTCTACATCGACTCCTGCCGCTACCTTATATAATAAGAATTCCGATGGAACGAAGTATATGCATATTGACATCACTGACATTGCGGTGGCTTCTGATGGAACTGCTTCGATGACATTTACTCCAGCCGACCATAATGGGGGTGGTGAAACTCCAGATACACCTGTTGTGCCAGATGGCTCTACCTTGCTTTATGAGTCATTCAACAATTGTGATGGCAAGGGTGGTAATGATGGAGAATGGAGCGGAAACGTTGCCGGAAGTGAGGCTAGCTCTGATGAATTCGATAATAATGGCTGGACGAGTACCGGCAAGATTTATTCTGCGGATGGCTGTGTACGACTTGGCGCAAGTGGAAATGTGGGCAATATAACTTCTCCTGCCATTACTGTCGATGGTTCAGTCGTGCTGACGTTCAAGGCTGGTGCTTGGGATGGCGGCAAGGATGGCACAGCCTTGAATCTTTCCGTTTCCAACGGAAAGATTTCCGATGCTTCCGTCACCATGAAGAAGGGCTCTTGGACTAGTTATTCAACTACGATTACTGCAAAAGGTACAACGAAGATTACTTTTGCAGCCCAAAAGGGACGCTTCTTCCTAGATGAGGTAAGAGTGACGGCTCATAGTTCGACAGGTATCGAAAATGTGGAGGCTGAAGAAAGAAGTAGCATCATAGGTTACTATTCTTTGGATGGCACTCGTCTGAATGCGCCAACTCCAGGAATTTGCATCATTCGATATGCTGATGGAACAGTGAAGAAAATAATCAAAAAATAGGGAAGTAGTACTTCATTGGTACTTGCAGTAGTACTTCCTTTGCTATCGAAGTTATACTTCATTGCTCTTTGAAGTATAACTTCGATTTGTTGTCTATATCTCATTAATAGGATTCTTATTTGACGATTTCTGCGGCGTAGGTCCCCATAACCTTATATCCCATAGGGTTTGGGTGCAGCCAGTCGCTGCTGGCATATTCCTTTTTCATTTGTCTATCATCCTCGGGCGATTGCAGTAGTTTGGCGAAGTCGAGGATACCATCCACTTCTTTCTTCTTGGCTTGGTTGCGAATCCACTCGTTGACGGTCTGTCGGGCAGCCTCATGGAAAGGGGAGTAATATCCAGCTCCCTTGAAAGGGGTGATGGTGGCGAGATAGACTTTCATCCTACGTGCCTTAGCTTTCTTAATCATTGCCTGGTAACTCTCGATAAGCTGGCGAGCCACGGTCTCGCTATTCCCACTTCTGGCAGCACCGATGTCGTTAATACCCTCGAAGATGATGACCTTCTTCACGCCGAATTGTCCGAGGATGTCTCTGTCGAAACGGTCTTTGGCCAATGTGCCGAATCCTCCAGGTACAACCACACGATTGTTTCCGATGCCGAGATTAAGCACACCTTGGTTGGTTATCTTATGTTTCAGTTGCAGCATCTCCGACATCACGTCTGGCCAACGGTTCTGGGCATTGTCGGTGGAGCATTTGCCATCGGTGATGGAGTTGCCCATGATGGCAATGCTGCTGAGGTCGGTCCTCAGCGAATAAATGTCGATGCCACTGATGTTGTACCAATGGTTCTCCCGGAAAGCCTTCTCGAAGTTGGAGTGGGCGTTGGTCACGCCTTTCATAATGTATGAGGTGGTGCGAGATCCCATGTGGACGGTCGGTACGGTTGGGGCGGATGTGTAGTTGATAGTGATAGCCAATCGTTGCAGGGCTTTCAGGGGAAAGGGCAGGGCATCGCTCATGATGCTCTTGCCGGCAGGGATGGTCACCTTGTATTTCTTGTCGAACATGACATACTTGGCACTCTTCGGGTCGATAGCGAAGGAATCCTTGGCATGGGCGATGTAGATGGAGCGGATGACAACAGGTTCGGTGCTATAGACGTTGCTCAGTTTGAGACGAATCATGTCGCCTCCGATGCTCACCTTGACCACTTGTCTGACGGAGCGGTTCGACATATTGTTGTTATAGGGCATAAAGCTCTTGACGACGGTTTGTGGGGCGGTTGCCCATGTGCCAATCCAGTTCTGTGCCGTAGCTTGTAATGTTATAGCGCAGAATGTGAAAAGTAAAGCAATAATCTTTTTCATCTTTCTCTTATTCTTTAAAAGTCAGTGCAAAGGTATCGTTTTTTTGCAGGAAAAAGCAAAAAATGTGGAAAAATATGAGAAAAAGAGCGATTTTCTTGCGAGATAGTTGGGAGGCATGGAAAGTTTTCGTATCTTTGCAGCGTTAGGAATCGTAATGGCCATTACGGTAATGGCTGTTACGATTATGTGTTTCTAATGTAAAGGCAGACGATATGAAGTTTTATGATAGGCCAAGAGTCTGTATCAAATACCCTTCACCCTTCATCAAGTCGCTCGGAATGCCGATAAACACAGGTAATTCCAAGGGTGAAGGGCTGCTCTGCCCCTTCATCCACCCTTCACCACCTTTCACCGTGTTGTTATCCAAAATGTCATGATAGCGTGCGGAATGTGTGTTTTTTGAGCACATTCCGCACGCTATCACGAATATTTTTAGTGTTTTTGCAGAAAAAAAGAGTGACATGTTAGTTGGACGAACAGAAGAGCTAAGAGTGCTCAAACAGGCAGAATTGTCTGATGAGTCAAAATTTGTGGCCGTTTATGGTCGTAGGCGTGTAGGGAAGACTTTTCTTGTAAGGGAAGCCTTCAAGCACCATTTTGCTTTTTACCATACGGGCATAGCCAATGAGTCCAAGACGGTTCAATTGGCAGAGTTCAAAAAATCCTTAAGCTTGATAGGCAAGGTTAAGAGAGGCAGGTTGAAAGATTGGTATGATGCGTTCAATCAATTGACTAAGCTCTTAGAACAATCTACAGATAAGAAAAAGATAGTTTTTATCGATGAGATACCTTGGATGGATTCACCTCGTTCCAACTTCGTTGCTGCACTGGAGCATTTTTGGAATGGATGGGCATCTGCTCGTCAAGACATATTACTCGTTATTTGTGGAAGTGCTACCTCCTGGATTATCAACAAAGTCATCAAAAATCATGGTGGGTTACACAATCGAGTTTCTGTAAGGATCCATCTCAAGCCATTTACCCTTGGTGAATGTGAACAATATGCCAAAGAACTGAATCTGCATTTCAACAGAAGACAGATTTTGGAAGGTTATATGGTCATGGGAGGCATTCCTTTCTATTGGTCACAGATGGATGGAAGCAGAAGTCTTGTCCAAAACATAGACCACCTGTTTTTTGAGGAAGACGGCAATTTACGCCATGAATTCGATGACCTCTACGACTCTCTCTTCAAACAACCCAAGCCATATCTTGGCATCATCGAAGCTTTAGCAACTAAGAAAGTCGGCATGAGTCGCACCGAAATTATTAAATATACTCGCCAAACTGACAATGGTAAACTGACAGAATATTTGGAGAATCTGGAGTATTGTGGATTTATCAGAAAGTATAACTGCATTGGCATGAAAGCCAAGAATGCTTTGTACCAGTTGATTGACAATTACACCTTATTTTATTATAAGTTCATCAAGGATACTGTCATCAACGACCCTCACTATTGGAACAAGATAGCTGGGACACCTGAATATAATACCTGGTGCGGTCTGGCCTTTGAACGTGTCTGTCTGCAACATACGGAACAAATCAAAGTCAAACTTGGCATACAGGGAGTTATCACGACGGTCTATTCTTGGAGTGTAGCAGGAACAAAAGAAATGCCTGGCGCACAAATAGACCTTTTGATAGACAGGAGTGACAATGTCATCAACCTATGTGAAATCAAATATTCTAAAGCTTCTTTCAACATAACGAATCGTATAGATTCTAATCTTCAGAACAAACGAGAAAGGTTTGTGGAAGAAACAAAAACGACCAAGGCAGTCCATCTCACGATGATAACCACATTGGGCTTGGTGGATAATTCATACGCTTCCGACATCCAGTCCGTTGTCACCATGGATGATTTGTTTAAATAATGACTTTGTGATTTCTTGGAAAAATGTAAGAAAAAATAAGGTGAAGGGTGGGTGAAAGGTAGGTGAAGGGCGTAAACAACCCTTCATCTCACGAAATGCCGATAAACAGGGCGCTTCCCAGCCGATTGGTGAAGGGTGATGGGCAAAATCGGGTATGCTTCGTTATTCCTCTGCAATAGATAACTGTCAGAGTATCGGACAGCCTGCTGTCTATTGTCTGACAGTCTGCTGTCCTTCGTCAGACAGCCTGCTGTCTTTCGGAGTTAGCTGTTCTATCTTTCGGCGTGGCAATCCTATCTCTCGGAATAATTTGCTTCCTGCTCTTGTTTTTCACTCTTAAAATCTTATAAAAAGTAATATTTCGATAATTTCTCTTGATAAAAAATGAGAAAAGATTCTTGATTCCCTCATAAAATGTGTAACTTTGCAGTGTTATTCGCTCATAAAATGTGTGTATATGGTAAATATTCCCTCATGAAATGTGTGTAATTGCTATAATATTCCCTCATGAAATGTGAGAGCAATATCTTAATTATTTGCGATACAGTTAATTACGTTAATTATGAAAAGACTTAAAATCAAGGAACTCGAAAAATGGAAAGAAAGTGACCGCAGGAAGCCTTTGGTTTTGGAAGGTGCAAGACAAGTTGGCAAGACTTGGCTTGTCAAAGAATTTGCGCGTTTGAACTACAAGAAATTGGCATACGTGAATTTTGAAGAGATGAAAGTTCTTCAAAGTCTCTTTGAGCAAGACTTTGACATACACCGTATCCTTACGACCATTGGAGCGATAACCAATGTGGTATGTACAGAAGGAGATACGTTGATATTCCTCGATGAGATACAAGCCGCTCCGAATGCAATTACATCGCTCAAGTATTTTTGTGAGAACGCACCTGGCTATCACGTGATTGCGGCAGGTTCTTTACTTGGGATAAAGTTACACCAAAACGAATCTTTTCCTGTAGGCAAAGTGCAGTTCTTATCCTTGGCTCCCATGTCGTTCTTGGAGTTTGCCTTGGCAATGGGTGAAAAAGGGTTGGTTGATGTGTTGGAATCGCACGACTGGAATTTAGTCAATCTCTTTGCTCCTAAATACATTGAACTCCTGAAATATTACTATTATGTCGGAGGTATGCCTGAGGCTGTTTTTAGCTTTAGCAAGAAAAGAGACTGGAACGAAGTGAGAACCATCCAAAAGGAAATTCTGGAAAGTTACCAAAACGACATTTCAAAACATGCCCCTTCAGAAATAGTGCCTCGTATCACTGATGTTTGGAAGTCAGTTCCAGCCCAACTGAGCAAGGAAAATCGTAAGTTCTTATATGGGGTAGTACGAGAAGGAGCAAGGGCAAGGGAGTATGAAATAGCCTTGCAGTGGTTGGAAAATGCTGGACTTATACATAAAGTATATAATGTCAAAGCTCCCAAACTACCATTGATAGCCTATGAAGATAGGGCTATATTCAAGATTTTCCTTGTGGATATAGGTTTGCTTGGAGCCATGGCTGGATTACAACCTAAGACTGTGGTTGTGGGAAGCGAAGTGTTTACTGAGTACAAAGGAGCATTGACGGAACAATATGTCTTGCAACAACTTGTGCTGAAACACGTTCCTTATTATTATTCCAAGTCAAACAGCACCTTGGAAATTGACTTTTTGTTACAAAATGAACAAGATGAGATCGTTCCCTTGGAGGTTAAGGCGGAAACAAATGTTAAGGCAAAAAGTTTGCGCCAATTTGTGAATGATAATCAATCTAAAAAGGCTTATCGCATATCCATGAATGACTACAAACAGGAAAATTGGGTGACAAATATTCCTCTTTATGCTGTCAATATTCTATAAACCGATGATTACGAATGCGGCAGTTTTCCGAAATATCCAAGAATTGGGGGAAACTACAACTTTTTGCTAAATAAATTTGGGGGAAACGACAACTTTTGACTAAATAAATTTGGGGATTTGAACTATTTTCCTTAATTTTGCAACAGTAAACATTTAATTGATAAACAGTTATGAGCATAATCTTTAAAAGAAAGCTATATAGTCGTATGCTAACTTGGAAAAACGAGCGTAAAGGAAGTACGGCTCTCCTTGTCAAAGGAGCAAGGCGGGTCGGGAAATCAACACTCGTAGAGCAATTTGCAAAAGAGCAATATCGTTCCTATATCTTGGTGGATTTTGCACATGCTCCCAAAAAAGTCACAGAATTGTTTGAAGATTTGTATGATTTGGATTTCTTTTTTATGCAGCTGCAAATAAGTTATGGTATCACATTGCACAAAAGAGAATCAGTGATTATTTTTGACGAAGTGCAATTGCAACCTCTTGCACGGCAAGCCATCAAGTACCTTGTGAAAGATGGAAGGTACGACTATATAGAAACAGGCTCTCTTCTAACTATCAAGAAGAATGTCCAAAATATCGTAATTCCAAGCGAAGAAACTCGTTTGGCTTTGTATCCTATGGACTATGAAGAGTTCAGATGGGCAATGGAAGACGAGATGAGCTGTTCTTTCATTAGAATGAGCCTTGAAAAGAAACACCCATTAGGTGATGTTGCCCATAGAAAATTGATGCGAGATTTCCGCTTATATATGTTGGTGGGAGGTATGCCTCAGTCTGTGAACGCTTATATTGAAAGCAAAAATCTAAGCCAAGTCGATGCTGTCAAGAGGGAAATACTGGAGCTATATGAGGATGATTTCAGAAAGATAGACCCATCGGGGAACATATCGTTGCTCTTTGATAGTATTCCTGCGCAATTGAGCAAGAACACATCCAGATATGTTGTTAGTAGTGTCATAGAGCGTACTACAAAGATGAAAATGGCAGAATATATATCAGAACTATCAGAATCTATGACCATCAATATCGCTTATCATGCCAATGACCCAAGTGTCGGGTTAAGTCTTCATAAAGATCCAGAGCGTTTTAAGTTGTTTCTGGCAGATATTGGGCTATTTGTCACCTTGGCATTTAAAGACAAGGACTTTACCGAAAATATAATTTATGAGAAAATCCTGTCAGACAAGCTGTCCGCAGACTTGGGGTATGTCTATGAAAATGCTATAGCCCAAATGCTCAAGGCATCAGGTAATGAACTGTTCTATTATACATTCCAACGAGAAACCAGTAACCATCCGTATGAAATAGATTTTCTGATTTCCAGGAAAAATAAGATATGTCCGATAGAAGTGAAATCTTCGGGGTATAAATCCCATGCCTCCATGGATGCTTTTTGCAAGAAATACTCTGACAGAATATCTGACAGCTATCTCTTATATACCAAAGATGTGAGTAAGGAACAAGCATTGAAATGTTTGCCTGTTTATATGGCTCCATTTCTATAGTATTACTTATTTGTATTCCCAATAACATAAATACGAATGCGGCAGTTTTCCGAAACTGTCGCATTTTACTTATAAATGATAAGCGAAAATCACATAAAATAGGCATTTTTATAACAAAAAACGAGAAAACTGCAACTTTTTGCAAGAAATATTTGGAGAATTACTAAATAATTCATAATTTTGCAACCGATTAAAAATATTTTTAAAATTTAGCAAAGCTTTAAGCTTGTGCTTATATATATAATTAAAGTGTAAACCTTTCCACCTCTGGGCACGAGGTGGAGAAGAAAGCCGATATAATGGCGGCATACAAAGTTCTGCATCTTAAGTGAGAGAGCGGGACGATATAAAGAATGTAGAGAGAAAGAAATAAACTTTAGGGTACTTCTATAAATTAATAAAATTGTGTTGGCAGAGTTTCGCTAGTCAA
>ERZ808246.2001-NODE-2001-length-13441-cov-2.757583_pt1 | contig 13441 bp, 8 predicted proteins | sample MGYA00521083_ERZ808246 | MGnify/ENA primary metagenome ERZ808246 (study PRJEB31516, sample SAMN03275577) | gut metagenome | biome: mammalia-associated habitat; material: feces | host: Papio cynocephalus | place: Kenya | collected 2012-07-07 ...
CATCCAGTTGAGGAACGAAAGGGAATTGGCCGAAACGGGTGTAATGTTATTTTAGCTGGTCAATTGGTTGATCGTGAGATAGAAGTATGGCGCGACATCCCTAAGGAAGAGGCAGAGGAAGAAGATGTTGCTCTTGATGACTTCGCTAATGAAATTGATCAATGGATCATCGACAAGCTAAAGAGCATAGGATGCGATACCGCAAAGGATGTTCTCGCAATTGATCCGGCTGATATAGCAAAACGTGCTGATCTAGAAGATGAAACAGTGGCGGATGTGAGATCAATATTAAAGGCTGAATTTGAAGATTAATTATAAATAAAGGGGTTAAGAATGTCAGAAATCAGACTGAACAAATTAATGCGAACTTTCAACATCGGACTTGGGGAACTAGTAAGCTTCCTATCAAAGCACGGAGTAGATGTTGAAGAAAATCCTAATGCTAAAATCGAAGAATCTGCAGAGATTATGTCCTTGCTTAGAAAGGCATTTGCCAAGGATATGGAAGCGAAGCAGGCTGCTGATGAAGTAGATATCAAAATATCTAAGATTTTGGAAAACACTGTGAAAAAACCGAAGGATGCACCAGAGGAGGAGGAAGAGCCAGAACAGATGATTACGATAAAAACAAACACTTTATCTAATACGTCTCCTAAGGTCGAACCTATCAGGACAGAACCTGTAAAGGAAGAACCGATTCAGGATGAACCTGTCATAAAGGCGGAACCGGAAAGAATCGAGCCAGTTGAGGCGGAGCCTAAAGTTGTGGTGAAGGAAGAGAGTTTAAAGGCAGAAGAAGTAGCTCCTAAGCCTGAAAATGAGGAGAAAAAGCCGGAATCGGAGCCAAAAGACATTGTTGAGGTAAAGGCCGAAGTGCATTCTGAACCTATTGAGGAAAAGAAAATTGAGGCTACTGATGTTAATGTTACACTTGATAATAAAGTGGAAGAGAAAGCCCCTATTGTAAGGGAGGAAAAATCTCGGCAGGAAGTTAAATCGGTGAAACCGGCAGTTGTAAATAAATTCGCCGGTGAGAAAAAGGAATTTAAAAAGCCTCACGACAACAAGAAACCATTTGCTCCTCAACAGAAGGCTGCCGCTTCCACACCGACCCCAGTGGAAAAGACAGCATATTCGGAGAAGGTCGCTTCTACAGAAAATTCTGGTACCACATTAAAGGTAGTGGGAAAGATAGACTTAAGTCAATTTGAGAGAAAGCCATCAGGGAAAAAACGCGAGCGTATTTCGAAGCAGAAGGTAGATCTGGCAAAGGCTGGGCAGAATGTTTCAAACAATAAGCCTAAGCAAGGTAATCAGGGACAGTCACAGAATAATTCTTCTAATAATAAGAAGAATAAGAACAAACAGCGTAACAATAATAACGATCGTAACTTCCGTCCAGCTCTAACTGAAGCTCAGCAAGAGGAAATGCAGAAGCAGATTCAAAAGCAGGTCAAGGAGACTTATGCTAAGATGAATGAGGGGAAGAAGAATAATTTCGGCGCTAAGTATAGAAAGGAAAAACGTGACGCGGCAGCTGCCAAGACTCAGGAGGAAATCCAGCAGATGGCGGCGGAGAATAAGGTTCTGAAAGTTACCGAGTTCGTTACTGTAAATGACCTTGCCACTCTTATGAATAATACCCCTGTAGTCAAGGTTATAGCGGCTTGTATGAGTCTGGGACTTATGGTGTCAATAAACCAAAGGCTTGATGCAGAGGCGCTTGTGCTTGTGGCGGAGGAATTTGGGTATAAAGTGGAGTTCGTAACGGCAGGCATCACTGAAGAGATTAATTCCGTTACAGAAGAAGATAAAGAAGAAGATCTTGTACCGCGTCCTCCTATCGTAACGGTTATGGGACATGTCGATCACGGAAAGACCTCGCTCTTGGACTACATTCGAAAATCTAATGTTATAGCAGGAGAAGCGGGGGGAATCACGCAGCATATCGGAGCCTATAATGTCACCCTTGATAATGGACGCAAGATTACTTTCTTGGATACGCCTGGACACGAGGCGTTTACGGCTATGCGTGCACGCGGTGCCCAGATGACGGATTTGGCTATTATCATAATAGCAGCGGACGATGCCGTAATGCCTCAAACGGTGGAAGCAATAAATCATGCGCAAGCAGCCGGAGTGCCAATGGTTTTCGCTATAAATAAAATAGATAAGCCAGGGGCCAATTCTGATACCATCCGCCGTCAACTTTCGGAAATGAACATTCTCGTAGAAGACTGGGGAGGAAAATATCAGTGTCAGGAGATATCTGCAAAGAGTGGCTTGGGCGTGGACAAATTGTTGGAGAAGGTGCTTTTGGAGACTGACCTTCTTGATCTTAAGGCCAATCCTAACAAACTGGCAAGCGGAGCTGTCATAGAATCATCTCTTGATAAGGGCCGTGGATATCTTGCTACTATCCTTGTCCAGAATGGTACCCTGCACGTGGGAGACTGCATCCTCTGTGGTAGCTTCTATGGAAGAGTCAAGAACATGTTCAACGAGCGTGGTCAGAAAGTCACCGAGGCAGGACCATCTACACCTGTATCGGTGCTTGGCCTAAATGGAGCTCCGGCTGCAGGCGAGAAGTTCAATGTACTTGCGGATGAAAAAGAAGCGAAGAGCATAGCCAATAAGCGCGAACAGCTCATAAGAATACAGGGCATAAAGACTCAAAAGCATATGACTCTTGAAGAAATCGGGCGCCGTATCGCTATCGGTAACTTCAAGGAACTTAACATTATCGTTAAAGGTGATGTTGATGGTTCAGTTGAAGCCCTTTCAGATTCTCTTATCAAGCTTTCTACAGATGAGGTGAAGGTAAATGTCATACATAAGGCTGTGGGTGCTATTTCCGAGTCGGACATTCTATTGGCACAGGCTTCTGATGCCGTGATCGTGGGATTCCAGGTAAGACCTTCTGTAGATGCACGTCGTGCTGCCGAAAAAGAGGGGATAGAGATTCGTCTGTATTCAGTTATTTATGACTGTATTAACGAAGTGAAGGATGGTATAGAAGGTATGTTGGAACCAGAGAAGAAAGAGGAAGTCATAGCTACGGCAGAAGTTAAACAAGTCTTTAAAATCAGCAAGGTGGGAACGATTGCCGGTTGTATCATCCGCGATGGCAAGATGGTAGCTAAGGCTCAGGTAAGGCTTATTAGAGATGGTATAGTTATATACACGGGCGAATTGTCATCCCTGCAGATTGGAAAGGACTCGGTAAAGGAAGTTGGCGCAGGCAAAGAGTGTGGTATGGCTATCGCTGGGTATAATGATATCAAGGAGGGTGACTTCATAGAGGCCTTCCATATTGTCGAGATAAAGAGAACTTTGTAGAAGTAATATTTGCACGATAGTGTAATAATTACTAAATTTGTGAAGGGAAAGTCGTACACGACCAGCTCCCTCTGAATTCCCCCAGGACCGGAAGGTAGCAAGGGCAGGAGGTTGTAGCGGTGCGATGTACTAAGCTTTCCCTTTTTTGTTTTATGAAATCGGACATATTGATTATAGGGGCTGGTGCCGCGGGTTTGATGGCTGCTTACGCTGCGGCTAAAACTTTAGTTGAATTAGGGAGTGACGCATCAGTTGTTGTGCTTGAAAAAATGCCTAGACCAGCCAGGAAGATGATGATTACTGGGAAAGGGCGATGTAACTTTACTAATCTAAAAGATTGGAACGACTTTAGTTCTCATATACGCACAAATCCTAATTTTGTCAAGTCGGCCTTCTTTGGATTTCCTCCTCAAAAAGTAATAGATTTTTTCACTTTGCATGGTATGCCTTCAGTGGTGGAAAGAGGCGATAGGGCGTTCCCTTGCTCATATAAAGCTTCGGATGTAGTGGATACATTAGTGAATGCTTGTAATGGGTATGGCGTAAAGATAGTGTGTGATGCAGAAGTAAAGTCAATAGAAAAGTCAGAATCTCTTTTTAAGGTAGTTCTAGAAGATGGTTCAGCCTATATATCAAGGGCTTTGATTTTGGCGACAGGAGGCCTGAGTTACCCTTCAACAGGCTCTACAGGGGATGGCTATAATTGGGCTAGGGAACTTGGGTATAAAATGATACCAGTTTTTCCTTCTCTCACAGCACTTGTTCCCGACGGATATAAAATCAGGGAAGACAAATCTTTACATATAGATAGAAGAACAAAGTTAAGCGAGTGGGGTAGCGCACTGTGTGGAATTCAGTTAAAGAATGTCGGGCTCCAACTTTATATACAAGATATCTTAACAGAAGAGGAGTTCGGCGACCTCGATTTCACTGATGGTGGACTGGAAGGTCCAATTGGTTTTCAGATAAGCCGCAAGGCCGTTAAAGCACTCATTAATGGCTCAAGGGTACGAGTCATGTTAGACTTAAAATATGGTGTCTCTCTAACAGAACTTACAACAAGGATAAAGGAAATATGGGGCGAGATAGATAAAGACCCTCGAAGTGCGCGACTTAGAGAAAAAGAGCGGTTACGGATTCTGCTTGGCAAATTGATGCCGTGGGAATTGATACCTGCTTTTACTATAAGTCATCCCGAGATAATTACACTCGAGCGACGTTCGCGTACTCAGACTAAGGTGTGGGTTAATCTGGTTTCCATAGCTAAGGCGCTTAAAGCATGGTCTTTTGATATTGCCGGTTATGTGGGATATGAGCGAGCTGTGGTTACAGCCGGAGGCGTTGACACAAGTCAGTTTGTCGCAAAGACTATGGAGTCAAGGCTCGATAAGGGTTTGTATATGTGCGGTGAACTGATGGATATAGATGCCGATACAGGGGGATATAACCTACAGTTAGCCTTTTCTACCGGTCATTTGGCAGGCGAAAGTGCAGCTAAAAGTCTATTGCGAAAATGATTCGCTTTAGTAACTTTCAAAAAATAACCTGCATCATCTTAGTAAATCTTTTTGTATCCTCGAAAATCTAATGCTAATCTAACGCAACTTATTTTTTTTCAAGTTACTTATACTTCGGCAGGCGAAAAATACTTCCTTAACTCTTTTGGAGTAACAAAAATCATTGTACTGGGATTTTTGCAGTGAACTAAGAAAAATTTTATTATATTTGCACTCCCAAAAGCCACTTTAGCTCAGTCGGTAGAGCAGCGCATTCGTAACGCGCAGGTCGCGAGTTCGAGCCTCGTGAGTGGCTCTTAAAATTTTCGGCGCTTTTGTATTGCATCAACTATGCATACAAAGGCGCTTCCTATTATAGCTGAACATAAGGAACCAAGCAGTACTGCTATCTTTCCAGTTGCCCTCATCTTTTCCATGAGTTCAGGTGCTTGATCCCCGAAAGACAGTGTATCTACGAATATGCTCATCGTGAATCCTATTCCTCCTAGACAGGCTACGGCAAGAAACATTGGCCAGCTAGTTTCTTTTGGTTTTTCTCCAATTTTTAATTTTACACTGAGCCAACTGAGTAGGGTTATGCCCACTGGTTTTCCGATCATTAGGCCTAACATTATTCCTATGGCGACATTACTAGCGGATGAAAGAGCGCTCGCATCCAGGCGCACGCCTGCATTGGCCAAGGCAAAAAGTGGCATTATAAGGAAGTTAACCCAAGGGGATAGGGCACGCTCAAGCGTGTAACTCATGTTCATGGAGCCGTTGACAGTACGTTTAATTTCCCTTAGATAGTGTCTTTGAGGCCCACTAGGGAATCCCATCCCGGATTCGATATTGTCATACAGGTTAAAATTTGCCCAAGACTCTTTTATCCTGGAATATACACCTTCCTTATCGTATCGTGCTTTATTAGGTATGATAAAGGCCATTACCACTCCGGACATAGTAGCGTGTATGCCACCATAGTAGAAAAGTACCCAGATTGCAAAGGCAATGACAAGATAGGGAAGCATTCTCTTTTCGCCAAGTTTTTTTAATAGTATGGCTATGCCTATCATAGCAAAGGCTATAAGAATTAGGGTTATATTGATTTTGCCTCCATAGAAAAGAGCCACTACCAATATTGCAATCAAATCGTCTGCTATGGCCAGTGCTGTAAGAAATACCTTCATCGCTACCGGGACTCTATCTCCCAATGCAGAGAGTATACACACGGCAAAGGCGATATCAGTAGCCGTAGGTATTCCCCAACCACTGGCGCCCGGTCCGGAATGGTTAACTATTGTGTATATGATGGCGGGGCACACCACTCCACCGAATGCGGCTATGATGGGGAGTATGGCCTTTTTAGGTGATGAAAGTTCTCCATATGCCACCTCTCTTTTAATTTCTAGTCCTACGGTAAAGAAAAATACCACCATTAGTATGTCGTTTATGAATTTGCCGACATTCATATTTTGAGGAAAACTTACATTGACCGCACCATCGGGGCTTTTTAGTTTGATGATAAGTTCGGTATTTAAAAGATCTTGATAAAGGTCTCTTGTTAGGGGAAGATTAGCAAGAAGTAATGCTATGGCGACGCATATAATAAGCAGTACGCCTTGAAACCATGGCTTTTGTGTTAGGTTATGACCTTTCTCGTGAAATATTTTTCTAGTTTTATTCCAATAGTAAATAGGTATCAGTTTCATCTTAAAAAATGATTTTAAAGTCTAAAGTCTGATTATCACAATAATACGTGTCTATTTTTGATATGTTGTCTTCTTTTGAACATATCAACATAGGTTTCTCAAATTCTATAGCGACAATATCTCCAATTCTCAAATAGCAGATGGAGGAGACTTGTTCTATTGCTTTTTCTATTATTTCAGTTGAGTCTGTTTGTCTTTTGTATATTGTTTTGGAATTCTTTTTAATAGTGAATTCGTTAATCGGATTCCCAAGTGTAATAGGGGAATATAGAGGGTAGGGAAGGAATGAGGTGTGATCCATACAACTGGCACACGCCCACCCTTGCTCTGGAATTTCTAACAGATCTGTCGGGTAAAGTAAGATTCCATATCCGATAGCATCATAGTATCTTGATGCGAATTTTTTAGAGATGCTCCGTCCGGGTTTACTTATTCGTGCGAATAGAACCGGAGAATATTTTAGAGATTGGATGAACTCCGGAACATATAAATCTTCACCGTCTTTTTCCCACGTAGTGTCCGGTCTTACCATTACATTCCCTGCAGTTGAAAGTACTACTATATTCATAACCAATTATAACCTTCCATAAGCGTTAACAGTGGATACTCACTCCCATACTTAGTAACGCGAAAATTTTCGGGCACAAATGTAAATAAAAAATTATAGTTTTCGAAGTGTCATTCAACGTGTTTACAAACTTATTTTTAAAATTAGGAATGGTATATTTTGAATGTTTGTGCAAAGTGCTAAATTTGCATCCATTATGAAAATAAAAGACATCAAATATCCTGATTATCCTTTTACCAGGATGGTAAAAGTTAAAGTTAAGGATTCTTCAAAGGGACGCTTTCAGTTCGATGATTCGTATCCATACCTTGACGATAGTTTTTCCTATAAATTTAATAGGGCTTTAAATGCCTTTGTACTTAGGTGGTTAGATAACATATATCATAGAGTGTGCTTAGGCCTTAGAATAGAAGGCAGGGAGATATTAAAAAAATATAAGAAGGAGCTGGCCGGTGGCGGAGTGTCCGTGTGTAATCATGTTTTTCGTGAGGATCTGGTAATGGTCTGCAGGGCATTGGGAAAATACAGAAAAATGCATGTGCCAATATATGCCAAGCATCTAAATAATAGTAGATTATATTATTGGATGTTAAGATATATGGGTGGAATACCTATAGGAGAGACCATGTCCGGGATGAAAGCCTTTAATACAGCGCTTGATACATATCATTCACGAGGAGAGTGGATACATGTCTTTCCAGAAGAAGTAAGATGGGACTTTTATCCTTACATCAGACCATTTAGAAAGGGCCCGTTTACTATGGCATACAAATATAACTGCCCGCTAGTCCCATTAGTTATTACCTTTAGAAAGAGAACCGGAATCTTTCGCTTGACAGGGCCGAAAGATATGCCTCTGTTCACTATAAAAATTCTCGAGCCTGTGTTCCCTGATAGAACAAAAACTCGAGAAAGTGAGGTTAATCGTATGCTTGAAACAGCGCATCAAAGGATGGTCGAAGGCGCGGGGATAAAAAACAATCCTTGGCCTGCTAATCCTTGTGAGTTAGATGCTTAAAGATATTTTCCTTTTCTTTATTCTGCATGAGATGGACGATTTTGAATTGGCCATCTCTCATACCTTTCTGTAGGCTTTCCTGCTTGAATGCCCTGAAACTATCCCCGATTAGGCGGAAAGTTTTAGGGGCTTTAAGGCGTAGCGACTTTCTCTTCGCCGCGTATTCCGTATTATAGTCCTGAAGGGTATTATCCACCATTTCGGAAAATTCGTCAGCGGTCTTTTGATCCACGGATTTATCGAACTCGTAAAAGAAATCGTATCGAGACTTTTCAACATCGGCGAAACCTGCGAAGAACTTGGTTTTCAGTGATTTTTTCCGTTCGGCCTTATGTACGGCATCTATGAATTGCTTCTCATATAATTTTTCACCTGTTATACTTACTATACCATTGATTTTCTGAATCATATGTATGGTCGGCGTGTTTTTGTATTTAGGCCCAGCTATGAGCAGATCATTCATATTGTACCTGTATAAGCCGTTGTAGGTGGTAATATATGGACAATAATTCTTTCCTTCTTCCAGTTCGTGAACCATCTTAAAGTGCGGTGATGGACTATTCAACTCACTCTCTTCAACGAACTCCATAAAGTGGAATTGGGCGAAAGGAACAGACCAATTGGAACCATCGAAGGGCATACCAAATCTGCATTCGGAAGCAAAGTATCCAAGTTCTATGTGTTGAATATTGGCGGGGAAGGCATCGATGAATTTATCGATATAGATTTGGGTATTGCCACATTTCCAAGTGTTTAGCGCCACTATTTTAGGCCAATAGTGCTTAGGTAGCGGATGTCCATACTGCTCCTTCAGCTTTTGCAGTTCATTGGCCCGTTTAGGATTTGGCTTTAAAAGCGGGGCGACTCTTTCTCTTATATCCTTTTCTATTGTGACTTTTTCGCTTAATGTGCCGTGCCTTATGTCATCGATATAGTCATCGTAGAATTCTTCGGCATTTTTAAGTAACTCGGTAATAGTTGAAGGATTGGCCGTTAGAATGAACGAAATATCTTTATGTTCAATTGCAAGTCGCATCATAGCATAATAACGGGCCGTATAGTCAGAAATCTCCGAAAGATAGTATGGATTAGCTATTTTCTTTCTTAGCATTTTTGACGCAGAGGCCTGTGTATAACCGGATATGGAACCTACAGGTACGCCTTCTTTCGTGTATCCCTCTATGGCTGAACTTACTACGACAAGGAACTTTCCCCCAACAAGAGCCGGGTTTCTAGACAACAGCCAAAACCAAAGATTAGATATTCTATGCGACACTCTCTTGTATTCCCACGACATGGGCAGGAACTTAGGCTTGGCTGTCGTGCCGGAGGTGGTGGCGTACATAAAAGGCCTGCCTGGTATAAGCACATTGTGCTCTCCTGCCAATTGCCTATCGACATAGGGACGGAAATTCTCATATTCGCTAGCCTTGTTCTTCTCCCTGAATCTTGCTAGAAGTTCTTCATTAGATTCCGCAGATAGGATATAGTCGAAATCGTGTTCTTTACCGTAAACAGTGTCTTTATTATATGTCAATATGTCTCTAAGTGTGGAACACGATGTTTCGTACGGAGCGGATAATGCCTTGTCCATACGTCTTTTTTCGGCTCCTCCCACAATAGAAAAATAAGCCTTAATGGCTTCTCCAATCATTTTCCCCATTTCATTTTTAATTTTTCCATACCATTTTCAAGGGCATATTCTTGCTCGAGCTTAGCAAATTGCTTCTTAGTATCAAGCATAAAAGCCCCATTTTGAACCCAAGAGAAGTAAGAGCGTTCCGTGTTGAACACATCACGCGCTTTCCGAAATTGATAATGGCTTCACCATTGTCATTCCGCACTAGATAGCCTGCAAAATCTATACTTTTTCGAGAGCCAAAGCTAGAAAGTGAATTAATGTCATTTTTTAAGGTGTCGGGGTATTTATCTAATTCTCCTTTTAAAACTTCGTATGTCGCTATGGTATCAGCTTCTGCCGTATGGGCATTTTCGAAGTCCCCACCGCAGTAAAAGCGGTACGCCGCTTTAAGGTTACGTGGCTCCATAGTGTGGTAGATGCTCTGGACATCCACCATTTTAGGGGAGTGTAGGTCGACATCGATCTTTTTACCAGCCAATTCCGCCCTTTCGAATTCTTCAGCCAGCATAGGAAGGTCGAATTTCGTAGAGTTAAATCCAGCCAAATCACTGTCTTTGAGCCAGAGAGCTATTTCTTCTGCAACATCGTAAAAGGTGGGACAATCGATAAGCATATCATCCGTTATCCCATTTACTTTAGAGGCCGAAGGCTCTATAGGTCTCTGACACTTATTTTGATAATCCCATGGTTTTATTTTCCAAGTCTTTACGGAGTCTGTTCCGTCAGGGAATACCTTTACAAAGCTTAGTTCTATTATGGAGTCACAAGGGATATTAAGCCCTGTGCTTTCTATGTCGAAAAAAAGCAGGGGCCGGCTAAGGTTTAGTTTCATTTTTGTTTTTACTTTAAGATACCATTATAGGCATAATGATGCCACAAAGTTTTTCGCTTTCAGCTTCTTCTTCTGAAGGGACAATAAGCACGGCACGTCGCGCATCGGCAAATTTCATCATAATGCTTTCACACGTCATATTGCTTAGTATTTCTATAAGGAAACTGCTTTTGAAGCCTACACTCAAAGTGTCACCATGATATTCGCAAGGTATTTTCTCGTAAGCAGCTATGGCGAAACTTAAATCCTGTGCGGTGATTTCCAACTGACCTTCGGATAGTTCGAATTTGATGTGATTCGATGCTTTGTTAGCACATACAGCTACACGCTTCACAGTGTTAAGCAGTTGAACACGGTCAATTTTGAGTACATTGGTGTTGTTCTGAGGTATTACGTCACGATATTTAGGATATCTGCCTACTATGAGTCGGCATATTAATGTAGTACCTGCAAAGGTGAAGACGGCACTGGATTCGTCGAAGCTAAGGTCGACAGTCTCAACATCTTTTCCTATAATGGATTTGAGTATGAGGGCCGGTTTCTTGTGGAGTATGAATGAAGTTTTTTCTGGACTTTTCAGCTCACTATCCGTGTAGCAGATTAGTTTGTGTGAATCGGATGCTACAAGGGTACTCTTATCTGTGTCCAAATCGAAGAAAATACCATTCATCGCCGGCCTCATCTCGTCATCTGCAGTTGCATAAACGGTAGATGAAATGCCGTTGATAAGTGCTTGCGCAGGAAAAGTTATGTGCTGAGCACTGTCACATGAATCGGAAATGTTAGGATAATCTTCAGAAAGGTAATAAGGAAGAGAGGAGTTACCATTATTCCATATACACTCAAAAGAACTGTCAGAAGTGGTTTTGATAGATATAGGTTGATCTGGTAAGGCCTTTATCAGGTCTATCATTTGGTGTGAAGGAACAGCGATGCTGCCATCCTCTTCATTCTCCACGTTAATGGAAGTGCGCAGCGTAAGTTCCTGATCGGAAGCTGTTATGGTTAATAAACCTCCCTTTACGTCAAAAAGAAAATTATCAAGTATGGGAAGTACTGTCTTAGTAGGAATGGCTTTAGCCACATCCATCAATCCTTTGAGCAATTCTGCGCTTGAAACATTAAATTCCATATAACTTTTGTTTTGATTATTCTAACTAATTTATACTATAACTTAAGTTTCGCATGTTAATATTTATTTAATTATATGATAGTTTGTGCGTATAGCGAAACTTAATCCCACACACAACTATTGTCTACGTCACCCTATTCCTAAATCCCTTTTCTCAAAAAGGGAACTTGCTGTCGGCGCAAGCGCCTTTAATAATGACTGTTTCGCACTTGCGAAACTTTAATCATCGCATAATGCAGTAGAAAAAGGTCTTTCTACAAGCGTACAAAAGTACAAAAAAACTTCGGATAATCCATGCTTTGTGTGGTGGCACATATTTTGACTTCGTAAGGGCGGTTTTTTAAGTGATATTTAAATTATAGTATGATATGAATAGAATTATAAAATCTTTAGCAGTGGCAGGCGCACTTGTTTCCATGTCTGCCAATTTGTCAGCATCCGCGCAGGATTATCCGGACTTTACATACGCTGCAGAGTCGTCTATGAAAGCGGTTGTGTATGTGGAAGTAACTATTCGGGCCAATACTTCCGGCTCCCAGATTACCGATCCTTTTTTCCAATTTTTCTTCGGTGACGATTTCGTGCCGCAAAGCCGTGAGCGAAAGGGGAGTGGTTCTGGAGTAATCATTCGCCCTGACGGGTATATAGTTACCAATAATCACGTGGTTGCCGATGCTACAAGCATAAGGGTTACCTTGAACAACAATAAGTCCTATGATGCCACGATAGTGGGAACCGATCCGGCAACTGACATAGCTCTTATAAAGATCGATGCCAAGAGTTTACCATATCTTACTTTCTCTGATTCGGACAAATTGAGAATAGGAGAATGGGTTTTGGCAATAGGCTCTCCGTACGATTTGCGTTCTACCGTAACGGCAGGTATTGTAAGTGCCAAGGGTCGCTCGATGCCTAATTATAAAGGTGAGTTTAAAGTGGAGTCTTTTATTCAAACGGATGCCGCAGTGAACCCTGGAAATTCGGGTGGAGCACTAGTCAACAAGAAGGGAGAATTAGTCGGAATCAATACAGCTATTATTTCCCAAACAGGCTCTTATTCAGGCTATTCATTCGCCGTTCCATCAAATATCGCCAGCAAAGTGGTAGCAGACCTTATTGATTTCGGTTCAGTAAGAAGAGCTCGTCTGGGAGTGTCAATGATGGCCGTTGATGAAAAAGTTGCAGATGAGATGAAACTTTCTTCACTTGAAGGCGTATATATTGTTGAGGTTGTTAAAGGAAGCGCTGCTGACAAGGCAGGGATAAAGAAGAATGATGTGATTTTGTCCGTTAATGGTAAAAATGTCGAAAATCCTTCTCATTTCCAGGAACTTGTAAATGGATTCCATCCAGGTGACGTGGTTACTATGAAGATAGCCCGTGGACAGAATGTGCACAATATAAAGGTGACATTCCAAGGTGAAACTCAACAGACGGGATGGGCTCAGGAAGATGGCACTGTTTCATTCTATGGTGCGTCATTAAGAGCTGCCGATAAAGCAACACTTGCTGATTTGAGAATTAAAAATGGTGTAGAGATAGTATCTGCCGGAAAAGGCAAATTGGCTGCAAGTGGAGCTGTTGACGGTCTGATTATCAGGTATGTGAATGATCAAAGCGTTTCTAAACCTCAAGACGTGATAGATGCTGCGGCAAAGGCAAAGAGAGCCATCGTAATTGAGTGCATAACTCCTGCCGGCCG
>ERZ808246.2003-NODE-2003-length-13440-cov-2.872170_pt1 | contig 13440 bp, 8 predicted proteins | sample MGYA00521083_ERZ808246 | MGnify/ENA primary metagenome ERZ808246 (study PRJEB31516, sample SAMN03275577) | gut metagenome | biome: mammalia-associated habitat; material: feces | host: Papio cynocephalus | place: Kenya | collected 2012-07-07 ...
TTAACGGTTGCTGACTTCTCAGTTCCTGCACTCTTTCCGCCAAAATACGTCGTCTTATCGCCATATTTGACAACTGCCTGATCGCCGCCTCGTCCAAGTGCCAGTCCGATTGCGGTACGCGCCCGCTCATACGCCTGCGCAAAGCTGTCTGTTCCGGCACCCACACCGATACTTAATGTAACTGGAATCTCGTTTCCGACATTGATACTCTTTACCTCATCCAGAATCGCAAACTTCGTCTCACGAAGCTGTGGCAGATACTGCTGCCGGAATACGAAGAAATATTTATCCTTCTCCAGCTTCTTTCCAATCGCATCGATCGTGGAAAGATACATATTGATTCGCCGGTCAACCAGTGCTTCCACCAGCGAATGACGAACCTCCTCGGTATTCTCCATAACCTCATCGTAATTGTCAATATACAGAAGTCCTGCGACAAGCTTCTGATCCTCATTTTCCTTCTTGTAGATCCGAAGCTCCGTTTCATCGTACAGATACAGGGTGATCATGGCATCTGCCTGACGATCGACGATTGCATCCTCGTCCGGATCCACTAATGCCTCTGAAAAGTCGATACGGCGCAATAATGCCCGATAGACACGGTCGTTATATTCCAGATCCATCTGCATTTCCTCAGACGATAATGCCTCCGCATCCACCGCCGGAAAGAATGCCGCGATGTTCTTGCGAATCCGCTTTTTGGAACCAACGCCGATCTCTTCGATAAACTTTGCATTGCCCCACAGAATCTTACCATCCGTATCCAGCAGCGCATACGGAATATCCAGCTCTTTCAAAAGCTCCTTCTGTATCTGTCCCTGTTCCAGCGCAAACCGGAATACAACCGGCATGATCGCCGCCTTCATTACAATGAAAAATATAATCTCACATACAACGAAGATAAAAACTGCCGCAGCGGCAATCGCGCCGCTCTTTTTGTCATGCACATACAGCACGATCACCATCCCGACCAGAAGCACGGTCAATGCCAATGGCATCAGCAGATATTGTTGTATTTTCTTTTTTAAGACCTTTTCGTTATTCATCAATCCTCACCTGTTGCTGTTTCAAACAGCCTCTCCCAGTGACTATTTTGCAATGTTCGCAAGTCTTTCCTTTACCTGCTCCAATGTCTCTGTATACTTCTGCAGCTTTGTACGCTCTTCCTCAACCTTTGCTGCAGGTGCCTTATCCACAAACTTTGGATTTGCAAGCATACCGGACGCACGCTTGATCTCCGCCTCTAACTTTGTCTGTTCTTTCGTCAGACGCTCGATCTCCTTCTCGATATCCACAAGCTCCGCAAATGGAATGTAGATCGCTGCATCATGGATCACAACCGATACTGCGTCATCTGCGATTCCCGTCTTATCTGCCTGTACATACACTTCATTTGCATAACCAAGCATCGCGAAGAAATTCTTACTTGCCTCAAAGATTGCACGGATATCTTCCTTTGGAGATACAACATAGACGCTTGCCTTTCTGCTCGGTGCAACGTTCATCTCTGTACGCACATTACGGATACCACGTACGGCTTCCTTGATCTTATCGACAGCAGCCTCATCTGCCTTGAAATCAAATGCCTTGTCATATTCTGGCCACTTGGAGATCATGATAGATTCCTCGTCAGTCAGTGTACAGAAGATCTCCTCTGTTACAAATGGCATATATGGATGCAACAGTTTCAGACCAGTTGTAAGAACCGTCTTCAATGTCCAGAGTGCTGCTGCCTTTGTCTCATCGGCGTCATCCCAGAGTCTTGGTTTTACCATCTCGATATACCAGTCACAGAACTCCTCCCACAGGAAATCGTAAAGCTTTGATACCGCGATACCAAGCTCGAACTTCTCCATATTGTCTGTTACTTCCTGAACCAGATCGTTCATCTTAGATAAGATCCACTTGTCTGCGAGTGTGAAACCATACTGCTTCATCGCTGCATCGACATCGGCTGTCATGGCAGCATCAATACCTGTGATATCTGCCTTCTCAATATTCATCATGATAAATCTGGATGCGTTCCAGATCTTATTTGCAAAGTTACGGCTTGCCTCGACTCTCTCCCAGTAGAAACGCATGTCGTTACCCGGCGCATTTCCGGTGATCAGTGTGAACCGGAGCGCATCGGCACCATACTTGTCGATTACCTCCAGCGGATCAATACCATTTCCAAGGGACTTACTCATCTTACGTCCCTGATCGTCTCTGACCAGACCGTGGAAGAGTACCGTGTGGAACGGAAGCTTGCCTGTCTGCTCGATGGATGAGAATACCATACGGATTACCCAGAAGAAGATAATATCGTATCCGGTTACAAGTACATCGGTCGGGAAGAAATAATCCAGATCTTCCGTCTTGTCCGGCCAGCCAAGTGTAGAGAATGGCCAGAGTGCAGATGAGAACCATGTATCCAGTGTGTCCTCGTCCTGCTTTACATTGTTGCTTCCACATTTTGGACAGGTGCAGACGGTCTCTTTTGATACGATCGTCTCACCACAGTCCTGACAGTAATATGCCGGGATACGATGTCCCCACCAGAGCTGTCTGGATACACACCAGTCACGGATATTGTCCAGCCAGTTGTAATAGGTCTTGTCCATACGCTCCGGAATCAGCTTCAGCTTGCCGCTTACAACTGCTTCCTTCGCTGGCTTTGCCATCTCACTCATCTTGACGAACCACTGTGGCTTTACAAGTGGCTCTACCGTTGTCTTACAACGGTCGTGTGTACCAACCATATGCTTGTGTGGTACTACCTTCACGAGAAGTCCGAGTGCATCAAGATCAGCAACCATTGCCTTTCTTGCCTCATAACGATCCATGCCTGCGTACTTACCGCCAAGCTTATTGATCGTAGCATCATCATTCATAATATTGATCTCTTCGAGATTATGACGCTTTCCAACCTCGAAATCGTTCGGATCGTGCGCTGGTGTGATCTTTACACAGCCAGTTCCAAAATCTTTATCTACATACTCATCAGCGATTACCGGAATCTCACGGTCCGTGAGTGGCAGCTTCAGCATCTTGCCAACAATATCCTTGTATCGCTCGTCCTCTGGATTTACTGCAACGGCTGTATCACCGAGCAATGTCTCCGGACGTGTGGTTGCGATCTCTACGAATCTTCCTTCCTCGCCAACAACCGGATAATTGATGTGCCAGAAGAAGCCGTCCTGCTCCTCGTGTACAACCTCTGCATCGGAAATCGATGTCTGGCAGACCGGACACCAGTTTACGATACGGGAACCACGATACATATATCCCTTTTCATACAGCTTACAGAATACCTCTGTGACTGCTTTGTTATTTCCTTCATCCATCGTGAAACGCTCACGATCCCAGTCTGCAGAGGAGCCCAGTTTCTTCAACTGGTTCACGATCTTGCCGCCATACTCTCTACGCCAGTCCCAGACACGCTCCAAGAACTTCTCACGTCCAAGGTCTTCCTTGTCAATGCCTTCCTTCTTAAGTGCCTCGATAACCTTAACCTCTGTCGCGATTGCGGCATGGTCGGTTCCCGGCTGCCACAGTGCATTGTAGCCCTGCATACGCTTGAAACGGATCAGAATATCCTGCATCGTGTTATCGAGCGCATGTCCCATATGCAGCTGTCCGGTAATGTTTGGTGGCGGCATCACGATGGTAAACGGCTTTTTGCTCCGATCTACCTCCGCGTGAAAATATTTGTTTGCAACCCATTTGTCATACAGACGAGGTTCAATCTCCGCCGGGTTGTAGTTTTTCTCTAATTCCTTAGCCATGTCTTTCTTCCTCCATATATGAATGATGTCGTGTATGCATAGCACACAATCAAACTTCTCTTTCCTCTTTGTTTGTATATCTTTATAATTCCAGATTATACGTTGCGAGCAGCTCCCGGATATAGCTTTCAATGCCCGGATTCGCTGAAATGCTTGCTTTTAACGCCGCCGTGGCATTCTGCCGGATTTTCTCACAGCTTGCCATTTTCTGACGGATCTTCTGCCGCCGTACATTCAGACCATGCTTGATCTCAACCATCTCCCGCCGGTCGATCAGTGCATTTGTCTGATTCTTCCAGACCATCGGATCGGTCACGCCGACATCGGAAAGCTGTTTTACCAGCCTGTCACATGCAAGATAATAGCTCTCGCTTGCCTGTGAATACTTCTTTGCATCGCGCTGCATCTGGTTGTACAGTTCCCAGCGATACATCAGTTCCTTACTGGAATTGACGTCGTATTTTTCATAGATATAATCTAATGTATTTGTATTATTGACATATTTTGCTTTGACTTTATTCAGTAACGATATGGCACGTTGCAGCTTCGCGTCATTCTCCTGTACGCGCCGGTTGATATTTGCGTACTGGATATAGCACACGACAAAGCAGATCACCGCGACTGTCCCTTCAATCGCTGCCGGCAATGTCACATCCTTCTTTGCAAGCAACGCCACCGCAAACAGGGTAATGCTGATGAGCAGAAACAACACCAATACTACGATCAATGCGCCCCGGATACGATACGCATTGTCGGTATCATCCACACGCGCATATTTTAGATCTTCTTTTTCTCCCTCAAGATACCCCATGTCGTTTTTCAACATGGAATCCCGCATCTCCATATCATTTAAGTTTTTAATCGTATTCGGAATGTCATCCTCCAGCCGCTGCATCGTGCGGTACTGCTCTGTTGTAAGCAGATCCTCTGACTGCTGGTATTTGCTGCGGCTGCCATCCAGCCGTTCAATCTCCTTTGCAGTCTCGACGATATCCTCTGCGAGATTCACCGGCAGTTCCTCGATCCGCTGTATATCAACCAGATAATCTGTCACAAGCTTGTACTCCTGCTTCATATCCTCCATATGATATTTCGCATCAACTAACTGTTCACAGAAATCACCGACGGTCTTCCGCTCGCGGTTCGACGACACCGTCTCTTTGACTTCCCGCCGGATCTCCGGATCGACGCGTTCCCTGAGCACAGCTTTCTCCGCAGCCCGCTTTGCTTTTTCCTTATTTCGTTCTGCCCTCGACTGATTCCTGCGCTTTCTGCGTTCCTCCCGCATGCGTTCCTGTTCTTCAATCAAGGCGTCATATTCGGCATCATCTTCATTCAAGTATGCCTTGATCTTCTGAAACATTCCCATCAAATCGCCTGCTCTCTGAATTCATCCTTCAATTGTCCAAGTATAATATCCATTCGCTTGTCGTAATCGATCATGTCCTTATTCATACGGTTGTATACCGCACGCTGTAACATGGAGAAGATCGTCATCTCCCGGACATCCTCGTTGGAATCTCCAATCTCAATCATCAGATTCTCGAAATTATCTTCATCGAGGTCAAACTTCCGCATTTCCTGCTTCAGTGTCGTTGCGTCGTTTCCTGCTGAAAATACGATCAGGTAACTGCGCAGGCTTTCCTCGTTGCCGTTTAATTCATACGCTTTCATAAAATAACGTTTTGCGTCCTCCACATCCATGTTATTGGCAGCCGCCACGCCACGGTTGTGATAGACATTCCCCAGAAATACCTTGTCTGTGATATCCTGCTGGTTGTCCAGGATCTCATCATAAATGGATGCCGCCTTGATGTATCTGCGGTAACCAAGATAACTGTCCGCCTTTAATTTCTTGCGCTGGCTCGACGTCAACCGACGATATTTCTGCCATGCTTCCACATAGGTTGCAATCTCATCCGGTGTATAGTAATCTCCGGCATTCAGGATCTCAACCAGCAGATCCTGTGCAAATGTCGCCTTGTTTGAAAGTGCCACCAGCTTTGCCGCCAGCTCCGGCATATCCAGCTCATCCCGGATCCAGTCAAACAGCTTCTCAGACAGAGAAGACTTCGAAATCAGTACGGTATTATTGTAGATATAAAAGCACAGCTCCTCGTAGGTGTTGATTTCCACCTTCGTATTCAGAAAAATAAATGGATGCGATGCTTCTTTTTTTGTACATAAGATAATTTTTGACATTAAACATCAAACTCCTTACGATAAATCTTGTTCGTGGTCGGGAATAATTTTCCGAATCCAACATCCTTAATGATAAATGCGCCATGATGTGGATTCTCAAATTCCACTTCCACAGAGAACTTGGACGTCTTATTCGGACGTTTCGGGATTCCATGCAGCTTCACGACCTCCCGCTCTTCCTCCCCGGTCTTCCGGTTCCGGTATACCAGAGTCAGGGAATCTGTATCATCCAATATAATACTGATCTTTCCGTGGATGTTGTACCACTGTCTGCCGCCCAAGGCGATCGGAATAAACCGATCCTCCTCGTCCTCCGAAGAGATGCCGACATCAAAGATCACATTCTCCTTTGTCTCTACAAAATACTTGTTATAAAATTCTCCATATTCACCGCCAACCGCTTTGTAACAGGCGCCCTTGGTGTAGATATTCTGTCCGGCAAACACACGTCTTCCCTGTGTCAGAAGCTCCCTGATTTGTTCAGCCATTTCTCAGAAAAACCAAGTCCGGTCAGGTAAATGGAAGAAATATATGTTTTCTTTGTCTCATTTGCCACAATCTTTGCAAATGTAATATCCATCAGGATATTATCACCGCCGAAAGCTGCCAGATTGAAATTCTCAGAATAGTCCTCATGCGTGACGCTGATCGTGTTCAGCTCATGTCCATGTGAGATATCAATTCTGTAATAATGCAGGCCATCGGTATTGTAATCAAACAATCCCACGCTGTTCGTGCGCAGGCTTTCATCCTGATTGAAAATATAATACAGGCCACTGTCGAGATGGCTCGTGATCTCCACCTGTTCCTTCTCAACACCAAGTTCTTTGTAAAATGTCGAGAGCACACGGAACAGATCCTTGTTGTATTCTGGAATCGTAATGACAAGCTTCTTTACCGTCGCACCTTCATAACGATACAGGAAAGAATCGACATGCATCTTAAGCATCATCAGAAACAGCTTCCGATAACTGTAACGCGTATTATGAACCTCAACTGTCTCCTCGCTGCGCGCATTCTGAAACAGCTCATCCAACACGATACCCTGTTCCTTGAAACGTGCCTCGGAAGCTTCGGAACCAACATACCATTCCCCGGTCTCCAGACCAAAGAAAAGGATGTTTGGCATCATATATGTTTCTTTGTTATTTAATTGGTTGACCGTCTCCGGCTCCCGCGAGATGTCGTTATAAAAACTAATCTGCGTGGAATCCGAACACAGATCCATGCCTATATAATACGCCTCTGACATGTCTTCTTCCTTTCGTACTTATTTTCTACAGTATACTCAAATTCTCTTCAAACAGATGTACCGTATTCAGATATACATCCAATGTCTCTAACAGTTCATTATCTTCCCGCATTTCCTGATTGACAAGCATGCTGTTGATAATCTCGAACCGGTTCCGGTCTTTACGGTTAAACGCTTTCGATTTCAGCGACTCACTTTCAACCACATAGGAATTGCCCTGTGTATCATCGGAGATTTCATAAACGAGACGCTCGCCGTGGAACACAACATATTCCTTCACATACATGCCTGGAATCATCTCATCAAGAAGCTCTGTCTTGTAGATCAGGTTCTGTCTGGAACCAGTATCAAATGCGTACTTCACCGTTACCTGTTTACCCGGCTCGCTCTTGTAGATCAGATAGGTCTTGAGCATGACATCCTGCGGCAGCTTGATAAAGGACTGGAAGCTCTTGTAGAACGGAAGCAGCTTACCTGCATCCATAAACTTGCCAACCGCATCCTTGATCCATGTCTTCTGCTCACCCGTATAACGATCCAGCTTCGAAAAATGGTGCAACATGGACATGCGGGAAATCTCATCCTCGATATTGCCCTTCTGGATCTCCTGATACAGACAGTCAAATACGCCACTCGGAATCTGTGCATCCTTGATCAGATAATTATAACATGCAAACCGCAGGAATGCCTTTACGACCAGTCCCCGGTTTCTGCCTGCATAATACGCTGTAAAGATATCATAGATGTACTCGACGTTTCCCATCGCGAACATCATCTGTGCCAATGTATTTTCTGCCAGCAGGGAAATATCTCTGACTCGGTTACGCACGGTCTTGAAAATACCTGCCAGTTCCTCTAAGTCACCCTTGTAATGGTTGATAATGTATACTAAAATCCGCTCGTTGACCTTACCGGATTTATACAAGTGGATACAGATGGAAAGCAGATCCTCATTTAAGAATCCGTTGCTGTCCTCCACACCATAATCTGCCAGACGATACAGTTCCTCACTGTCGATCTCATCAAAGCCATACAGCTTCACTGCCTGAAATGCCTTGTCGAACATGTTCATATCGACCATGTAAGCGATCATCACACGCGCATTTGCGTGATTTAAGTATTCGATATCCAGCTTTTCGAGATACTTTGTAAGCACCTCATTATCCAGATTCTCATGATAATATTCAATAATATTCAAATATGCCTGCTGCTTGTAATCATAAGAAATCTCATCGCAGTTAACGATATCTCGTGCGGCATTGACCTCAATTGCCTTCTTGAATGTGAAATCGCCGAGCTGCTCATAGTTGTGCAGCAACACCCGGTAATCCCGCGGACTGTATTTACAGCAGATATCCATATAGGCATTTTCGTCTACGATACGCTCCAGCCGATACGGAATAGATCCCGCATAGCGGTTACCCGCGCTATCCTCGAAGATGATGGAAGCCGTGTTCGACAGAATCTCCACATATGCCTCGCCGTTTACGATTGGCACACGCTGTACTTCCTCTAACTCCTGATGTGTGACAATCACGGCACGCACGCCCTTGTTAAAGCAGACAAGCTTCCGACGGAAGATAATATTGATCAGCTTGCTCGCATAGAGCGGGCTGACCGTCTCCGGCTCTAAGAATTCATCATAAAGTACAGTCAGATCATCGCTGACCTTACCACTGATAATCATGTTCTCCATGAAATCCTGCATCGTTGTCGCATATTCATGGTACACCTTCATGTGCTGGGACTTGTTGTAAATTACATTCGCATACAGGTACGCAAGCTCTTTTTCTGAAAGTGTATTCTTATAATTCAGATACATTAAAACTGACTGTGGAATCAGATCGTATCTGGAGAAATTCATACTCTTGACAAAGCACTCATTCAGTCCGATAAATTTCAGGTTGCGTTCCACTGCATCCCGGTAGAACCGATGGTACTTGTTGTCCAGTTTCCCTGCACTGATCAGCATCGAGCAGATACTTGACAGTACTTCATCGCTCTTTTTCTTGGAGTAAATGCTGTCCATGATCTCGAAGATCTTCGCGTCAAACTGGCGGAACGATGCCGCAAGCTGGATAAATGCCTCGATAACCTCGTCAGACAGATACTGATGGCGCAAGCCCCAGCGGATCGTTGTAACCTCAAGATCTGTAATGTGCTTCAGCAGCAATGGGTTGTTGTTTAAAACCTCACAAAGCTCCATATACATGAGTGGGCTGTTATACCCTTTCTCATACAGACTCTTGACCTCCCGGTACAAAGCGGTCTGATCGTTATTGTATGTGTCGTCCACGAACAGCAACAGCCAGAAATAGAAGATCTTATCATCTTCTGTCCGGTAACTCTGGCGGATCAGTTCCTTTGCCTGTTCGGTCGCACGGCGATCCTTACCGACCATTGCCTTCAGATACGCGTAATAACACCTCTGCTTGTTGTTCATTCCAGAGTTGTCAACATCCGCCTCGATACGCAGGAATTCCTGTTCTACTTTTTCTGTCTCTCCCTGCATAATGTTCATATGCATCGTTCCCAGGCGGTACAGATCTTCCTCTGGTACATAGCGTGCCAGATTGTTAAATGCAAATAAAGTCGTACTGATATATTCCCGAAGCTGGATTCTTCCCATACGGTAATCCATATACGTGGTGATCAGCCGTACCTGGTTCGACTTTATCAAATGCGTCTTGCTGCCCGGCTTGGACACCTTGATCTCTTTTTCTGTCGGCTTGGACAGGCTGATTTCAATCTCTATCGTCTGGTAGACGTTCTCAATAATGATTCTGCCGGATGTCACGCCATCTGGAATATTTTCCGGCGATATCAGTACATCCAAAGCGTACAGATTGCCATAAAAATCAGCGCTTGTGATCACCTTTCTTGCCGGGATAATGAAATCCTCGGTGGAGCGTACCGTCGAACTGCTGTAGCCCCATGTATTTTTGCTGATGTTAATTGAAATCTTGGAAAGCTCCTCCGGGAACTCCAGATTGATCTTCGCCTTGGATACAGACAGTGTCAGTGCGCGTTTCTTATGTACATAGACAAGAAACTCCTCCAAAGCCTGATTGACCGACTGGCTTTCCATCAGACTGTTATAAATCTGCTTGATCACCGGATCGCGGTTGATAAATGTCCGCTTAAAATCATCGCGCACAAACACACGCGCTGCCTCTGCCCAGTTACTCTCAGCAAGTGTCGCAAATTTGAAGAGATCATCAATCTTCTGATCTCCGTATTTTACATATGGTGTCGTAATATCAATGTCATACAGGATCTTGAATTCTCCGCCGTCCGTAATAACACTGATATGTCCTTTGTAATTTTTACCTGCTTCCAGACAGGTTGCATCAAATGTAAATCCGACATCAAAATTCTTCGCAATAAATGTATGCTGGTTGAATCGCAGCATATAGCGGCTGTCATACACCATCGCCTTGATGACGTGGTCATTGGTGCTGTTCACCGTGAAGACACCCTCGTACAAAGTTCCCGATTCTATATTCAGTTTTAAAAACTTTTCTGATATCGCTACCTCAGGCCGGTCTACCTGAAATTCGCCCTTTGCGTAATGTTCTACTATCGCCTTCATGGTATCTCCTTTATTTCTTGGCTTTGCACTGAAAACCTACTTGTCATTCGTCTATTTAATAGGTATAATTATCAATATGAGGGTATAGTTCACCCACTATCCCCTTTTAACACATATCACATTATAACAAACCCCCTTTCTTTTTTCAAGACAGGGATATAAATGGTTTGGTTTCTAATTATCAGGAGGGAAATATGAGCAACGGACCACTTCGCATCGAACAGTATGAAACTGTCCGATATGACATAAATTGCAATCCACTCGGTGTCCCGGACAGTGCAACGCGCGCAATCATGGAAAACATCAGTGCCGTCGGGCGTTATCCAGACACCTACTACGAACCTTTGCGCAACGCCATCGCTGCCTATGCTGGCTGTGCACCAGAATATCTGGTGCTTGGCAGCGGCAGCTCCGATCTGCTGCGTCTCTTTGTTGCACTTCTCGCACCAAAGAAAGCTTTATTGCCGATTCCATCTGCTACGGATTATGAGCATGTATTATCCGTATATGGTTGTGAGACAGACTTCTATGAGCTGGACATCAATCAGGATTACCATCTGGATATGGATGATTTTATTGCACATTTATCGGATGCATACGATATCATAATCCTCGGAAATCCAAACAACCCGACCTCGCAGCTTATATCCAAGGCAGATATTGAGAAGCTTGCAGCCGCATGTAAGAAGCTTGACATTGCAATTTTGCTTGACGAAATGTACATTGAATTTACAGAGAATTTTGAGAGCAATACCGCCATTTCCCTGGTAAATACTTACGATAACCTGATTATTTTACGCAGTGTGTCCAAATTCTTCTCTGTACCGGGACTGCGGCTTGCATATGCGATCATGAACAACGAGACAAACATGACGATCATCAATATGACCGCCACACCAAACAGCATCTCCTGTCTGACTGCGGCTGCCTGTACCGCTATGCTGGAAGATACCTCCTACATCCATGAATCACACTCCCGTATCTTTACCGAGCGAAACCTGATCTACTCTGCAATGACCACAAATAAAAACCTTCGGTTATTCAAACCGAGTGCAAATTTTGTACTGATGCAGATTCTAAAAGAGGATGTCACCGCAAAGTCCCTGCTGGCAAATTGCAACCTGAAGGGCATCGTCCTTCGGAACTGTGAGGATTTCCACGGTCTTGATTCGCATTTTGTACGATTCTCGATCATGAATCCAATGCAGAACGACCTGATGGTAAATACGATCCTGGAATTGTTGAGATAGCAGTATGTCAAAAAGTATATAAACGGCTTGACACAGACCAATACTCAAAAAAAGAACGGCTGGAACACATATTTGTTTCCAGCCGTTCTTTTTATTGCTATCAAATTTCTTGCTGTTTGCTGTTATTTTCCCAGCTCTTTCTCGCTCATTGCAAGTGCAGATGCAATTACCGCATCCATATCATAATACTTGTACTCGCCAAGACGTCCACCGAAGATCACATTTGTTTCCTGCTCGCCAAGCTTCTTGTACTGCTGATACAATGCGCCGTTTTTCTCATCGTTTACCGGATAATATGGCTCATCGCCCACCTTCCACTCAGACGAATACTCACGGGAGACAACCGTCTTTGGCAGATCATTGCCTGCATCATCCTTACCAAATTCAAACCATTTATGCTCGATGATACGGGTCCAAGGTGTCTCAGCATCTGTGTAATTCACTGCCGCATTTCCCTGGAAGTTTGGCTTGTCCAAAAGCTCTGTCTCAAACCGCACGGAACGGTATTCGAGTGCACCGAGCTTATAATCAAAATAAGCATCAATGGCACCTGTATAGACGACCTTCTCTGCCATCGCATCATATTCTGCTTTATTTGCAAAATAATCCGTAGAAACCTTTACTTCGATGCCAGCCAGAAGATTCTCGACCATCTTCGTATAGCCGCCCATCGGAATACCCTGATACAATGCATTGAAATAATTGTTATCAAAGGTCAGACGGACCGGCAGACGCTTGATGATAAACGCCGGAAGCTCTGTACATGGACGTCCCCACTGCTTTTCCGTATAGCCCTTTACCAGCTTCTCATAGATATCTGTTCCAACCAGGCTGATTGCCTGCTCTTCCAGATTCTTTGGCTCCGTGATACCGGCTGCCTTTTTCTGCTCTTCGATCTTTGCCGCTGCCTCTTCCGGTGTTACCACGCCCCACATTTTGTTGAATGTGTACATGTTAAATGGCAGACTGTAAAGCTCACCCTTGTAGTTTGCAACCGGCGAATTCGTGAACCGGTTGAACTCTGCAAACTTCGTAATATAATCCCACACCTGCTTGTTGTTTGTGTGGAAGATATGTGCACCATATTTGTGTACGTGGATGCCCTCTACATCCTCTGTGTACACATTTCCAGCGATATGCGGGCGCTTGTCAATTACAAGCACCTTTTTCCCTTTTTTCTTTGCCTGCTGTGCAAATACCGCGCCATAAAGTCCGGCACCTACCACTAAATAATCATACTGTTTCATTCCCTGTCTCCTTTTTATATTTGCTATATTCTCTCTAGTAAAGTGCTACGCACATTGTATATATATTATACAGGAAAGTCGCGGATAACATCAATACCGGAACCATCGTAAATGCATGCGGATTCATCCG
>ERZ808246.2004-NODE-2004-length-13438-cov-3.662258_pt1 | contig 13438 bp, 10 predicted proteins | sample MGYA00521083_ERZ808246 | MGnify/ENA primary metagenome ERZ808246 (study PRJEB31516, sample SAMN03275577) | gut metagenome | biome: mammalia-associated habitat; material: feces | host: Papio cynocephalus | place: Kenya | collected 2012-07-07 ...
TGGAGTCAAAGCAGGACGTTGAGGTCATCATGGAGGGCAAGCGCCGCATCATGCTGGGCTCAAACAACTACCTTGGCCTGACGACGAACGAATCCGTCATCGAGGCCGGTGTAAAGGCTTACCGGACGCTCGGCTCGGGCTGTTCGGGTTCGCGGTTTTTAAACGGCACCTTGCAGCTGCATCTCGAGCTTGAGGCGGAGCTGGCAAAGTTTCTGCGCAAGGAGGCCGTCGTGACGTTCTCGACGGGCTTCAGTCGAATCTCGGCATTCTCAGCGCCATCGTCGGCCTGCACGACTACGTCATCATGGACCGCGAGAACCACGCCAGTTTATATGACGGCTGCCGCCTGAGCTATGGCACGATGCTGCGCTACCGGCACAACGATATGGCGGATCTGGAAAAGAAGCTGCAAAAGGTACCTGAGACGGCGGGCTGCCTGATCGTGACTGACGGCGTATTTTCCATGGGCGGCGACATCGCCAATCTGCCTGAAATTTGCGCGCTGGCGCAGAAATACGGCGCGCGCGTCATGGTCGACGACGCGCACGGCCTCGGCGTCATCGGCGAGGGCGGCCGCGGCACGGCAAGCTATTACGGCCTGGAGGCTCAGGTCGATATCTACATGGGCACGTTCTCCAAGTCTCTGGCCTCGCTCGGCGGCTATATGGCGGCCAGCAGCCGCGTGGCGGACTATGTACGCCATGCGTCTCGTCCGTTCATTTTCTCCGCGTCCATTCCGCCCGCGAACGCCGCAGCTGCGCTGGCGGCGCTGCGGCAGCTGGAGGCGCACCCGGAGATCGTGACGAACCTGCAGGAAAATGCGCTTTATATGCGGCGGCTTCTGAACGAGCGGAAGATCAAAATGCGTCCGTCCAACGGCGACCGCATCCCGATCATCCCGATCTACACCTACGAGCCGATCCCGACACTGACGATCGCGAAGGATCTGTATGAGAACGGGGTTTATGTCAACTCGTCGCTTCCGCCTGCGGCGGCCCCGCATGAGTGCCTGCTCCGCACGAGCCTGATGGCGACGCATACGCATGCGCTGATCGAAGAAGCGGTCGATACGATCGCGGAAGTCCTGAGGAGGTATGACCTGTGAGCAGGGTATGTGTGATCACGGGCGGAACGTCCGGTATCGGCAAGTGCACGGCGCAGGCCATGCTGGAAAAGGGATATACCGTTTATGAGTTGTCCCGCCGCGAGCAGGGAATCGAGGGGATGCACCATATCGTTGCGGACGTCACGGATGAGCAGTCGCTTGCGGCAGCTGTCGCGGAGATCCTGCAGCGGGAGGATCATATCGATGTCGTCATCAATAACGCGGGTTTCGGCATTTCCGGCGCGGTGGAGTTCACAAAGACGGAGGATGCCCAGCACCAGCTCGATGTCAATTTCTTCGGCATGGTGCGCATGAACCGGCAGGTATTGCCGATTCTGCGGAAGCAGGGCTATGGACGCATCGTGAACCTCAGCTCTGTGGCAGGTGCGATCGCGATCCCATTCCAGACCTATTACTCTGCCAGCAAGGCGGCGATCAACTCGTATACCATGGCGCTTGCCAATGAGGTGAAGCCGTTCGGCGTCCAGGTCTGCTGCGTGCAGCCGGGCGATATCCGCACGGGCTTTACGGCGGCACGGGAAAAGAACCAGCTGGGCGACGATATTTATGGCGGGCGGATCGCACGCTCGGTCGCGGGAATGGAACGCGACGAACAGACCGGCATGGCGCCGGAACAGGCGGGTGCGTTTATCGCGCATGTCGCGACCCGAAAGGGGATCAAGCCGGTCAATACGATCGGGCTGAAGTACCAGTTTTTCTGCTTTCTTGCAAAGGTGCTGCCCGCAAAGGCACTCAACTTCCTGGTCGGTCTGATCTACGCGAAATAAACAGGATAACAAAACCCCGGACAGCGTACAATAACTGCTGTCCGGGGTTTTCTGTATTTACAGGTCAGTCAAGATTGAAATATTTTTTGAAGATCCGTCGCAGCAGAAACGCGTTGCAGACGGCGACCAGCGCCGCGCCGATCACGACCCAGAAGATGCAGGACTTCATGAAGATCTCCGGCAGGCAGAAAAACAGAATGGGAGCCGCAAGGTTGAGCGCTGCCATGATGATCGAGAATGGCAGATTGCCGATGGCGAGGAAGCAGGCGTTTTTCAGCGTATTCCGGATCGAATTGTCAAACTGCGCGAGCAGGGGATAGATGTATGCACTGATCAGCGCCAGCAGAATGGCGGGCAGGCAGAAGACAACACCCATCCAGATCGTCTGTGTGACCGCGCCGGACAGGAACAGCCAAAGCTCATAGCAGACGAGCACAGTCGGGATGAGCAGAATGAAAAACAGCAGCGTGGCCTGCCGGAAGTTCAGCCGGAAGGAGTTCCAGAATGTCCGCGCGACACCGGCTCCTTCGCCGCGGACAAGATGGAGCGCGGCGCAGTACATGGCCGTCGTGGACGCGCCGATGGTGACGATTGGAATAGAAAAGACGAGCCACAGAACGTTCAGGATCACAAGATCCGCAACGCGCGAAAAAAATTCCCAGAACGGGGAATCGTATCGGAAGAATTTCATGAAACTACCTCTTTTGCGGCTGAATGAAGAATGTATTCTGCAGTATTATATAATTCCCACGAAAAAAATGCAAGTACATCGAAGAGTATGAATAAAGTGCACAAAAACGGAAAGGCTGAATCATACAAAGTGCCGAATTTTTTTTACAGTCAATTTTTGATTGCTCCAAACAGAAAAATGTAGTATAATATGGTCATGGGAAATGGAAACGTTTCCAGTTTTTCAAAAAACATTACAGGAGGAAATACCATGAAAAAGATCATCGCATTGCTTCTGGCACTCGTGATGGTTCTGGGTCTTGCAGCCTGCGCTTCCAAGCAGACTGAGACCACGCCCGAACCCACCGAGACCGAGACCCCGGCTGACACCTCTGCAACTGAGACCACGCCGGCTGACACCGAGACTGAGACCGAAGAGCCCGCTGCTGCGGCTACCGGCTCTGTCTATTACCTGAACTTCAAGCCCGAAGCGGATCAGGCCTGGCAGGATCTTGCCAAGACCTACACCGAGCTGACCGGCGTTCCCGTCAAGGTCGTTACCGCCGCTTCCGGCACCTACGACACCACGCTGACCGCTGAGCTCGACAAGAGCTCCGCGCCGACCCTGTTCCAGTGCGGCAACCAGGGCGCCATCAACTCCTACGGCGAATACTGCTATCCGCTCGACGGCACGGCTATCATGGATCAGATGACCACCGACGCCTTCAACCTCAAGGATGAGGACGGCAACACCCTGTCCATCGGCTACTGCTACGAAGCGTTCGGCATCATTGTCAACAAGGCTCTGCTTGAGAAGGCTGGTCACTCCCTTGACGAGATCACCGACTTCGATTCTCTGAAGGCTGTCGCTGACGACATCCACGCCCGCGCTTCCGAGCTCGGCTTCGACGCATTCTCTTCCGCCGGTCTTGACAGCTCCTCCAGCTGGCGTTTCTCCGGCCATCTGGCCAATATGCCGCTGTACTATGAGTTCCGTGACGACGGCGTGACTGCTCAGCCCGCCACCATCACCGGCGCATATCTTGACAACTTCAAGAACATTTGGGATCTGTACACCACCGATACCGCTACCACCGGCGCTGCTCTGGCTACCGCTACCGGCGACGAGTCTGAAGCTGAGTTCGGCGAGGGCAAGGCTGTGTTCTATCAGAACGGCACTTGGGAATACTCCAACCTGACCGCGGCTGACAAGTTCGCGATGGATCCCGCCGATCTGGCCATGATCCCCATCTACTGCGGCGTTGACGGCGAAGAGAAGGCTGGTCTGTGCTGCGGCACCGAGAACTGCTGGGCCATCAACAACGAAGCCTCCGAAGAAGACATTCAGGCTACCATCGACTTCCTCGTCTGGGTCGTTACCTCTGACGAAGGCACCACGATGATGGCAGAGCAGTTTGGCCCCTGCCCGTTCAAGGAGGCCAAGGAGCCGGAGAACGTCTTCTTCCAGGATGCCAACAAGTACACCGCTGAGGGCAACTATGTTGTCACCTGGGCGTTCAACTGGACGCCTGCTGTTGACGACTGGCGCGCTGCTGTCGTCTCCGCTCTGACCCAGTACACCGCCGGTACCGGTGACTGGGACGCTGTGAAGACCGCTTTCGTTGACGGCTGGGCTGCACAGTATGCCAAGGAGAACGCCTGAGTTCAGGTGAGTTCCCATATCGTCTGACGCTCTGATGCTGCGGGGGCGAGCATCCGCTCGCCCCTGAGACTGTCAAAAAAACTGCAGAAAGCAGTTGGAAGGCAGAGCAGCAGGGGAAGAGTGAAGGGGACAAAGAGTCCCCTTCGCGTTCAATCAACCAGTTTTTCGAGCTTTGAAGAAGTTCGAAAAACTGTCTCAGCGGGGCGAAAAGACTTTTTCGACACGCTGAGGGGCGAGCTTCCGCTCGCCCCTCTTTTCAAAAATGCTTCAGGCGGCGGCGCACGGCGCTGTGCCGCGGCCTGAATGATTTTTGCGGAGTAAAGGAGAGAAATCGATGAAGGTTCGAACAAGAAAACGGGATCAGGCAGCGCTGAACTCGAAGCTGATCCGGCGGCCGATCCAGCACTGGTTCTGGCTGTTCCTGCTGCCGACGTTTGCCGCATTCTGCGTGGGGTTTCTGTACCCGTTCCTGAAGGGCATTTTCCTGTCGTTCTGCAAGTTCAAGACGACAAGTAAATGGACCTGGGTGGGGCTGAAGAACTACGTGACGATTTTCCAGGATGAGGGCTTCCTGCACGCGTTCTGGTTCACGGCGCTCTTTGCGATCGTGTCGCTGCTGATCATCAACGTGCTGGCCTTCGCGGTCGCCTATGCGCTGACGCGCGGCATCAAGGGCTCGAACATTTTCCGGACGGTCTTCTTCATGCCGAACCTCATCGGCGGTATCGTCCTGGGCTATATCTGGCTGATGATCTTCGACGGCATCCTGAGCCATTATGACACTGCTGTCGTGCTGAACAGCAAGTTCGGCTTCTGGGGACTGATCATTCTTCTCTGCTGGCAGCAGATCGGCTATATGATGATCATCTATATTGCCGGCCTGCAGTCACTCCCCGAGGATATGCTGGAAGCGGCCAAGATCGACGGCGCGTCCGGCTGGAAATCCCTGTGGCACATCACCATCCCGAATGTTATGCCGTCCATCACCATCTGCACGTTCCTCTCGCTGACCAACGGCTTCAAGCTCTATGACCAGAACCTTGCGCTGACCGGCGGCGAGCCGTTCCGTCAGCTGGCTGACGGCAACGTCATCAAGACGACCGAGATGCTGGCGCTGAACATCGTCTCCTCCAATACCAGCAATACTAAGGGACCCGGTCAGGCGAAGGCCGTTGTGTTCTTCATTCTGGTCGGCATCATCGGCATTGCCCAGCTTGTCGCGACGAGAAAGAAGGAGGTGCAGCAGTAATGAAAAAGACTTCCACGTTCCACGCGGAAAAACGCGCGCATACCATCCTGACCATCTTCTTTACTGTACTGGCTGTTGCATATCTGTACCCGATCCTTCTTGTCCTGATCAACTCGTTCAAGACGAATGCAGCCATCAACCTCAACACCTTCGCACTGCCGAACAGCGAGACCTTCATGGGCTGGCAGAACTACATCAAGGGCATGACCTTCGGTAATTACCCGTTCTACCGGTCGGTGGAATACAGCGTTGTCATCACGATCCTGTCGGTCGCACTGATCCTTGTGTGCACGTCCATGGCGGCGTGGTATATCTCCCGCGTGGGAAGTCTGTTCAGCAAGATCGTCTATATGCTCTGCGTGTTCTCCATGATCGTCCCGTTCCAGATGGTCATGTTCACGCTGTCAAAGACCGCAGATACGCTCAAGCTCAACACGCCGTGGACGATCCCTGTGATCTACCTCGGCTTTGGCGCGGGCCTTGCCGTGTTCATGTTCTCCGGCTTTGTCAAATCCATTCCGCTTGAGATCGAAGAAGCAGCTGCCATTGACGGCTGCGGGCCGGTGCGGACGTTCTTCTCGGTCGTCCTGCCGATGCTCAAGCCGACGCTCGTCTCGGTCGGCGTGCTGGAGATCATGTGGGTCTGGAACGACTATCTCCTGCCGTATCTGGTGCTCGACCGCACCCAGTATATGACCATCCCCATTCATATCCAGTATCTCAGGGGCAGCTATGGCACCGTCGATATGGGCGCGACCATGGCGCTCATCCTGCTGGCCATCATCCCTGTTGTCATCTTCTATCTCTGCTGCCAGAAGTATATCATCAAGGGCGTTGCGGCCGGTGCAGTCAAGGGATAAGTTTTTCGGGGATTTTGCAGAAGCCTGTGGATTTTTCGCGGATCGTGTATTATATTGGTATCGATCAAACCTGAAATCCAAGAGGTGTATGCAGCTATGACAATCAAGGATCTTGCGCGGCTGAGCGGCTATTCGCTCGGGACGGTCTCGCGCGTCCTCAATAATCAGCCCAACGTATCGGAGAAGGCGAGAGCGGCCATCCTCGCCATCGCAGAGGAGAGCGGCTTTGAGCTCAATGAAAGCGCACAGCTGCTGAAGCAGCAGCGCTCCAACGCGATCCTTATTATCGTCAAGGGCACGGCAAACGAAATGTTTGCGAGCATGGTCGAGCAGCTGCAGTCGCTGTTTTCTCGGACGACCCATCCGCTGATCGTCGACTTTATCGATGAGGTCGACAATGAGGTCCTGCGCGCAGTCAAGCTCTGCCGGGAACGCAAGCCGATGGGCGTCATGTTCCTTGGCGCGACCAACCGCTTTTTCAGCAGCGACTTCGATAAGATCCATGTCCCCGCCGTTGTTGTAACGAACGATGCAAGCGGGCTTCCGTTCGAGAACCTTTCCAGCGTGACCACGGACGACCGCCGCGGCGCAGCCTGCGCTGTGGATTATCTGATCCGCTGCGGGCACCGGCAGATCGCTGTCCTTGGCGGCGACCGCTCGCTGTCTGACACGTCTCTGCAGCGATATGAGGGCTGCGTGGACGCGTTCCGGAGCAACGGCATGGAATTTGACGAAACAACGTTTTACCATACCGGCCGCTACAGCTACGAAGACGGCTACAGCGGCATGCAGGCCGTCCTGCGTCAGACGCCGCAGGTGACAGCCGTGTTCGCCATGGCAGACGTCATCGCCATCGGCGCCATGCGGGCCATGGCGGATCAGGGGCTGCGCGTGCCGGAGGATATCTCGGTCATCGGCTATGACGGACTGAAGATCGGAAGCTTTTATACGCCGAAGCTCTCGACGGTATCGCAGTCCGTGGAGCTTCTAACCCGGCGCAGCTTTTCCGTGCTCATGGATCAGATCGAGCACGGCGGCGGAGCGCGCCATTTAACCGTACCGTTTACGCTTTCCAACCGGGAAAGCGTCAGAAAACTGGAGACTCCCTGAGCGGCTTCTTTCTGATTCCGGCTGCTTCGGGCGTCTCATGGAAAATGAGCGTATAAAGAGTGATACTATGAAAAGAAGCAGTGGAATTTTATTGCATATCACTTCGCTGCCGTCGCCGTACGGCATCGGCAGCATGGGGCAGGCTGCGTTTGACTTTGTGGACTTTCTGAAAAAAGCCAAGCAGACCTATTGGCAGATCCTGCCGATCAACCCGCCGGGATACGGTGATTCTCCGTATCAGGCTTTCTCTACGTTTGCAGGGAATCCCTATCTGATCGATCTGGAGCAGCTTGCGGACTGCGGATGGCTACGCAGGGAAGAACTGACTGGCACCGAGTGGGGCGAACGGGACGATCAGGTCGACTATTCCAAAATGTACAGCCAGCGTCTGCGCGTGCTGCATATGGCGTGGAACCGCTTCCGGAAGGATCCGCCTGCGGACTTTGAAGCGTATATCGCGCAGGAGCGTGCATGGCTGGACGAATATGTCCTGTTCATGGCGGTAAAGGCGCACTTCGGCGACGGGCCGTGGACTGAGTGGCCGCTGGATATCCGGCTCCATCAGCCGGAAGCGATGGAGCATTACCGTGCGCTTCTGCAGGATGAGATCGAGTTCCAGTGCTTCATGCAGTACTGCTTCCATGTGCAGTGGCAGCGTCTGCGCGATTATGCGCATGAAAACGGGATCCGGATCATCGGCGATATCCCGATCTATGTGCCGCTCGATTCGGCCGACGTCTGGTCGCACCCGGAGAACTTCCAGCTGACGCGCACGCGCCGCCCGCGGGTCGTGGCGGGCTGTCCGCCTGATGGCTTCAGCGCCAACGGCCAATATTGGGGTAATCCCATTTACGACTGGGACCGTATGGAGCAGAACGGCTTTTCATGGTGGATCGACCGTCTGCGCGCGGCAGGCCGGAACTTTGACGTTGTCCGTATCGACCATTTCCGCGGGATTGAGAGCTATTGGTCCATTCCTGCGGTCAACCGGACTGCGCGGAAGGGCGAATGGGTCAAGGGGCCGGGCATGAAGCTCATCCGGGCCATCCGGAAAAACTGCCCCGATACCGAGTTTATCGCGGAAGACCTTGGTTTCCTGACGCCAGAGGTGCAGCAGATGGTAAAGGAATCTGGATTCCCGGGCATGAAGGTGCTGGAATTTGCCTTTGACCCGCGCGAGCCGAGCAACTATCTGCCGCACAAATACGGGGAAAACTGCATTTGCTATACTGGAACGCATGACAACGAGACGCTGGTACAGTGGTGCGAGGGACTGGATGCCGATTCCGACGCCTATGCGCGCGACTATCTGCACATCGGGCCGGAGGATGATCTGGCTGGTGCGATCATCGAGGCCGGCATGCAGTCGAAGGCACAGCTGTTTATCATGCAGATGCAGGATTATCTGCGCCTCGGGAAAGAGGCACGGATGAACGAGCCGGGAAAGCTTCTGCCGTCCAACTGGCGCTGGCGGATGCTGCCCGGTGCGGCGAGCGATGCGCTGGCCGAAAAAATTGCAGGTTTGACAACGCAGGCAAACCGTGTATAATACCAATGAACATTCTGGCGTCCACCCATCCGTGCCGGAAGGGTGGACGCCCTTTTGAAGGCCCGCGCGCAGATTTGCCCGCGGCGATCCCAGGAAGGAGTAACCCTATGAGTGAGTATTCAAACCGTATCGTAAAGCAGACGGAAGCGCTGCTCCATTTCCAGCACGACGAGACGCTGCAGGAGACTACGCCTGAACGCCTGCATGAGGCGCTGGGGCAGGTCATCATGATGGAGATCAGCGACAACTGGACGAAGACCAAGCGCCGTCAGGCAGCCGGCCGCCGCGCGTTCTATTTCTCGGCGGAATATCTGGTCGGCCGTCTGGTCTACAGTAACCTCTTTAATCTCGGCATCCTGCGCGAGGTGAAGGCGGCCTTCGCAGAGAAGGGCGTGGATCTGGCTTGTCTGGAGCATATCGAGGACGCGGCGCTCGGCAACGGCGGTCTTGGCCGTCTGGCGGCCTGCTTCCTCGACAGCGCGGCAACGCTGGATCTGCCGCTGACCGGATACGGCCTGCGGTATCGGTTCGGCCTGTTCAAGCAGTCATTCGTGCATGGCTGCCAGCGGGAGAACGCCGACGACTGGACCAAATACGGCGATCCGTGGAGCCATCGCCGCGATAAGCTGGCGGTCAAGGTGAAATTTGCCGACCAGACGGTCAACTGCGTGCCGTATGATATGCCTGTCATCGGCTATCAGACGAATACCGTCGGGACGCTCCGCCTGTGGCAGTGCGAGGCGGAGGAAGAGCTGAACTTCGACGCCTTCAACGCGCAGGACTATGTCAAGGCACTGGAAAAGAAGAACAAGGCGGAGGACATTACCCGCGTGCTCTATCCGAACGACTCCACGTGGGAAGGCAAACGCCTGCGCATCAAGCAGCAGTATGTGCTGTCCAGCGCGTCGCTGCAGGATATTCTCCGCGATTACCGCGAGGCGCACGGCACGGATTATTACCGCCTGCCGGAGTTTGCGGCTGTCCAGCTCAATGACACGCATCCGGCCATGTCCATCCCGGAGCTGATCCGGCTGCTGATGGCGGAAGGCCTCGATTTTGACGCTGCGTTCGAGCTGACGCGCCGCGTATTTGCCTATACCAACCATACGGTCATGGGTGAGGCGCTGGAAAAGTGGGATCTGGAGCTGCTGCGCTCCGTCGTGCCGGAGGTCTGCGAGATCATTGAGCGCATCGACGCACGGCTCAAGCAGGAGCATCCGCATTCGAACCTCTTCATCGTCAAGGACGGGCAGGCGCATATGGCAAATCTGTCGGTCTATGTGTCCACAGCGGTCAACGGCGTTGCGGAGATCCATTCGCAGATTCTGAAGGATGACCTGTTCAAGGACTGGTATGCCGTCTATCCCGAGCGCTTCCAGAATAAGACGAACGGCATCACGCCGCGCCGCTGGCTGGGCCTTTCCAACCCGGAGCTGTGCGGTCTGCTCGACAGCAAGATCGGCAGCGGATACCTCAAGGATCTCGACAAGCTTGCCGGTCTCAGGGATCAGATCGACGAGATGACCGTCAAGCAGTTCAACGCCATCAAGCTCGAGAAAAAGCGTCAGCTCTGCCGCGTGATCGAGGAGCAGGAGGGCGTTGCGCTCGATCCGACGTTCATTTTCGACGTGCAGGTCAAGCGCCTGCACGAGTACAAGCGTCAGCTTCTCAACGCGCTGGGCATCATGGATCTGTATCTGTCCATCAAGGACGGCAGTATCCGCGGCTTTACGCCGACGGTCTTTATCTTCGGCGCCAAAGCAGCGCCCGGCTACCGCCGCGCAAAGGCAATCATCCATTATGTCAACCGCGTTGCCGATCTCATCAATAATGACCCGGCGATGAATGGCGTCATGAAGGTCGTCTTCGTGCAGAACTACAACTGCTCCTATGCCGAGCATATCATCCCCGCGGCTGATATTTCCGAGCAGATCTCGCCCGCCGGTACGGAAGCGTCCGGCACCGGCAACATGAAGCTGATGCTGAACGGCGCAGTGACGCTCGGCACGCTGGACGGTGCGAACGTGGAGATCGCCGAGCAGGCCGGCCGTGAGAACGAGTATATCTTCGGCGCAACGGTCGAGGAGATCAACATGGTGAAGCCCAATTACAACGCACGCAGCTTCTATGAGGCGAATCCGAACCTGCGTCGTGCGGTCGACACGCTGATCGACGGCACTGTCCCGACGGACGAGGAGCAGCACGAGCTGTATACGTCTCTGCTGGAGGGCACCAGCTGGCACAAGCCAGATCAGTATTTCCTGTTCTATGACTTTGACAGCTACAAAAAGGCACGTCTGGCTGCAAACCGGGATTACAATGACCGGATCGCCTTCGGCCGCAAATGCCTGCTGAACGTTGCTTCTGCGGGGAAATTCTCCTCGGACCGCACGATCCGCCAGTACGCGGATGAGATCTGGCATATCAAGCCTGTAAAATAAGAAAACCGCAGCGCAAGGCCGGAAAACCGGTCTTGCGCTTACGCCTGTGCAAAGGAAGACAAATATGTTCGACTATCTGATCAAAAACGGTCATGTCATCGACGGCACCGGCAGCCCTGCCAGGCGCGCGGACGTCGGGATTGCGAATGGCCGTATTGCGGCGATCGGCGATCTGAAAACAGCACCTGCCGGGGCGGTGATCGACGCAGAAGGAAAGTATGTGACGCCGGGCTTCATCGATATCCACCGCCACGCGGACGCAGCTGTTCTCCGGCCGGACTTCGGCGGGCTGGAACTGAAGCAGGGGCTGACTACGATCGTGAACGGCAACTGCGGGCTGTCTGTGACGCCGTGCCGCGGCGCATATCAGAAGGAGATTCAGGCGTATCTGACGCCCATCACGGGCGCGCTGCCGGAGGGCAGGGACTTTTCATCGCTGGAAGCGTATCTGAAAGCCGCAGAAGCGGAGCCGAAGCGGATCAACACGGCGATGCTGACAGGAAGCGGCACCATCCGCGCCTGCACCGCGGGCTTTGGCGTACCGAAGCTCGACTGTGCGCAGCTCAAAACAGTCCATGCTCTGCTTGAACAGGAGCTGGCTGCTGGTGCGCTCGGCGTCTCACTCGGTCTTGGCTATGCGCCGGATTGCTTTTACTCGACCGAGGAGCTGATCAAAGCGCTGCGGCCATTGACGCACTCTGGTATTCCTATCACAGTCCATATGCGGCAGGAGGGCAGCGGCGTTGTGGAGGCGCTCAAGGAAATGATCACGGTCGCAAAGGCACTTCATGCCCCGGTCGAGATCAGCCACCTCAAGTCCATCGGCAAGGCCAACTGGCGCAGATGCACGCCGGAGATGCTGCGCCTGATGGAGCAGGCCCGGCAGGAGGGCGTCAGGATCGCCTGTGACGCCTACCCGTACACCGCGGGCTCTACGCAGCTCGTCCATGTTCTGCCGCCGGAGTGCCAGCAGGGCGGCCTGGAAGCGCTGACAAGGAATCTTGCGGATGTATCCTTCAGGGAAATGCTGAAAAACCGGATGCTGACGGGCAGTGATTTTGAAAATATCTCACTGCTGGTCGGCTTTGAGAATATCGTCGTATCCAGCGTGCCGCTGGATGATCTGCGGCAGTACGAGGGCAGCAGCATCGCAGCGATCGCGGACGAGCAGGGAAAGGATCCGTTTACGTGCCTGTTTGACCTGCTGCAGGCTGCGCACTGCGACATGACAATGATCGACTTCATCACGGATGAAGCGGATATCGACGCGATCCTGCAGGACGCGCACAGCTGTGTGATCTCTGACAGCACCTATCCTACGACCGGCATGCTGCACCCGCGCGTCTACGGCACGTTCACCACGCTGCTGGAGCACTTTGTCCGGGAAAAGCATGTTCTGTCCGTGGAAGCCGCCGTGCAGAAATGCACGGGACGGCCTGCGGCTGTCATGGGCCTGCGGCAGAAAGGCGTGCTCGCGCCCGGCATGGACGCGGACGTCAGTGTTTTTGATCTTGCGCAGGTGCATACGCGCGCGACTTATCAGCAGCCTGCACAGTTTTCAAGCGGAATGGATGCCGTATTCGTGAACGGAAAACCGGCAATTCTGCACGGAGAACTGACCGGAGCTGCAAACGGGGCGGTACTCCGGCGATAAGAAAAGCAGACGCAGTCGTCAGAATAAACGTCTTTCGGACGGAATAAATGCCGCGGGATTGTGAAAAATAACGAAGGTGTGCAGAAGACTGAAAACAAGCAAAAAGATTTTCAGGCAGGCTGATAAATTATTTGGAAAATAATACGAAAATGTAGAGAATTTATGGCTGAAACTGTTGTTTTTTGGGTAAAATTATACTGGACATTGAACGAATAATAAAGTATAATTTAACAGAATGTTGTGGGAATACACAGTACATTGACCGGTCACTGCCGGTAGGTAATAAGGAGGAAATTCATTATGTCTGTTAAAGTTGCGATCAATGGTTTTGGCCGTATCGGCCGTCTGGC
>ERZ808246.2005-NODE-2005-length-13420-cov-2.656491_pt1 | contig 13420 bp, 5 predicted proteins | sample MGYA00521083_ERZ808246 | MGnify/ENA primary metagenome ERZ808246 (study PRJEB31516, sample SAMN03275577) | gut metagenome | biome: mammalia-associated habitat; material: feces | host: Papio cynocephalus | place: Kenya | collected 2012-07-07 ...
CTGTCCGCCTCAATCAACAGGCACGCCAGCTGACGCATGTTCACGGGGGAATCTGCCTTTATGGTGCCGTCCGCATAGAGATATATTCCGTTGTTCTTCGCCATGGTGAGCAGCTTGTTTGCAATCTCGCTGTCGGTCTTTATCACATCGGAATAATATCCGTCCGTATCACCGTAATTGAGATATTTGTACGATGTCTTAACCAGACCGAAAGCAACTGCGCAAACCGCGTCCGCCACAGTAGCCTTTTGGTCGATATATTCGGGCGTAACCTTGTCCTCGCCTATGCAATATGCCGCATAAACGCCGAGCGGACGCACATATTTGTGTTCAAAGGCGTCTTTCTTCACCGAATAGTTGTTGTATGTGAGCGTGTGCTGACGGCATGCAAGGCGCATCGCTATATTGGCGATTTCACCGTGGGTCAGCGTGCCCTCGGGGTCGTATTCACGGTCGTCAAGCAGATTAAAACTGTCATATACCGTCTTGAGCGTGCTGTCGGGAATGTTGTCTATCGGATTTTTTGCCGCATTGCCGACATTTTCTCTTGCACGGATGATGAGTACGGCAGCCTCGGCACGGCTGAGCGTGTCGCCCAGACGCATGTCTATGTAGTCGTCACCGACCATTATGCCCTTGGAATATACCCACGCCGCAGCGTCGGCGTTGTCACCCTGAGATGTGATGACGGACGGCACATTGTCAACCTTTGCACTGCCGTTTCTGTTCCAGAGCAAGGTTGCCACATCGCCGCGCTTTATCGGCTCGTCCGGCTTAAAAACTCCCTGTGACACCGGCGCCAGTCCCGATGCCATTACATAATCGTAATACCAGTCACCGGGGTTGACATCGGTGTATCTGTCTGTTGTCACCTTGTCCGTCTTGCCGATCATCTTTACAAACTCCGCCCTCGATACGGACGAATCCGGGGCAAAGGTGCCGTCGGGCAGTCCGCCGATTGTGCCTTCATCGACCAGCCGCTGCACCGCGGAATACGCCCAGTGCGTGCTCGCCAAATCCGGAAAATCGGCTGCGGCAGACACTGTGCCGCCTGCACACGGCAGCGCCATTGCGGCGCTCATAATTAATGCCAAAACTCTTTTTTTCATGATTCAATATTTCCTTTCGTAAGTTCATCTAATATTTTTTTTGCGGTGTATGCTGCGTCCGCCTCCATATTGCAGCACAGCTTGTACACCGGAACTTTTTTCATCACCGCGTCTATTGTTTTCATCATGCGCTCGGTCATGACGCCGTTCACGGGCGAACGCAGCTGACCCATCATGAGGGAGAACGCGATCGGAGTCGGCAGTCTCACCGCCGAGTTTTGCTTTGCCCGCTCGATAAAGAATATCGCGCGCAGCGGCACGGTTTCATTCTTGTTTATGCCGCTCGAGCCGGCAAACGGTGTGCCCGATATGAACACTTCGCCGCCCTCGGTGCTTATCATGGGCGTGTCGTCATTTATATATTCCGTGTCGGGTATGTATTTCTGCCACAGGGCAGTGTGGGTGGATTTGCCCACGCCGGAATCCGCCGAAAACGCAACTCCGACTCCGCCGCAGCATATTGCGGACGAATGGAGCACCAGTCTGCCGTGCATCATGGCAACATAGTGCATCACCATGCTCAGCGTGTTGATAAGGTATGCCTTGTCATCACAGCCGAGACATCTTTTTGTGTCAAACATCGTCACGGTTATGTCGTCAAAATTCCCGTTATACTCCGTGCGCACCGCCGCCCCATCAAGATCGGGAAACAGCAGATAGTGCAGCAGGCTTTTGCCTTCGCCGCGCGAACACCACACCTCGCCGCCGACCGCGCACACTATGTCATCCTCGGGCACAGGCATACCGGCATCCGTCATTTCTATGTTTATGCGGACATCGGCATCTCCTACGGCGCCGCCGTCCTCATACGGACGCATCCGCTCATCGAGCACATCGTCTGTGTATCCGACGAACCCAACGCGCAGTCCCGCTATATTGTAAATTCTCATTGCATCACCGATTTTCTTTGTTTTTTGTCTATATAATATAATATCAGATTTTATACATTTTTTCAACTGTAAATATACATAAATTATGCCGTCCGATTTTTATTTGCGGCAACTCTACGAGCCTTTGTGCGAACCGCGTTAATTTTTCATATAGACAATTCCGCTCAAATATGCTATACTGTTCATGTTCGTTTCAAAAAGACAAAATAAATTACGGAGTGACATACATTATGAGAATGAGAAAGAAAAAACACCGCGAGGACAGACTGTCGGCGTGTGCCGACCTGTTTACCGAGAGCCTCGAAACCTACGAAAACAGCCTGAGACCCCTGTTTGACAACGACAACCCGATCCATGTGGAAATAGGCTGCGGCAAAGGCAAATTCATCACAGAGACCGCGGCGAATCACCCGGAGATAAACTACCTCGCCATAGAGAAAAATCTTGATGTGCTTGTACTTGCGGCGGAGAAGATAAAGAACGCCGGCATAAAAAATGTCCGCTTTGCGGCCGGTGACGCCAACGCCCTGGCTCAGACAAAGATAGAAAACGAGGTTGAGCGCATCTACATAAACTTCTGCGACCCGTGGAAGAAAAACCGCCAGGCTAAGCGCAGACTCACTCACGAGAATTTCTTGAAAATATACGAAAGACTGCTTGTGCCGGGCGGCGAAGTGCATTTTAAGACAGACAACACAAAGCTTTTTGAATTTTCGCTCAATTCATTTTCCGCTTACGGACTGATTATGAAAAACATCACCCTTGACTTGCATAACAGCGGATTTGAGGGCAATGTTATGACGGAATACGAAACACTCTTTTCCGAAAAAGGACAGCCGATATATCGCTGTGAGGTAGTTTTCCCGTCCATGAAATAAGCCTTTTCTGCCCGATATCGTTTGCAAAAGCGGTGTCGGGCGGTTTCTGCGGATTGATGCGGATGCCCGTATTTGCACTGTTTTTCATGATGACGGGTTGTATTTTTTCGTTTTTTGCACTTTTTCGTTTTTTTGTCTTGACATTTTCCGCGGTATAATGTATAATATCAATGTTGCAGATTTAATATAGGGGTATAGCTCAGTTGGTAGAGCATTGGTCTCCAAAACCAAGTGCCGAGGGTTCAAGTCCTTCTGCCCCTGCCAAAAAATCGACAAGTACGGTTAGTGCTTGTCGATTTTTTACTTATTCACTTTTCTCTATTCACTCTTCACTAAAACTTGTCGATTTTTTGGAAAGTAACAGGTAACAGTTAAAAGTGAAGAAATTAAAGAACATTGACAAATTCACCGGCAAAGAAATCTAAAACAATTCGTGCAAATCCAAAAATAACCTACCGCAATTCACGGTAGGTTATTTTCATAATGTTGAACTATCAATCTATAAATTCTTCCGCCGCAGAATGTTGAATAATCGGTGTGACGATCTCAACATCGTGGTAAGTGGAGAGGCCCGTACCCGCCGGGATAAGCTTACCTATGATGACATTCTCCTTAAGACCGATGAGCGGATCCTTCTTGCCCTTGATAGCCGCGTCGGTGAGCACCCTGGTGGTCTCCTGGAACGATGCGGCAGACAGGAACGAATCTGTGGCAAGAGCAGTCTTGGTGATACCGAGCAGCACTCTTGTGCACTGCGGCAACTCGCCGCCTGCTTCCTTAGCCTTGTTATACTCGTCGTTAAACTCAACTCTGTCTATAACCGAGCCGATGAGCAGATTTGTGTCACCGGGTTCCTCAACTTTGACTTTGCGGATCATCTGACGGACGATAACTTCGATGTGCTTATCGTTGATGTCGATACCCTGGAGTCGGTAAACCCTCTGTACCTCCTGGATGAGATAATCCGTAACAGCCTTTATGCCGTCATCTCCGTCGGCACCCATAACTCTGAGCAAATCCTGAGGATAGATTGAACCCTCGGTGAGTTCCTGACCTTTGACAACCTGTGCGCCGTCGCCGATCTTGAGCCTTGAGCCGTACGGAATGAGATAGTTATAGGTAATTCCGTCCTCATCCGTGATGATGACTTCTCTTTTCTTCTTGGTTTCCTCAAGCTTGCAAGTACCTGCCTGCTCTGCGATAATCGCAACACCCTTAGGTCTGCGTGCCTCGAACAACTCCTCGACTCTCGGCAGACCCTGTGTGATATCGTCGCCGGCAACACCGCCCGTATGGAATGTTCTCATAGTCAGCTGTGTACCCGGCTCACCTATGGACTGAGCGGCGATTATGCCGACAGCCTCGCCGACATCAACCAGATTTCCGGTGGAGAGGTTGGAGCCGTAGCACTTTGCACACACGCCTATGCGTGCCTGGCAAGTGAGTATGCTGCGAATCTTTGCCTCGGTGATGCCTGCCGCCACAACGCGGTCTGCATCCGCCTCGCTCATAAGGTGATCTGCGTGGATGATAATCTCGCCCGTCTCGGGGTTTACTATATCCTCGCGCGCCGTTCTGCCGACAAGTCTGTCGCGGAACGACTCGATAACCTCGTTGCCGTCCGTAATTGCCTTGGCAACAATATAATCGTCGGTGCCGCAGTCAAGTTCGCGGATGATGACATCCTGCGATACATCGACAAGTCGTCTTGTCAGGTAACCGGAATCGGCTGTACGCAGCGCGGTATCGGCAAGACCCTTTCGTGCACCGTGAGTTGATATGAAGTATTCCAGAACATTGAGTCCCTCACGGAAGTTAGCCTTGATAGGAATCTCAATTGCGCGGCCGGAAGTATCCGCCATAAGTCCTCGCATGCCGGCAAGCTGCTTAATCTGGTCTTTACTGCCTCGCGCACCCGATGTAGCCATCATGTATATCGGGTTGTACTGGTCGAGCCCGTCCATGAGGGCATCGGATATATCGTCAACAGCCTTGTTCCAAGCGGTGATTACATGAGTGTATCTCTCCTCGTCGGAGATAAGACCCCTCTTGTAAAGCTTACCGATTTTGTCTACCTCTGCCTGAGCGGCGTCGAGTATCGGCTGTTTCTTGTCAGGGATGATCATATCGTTTACGCTGATTGTAAGCGCACTGCGCGTGGAGAACTTGTAGCCGAGAGCCTTGATTTTGTCAAGAACTCCGGCGGTACCGTTGGTTCCGTGCGTTCTGATACACTTGTCGAATATGACTCCGAGACCTTTTTTGTTTGCCACAAAGGACATGCCGATTTCCAGCGGAAGGGGACCGTCCTTTTCTCTGTCAACAAGACCGATATCCTGAGGAATATCCTCGTTGAATATAATCTTGCCGGCGGTGGCGTCTATGATGCCGGAGATTTTCTCTCCGTTCACTTCTACAGTGTTCACAACCTTTATCGGAGCGTGCAGACCGAGCACACGGTTGTCGTATGCCATGAGCACCTCGTCAAAGTTTGTGAAATATTTTGCCTCGCCCGGCTCTCCGGGGAAGCAACCCTCCTCGGTAAACTCGGCAGGCTTTTTGCCCTCTGCCTCAAGCTTTGCGTTCATCTCACGCAGAGAAGGACCTGCGGCAATGGCTTTTTTGCTGTTTGTGTTGAACTCCTGATTGCTCAGGTAGCAAACAACATCGCCCACTTCAAAGCCTGTGTCGCCCGGATCTGTAATGCGGACTTCCTTCGGCTTGAGTATGGTCAGGTAATACGAACCGAGTACCATGTCCTGTGTAGGAACGGTAACCGGCTTTCCGTCCTGCGGTTTGAGCAGGTTGTTAGCCGACAGCATAAGGAATCTTGCCTCTGCCTGTGCCTCGGGTGAGAGCGGCACATGGACAGCCATCTGGTCACCGTCGAAGTCGGCGTTGAATGCCGTACATACAAGCGGATGCAGTCTTATGGCTCTGCCCTCAACCAGGACCGGCTCAAACGCCTGGATACCCAGTCTGTGCAGCGTAGGTGCACGGTTCAGAAACACGGGATGATCTTTGATGACATCCTCAAGCACATCCCAAACTTCGTTCTGACCTCTTTCAACCATTCTCTTGGCACTCTTTACATTATGGCAGTCGCCGTTCTCCACAAGTTTGTGCATAACAAACGGTTTGAACAGCTCAAGTGCCATCTCCTTCGGCAGACCGCACTGATATATCTTAAGATCAGGACCTACGACGATAACCGAACGGCCGGAATAGTCAACACGCTTACCGAGAAGATTCTGACGGAAACGACCCTGCTTACCTTTGAGCATATCGGAAAGGGATTTGAGCGGTCTGTTTCCGGGTCCGGTAACGGCTCTGCCGCGTCTGCCGTTGTCTATGAGTGCGTCAACAGCCTCCTGGAGCATTCTCTTTTCGTTGCGGACTATGATGTCCGGCGCCTCGAGTTCCAAAAGTCTCTTGAGTCGGTTGTTTCTGTTGATGACCCTACGATACAGGTCGTTGAGGTCGGATGTGGCAAATCTGCCGCCGTCCAGCTGTACCATAGGTCTTATCTCCGGCGGAATGACCGGCACTGCGTCCATAATCATCCACTCGGGTTTGTTGCCCGAGAGACGGAAAGCCTCTACGACTTCCAGTCTCTTGGCGATTCTGAGTTTCTTCTGACCCTGCGAGTTGTCAAGTTCCTCTTTGAGTTCAACGGAAAGCTTGTCAAGGTCTATATCCATGAGCAGTTTTTTCACGGACTCTGCGCCCATGCCCGCCTTGAAAGCGTCACTGCCGAATTTATCTATATTGTCTCTGTATTCCCTCTCGGACAGCACTGTCTTGTAGGGCAGTGTGGATGTGCCGGGGTCTGTGACAACATATGATGCAAAATAGAGAATTTTCTCGAGCACTCTCGGGCTCATGTCGAGTATGAGACCCATTCTGCTGGGGATGCCCTTGAAGTACCAGATGTGCGACACCGGCGCCGCAAGTTCGATGTGACCCATCCTCTCGCGCCTTACCTTTGCACGGGTAACTTCAACTCCGCATCGGTCGCAGACAATGCCCTTGTAACGGATTCTCTTATATTTGCCGCAATAGCACTCCCAGTCCTTTGTAGGTCCGAAAATCTTTTCGCAGAAAAGTCCGTCTCTCTCCGGCTTAAGTGTGCGGTAGTTTATGGTTTCCGGCTTTTTGACTTCGCCGTGTGACCACTCTCTTATCTGTTCGGGAGAAGCCAACCCAATTTTGATTGACGCAAAATTATTAAATTCTGACATACAGCTTCCTCCTTTAATTTTCGTCGCCGAACATATCTCCGGCGCTGTCTATACTGCTGTCGATATCCGAGAAATCGGCACCGCTCAGGTCCTCCTCGGTCGGTTCTTCCTCATCGGAGAGGTCATCCGGCTCCTGAAGTTCGTCAAACGATATCATTTCGTCGTCATCGCTTTCCTCGTCATCCTCATCATCGATCTGCGCGTCATCCGGCGAAGAACCGAAATCAAAGCCGCCGAGAACATCGTCAAACAAATCGGTCTCCTTGTCGCCGTCCTTGCGGTCGTCTTTCTCATCATCGAGATCGAGCATCTCGTAGTCATCAAACTTAACCATCTTAACATCGGAATCGTCATCCTCAAGGTCCTCCTTGATGGCAATCTCGTTGTCGTAATCATCAAGCACTCTGACATCGAGTCCGAGACTCTGCAGTTCTTTTATGAGCACCTTGAACGACTCCGGAATGCCGGATTCGGGCACATTCTCGCCCTTTACGATGCTTTCGTAGGTCTTGACTCTGCCGACGATATCATCCGACTTGACGGTGAGTATCTCCTGCAGGGTATATGCCGCGCCGTATGCCTCCAGCGCCCAAACCTCCATCTCTCCGAAACGCTGACCGCCGAACTGAGCCTTACCTCCGAGCGGCTGCTGTGTAACGAGTGAGTAAGGACCTGTGGAACGCGCGTGAATCTTGTCGTCTACCAGGTGATGCAGCTTGAGATAGTACATATATCCGACAGTTACCGGCGAATCGAAAGGCATACCTGTTCTTCCGTCATAGAGAACGGTCTTGCCGTCGTCGGGATAACCGGCTTTATTGAGCGCCTCGGTTATGTCTTTCTCGTTTGCACCGTCAAATACAGGCGTGGCGATCTTCCATCCGAGCGCCTTTGCGGCGTAGCCGAGATGCACCTCAAGCACCTGACCGATGTTCATTCGGGAAGGCACGCCAAGGGGATTGAGCACTATCTGGAGCGGTGTTCCGTCGGGCAGGAAAGGCATATCTTCCTCCGGGAGGATTCTGGATATGACACCCTTGTTTCCGTGACGGCCGGCCATCTTGTCGCCGACAGAGATTTTTCTCTTTTGCGCTATATAGCATCTTACAAGCTGGTTTACTCCGGGCGGCAACTCGTCGCCGTTTTCACGGGTGAAGATTTTAACATCCACCACGATGCCCGCTTCTCCGTGCGGCACTCTGAGCGATGTGTCTCTCACATCTCTTGCCTTTTCGCCGAATATCGCGCGCAGAAGTCTTTCCTCCGCGCTGAGTTCGGTTTCGCCCTTGGGTGTAACCTTGCCGACAAGGATGTCGCCGCTGCGCACTTCGGCACCTATTCTTACGATACCTCTTTCGTCTATATCTTTGAGTGCGTCCTCACCGAGGTTGGATATATCTCTGGTGATTTCCTCGGCGCCAAGCTTGGTGTCGCGCGCCTCGCACTCGTGTTCCTCAATGTGTATGGATGTAAACACATCCTCTTTTACCAGTCTTTCGTTGATGAGTACGGCATCCTCATAGTTGTAGCCTTCCCATGTCATAAAGCCGATGAGAATGTTCTTGCCGAGGGCAAGCTCACCGTTGCATGTGGACGGACCGTCGGCTATGATGTCGCCTTTTTTGATTCTTTCGCCGTTGTCAACGATAGGTTTCTGATTTATGCAGGTGCTCTGGTTGGAACGCAGGAACTTGGTGAGACGGTAAACCCTCTCCTGTCCGTTGTCCTCCAGTACGGTTATCTGATCAGCACCGACTTTCTTTACCACGCCGTCCTCTTTTGCGACAACGCACACGCCGGAGTCTTTTGCGGCTCTGTATTCCATGCCCGTGCCGACGATAGGCGATTCGGTCTTGAGCAGCGGCACAGCCTGTCTCTGCATGTTCGAACCCATGAGTGCGCGGACAGCGTCGTCGTTCTCCAGGAACGGAATGAGCGCGGTAGCCACGGACACAATCTGCTGGGGCGACACATCGACATAGTCGACCATGTTCGGCTCAACCTCAAGGAACTCGTCTCTGTAGCGGACGATTACCTTGGGTTTAACAAATCTGCCGTTTTCGTCAAGTTTTTCGCTGGCGGGGGCAACGCGGTAGTTGTCCTCGGTGTCGGCGGTCATGTATTCAATCTCGTCGGTAGCACAGCATTTTTCTTTATCAAATTTTCTGTAAGCAGCCTCGATAAAGCCGTATTCATTGACCCTTGCATAAGTTGCAAGCGAGTTGATAAGACCGATGTTAGGTCCTTCAGGCGTCTCTATCGGGCACATTCTGCCGTAGTGAGAATGGTGAACATCTCGCACTTCAAATCCGGCTCTCTCTCTGGAAAGACCGCCGGGGCCGAGCGCGGAAAGTCTTCTCTTGTGAGTAAGTTCCGCAAGCGGGTTGTTCTGATCCATGAACTGAGACAGCTGCGATGAACCGAAGAACTCTTTGATTGCGGACACAACAGGTCTTGAGTTGATGAGCAGCTGAGGGGTAACCGAGGAGGGGTCCTGGGTTGTCATGCGCTCTCTTACGACTCTCTCGAGCCTTGCAAGACCTATTCTGAACTGATTCTGGAGCAGTTCGCCGACACAGCGCAGGCGTCTGTTGCCCAGGTGGTCGATGTCATCGGTGGTGCCGATGCCGTACTCCAGGTTGCAGTGATAGTTGATGGACGAGAGAATGTCGTCCAGTATTATATGCTTGGGGATAAGTTCGTCGCGTCTCTCCTCAATGAGGGTTTTGATTTCCGCCTCATCGTCCGTGGAATCGAGAATCTCACGCAGGACGCTGTACTTAACCTTTTCGTTTATCTCAAGTTCCGATATGTCAAAGGAGATAAAGTCGTTTATGTCTACCATGTCGTTGGTAAACACCTTGACTTCTTTTCCCTCTACATTGAGCCAAACGGTGTTTATGCCGGCTCTCTGCATGGACTCCGCCTGTGCCTTGGTGAGCACATCGCCGGCAGAGCCGAGCACCTCGCCCGTCTCGGGGTCAACCACATCTTTTGCAAGTTCGTGGTTTCTGATTCTGGGGGCAAGCGCAAGCTTTTTGTTGAACTTGAATCTGCCGACCTTCGATATGTCGTATCTCTTTGCGTCAAAGAGAAGATTGTTGATGAGCGTGGTGGCGCTGTCAACCGTGGGCGGCTCGCCCGGGCGCAGCTTTTTGTATATCTCAATGAGGGCTTCCTCCGCGTTTGTGGTGAAGTCCTTTTCAAGAGTAGCGTTTATCTTTTCGTCATAGCCGAACACCTCGAGAATCTCGGGGTTCGTGTTAAAGCCGAGCGCACGGATAAATGTGGTGACCGGCAGCTTTCTGTTGCGGTCTATGCGCACGGAGAAGATGTCGTTCGAATCCGTCTCGTACTCGAGCCATGCACCGCGGTTAGGTATAACCGTGGCAAAGAACAGTTCTTTACCCGTCTTGTCGTGCTGCATGTCAAAATATATTCCCGGCGACCTTACAACCTGGCTGACGATAACTCTCTCGGCACCGTTAATGATGAATGTGCCGGAGTCTGTCATAAGCGGAAATTCGCCCATGAATATCTCCTGATCCTTCACATCGCCCGTCTCGGCATTGGTAAGGCGCACTTTGATCTTGAGCGGTTTGGAGTATGTTGCGTCTCTGGACTTACACTCCTCGATAGGATATTTCGGGTTTTCCTCCAGATAATAATCCAAAAATTCAAGCTTGAGATTGCCCGAAAAGTCGCATATCGGCGACACATCGCGCAGAACCTCTTTGAGTCCCTTGTCAATGAACCACTGATATGAATTTTTCTGCACCTCAATTAAGTTTGGCATCTTAACGATTTCTTCGGTCTTGGAATAACACATTCTCTCGTTCTTGCCAAGCTTGATAGGATGTACCATAAAATCACTCACCTCATCTAAAAATAATTGCAAATCATTGCAAAAAAAGCACACAACCAGTTTCAAAAAAATCTCTTTTTCAGCTAATTTTTATTGTATGTATCGGCGGTTTTACCGTCACTTTGCACAATGGCAAACACACAAAAACTGATATAACTGCAATTTACTATACTACCATATAGTTCGGGGTTTGTCAAGTGTTTTCGCGAAAATTTTTATTTTGCCCACTTTGTGGCATATACCGAATGAAAAATGTATATTTACGCACTGTGCGAAACAAAATATTCCGGGGTGATAACATGATATATATAAAAGCTGTTTTAACAAGCGCAGGTTCAATTATAGTTCTGTTTGTGCTTGCAAAAATCATAGGCAACAAACAGATAAGTCAGATAAATATGTTTGACTACATCAATTCCATAACCATAGGCTCCATAGCGGCGGAAATGGCAATATCGAACGACGAGGATTTCATGGTGCCGCTCATAGCCATGGTGATTTACGCGCTTGCCGCGGCGCTGATAACCGTGCTGACAAACAAATCACTGAAACTGCGGCGATTTTTCACAGGGTGCTCCGTGGTGCTGATCGACGACAACAAGATATACATGAAAAACCTGAAACGCGCGCGGATAGACATAAACGAACTGCTCACGCAGTGCAGACTGAACGGATATTTTGACATATCGGAGATACACAGCGCATATATGGAGCCAAACGGAATGATATCCGTACTGCCGAAAGAAAAATCGCGCGTGGCGACGCCGAAAGATCTCAACCTCTGCCCAAGTCAAACCAAAGCGGCGGTGATTGTGATAACCGACGGACAAATACTCGAGCGCAACCTCAGCCATTGCAGTGCGGACAGAAATTGGCTCATGTCACAAATCAAAGCGCAGGGTGCGCAATCCGAAGCGGATGTCGCGCTTGCGTCGCTGGACGCGGACGGTAACCTGACGGTGTTTTTGAAAAACGATGAGAACCCGGAGAATGATAGGTTTGAATAGGCAATCTCGCCCACAACATAATTAGCGCTTGACATATCCGAAATTTGTGTTATAATGAGAATGTGGAAACCCAAGACGGTTGCCACGATACAAATCAGTTACAGATTATTGAGATTTTATCTCAGACCTGTGAGCCTGTCTGTTGCAGCAGACGGCTCACTTTTTCCTTATATGGACTATCACATCTTTTGTGATTGCATAAGCAAAACTCAAAATTGTGCAAATAGCCGCAAGTTCAGATAAAGTAATATGTATCAAGCCTCCTTTCGAGAAAAATTCCCGTCAAGGGCTATACATCGCCTCCATTCCGCCCGCGCGGGATGACAAGGCAACCGTCATTTTTCCATCCGACCGTTTACTAATTTGGATAAAATTCAACAGTAAAACAGTGGGTTTCCACAGTGACATTATATCAAATTCGACACAATATGTCAATATTCGTTCAACATTATCAAGTTCGTTTTTTGCTCACGATATTCTCCCGCCGGAATCAATGCAGACAATCTCCCTGTCCGTTGCGGCATTGAAAAACTTTCGGCAAGTCTGCGAAAGCCCGTCCAGATTTTCGCGGCACAGCGGATCAAACCCGGCGGCGATTATGTCGTCCGCCGTTACATACTTTGCATTGTCCGCCTTGGAGAGCGCACCGTTTTTCACAAGCAGATTTATTTCACCCTCCATGGCAAGCACAACCGCATCCGCAAGAGCACGAACATCGTCTCCGTGCGCGGCAAAGCCGAAAAGTCCCGTCTCGGCAACAAGCCTGCATGCGGCATTGTGGCGTATCGCCCAAATGTCACCGCCCTTTACCTCTCTCGGCTCCAGGATGAATTCTTTGTGTCTCCTCGGAGCGATTTTCAGCGGTATGTCAAGCCCCTTGCTTATCCTGCGGAGCATTGCGTACTGCACGGGAAAATCGTTTTTGAGCATATGTCTGCCGCGCAGCGATGACATAAAGAAATCCGCATCGGCAAAGACTCTGCCGCACGACTGATAAAAAATTCTGTCGTCAATGCAGCCGCCGTTCATCGCAACGCAGTTGAGCAAATCGCAGACAACCGACGCAAGGAGCGGCGTGAGATATCTTTCTTCGCCGAAAACGGAAGTTATATTTATGTAGTTTTTTGTCTCGCCGAAAATCGCCCGTTTGTCGGGAACGGGAAAAATCTCTTTGACATTTTTGCCGAATCTGAGCACGGGATTGCCGTCGACATCAAGCTTGAAAACGAGCATAGCCGGGAAGTACAACTCTTTGTCGAACCTCACCGCCGTGCGCCCGGTCTCTTTGAGCGTGAGACGGCTGATCGGCGGAACTGACGGATCAGCCTCCGCCACGCGCAGATCGGACTTCATCATCTTGCATCTCCACACGGGAGTATCGGGCGTGATGTCGGCGATGTCCGCGCACGGATATACCTCTGCCGTCAGTA